>Ga0105093_10000494_pt1 | contig 15005 bp, 9 predicted proteins | sample PPLLak3March2015_2_FD_79111 | JGI IMG/M metagenome (GOLD analysis project Ga0105093, IMG submission 79111) | Freshwater sediment microbial communities from Prairie Pothole Lake near Jamestown, North Dakota, USA - PPLs Lake P8 Core (3) Depth... | ecosystem: Environmental > Aquatic > Freshwater >... | reverse complement strand
CAACTTGTTTAAGATACACACTCATCCCTTTCCACTAGAGAGCACATCCGCTCCTACGTTATCATTATCCGGCATCCCAATAGGGAGAAACAGAAAACTGTATATAAAATTTTGGAGATAATTTTTATCATCTGTAACGATACGGTTTTTTATAAATAAATAAGCCTTGAAACGACTTGTTAGGGAGAGATTATTCAATTCATCTGCTAGATTTATTAAGAATCGGAAAATACGGTATACTGGTAGTGCAGAAGATGAGAACTGGTGTGGTATGATAACTTGTGAAAGGTTAACCAAAACGTTTGGATCAGTCACTGCGATACAGGATTTTTCTATAACGATACCAGATGGCTGCATCTTCGGTCTTCTTGGGCCAAATGGAGCAGGGAAAACAACGACCATGCGGATGCTTTCCTGCCTCATCCAACCAACGTCTGGAAACGCACAGATCGATTCTTATGAAATCAGGAAAAAAGCAGACGCACAAAAAATCCGTGGAATGATCGGTCTGCTCCCAGAAGTCCCGGGTTTGTACGAAACGCTCGGGGCGTATAAGAATCTCGATTATTATGGACAGCTTTACGGTGTGCCAAAAAAACAACGGGATGAGTCGATTCAGACGACGTTGACTAACCTTGACTTATGGGATCGAAGAAACGAACCAGTTGGTGGGTTTTCCAAAGGTATGAAACAGAAGATAGCGATAGCACGCGCACTTATCCATGACCCAAAATATATTTTCCTTGACGAACCGACCGCAAGTCTTGATCCAATGGCAGCAAAAATAGTTCGAGAATATATCCTAGAACTGAAAAAAAAAGGGAACACCATTCTGATAAACACACATAATCTATCAGAAGCAGAACGAATCTGCGACACGGTTGCTTTAGTGAAGAATAGGACGGTGAAAATTGGGAATCCAAAAGAACTTGCAAAGGGATTGTTCACACGAACAATCAGTATCACGATGCAAAAAATCCCGCCCACATTACCAAATGACATCGAATCGTTAGGTCTTGTCTCCCAAGCGCAGGTGATCGGAAATCGGCTGATACTCAATGTGAGAAACCCAGAAGAGGATAACCCCCAGGTGCTCTCCTGGTTAGTCAAACAAGGCCTCCAGGTTCAATTTATTACTGAAGAGGAACATTCGTTAGAGGAAGTGTACCTCAAACTCATCGAGGAGGCTGCTCGGTGATGCGCTGGCGAAACGCTTGGATAGTCATGCGAAAAGACCTTGACGAATTCAAGAAACAAAAATTCGTCATAGGTTCTATCGTCGCCATGCCCATTATCCTCGGGGTTGTCCTGCCACTTGCCATGTTTGTCCCCATGGTGACCATGGTCCCGCTTGAAAGACCATGGGATATCAACGGATTGCTTCAAATTGGTAGCCTGCCCGCCGATGCAGTTGTGCCATGGATTAATCAAACCTTAGAAGGTGCTTCATTTGATGCAACGTTTTTTCAACATACGAGATTAAAAAACGCGTCGCTGACCAATTGCATCATCGAATCTTGTATCATCGAAAATACAACAGTGATAGATTCGACCATTCAGAACAGTTCACTCTCCAGTTCGTACCTCATGAATGTCACGGTGATTCGTTCAGAAGGAACAGAGCTGGATGGACGATTCATCCTTGCGGTCTCATCAGATCTCGCGTTCTTGAAAACAAAACCTTCGGAGATCGATCAGGTTCTCCCGATGATGTTCAACATGATCCTGATGATTTTCATCATCATTCCAGCGACGCTTCCAACAATTATTGCCACATATAGTATCGTTGGTGAGAAGAATAATCGTAGTTTAGAGCCATTACTTGCAACTCCGACGACTGATGGTGAGCTACTTGCAGGGAAGATTTTTTCTTCCTTTATCCCTTCGATGGGGTCCACATTTCTCGCGTTCACCTTAGGAGTTGTTCTTCTTGACATTGTGTTAATCCCAAAAGTAGGTTACCCGCTCCTACCTAATCTCACTTGGGTCTTATCGATGGTGCTTCTTGCCCCCACCGCCTGTTTAATGAGTGTCCTTGCATGCGTTCTGGTATCCTCAAAAGTCAATGATGTCCGGGCGGCACAACAACTTGGAGGATTTGTTGTAATGCCCGTCATCATGTTGATGATTGGGGTACTTGCGGGATTTATCTTCCTCTCACCGGTCATGATTTTTGTGTTCGCAGGTTTTTACGGCTGCCTTGACCTATTTCTTTTCTTCTTTGCAAGAGCAATCTTCAACCGAGAAGCAATTCTGACGAAATGGAGCTGAGAAAAAAATCATATACCTTTGTTTTCGTAACCAAATTCCTTAATAGCAAAACCCCATTTCTTTTCGATTCTTTCCTTGAGCGCATCGTTCATCATATATTGGTCTTTTTTTATGGTCCATTGAGTACGAAGATAGGTTTCAAATGAAGGCGCAGCTTCTTGAAATCCATTCAGCTGTAATGTATCATAGATGTTCCTTATTTCTTGAAAAGGTTGGGTAACAAAGTCTTCATAGCAGACTTCCACGAGGTTATTTTTGGGAATCAGTTTTCGTTCCATTATATATTTTTGAGTCATCTTGGTGTACAGATTCATCATACTTTCTTCGACTTCTTCAATCCTTGGAGGTTTTTGTATACAGAAACGAGGAATCGCTATGCTCATGAACTTCATCATGGAAAAATACAGATCATAAGGATTCCGATAAAGAAAAATGAACTTCGCATCAGGGAACATCTCCAGCAATATCTTTATTTTTCCAGTGTTATCCTGATTCTTTAAAACCAACTGTTTTCCGTTTCGATACAGTGTGATTTTCTTTAAAATATACATATAATACCGTTTCCATTCATCAATAGTCTCTTTTGATGCATCATCCATACAGACAGACGTATTATAAAACTCCATGTTCTTTGGAAAACACCATCCATGGTAATATGAATGCCGAGAGAATGCCCCAATAACATATTGATCTTCTTGTGGATAATCTGCATCCATAGGAACGTCATCCATCGGCCTTTTTTTCGGGATGCTTGCACTCACCAAAGGTTTGAAGAGTTTTTCACTGCCAAGGAAGACCCCAGGGAGATACGCCTGGAATGTCGTTAAATAACCAAGTTTTTTATCCTGGGAAAAGACATTATGTAGATAGGTCGTTCCACTGCGCCAATGACCGATGATAAACAGAGGAGGATAAATAATTTCGGTCTGTTCGATGCGTTTATCGAATTGTAATCGGTCTTTGATAAAAAAAGGAAGCATTATCGTACTGAGAGATAACGAGTAAATCATCCGTGGAATGTATTGAACATCAATCTTGAATTTATTCTGAGCAAGAAGGCACAGGAAATTTGGAAGGGTATAGCCCGGGAGCGGGGTATTTTTTACGTAGAATGCTTGTTGTTTTAAATTGTCAAATTCCATAAGGCCAGGATATTTCCCGGTCTCTTATTTAAAAGTTATGAACGTTTCAATAAGGATTTGTTTGAAACAAGTCTTTCAGTTTTTTCATAACGAATATTGAGAAAATTGGCACAAAATTGGGAAAAAACTATTTATAGACATTCCCTATTAAATATACTATGAAGAACGTTAGATTACCTAAGAGATCAACGGTCAACTTTTTTACTGAATTTCGGTTGATGATTTTTTTCATTATTTTTTTGTTATTAAGCACTTCCATACCACTATCATCGTCTCAGCAACTACATCAAGATCCATTACCTTTGAATTTTTCAGAAGGACAATTTTTGTATTCTCCGATGTGGACTACGACGACATATTTACGCCATGCTGATGGATCATTGAACCATTCGTGGACAAGCAGCTATTTTCCTGGTATCGCTGTATGGTGGCTAGGTGATGGGACGATTCTACGGACTATTCGAACTGGTTCCGGTGGTGGGACCGGCGGGTCTGGCGGTGGTGTTCAAAAAGTAGAATGGGATGGAACAATCGTATGGGATTTCCGGTATAATACCAACGGGGTCCTGTCTCATCATGACGTGAAAACATTACCGAATGGAAACGTGCTACTGATTGCGTGGGAAACCAAAACACGCACTGAGACGATTGCTCAAGGAAGGAACCCAAGTTACGTTTCCAATAGTGGGTTTTGGCCTGACCATGTCATTGAGGTTCAACCAACAGGACCTTCAAGCGGTGAGATAGTCTGGGAGTGGCATGCCTGGGATCATCTCGTTCAGGATTATGATTCATCAAAAGAGAATTATGGTGTCGTCGGAGACCACCCAGAGCTTATTGATATCAACTATGCGACCTCAACCCAACTAGATTGGATGCATACCAACTCTGTTGATTACCACGCGCAGTTTGACCAAGTATTGCTGAGTGTCCATAATTTCAATGAAATCTGGGTCATCGACCATAGCACCACAACAGAGGAAGCAGCAGGGCATACCGGTGGGAACAGCGGGAAAGGCGGTGACATTCTCTACCGCTGGGGAAACCCAATGACCTATGACGAAGGTACCACAACTGATAGGAAATTATTTAGCCAGCATGACGCGTCATGGATTGATGAAGGACTCCCTGGTGAAGGAGACATCCTTATCTTCAATAATGGTGCAAATCGTCCGGGTAGTCATTATTCCACGGTTGACCAAATTACCCCCCCGGTAAACGAAAACGGTGAATATGCTCTTGAACCGGGTTCCGCGTATGGCCCAGAGACGCAGACCTGGAGTTATGTTGCCAACCCACCTACGAGTTTTTATTCAAGCTTCATCTCAGGTGCCTGGCGACTTTCCAGTGGAAACACCCTCATAACGAATGGGGAAACAGGAAAAATCTTCGAAGTCACCCCGGAGGGAACAACCGTTTGGCAATATAACACAGGAGGACAACTCTTTAAAGCCGTCTATATTCCCCCTGAAGCGCCAGAGCCACCGCCACAAAACGAGACGGCACCGAATTTAGACTGCTCGGGTATCCTTTCATGGACCGATATCAAACCTGGTGCGACCGTTGCTGGAAATTTTCAGATACAAAATATCGGGGATAACGAATCGTTGCTGAACTGGACTATTAACATATCATCGATTTCTTGGGGGACTTGGTCGTTTAACCCACAATCGGGAATAAGGTTAACCCCAGAAGATGGTTCAGTGACTGTTCTTGCAACCTTGACAGCACCTGATGAACCGGAATCTGATTTTGAAGGATTCCTGCGAGTAGAAAACATCAACGACGCCACAGATTTCGATATTATTCCTGTGATGTTGTCAACACCTGCAAAAATCATTCCTCCTTGGCTGACGTTCCTCCAACAGTTCCTGTCGTTTATTTTACAGAAGCATCCTGTGTTAGAGAGACTTGTAGATAACCTCATTTCCCAGTAAGTGCAAGTGTGTTTATTAGACAATAAAAAGATATGACAACTAAATAATCCTTAGAAATTATCTTTCTTTTCTTAGCCTAACCATTATCGATGCTGAATTTGTTATAGATTTGGGAAGAACGTTTATTAAGAAAATACGAATAATTGGAACAGACTATGTGCAAAGCTAATCGGAGGTAGAACTATTTCCATTTTAACATCACACTTAAAGGGGAAATATATTTTCGAATCCCAAGCAGACGCAGAGAGAAGGTTCCCGGGCGATCTGCAATTACATCGTGTAAAAAACAAAAAAGATTTTAAGTTATTTTATCAGGTTGCCTTCCAGGTGTATCAGAACAATCCCTCGTGGGTTGCTCCTTTTTGGAACGAGATGAGCGGTTTTTTTAAAAAAAACAATCCGTTCTGGTCCCATGCGGAATGCGCAGTATTCATCGCCAGGAAACAGGGCAAAGTCATCGGTCGAATCGCTGCAATCATCGACTTTTCATATTGCGAGGCAGCTGGGGAAAAAATAGGGTACTTTGGTTTTTTTGAATGCGTCGAAGATTACGACTGCGCACAAGCCCTATTTCAAGTTGCTCAGGACTGGCTTGTGTCAAAAAAAATGAAGATAATGCGAGGTCCCATCGACGGTCGCATTGATATGGGATGCGGCTTTCTTCATACCGGTTTTGATTCACCACCCAGTGTGCTTTCTACGTATTCACCAGCATATTATCTCATCTTTGCAGAGACATTTGGTCTGAAAAAATCACGTGACTTTATCCATTATTCTATTGATTTAACACAACCATTCCCAAAGCAACTTGAAGAAAAAGCACGACGCAGTATGTCGTTAGGCATAAAGGTTCGTTCTTTCAAACGACTCCGCACCAGCGAAGAGCTGAAATGGTGGTGTAACCTTTTTTTGGAAACCTTTTCAGAGCATTGGGGGTTTGTTCCCGTATCACCAGAGGAAGTAAAAACCCGTTTTGGGGTCAAACAACTCCGATGGTTTGTTGACACAAAATTATTTTTAATCGCTGAATCGAACGGTTCACCAGTCGCGTATCTTTGGGCAACACCAGAGTACAATCAGTTGTTTCAAAAAATGCATGGACATCTCGGTGCTGTTGAAGCAATCCGTTTCTTTTTCACACAACGGACAATAAACGCAGGGAAACTCCACTTTATCGGCATACGGAAAGAATTCCGTCATCAAGACATTGGGTCTTTATTAAATTATCAAGCATTACTGGAGATGAAAAACAGAGGATATAAGAGCGCAGAGGTCGGATGTATTGATGAACATAACACGATTGCTCATTCAACGATTGCATTCACTGGTGCAGCGCAATATAAAAAACACCGTGTTTTTGAAAAAGAACTTATAGACTAGGTTGTTGATAAAAAGAGTGACGTAAATGAAAAGCAAACAACAAACGCAAACGAGCCATCTGACGATGCAACATCCCTTGTTTGGGATCTCAACACGACAATGGTTTCACCTTGTGAAAAAAAACGGGGGGATTGACCGGAGGTATCTTCACCGGGCACTTTTCATCACTATTATCTCACTTGGTGCTACCCCGATTCGGATGCTTTTTAAAAGAAAATACGAAAAAAAAATAAATGATGTCACTGTGCATGATCCTCCGGTTTTTATCATAGGTCATTGGCGCAGTGGAACGACCTATCTGCATGAACTCTTAAGTAACGATCCGCAATTTTGTTATACTACACTCTGGAGCACACTCTTACCAGAAGGCAGTCTCATTCTAGAGCCGATGAAGAGATTTCTCGCTCGATTTCTCCCCTCAGAACGACCAATGGATGCCATAAAGGTCGATATGGACGGTCCCTACGAGGACGAAGCAGCTCTCGCGGTCCTGTATCCCTGGTCGTTTTTCCATTGTCTTCATTTTCCCCAAAACGCTGAAGAACAATACCTAAAATCCATTCATTTCCAGGGGCTTTCTTCTAAAGAAAAAAACCAATGGAAAGCAACCTATTTGAAATTCATCAAAACAGTTCTTTATAAGAACCCGGGAAAAAGGTTCCTTTCGAAAAACCCTCCAAACACCGCTCGTATCGCAACCTTGCTTGAACTGTTCCCTGAAGCAAAATTCATCCATATCTATCGAAGTCCTTATCTTGTATATCTGTCGACAAAAAAAATGAGAACAAGGGTGTTGGATAAACTTGCGTTACAAGACGCTTCTGAAAAAGAATTAGAAAAACAAGTCATTTCAAACTATATTCGCCTGATGACTAGCTTTTTTGAACAAAAAGAACGACTACAAATAGACAGGTTCGTTGAGGTAAGATATGAAGATCTCATCGCTGATCCAATGAAACACCTAAAACACATCTATCAGACATTAAAAATCCCTGGTTTCGAGACCGCGATACCTGAACTGATGAAATATCTAGAACGACAATCCGAGTACAAAACCAACGTCTATTCCATTGACCAAAAAATAGTGCAACATGTTGATAAAAACTGGAAGTTTACGATTGATCGATGGAGGTACACCCCACCAAAGTGAGACCCATGCCGGAATCCCGAGAAACTGAGTTAACAAAAAATCAACAAGGACAGGTCATACGTGTCGCCATCCTTGCAGAAGAACTGTTAGGATGGGGTTCAGGGAAGCGTATGTTCCCGGAAATACTACAGAATTATTCCTGGAAGACCAATGGGCGGACCTATTCAATAACAACGCAATTCATTTACGATAAGGATATTTTAACAGGACGTCTTACGACCAAAGAGTTCGACGTCTTACTTGTCCCCGGGGGCGGCGTGGGAGATGGCCAAGCAATAAGAAAAGGATTCCATTTCTTAAAACATGTCAGAAAATGGAAAAAAAATATCGCTACATTCATCAAAGATGGTGGCGGATACATTGGGATCTGTGGGGGGACGGCACTCATCACAGATTTAAAAACAGGGAATACAAAACCGCGGACGTTTCTAGAGAGACAATATAACAAAAGCGCTTTAGGAGTAACCTGTGTCTCATCCTATTACAAAACCCTTGCATTCCCCTTGTTCTATCCGTTTCAAAAAAACCATCCGGAGAACATTGGTGCGACCGCATATGTGTTTTCCTTTGCACCAGGAACAACGGTTGATGGTAGCAGAATCCATAGCGGAGGCGTCCCGTTAGATTTTCAAATACAAAAGGACCATCCTATATTCTCAGATGTTCAACAGGACACCGAACGAATTCGCTGGTGGGCTGGACCAGCACTGATAGTACCAGAACACCCTGATAGAGAAGTACACATCCTTGCACGCTATCCTACCCAGGATATTTCAGATAATACCAATCAACAAATCCATGCATGGAGATATGTAGGCGGCATTCATGGAGTTATTTCAGCGTTCTTCAAAGCAGCACGATACATTAAAAAAGAAAATAAAACCTTAAAAAACCTGTTTTTATACACCTATTATCTAGCCGGGAATTGGGAATTAACCGATACGATTGTCAAGCTGGATTATTCGAACAAGCCGTGTATAACCGCAGAGATTTATCCAAATGAAAAGAAAGGCAGAATCCTTTTATGTTCCGCGCATCCTGAATATATGATCTGGTGGAATGGTCATATCAAAGAAAGAAAATCACAGGGCTTTACTTGTCTTGCGACTGGTCTGTATCAATGGGAAGGTATCGCATCCTTACACCAGGATGTTTCCCCAGAGTTAACTCATACATGGTGGATGGTTCGAAGATTTGTTGCTTGGGCTGCGAAAATACAAGATACCGATATCCCGCCTATCGAAAAAGTGGTGTTGACAAAAGAACAAAGCTTTCTTTCAAAGAACATATTTTGGGATGGTAGTCTTCAGAATCAGATGGATAACATCTAGAACATATAATGTTAAACGAGATTGTTGTTTTTATCAACTGTCTCGAAAGTGCCTTCAGCGGACCTTTTAAGAAACATGGGAGTAAATCGCTAAGTGGCTACATTCTACGTCTTTTTAATCATATACGTCCAGTTTTATAAAGCCAGACAACTACGAGAATAACAATAAAGATAATCAGACTTAAAGCGACACTGAACCAAGGGGAATCAAGAGGTGAAATTATTTCCACAAAGGGCGTAATTGAGCCTAAAACGGGATCATACATATAATCCCATTTCCCGTCACCATCGATATCGATTAATTGATTTTCATCTTCTTGGCCAAGAATAGTTTTTATGTTTGTCGTTGGGTTGTAAAAAGCATCGTAGATTCCATCATGATCCGTATCAACGAGATAATACGAGACACCATTGATTGAAACAGAATGTAGATCTGCTTGCGTGATATCGGCTCCTATCGCTTGATCTATGATGTCAGAGATGTTATTTTTATTTGCATCTAGTACAATCGTGACAAGTGTAGTATCAATGGCTTGGAGAGTGTTTGTATCCTTGACGGTGAGTATGACGGTGAAACTCCCTGCAGACTCATAGGCATGGACTGGTGAGACAGTATACCCATAGGTTCCGTCTCCAAAGACCCATGTGTAGTTGACGATACTGGTGTTGATCGCATAGCTTCTCGATCCATTGAATTGTATCAGTTGATACGTCAACCCATGATATGGTCCTGCTGCATCTGCGACTGGTGCTTGTTGAAGAGAAATACCTGTTTTAACGGTTACAGTCGCGGTATCATTATCTCTTTGATCTTCATCGTCTTGAACCTGAAGGTTCACGGTATAATTACCAGCTGTGGTGTATATATGCGTGTTTTTTGACAAAAGGAGCCAGTCGGTATCCCAGGTCCCATCGTTGGTCCAATCCCAACGATACCCAACCACTGCAACATCATCGGAACTTTGGGCTGCATTGAAAGTGATGGTTTGATTGACGTATCCGATGTAAGGTCCTCCTGCGTCAGCAGTTGGTGCTTCGGTTTCCGATCCGGGAGGTGGGACTTCTTCTCCACCGCCACCACCGCCTTGTGTGCTTGCTTGGGCACTTGCATAATTAATCGACCATACCCCTAACGTAGAATTCCAACTCCAAGCCCGGTAATAATACAGGGTGCCTGTAGTTAGACCAGTATTGGAGAAGGAAGAACCGGTATCATTATAGATGCTTATTCCGTCAGATATGTTCATTGGATAGCTGCCGGTTTTCCGCTGAATTTTTGTGCAATTCGCATACGTTCCTTTATTCCATGCGAGATTGATTTGACTGCTACTGACAGCTGCTGCTGTAAATCCTGTTGGTGCAAACGGAGCGGTAATGTTTGAAACACTACTGTTCGTCGAGGACCAAATCCTACTCGTATCATTCCATGACCAGCCTCTGAAATAGTATCTTGTACCAAGAGTGAGATCTGAAAGAGAACATGCTTCACCGGTTCCATTATAGACCAATAAACCATCTGATATATTGACTGGATAGCCTTCTGTCTTTTGTATCACGCTCGTATAAACCGCGTACGTTCCTTTGGTCCATGACAGGTTTATTCGATCAATAGTAACGGTGGTAGCAGACAACCCTGTTGGTGCTAGTGGAATACTCCATGTTGTATTATGTGCCGAAACATTCGAAGAGGACCATAACCCACTTGTGCTGTTCCAAGACCATGCTCGGTAATAATAGTGTGTATCCGCTGTAAGACCCGTATCTGAAAACACATTTAACGTTCCATTATAGACGTTCGTCCCGTCGTTAACGTCCTCTGGAGAGCTTCCGATGTTCCTTTGAATCTTGGTATGCGTCGCATAACCACCTTTTGTCCATGTGAGACTTATTTCATTCGTATCAACGGTCTCCGCTGAGAAATCACTTGGAGCAAGAGGATCAATCCATGTCATGTTACTTTCACTTGCATTCGTCGTTGACCACAATCCACTTGAGCTATTCCAGGACCACGCCTTGAAATAATAGCGCACCCCAGGGGAAAGACTTGAATTAGAACAGGCAGCACCGGTCCCATTATACACTAGAAAGCCATCGGAAACACTCACCGGATAACTCCCAATTTTTTGCATCAGTCTTGTGTGTGTCGCACGAAAACCTTTGGCCCATGACAGATTAATTTGATTTTTACTTGTAGTAGTAGCTGAGAGGCTCGGTGGAGCTAACGGACCGGCCCATGTTGAATTAAAAACACTGGCATTTGTTGTTGACCAGGTCTTACTGGTGGTGTTCCAGCTCCAAGCTCGATAATAATAGGATGTGTTGACACCAAGACCGGGGTCTGGATGCGAAGAACCTGTATTATTATATACAGGCGTCCCATCTGAAATACTCACTGGGTACCCTGTGGTTCCCCGCTGAATCCTAGTGTAGACCGCATAGCTTCCTTTACTCCAGGTTAGATTAATTTGATTGCTCCCTATCGTTGTAGCCGTAAAACCGGTAGGAGCAAGCGGAATATTCCATGTTGTGTTACTTGAACTTACATTCGACGATGACCATAATTTGCTTGTACCATTCCAAGACCAAGCCTTAAAATAATAATGTACTCCTGGGGAAAGACTCGCATTGGAACAAGAAACACCCGTGTTATTATATAATACAGAACCATCGGAAATATTCACAGGATAACCGCCAATTTTTTGCATCACTCTTGTATACATCGCATGTGAACCTTTTGTCCAGGATAAATCGATTTTATTGGTACCAACAGTTGTCACAAGAAAACTCGTTGGTGCCAGCGGAATACCCCAAGTCATGTTACTCACACTGACATTCGCAGTTGACCATAATTTACTCGTACTATCCCAGGACCATGCGCGGTAATAATATCGTGTATCTTCAATAAGTCCAGTATCTAATTTGGTGTTTGAAGTATCATTATAAACATTCGTACCATCGTTGATGTCCTCAGGGTAACCCCCGATGTCTCTTTGAATCCTTGTATGCGTTGTATATTCACCTTTGGTCCATGTAAGACTAATTTCATTCGTATCAACGGTCGCCGCTAAGAAATCACTGGGAACCGAGGGAACGACCCATGTCGTGTTACTGGCACTTGCATTGTTCGATGACCAAAGCTCGGTCGTATTATTCCAAGACCACGCCCGGAAATAATATTTGACCCCTGGAGAAAGGCTTGAATTAGAACAAGCAACACCCGTCCCATTATACACTAACGAACCATCGGATACACTCATTGGATACCCCATGGTCTTTTGCATCACCCGTGTATAGATAGCATTGATACCCTTTGTCCAGGTTAGATCAATTTGATCAGTACCTACAACGGTTGCGGTAAAATCTGTTGGTGCAGTGAGACTGATGTCTCCAGTTACATGTGTTAATGGATGGTAATCGCCATCTGTCGAGATATTCCCCATGGCGTTATATGGGATGAGCGTATCACCAAGGGTATCGTCATCACCATCGATTCCTGTGTAATCGGACCAGTAGTTCCCACCAAGATACGACCCACCGATGATGTTTCTGCCCGCAGTTTTTGCGACATTCCAATTATTTTCTGTATCATCCTTTGCATTCTGAATATTATCAAAATAATTATTGTAGACAAGATTATTATACGATGAAATAAACCAAATACCTACACTACAATTATCGATGCTATTATTTTTCATGACTGGTTGACACCAACTAGAGATCGAAAAGTCTTGGAATTCCAACCCGTTTGTACAAAACGAAATAGAATTATTTGAAATCGTGAAAGAATCCAAACCCAGATTATCGTTTTCTCCTCCGAACAAACAAGGACCAATGAAAACACCAGACTCTGAATCGCTAATCAGGTTACGGGACATTTCAATGTCATGGAATGAAACGACGGAATTTTCGCTCATCGAATTACCTAATCTGAAGGACGAGAGATTATCGGTAAAAAGAATCCCATCGCCCCCACTACTGATCACATTATCATTCAATGTAAGATTGCCAATGGAGCACAATGAGTCTTCTGAGAGGTTTTCACCAAGTAAGAGTTGTGAAAAATATATCCCATTTAATCCACTCTCTATCTGGTTATCGTCAAGATGGATATCTGCCATAATAAAGGTCGCATTGTCGTAGAGTTCAAATCCAAGATAAGAGAATTGTTGGATATGTATACCATTTTCGGTGCTTTCAATAGTATTATTTACAATCTGAAAATCACCAAATGTACAACTAGACTCTTGATGCAGAGCAAAACCACATTGATAGTAATCGATTAAGAAACCGTAACCATCAGAAAGGACATTTGAAGAAATGATTACCGGGCCAACAAGAACAGACGCATCGTCGGTTAGTTGATAACCGATATTATCCATGTAAAAAACAATCGCATACCCCTCAGTAACCATGACATTGTTTCCTATGATATGACAATTACCGATGGTAAGTGATGCATCATCCTGAAAGCCCATCACGTACATTTCACTTATCTGAATCCCATCGGAAGAAACAGAAGAACTAATGATGTTGTTCATAACCAGGATATCCCCAAACAAGCCAGTTGTCGTACCACTCCAATTTTCAGCCATATACTGTTCTAGAGAAAATGCTGCATTGGTTTGGTTGGTTACCATGTTGTAGGAGACAATGATATCGTCTACGGTGACACTATCGTTCTTAAGATGCGACAGGGAGCCAGTGAAATACACACCGTTATTTCCACTATTGTTCTTATACAAGGTATTGTCTGAAAAATTAAACATCCCTATTGAAATCGAACCATCTTCTAACCATTTGATGGAATTTTCATTGTATAACACCGCGTATGCATATGAATCATTCAACAGAAAATGATTCTCAGTGATAGTAAAATCTCCAATTGTCACAGTCCCGCTATGATTTTGATAATGCAATGCAAGGTTAACGATTATCGCGCCATCATAATCGTTCGTCGTGTTAATTAAAAAATGATTCTGATGAATTAAATTATCATACACATGATAATTTGTATTAATGTTGAAATCTGCTGTATAATTAAAATCAATGCTGTGACTATCGAACCAAAACGTGTTGTTCAATATGGTTATTCCAGAATGATTACAGAAAACCCCTATCGATGAATTTGAGATATTCACATTCTCGATGGTAACATTGTTGACAGGGATAACAAAACCAATCCCGCCTCCTCCATCAATAAGAGGTTGATTTTCACCGGTGCCGATTCCGCGGATAGTGAGCGATTTGTTGACGATGATATTTTCTGCATAGATGCTTGAGTTCACCTCAAGGATGTTTCCATCCACCGTATCAGAATCATTGATCGCATCTTGTATGGAGGTGAAAGTCTCTGTGGTATTGATATTCTGTACGACAGGATCACCAACTGGGTCTCCTACCGCATTTTGTTTTGAATAACTGTTCTGAGGAGATATAATCATTGATTCTTCTTCAAGTACATTATTGTTTGTCATCATATTTAAAAGTGGTATGATTGTAGCTCCGAGTAACAAGAACAAAACCCCTACAGCAACGAGTATTTTTTTATTCTGTGCTTTACTATTTTTGAATTTCATGTTTCTTCCTCTGTCACATTCTCATGTTAATGTACAAGTATTTCTAATTACCAATTCTGATTACCTCTGTTAGGATTTATTTTTGTGTTCCCATCCGAAATCCTTTACGAGGTGCATCTCACCATCATTGATGTGTAATATATAAACTGATAAATCTATTTAAAATCTGCTGTTTAAAAATATACAATCGAGACACTCTAATTTTACAAAATTGGTGCT
>Ga0105093_10000490_pt1 | contig 15058 bp, 13 predicted proteins | sample PPLLak3March2015_2_FD_79111 | JGI IMG/M metagenome (GOLD analysis project Ga0105093, IMG submission 79111) | Freshwater sediment microbial communities from Prairie Pothole Lake near Jamestown, North Dakota, USA - PPLs Lake P8 Core (3) Depth... | ecosystem: Environmental > Aquatic > Freshwater >... | reverse complement strand
GGCGGGGCCGACGTGGCGCAGGATTCGGGCCTGCAGATCGCGTTGACCGCGGAAGGGATCAACCAGGGTGCCGTCGTCCGCCCTGGCCATCGCGTTGATGGTCAGGTCGCGCCGTGCGAGATCTTCCTCCAGCGTGACATCGGGCGCCGCGTGGAAGGCGAAGCCGTGGTAGCCGTGGCCGGTCTTGCGCTCGGTGCGGGCAAGCGCGTACTCCTCATGCGTCGCGGGATGGAGAAAAACCGGAAAATCCTTGCCGACCGGGCGAAAGCCCTTGTCCAGCATGGCCCGCGGGCTGGCGCCGACAACCACGTAATCGCGGTCGGCATTCGCGCGACCGAGCAGTTCGTCGCGCACCGCGCCGCCAACGACGTAAATTTTCATCGGCGGGCGGGAAACTTATCTTCCGGCCCGGTCGCGGAAGCCGTCAAGCTTGCCTTTCGGCGTATTGTGGGCGATGTAGGTCGGCGCGACCGCTTCCAGCGCAGTCGGCTTCCAGTTCGCGGGCAATCGGCAGTTGCTGTCACAGACATTGTCGACCTGCATCGAGCGCAGGTTGTCGGGGGACATCAGCGGCTTCGGCGCCAGCCACATCAGGCCGGCCTGCAGGTAGGCCAGGCCCTCGGGCAAGGCAAACACCTTGGCATGACTGCCGACCAGCCGTGCGGTGTAATCGACCAGCTCGCGCAGGGTATAGACCTTGGGCCCGACAAGATCGTAGGTCTGGCCGAAGGTCGCTGCATCACCCAGGCTGTCGACAAAGGCATCGGCGACATCGGCCGCCCAGACCGGCTGGAAGCGGGCATGCCCGAAACCGAGCGGGAAGAACGGCAGCTTGCGCAGCACGTCGGCGAACATGGTCAGGAAGGAATCGCCGAGGCCGAAGATGACCGAGGGACGGAAAACGGTCACCTCGAGATCGCCCTGGGCGGCCATCACGATTGCCTCGCCGTCGCCCTTGGAGCAGAGATACTCGGACGGTCCCTTCGGGTTGGCGCCAAGGGCGCTCATATGGACCAGACGGCGGACACCGGCCTTCCGGCACGCGGCGACGATCTTCTTCGGTAACTCGACGTGCGCCTTGGCAAAATCCTCGCTGTACGGCAACACGACATCGCGACTGTGCAGGATGCCGACCAGGTTGATGACCGCATCCTGACCCTGCATCAGCGAAACCAGCGTTTCTTCGGAATTGATATTGGCTTCCGGCATCACGACGTTAGGCTGGATGATCAGCGCCTTGGTGCGTTCGCGGCGACGCGTCGGGACAGTCACCTCGATGCCGCGCTGCGACAGGCGATTGACGATGTAGGTACCGATGTAACCGCTACCGCCGAGCAGCAATACCTTCCTGATATCCATCTGAAGCCCCGAAATCTTTTCTTTGAAAGTACAATTTTAAGGCAAATTACTCAACTCGGGCGGACTTGCCCGCTTTCCGGGGTCCGGTGCAACGCCTGTTCGGCCGCCGCATTGAACAGGGAAACCCGCGAATTGACGCGGGCCTTGCCTTCCCTGATCTGAGTCTCGATGATCGCCGGGTGCAGCAGCACGGCAAAGTCCCAGTCCGGATTGGCAAGAAGCAATTTCCCGCTGTCCTTGCTGATGTTGCAGACCCGTCCGCACAAACTCTGATCGTCAGCCATCCGGAACGCCATCCAGTCGCCGGTGTGGACCAGCGCCTGGCGGAGGCGCCCGGTCATCCGCGCACCGGCAAGGTCGAATATCTTGAGCAACTGCGTACCGATCCGCAGTTCGCTGGATGCCGGCGCCACGCTGGCCGCCTGCGGTTTTGCAGGCATCTCCGGTTCGGCCCCGGCAGGCGGGGCAGACGCTGCCATGCCCCGCATCGCCGCCGTCTGCAGCGCAAAACAGGTGTCGAGGAACTCGCCGCGCGCTGCTTCGGGTAACGCAATCCGCTGCATTCCCGAGGTCAGCGTCTGCAGCATCCGCGGCAGCGCACCGGCAAGGCGCTTGCGTTCTTCCGGTTCGATCTTTGGCCGGATGCTCCACAACAGGCTATCGATCACCAGCGTGTTCTCCCGCCATTCCGGGCTTTCATCCCCGTACTCCAGCCAGACCTGGCGCAAGACGCGCTGCCAGTGTTGCTGAAGGAAATGGGCAATATCAGCCGGAATATCAGGGTTCATGCACGCCTGATCGACCGCCTCGCGGCTGCGTGACTCCGCCAGATCGCTCTTTTCCAGACGCTGCAGGAGGGGGCGATAAGCCGCCGCGGCCTGCGCCGTGGCTGCATCGCGTTCGGCGATCAGCTTGTCGAGTTCGGCAACGTGGTTCAGGAAGACCTGGGTATCGTTCACAAATTCGCCGCGGACGCGCGAGGCGATCTGCTGGATGCTGACGCAAAGCGGGTGCCGGGACGAGACATCGTACGGCAACCCGACTGCGGCGCGCGCCATCTTGTCGAGCAGTTGGCGGGCCGGATGCGCATCGGCCGTGAACAAGCCCGCATCGAGCATGGCCGCCTTGAGCATCGGAATCTGGAGGCTGGCCAGCGCCGACTTGATCGCATCGGGCAATTCCGGCGATTCGAAAATCGCCTCGAAGATCATCGCCAGCGCATCGATGGCTGCCGCTTCCGGTGCGCTGGATGGCACGCCCAGCCCGGCCGCGTTCAGCGGACGGGGCGCAACGCCCGCCCCCCCATCGGTCGCGAGGTGCCCGGCGCGCTCCAGGTCGTCGAGCCTGGCCAGCAGCTGGCCGAACATGACCTGAGTCACCAACGATGCCGCGGCTCCGCCGGTCCACGCTGCCTGAGCGGCTGCTTGCTGGCCAGGCTGCTGCTGGCCGAGCAGACTTTTCTGCAGTACCGCCGCCGCGTCCAACGCCGGCATGCCGGCCGCGCCGGAAGCAGCCGCGTATTCGCCGACATCCGGGGCGGTGACGATGGTCGGCTGGGCGGCCGACACCCTGCGGCTGACCAGAAAATCATTGAGCGCCAGATAGACCCCGGGCAAGAACTCGCCAAAATACTCCTCAAGGCGCGCGATCCGGTCCAGCGCCCGGTCGTGGTCGTCGTCCAAAGCCATGCAAAGCGCTGCCAGACCCTTGGCGACCGCCTGCGGGCCGACAGGATTGTCGTTCGGCGAGAGATCGGGACGGCCAAGCAGCGTCACGAAGCGCAGATAGACGCGCCACAACTCGCTGCCGTTGGCCTCGAACAACTTCGCCACGAAGCTGCCGAGCCTGATATCCAGTTCAAGGTCATCCTCGCCGACCAGCGATATCCGGGAAGCGGTCAGGTTGCCAAGCTGATCGAACCGGCTGCGCCTTTCGGTCGACACGATTTCGTCGTAATACCCCCCCGCCGCCTTGACGAAAGCGCGCAACGGCTCCTCGGGTAGCGCTTCCGCTTCCTGGAGCAGGCGCACGAGTTGCTTCAGGTAGAACACCCGGCAGTCGCGCAGAATCTCCCAAGCATCGCCCGGAACCTGCGGGGTTTCGTTACTGACCGTAGCCGGCATGACTATTCTTCTCGTTACGTCGAAAACCTGCAGTTTAAGGCAGATCGACATCCTTGGGCGTCTCCTCGGTACGCCCGCCGACCACCCCCAGCCGTGTCTTCAGCGAATCCGGGCGGCCGGTAAACTGCATCGAGTAGTAGACCGAATTGCTCATGACCTTTTTGACGTAATCGCGAGTTTCGCTGAACGGAATGGTTTCGGCGTAGATGGCGCCCTCCAGCGGCTGGTCGGCGCGCCATTTCCTGGCGCGGCCGGGGCCGGCGTTGTAGGCGGCCGAGGTCAGGACCGGATGGTTGTCGAGATTCTCCATGACCAGCCGCATGTAGCTGGTACCGAGCAGCACGTTGATCTCGGTGTCGGTGACGCGGCCGTGGTTGTAGTCCTTGAGCCCGATTTTCTTGGCCACCCACTTGGCGGTCGCCGGCATCAGCTGCATCAGGCCGGAGGCGCCGACATTCGACTTGGCGCTGGTGATGAAACGGCTCTCCTGACGCATCAAGCCATAGACCCAGGCATCGTCGAGCGACTGATTCTGCGCCGCCGGACGCACCTGCTCGCCGTAGGGCGCGAGGAAGCGCAGGGTGAAATCGTGTTCATTCTTGGTGCGGTCGGCGGTGTTGATGGCACGGTCCCAGATCTGGTTGCGTTTCGCCAGATCTGCCGCTGCCAGCAGCTCGCGGTCGTCCATGCCGCGCAACGACCAATTCCATTCGCGCACCGCCTCGGTTCGCATGTTGAGCCGGAAAAAAACCATGGCGCGCCGAATTGCCGGATTTTCGCGCGCCGCCTTCTGCTCTTCGGCGGACAGGGCCGTGGCTTTCGGGGGAGTCAGGATCTTGCGTCCGAGTTCCTCGTCGGCCAGATTGCCATAGAAATTGTGCTGGCCGGCGACCTTCTCGAAATGCGCTTCGGCCTGGGTAGTCAGTCCGCCCGCCTTGTAGGCACGGCCCAGCCAATAGACCCATTCCGGTTGCGCGGCCAGGGTCGGCGGCATGGCATTGATGGTCGCCAGAACCACGCTCCAGTCGTGGGCGCGCAGCGCGGCGCGCACCTTCCACTGGACGCCCTCATCGGAAAGCGGTGTTTCTCCGCCCAGCGCATACCAGTCGAGCGCCTCGCTGTAGTGGCGCTTGGCAGCCTGCAGCCCGAGCTGGCTCCATGCCCACTGCCGTTCTGAATCCTGCATGCGCCCTTGCAGCTTTTCCAGCTCGGCCGCCGCGGCGCGCGGATCGTTGGCCGCCGTGCGCTGGATCGCCAGCGCCGTCAGCTCGCGACCGCTTCGGCTGCTGCTCCAGCCGGCCGATTGCTTGGCGAGATAGGCCATCGGGCTGTCGATTACCTTGTCGAGCGCTTTTGCATCGACGGCCTGGCTGGCCGGCAATGCCGCCAGCGTAATCCGGGCCGGGCCCGGGCGATTGGCCTCGAACTGACGACGGACCCGGGCCCAGACGTCATCGGTCGTCAGTCGGGTGTCGCGGACCAATGCGTCGAGCACCGTCCGGCAGGCTTCCGGCGGTTCGAGCATGGTCAGCCACAGCTTCTGCGCATCGTCGAGCGCCGTCTTGTCGCCGTCCGCCAGCCGCGCCTGCTGGTAATAGCAGGTGACATCGGGCTCAGGGGCAATCAGTTTCGGGAATTCGCCTACGATCTCGCTCCAGTTGCCGCGCTTACCCAGCCAGCGAATCCAGTCGGCACGCAGTTTCTCGGCGACGTAGGTGCGCGCGTAGCGATCAAGGAAGGCGCGCATGGCCGCGCTGTCGCCCTGGTCGATATTGATGCGCAACTGGTAGTTTTCGACGTAGGGGGCGAGTTCGTGATTGCCGAGCTGCTCGGCGGTACGGTCCAGCTTGGCGCGATCCCCGGCGCGAAAGGCGTCGCGGGCGGCGAGATAGGTGCTGTCGCGGCTTTCCTGCGCGAAAAGCGGCAATGAAACAATGATGGCGAGGAGGAGGGCTTGAAACTTCATGCTAAATTTGGCGTATGAATAGTCATGACGAGGATAACACGGCCTGGCGACGGGCATTGCGGCAGGACATGGCGAGTCGGCGGGCGGCCCTGGCGGGCGCCGAATACCAGGCGCTGTCGGCGCGTATCGTGGCCCATGCGCTGGTGACACTGCCCAGACCCAGGGTCGCTGCATTCTGCTGGCCGATCAAGCACGAGCCCGATCTGCGCCCTTTGCTGGCAAGCTGGGCCAGTGCCAAGGTGCGCGCCGCGCTGCCGGTGGTCGTCGCCGCGAAAGAGGCGCTGCGTTTCCGCGAGTGGACGCCGGACACGCGCCTCGAACCGGATCGCTACGGCATCCCGACGCCAACCGCCGGCGAGTGGCTGACACCCGACCTGATTCTGCTGCCGCTCAATGGATTCGACGGCGCGGGCTATCGCCTCGGCTACGGCGGCGGTTATTTCGACCGCACCCTGGCCGCACTCTCCCCGCGCCCGCTGGCGGTAGGCGTCGGCTTCGAGATCAACCGCATCGCCAGCATCCGGCCGGCAGCGCACGACCAGCGGCTGGACTGGATCATTACCGAAAGCGGGGCGTTCAGGCCAGCCGCCTGAGCCCGGACACCGCGAGTACCGCCAGCAGCGCGGCGACAGCCGCGAGAAGCGCCTGACGCAGGTCGTGGAGACCGGTGCTCAAGGCCAGTTCGAGCGTGTATCCATGGTGCAGGGCGAGGAGCAGCGAGCCGATCGCCAGCGCCAGCCAAGAACGCCGCGCAAGGGAAGAGCGGCCCTTGCGCAGAAAAATTTCGGTCGCCAGACCAGCGGCGACCGCTTGCGCAATCAGCGCCCCGGCCAGCGCGAAAACGGCCAGCGCAAAGGAACTCATGCCGCCTTGCAGCCGGCGGCGAAGCGCCCGAGCGCCTCATCCAGCGTCGCGCGGGTACAGCCGAAATTGAAGCGCAGCCAGCCCGGCGCACCGAAATCGGCGCCATCGGACAGGCCCAGTCCATGCGCTTCGAAATGGGCCGCAGGATTGAGCAGGCCGAATTCGCGAACGTCGATCCAGGCCAGATAGGTGGCCTCGACGTGGCTCATTTTTGCCCTGTTTTCGGCGTTGACCGCGTTAGCCACCCGGTCGCGATTGCCGCGAAGATAGGCGATCAGTTCACCGTGCCATGCGCCGCAATCACGATAAGCGGCTTCGCAGGCGGCAAGGCCCAGCACGTTAACATGCGGCACGATGCCGTCCATGGCGCGCAGGAAGCGGCGGCGCAACGCGGCGTCGGGAATCACCGCGAAGGCGCAGCCGAGGCCGGGGATGTTGTAGGTTTTCGATGGCGCCATCAGCGTGATGCTGCGCTTGGCGGCATCCGGCGACAGCCTGGCGAACGGGATATGGCGCTTGTCGGCTTCGAGGATCAGGCCGCAGTGGATTTCGTCGGAGCAGACGATGAGGTCGTTCTTTTCGGCGAAGGCGGCGAGGTCGCGCAGCTCTGTCTCGTTCCAGCAACGGCCGACCGGGTTGTGCGGGTGGCAAAGCAGGAAAAGCCGGGTTGCTGCGGTCGACGCGTTTTGCAGGGCGCTTTTGTCCCACTGCCAGCGGCCGTCGCTACAGGCCAGTTCGACGCGATTCAGTTTTCTGCCCGAAAAACGCGGCGCGGAAAGGAAAGGCGGATAGACCGGCGTCGCCGTCAGCACTTCGCCATCGATCGCCCGGCAGGCGACATTCAGGCCGGTGACCAGCCCCGGCAGCCAGACGATCCATTCCGGCTCGATAGCCCAGTCGTACTCGCCCTCAAGGTGAGCGAGCACTGACTCCGTCAACGATGGCCAGGGATGGCCGTAGCCGAAGACGCCGTGCGCGATGCGCTGCTGCAAGGCGTCGATCACCGCCGGCGGCGCGGCGAAATCCATGTCCGCCACCCACAGCGGCAGGATGTCGCGGTCGGCATACTTGCCCCACTTGATCGAGTCGGAAGCGCGCCGCTCGATGGGTTGGTCGAAGATGCTCAAGCTGCGTGGACCTGCCACGAGGCAGCCGACAAAGTAGCGTTGCTGGCGATTTCCATGTCAGCTGGCTAGCCGAGAAACAGTTTGTAGGCCGGGTTGCCGCTCTCGTCCCAATGGGCATAACCGAGATTCTTGAGGAAAGTCCTGAACTCGCCCATCTCGTCCGGCGGCACCTGTATGCCGACCAGCACGCGGCCGTAGTCGGCGCCATGGTTGCGGTAGTGGAAGAGGCTGATGTTCCAGCCGGCGCTCATCTGGGTCAGGAAGTTCATCAGCGCGCCCGGCCGCTCGGGGAATTCGAAGCGGTAGAGCAACTCGTGCAGCCCCTTTTCGCAGACCGCCGGGGCGTGGCCGCCGACCATGTGGCGAATGTGGTTCTTGGCCATTTCGTCGTCGGTCAGATCGAGCGTCGGATAGCCGTGCTTGACCAGGCTGTCGACCAGCCTGGTTGCTTCGTGGCGGTCGGCAACCTGGATGCCGACGAAGACATGGGCCTCGTTGGCCGTGTGGTAGCGGTAGTTGAACTCGGTGACGTTGCGCTTGCCGATCAGGGCGAGGAATTTCTTGTAGGCGCCCGGCTTCTCGGGCAACGTCACGGCGAGCACGGCCTCGCGCTGTTCGCCGACTTCGGCGCGCTCGGCGACGAAGCGCAGGCGATCGAAGTTCATGTTGGCGCCGGAGGCAATGGCAACCAGGTTCTTGTCCTTGAGCTTGTTGCGGCGGACGTATTCCTTGGCCCCGGCGACGCCGAGCGCGCCAGCCGGTTCGAGGATGGAGCGGGTGTCCTCGAAGACGTCCTTGATCGCCGCGCAGATGGCATCGGTGTCGACCAGGATCATCTCATCGACGTATTCCTTGCACAGGCGGAAGGTTTCCTCGCCGACGAACTTGACCGCCGCGCCGTCGGCAAAGAGGCCGACCTGCTGCAGGCGAACGCGGTGGCCCTTGGCCAGTGACTGCGTCATCGCATCGGCATCCCTGGCTTCGACGCCAATGATCTTGATTTCCGGGCGCAGGCGCTTGACGTAGGCCGCAACGCCGGAGATCAGCCCGCCGCCGCCGACACAGCAGAAGATGGCGTGGATCGGGCCGCTGTGGCGCGAATGCTGGCGCAGGATTTCCATGCCGATGGTGCCCTGGCCGGCGATCACCTCGGGATCGTCGAAGGGGTGGACGAAGGTCAGCTTCTCGGTTTTTTCGAGTTCCAGCGCATGGGCGTAGGCCTCGTCGTAGGAATCGCCGAACAGCACCACCTCGCCGCCGAAGCGCTTGACCGCTTCGATCTTGATGCCCGGCGTCGAGGTCGGCATGACGATGACCGCCCGGCAGCCCAGCTTCTTGGCCGACAGCGCGACGCCCTGGGCGTGATTGCCGGCCGAGGCGCAGATCACGCCGCGCTTCATCTTTTCGGCCGACAGGCTGGCGATCTTGTTGTACGCGCCGCGCAGCTTGAAGGAGAACACCGGTTGCAGATCCTCGCGCTTGAGCAGAATCTTGTTGCCGATCCGGGCCGAAAGGTTGCCGGCCAGGTCGAGTGGCGTTTCGGTCGCGACATCGTAGACCTGAGCGTTGAGAACTTTCTCGAGATAATCCGGGTGCATGGCACGACTCATCTAGGCAAAGTGGGGATTCTACGGGCGGCGTCGCCAAACGTCACGGCGCAAGGGGGAAACATCGACATTTTTGCCGGTTTCCAGCGGTCGACCGCAGCAAACCCGGGACGTATTCGCCGTAACGAACTTTGTCGAAAGTCAGCCGCCGCAGGATTTGTCGCTGCTGCTGCAGCCACTACCGCCGGAACAGCAACCGCAGCCATCGCTCTTGCGGAAAGGGCCGAGCTGCGGATGGCGTGCGGCAAAGGTTCGATAGAGCCGGTCGACCACGATGCCGAACAGCATGATGGCGAAGATCAGGACGATGGTGACGACGTACAGCGACACGTCAGCCACCTATGCCGGCAAAGCCCATGAAGGCCAGCGACAGGATGCCCGCCAGCATCAACGACAAGGCCGTGCCTTGCGCCACCGAGGGCACGTCGGAGAGTTGCAGCCGTTCGCGCACGCTGGCCATCAGCACCAGGGCGAGCGTAAATCCGGCGCCGCCGCCGAAGCTGAAGGCCATCGACTGGACGAAATCGTATTCGCGCGCCGTCTGGAACAGGGCGACGCCGAGCACGGCGCAGTTGGTGGTGATGAGCGGCAAATAGATGCCGAGCGCCCGGAACAGCGCCGGGCTGTATTTCTTCAGCACCATTTCGACCAGTTGCACGGACGAAGCGATGATGACAATGTACGAGATCAGGCGCAGGAACTCGAGCTGGAATGCGGTCAACAGCAGGTTGAGCCCGAAGGCGCAAAGCGACGCCACCAGCATGACGAAGGTCGTCGCCACACCCATCGGGAACGCCGTTTCGAGCTTGCCCGATACCCCGAGAAAGGGGCAGAGGCCGAGGAACATCGCCAGCACAAAGTTGTTGGCCAGCAGCGCGTTGATGAAAATATTGGCGGCGGACTCATGCATTTTGCGTAGCCTCCGCAAGCTTGCGCTGCTTGCGCCGCTCCAGCGCGGCAAAGAACAGCAGCCAGGTACCAAGCACGAAGAAACCGCCCGGCGGCAGCACCATGATCACCCAGGGCTGGAAGTCGGCGCCGAACAGGCTGACGCCGAACAGCGAACCGGCACCGAGAATCTCGCGCACCGTACCCAACGCCAGCAGACCGATGGTAAACCCGACGCCCATGCCGAGCGCGTTGGTCATGGCGGCCATTGGCGGGTTCTTCGAGGCATGCGCCTCGGCGCGGCCGAGGATGATGCAATTGACGACGATCAACTGGATGAACGCGCCCAGCGCGTCGTAAAGCGCCAAGCTTACCGCCTGGATGACGTAATCGACGACGGTGACGAAGGTGGCGATGATGACGATGTAAGTGGCGATCCGCACCTCTTTAGGAATCAGCTTGCGCAACAGCGACACCAGGCCGCAGGAGCAGACCAGCACGAAGGCGGTGGCCAGGCCCATGGACAGCGCGTTGACCCCGGACACTGTGACCGCGAGCACCGGGCACATACCGAGCACCATGACGAACACCGGGTTCTGGCGCCAGATGCCCTCCATTAATTCATCCCAGTTGCGGGCGCTCATCTTTCCAGCCTGCTGGCTCATGATTTTTCCTTCAGCTTGTCCAGATTGGGCGCGACGCGCGGCAGCAGCGCCTGCGCGGCGTCGTTGATCGCCTTGCCGACGGCGCGCGAGGTGATGGTGGCGCCAGAGATGGCGTCGACTTCCCACGGTTTGGTCTTGCTGCCGTGCTTGACGGTGACGATGGCGTTGGCCAGCGCCTTGAGATCGGCGGAAAGCTTCGCTTCCAGCGGGAAACTCGCCAGAAAATCCTTGTCGACCAGAATCTTGTCGCCGATGCCGGGCGTTTCGCGCATGGCCACTACGCTGAATGCCGGGATGCTCGACGTCGCCAGATCGTAGGCGAAGAGAATGCGCACGGTGTCGGCATATCCCTTGGCCGCGCCTTCGGCCGCAATGCCCGCCAACCTGCCAGCCTCGTCGTAACCCGCATAGAATTTCAGCGCACCCGGCGGGGTGGCTCCGCCAGCACCGATTATTTCCACATCGCCGGTCGGCAGCGCGGAATATTCGACGATCGACTTGGCAGCGGGAATGACCTTGAACACGGCGCGCTCGACCGCGATGCGCTTGTTTTCCTGCACCGCATCGTAGGTAAGCTGGTAGGCGGCAACGATGATCAGGCCGCAGATGGCGGAGAGCAGGCCGAGCGTACGGATCATCGCCGCCGCCGGCGTAGTTTGCGGAAGGATCGCTTCGCTGTTCATGATTCCTTGTCCCGCTCCTGCATTTTGGGCTTGTTCGACAGGAAGCGCTTTTTCGGCGTCACCGCGCCGGCGTCTTCACGCGAGATATAACCCGGGTGCAACGGATAGGACGCCCCCTTTCGCGCGCGCCCGAGAACGGCCAACGCGCTCTTGCCGAAGGGCGTCGGCTGCGTGATCTTCTCGATCAGCGGCGTCGCGGCATTGCCGAGCAGGATCGCGTACATGACGCCTTCCGGCAGGCCGCTGTAATAGCGGATGATCACGGTCAGGAGGCCGATCAGCGCGCCATAGACCCACATGCCCTTGGGCGTGACCGGCGAAGTCGCCATGTCGGTCGCCATGTAGATCGCGCCGAGAATCAGCCCGCCGGAGAACAGCATGAAGAATGGATTGGGAAAACGGTCTGGACTCAGGGCGAACAGCAGCCAGGCGGTGAGGCCGGCGCTGCCGAGTATGGCTGTCGGAATGCGCCAGTCCATGAAGCGGCGGAAGGCGAGATAGGCGCCGCAGAGCAGGATCAGTGCCGGCGACGGGCCGACCGCCATGTGCCCGGAGAGCGAAGTCAGCAGTTCGTCGGCATTGACCAGTATGCCGTCGAACTTCCATTTCGCGAGCGGCGTCGCACCGGCCAGCGCATCGAACTGCTTGGCCTTGAGCCACTCGACAATCCCAGCGGGCTGCATCAGCGGAATCGCCATCGAGGAAGGAATCATTTCGGAAAACCGACCGGGCAGGAACGAGGGCGTATAGGAGGCGATGGCCTGCGGGAAGGCCGCCTGCACGAAGGCGCGGCCGACCAGCGCCGGGTTGAAGACATTGAAGCCGATGCCGCCGAACAGCGCCTTGCCTAGGGCGATCGCGACGAAGCCGGCAACCGCGCCCATCCACAGCGGAAAGCCGGGCGGTATCGAGAGGGCGAGCAAGAGGCCGGTAATGACGGCCGAGAAGTCGCCGATGTCGCCGGACTGCCCGCCCTGGCGGACGAAGAAGCGCTCGGTGGCCAGGCAACTGGCGGTGACTACGACCAGCGACGCCAGCGCCGACAGCCCGTACTGGTAAACATAGAAGAGGCATATCGGCATCAGCGACCAGACGACATGGCGCATGATCTGCTCGACGGTACGTTCGCCCTTGATATGCGGCGCCGAACGAATCTCGATGGTCATTTCGCAATCGCCTTTTCACGCAGAATCTGCTTGGCAACACGGAACTGCTGCACAAGCGGTATGTTGGACGGACAAACGTAGGTGCAGCAGCCGCACTCGAAACATTCGCCCAGGTGGTAGTGCGAGCCCATCAGATCGTATTCGCGCTTGGCCGCCAGCATGCCGAGCTGCGACGGGTTGAGGCCCATCGGGCAGCTTTCGACACATTCGGAGCATTTGATGCAGGGGTAGGTTTTCAGGCGCTCATTTCGATCCAGCGCATCGCCGAGCAACACCAGCACGCCGGACATGCCCTTGGTGATCGGTACATCGAGCGAGGCGGCGGCTTGCCCCATCATCGGTCCGCCGAGAATGACCTGGCGCGCATCGGCGCCGGGCGCGCCGGCGTAATCGAGGACGAAGCGCAGGGGCGTGCCGAGCGGCACGATGTAATCCCCCGGCTTGGCGACGCCGGGTCCGGTAATGGTCACCACCCGCTCGGTCAGTCCGCGCCCCGCCGGCAGGAGCTTGCCGAGCGCCGCCAGGGTACCGACGTTGTTCACCACCATGCCGAGCGATACCGGTAGCCCGCCCGCCGGAATTTCGATGCCGAACAACGCCATGATCAGCATCTTTTCGGAGCCTTGCGGATACTTGGTCGGCACCAGTTCGGCGTGAATCTCTCCCTCGGGTACGGCGCCGGCGCGGCTGATCGCCGCGCGAACCGCCGCCAGGGCGTCCGGCTTGTTGTCTTCGATGCCGACGATGGCGCGCACCGCGCCGGTCGCCCGCATCGCATAGCGGGTACCGACGATCATGTCATCGGCCTGCTCGACCATCACGCGATGGTCGCAGGTGAGGTAAGGCTCGCACTCGCAGCCGTTCACGACGAGGGTGTGCACCTTGGCCTGTTTCGGCACTGTCAGCTTGGCGTGCGTCGGAAAGGCCGCGCCGCCCAGACCGACCATGCCGGTATCCCAGATCGCCTGCAGGATGTCGCCGCCGCTCGCCGCCGCCAGATCGCGCGGCTGGCCCCACAAATCTTCCTGCGTGGCCGCGGGATAGGCGCGAATGACGATGGACTCGACCCATGGTCCGCGCACGCCCGGCCGCAAGCCGATGAACTCGACGACGCCGGTCACCGGCGCGTGGTGCGGCACCGACAACCAGTCGTCGGTGCGCGCAATCGGCTCGCCGCGCACCACCTCCTGCCCGACCTTGACGATGGCGCGCGGCACCTTGCCGATGTGTTGCGACAAGGGCACGATGACCTTGGGCGGGAACGGCAAACGGCGGATTTTCGTACTCGCCGTCAGCTTGCATGACGGCGGATGCACGCCCCGCTGAAAGGCCTCGCCACGAAAATAGGAGAGGAGTTTCATCGCCGGATCAGTTGAACTTCGCCGCGCGCGCCATCAGTTTCTCGACGCCCGGTTCACCCATGTTCCATGGCGTGCCGGGATGGATGCAGCCGGCCGTGCACTTCTCGGCCGCCTTGACGATGTCGGCGAACTTGCCGCCCTTCGGATTGATGACGATGGCCAGCTTCTGGTCGTTGTAGGCGAAGACCTTCGGCGCCAGGTTGATGCACTCGTCGCACGCCGTGCATTCGGGCGACTCGACCCACACCGGATCGTAATCATCGCTGCCGCCTGCCGCCGACGGCACACCGGCAAGAGCCGCTGCCGGCGAGGCGGCAGCGCCCGCAAAGCTGTCGCTACCGGCCATGCCCAGACTGGCGGTGATCTTCGCCAGCAGTTCGGCGCGCACGCGCTCGGCCACTTCCGCCGCATCCGACGACTGAACATCGAGTCCGGCGAGGTTGCGCAACTGCCGCCAGAAATGCAGGCGTTCCTCGGTCGACCGCACGAGATCCTCGGTCACCAGCAGGCGCAGCAGACGGTTCTTGGCGTCGACCGCCCAGATGAAGGGGAACTTGCCCTCGCGCTCGTCGGCGTCGAGTTGCAGGAAGTCGGCCAGCATCACCATGTTCTCGTTCCAGGTCTCCGGCGGCGCCTTCTTGAACTGCTTGAGGAAACGCGCCTCGGTCGCGGCGAAGTCGGCGAAGGTCATCGGCAGGCTCATGCTCTGCTCGTTGCCGGCTTCGTCCTTGTACTTGAGCGCGTAGGTCGGCCAGTCGGTGTCGAGCGACGGGTTGCCTTCGAGGCTGACGGATTCGTTGAAGGTGATGCCCGCATCCGGATCGAAACGGAACAGCGGATAGGCACGGCTCTCGACCGCCAGTTTGCTCTGGTCAACTGCCTTGTCGTCGCCGACGCCATGTTCGGGCGGGCAAACAGCGTAGATGTTGAACAGCGCCGGACGTCGGCTGTTGAGGCCGTCGATGTAGCTTTCCAGCAGGTGATTGACATGCGCGATGGTGCCCTGCATGACGTATGACGTGCGGTGCGCCATGCCGATCAGCGAGATTTCCTTGCGCGTTTCCTGCTTGCCGCGCATCGCCTGGCCGTAGGGGGCCATGTCGGACACCTGGCCGATGAAGCCCGAAGTGCAGGCCTGGCCGCCGGTGTTCGAATACACCTGGGTATCGACCACCAGAATCTTGATCGGCATGCCGGACATCAGGGCGCGCGAGAGGTTCTGGAAGCCGATGTCGTACATCGCGCCGTC
>Ga0105093_10000487_pt1 | contig 15097 bp, 10 predicted proteins | sample PPLLak3March2015_2_FD_79111 | JGI IMG/M metagenome (GOLD analysis project Ga0105093, IMG submission 79111) | Freshwater sediment microbial communities from Prairie Pothole Lake near Jamestown, North Dakota, USA - PPLs Lake P8 Core (3) Depth... | ecosystem: Environmental > Aquatic > Freshwater >... | reverse complement strand
TTATTTGAAGTAGAACTACGGCTACGCATCCGTTATTTTTGCAAACGGTGAAATCACCGCCCCAGGGATAGTATTCGTTTTCCATAAGAATGCTAACTAGAAATATGAGAATAGTTTAAATATCCTATACCACAATTTTATAAAGGTTTATTTCTTACCCCTTGTTTAAGGGGTTTTTAATGGAGAAAGATAAAATAGAGGATTTACCTGGTGTTGGTCCTGCTACTGCTGAAAAATTACGTGAAGCTGGCTATGTTGATTTTATGAGTATAGCTGTGGCTTCCCCAAAAGAACTTGCTGATGCAGCTGAAATTGGTGAACAAACAGCATCTAAGATAATATTGAAAGCTAGGAAGGAAGCGGATGTCGGTAGATTCGAAACAGGTACGGCTCTGCTTGAAAGAAGATCAAAAATCGGTCATTTAACCTCTGGTTCCAAAACTTTAGATGAGCTTCTTGGTGGGGGTTTCGAGACACAAGCTATAACAGAGCTTTTTGGTGAATTTGGTTCATCTAAAACACAGATTGCTCATCAGCTATGTGTAACAATACAATTACCGTTAAATAAAGGCGGACTTAATAGTGATGCTTTTGTTATAGATACAGAAAACACTTTCAGGCCTGAGCGTATAGTTCAGATGGCTGAAGCATACGAGTTAGATCCTGATGAGACGCTTAGTAAAATTCATGTTGCACGTGCATATAACTCTAATCATCAGATGCTTTTAGTTGAAAAGGTTTCTGAGCTTTCCAGAGAGATACCTGGTCGTCTACTTGTTGTTGATTCTTTAACTGCGCATTTCCGTGCTGAGTTCGTTGGGAGAGGGACACTGGCTGACAGACAGCAGAAACTCAATAGACATATGCATGATCTTTTAAGATGGGGTGATCTTAATAACGGTGTGATTTGTGTTACAAACCAGGTGTCTTCTAAACCTGATGCTTTTTTTGGTGATCCAACGAGACCTATAGGCGGTCATATAGTCGGTCATACCGCTACTTATAGGATATATTTGCGTAAGAGTAAAGGTCCTAAGAGGATTGCACGTTTGATTGATTCGCCGCATCTGCCTGAGGGTGAAGCTGTTTTTTCTGTTAACGAAGAAGGCATAAGGGACTAAAAACAGGAAGAAAATAAAGAAAAATTTAAATGCTTTTATAGATATCTCTATCTTGGAGGTAAAATTTATGGCGTATATACATCAAGGATGGACTCTTTATACAAGAGACGTAAAGTTGAAGGGTGGGAGAAACCAAACAATTTATTTTTTCAGCAAGAAGACACCAAAGAGTGGAAGACCCTGTGATTTACCAAACGGATATGCCGTTGGTGTTAACAAAAGGACTGGCCTTCCCTATCTAAAGAAGAAATAGATAAATAATTAGTGTCTTAGGAAAAGCTGGCCTGTTTTTTGCCAGCCAATCCTTCTATTTTTTATAATATTACTCTTTTTAGATGAACTATAGTGTTTAAATACCGAGTTTTGTTTTTATTATAAAATGGTTTTGAAAGTTGGTTTTATAGTTAACCCTATTGCTGGCATGGGTGGGCGAGTAGGCCTAAAGGGTACAGATGATGTTCTGAATGAAGCGGTTAGTCTCGGCGCTAAACCTTTGGCTCCCGATAAAGCAGAGGAAACCCTAAGAGACTTTTTGTCTAATTATTCTACAAAAAAAGATGTTATTTGTTGGTTTACGTGTTCTGGTTCCATGGGTTTTGATGAACTAAAAAATGTTGGTATAAAAAATGTTGAGATGGTTTATAGTCCCAGTTGTGTAAATACGTCATCTGATGATACAAAAAAAGCCTGCGAAATATTCTTGGAAAAAAAAGTAGATTTGATTCTTTTCTGTGGCGGTGATGGTACTATTAGGGATATTTTTTGTGTTGTTGACAAAAAAGTTCCTGTTCTTGGTATCCCTGCTGGTGTTAAGATGCATTCTGGTGTTTTTGGTGTTAACACTCGCGCTGTTGCTAAGATGCTTCATGAGTTTGTTAATCACAGCCTCACTGTTGGCGATGTTGATGTGATGGACTTGGATGAGGAACTTTATCGTAGAGGTGAATGGAAGGTTAAGTTGTTTGGTGTTGCTAAAGGCATAGTGGAGCCTACTTATGTTCAGGTTGGTAAAACTGTTTTTGAGTCGATTTCTGATGACGCGGTTAGGGATGAGCTTGCTGAACATATCATTGATGAGATTAAAAAGTACGATGATTTTCTTTTTTTGATGGGCTCTGGTGGTACTATTGATTATATTGCTCGTAAGATAGGTTTGGATAATACACTTCTTGGTATAGATGCTGTTTATAACAAAAAAATGATTGATAAGGATATCAATGAAGAAGGGATCCTAAATCTTTTGGAAGAATATCCAAAGGTTAAAGTTATCCTAAGTCCCATAGGGGCGCAGGGATTCATCCTTGGCAGGGGTAACCTTCAGCTTAGTCCTGCCGTGATAAGGAAAGTTGGTTTGGATAACATTATCGTGGTTTCTACACCATCTAAGCTTGTTTCCATCCCTTTTATAAGGGTCGACACAGGTGACAAAGACTTAGATCACCTTTTTGCTGAGAAGGAGTTTATGATGGTCGTTATAGGTTATCGTCTCAGCAGGGTTGTGCGTATACAAACCAATAACTTTTAATATCGTTTCTCGATTTCTGTCCCCAGGATTGTGCCTTATGTTACAAGGGGGAAAAAGTATTATGAATCGAAATGCAGCAGCATTTTTAAAAGAAGAATATGAAGATCTGGTAAATAAGAATCTTGATTGGAAACTTCGCATATTAGAAAGTGGATCAACACCTCATGCCTTAGTAGATGGAAAAAAGATACTGATGCTTTGCTCCAATAATTATCTTAATTTGAGCAATCATCCTCGCTTAATCAAAGGAGCGATAGATGCGGCAAAAAAATACGGTGCTGGTTCTGGTTCTGTTAGGGCTATCGCCGGTACAATGAAAATTCATATTGATGTGGAAAAGAAACTTGCTAAATTCAAACACACAGAAGCTGCTCTTTTATATCAAACTGGTTTTGCTGCTAACGCTGGTCTTATACCACAGCTTGCGGGCGAGGGTGACGTTATCATTAGCGATGAACTAAACCATGGAAGTATCATTGATGGTGTGAGACTCTCCAAAGCAGATCGTGCCGTGTATAAACATAAAGATATGGGTGAGCTTGACAAGGTGTTAAAAGATTCTGACAAAAAGTACAGAAGAATCCTCATAATAACCGACGGCGTATTCAGTATGGATGGTGACATTGCACCAGTGGATAAAATCGTGAAACTTGCAAACGAATATGGTGCAATGACCTATGTTGATGATGCCCACGGAGAAGGTGTCATTGGTCCGGATGGACGAGGTATCGGTGCGCATTTTGGTATCGAAGGAAAAATCGATGTCGAAATGGGAACATTCAGTAAAGCATTTGGCGTAGTTGGTGGTCTTGTTGCAGGAAGTAAAGATCTATATAATTTTGCATACAACAAATCAAGGACATGGTTATTGAGTGGTTCTCATCCGCCTGCGGTCTCAGGCGCACAACTTGCTGCGATAGAAGTACTTGAAACAGAGCCACAGCATGTAAAGAATCTATGGGACAACACCAAGTATTTCAAAAAAGAACTCAAATCAATGGGATTTAACACAGGCGAAAGCGAGACGCCCATTACTCCAGTGATGGTTGGCGACTCAGGTAAGGCAAAGGAATTATCTAATTCATTGTTTGATGAAGGTATTTTTGCGCTACCTATTGTTTTCCCAATGGTTGCTAGAGACAAAGCAAGAATAAGAGTAATGATGAACGCAGGACTTACAAAAAAAGATTTAGATTTTGCTTTAGAAAAATTTGAGAAACTCGGTAAAAAACTAGAGATAATCTAAGATTTTAGTGGGATGGTCTATTCCACTTTCCCTTCTTTTTCTGACTTAGAACCTTATCTATAATAGTTTGTTCGTCCACTTCTTTTATAGTATCGTCTTCATCTTGGTCTTTTTTCAATGCTCGCTCTATAGCTTTTTCATCTGCTTTAACAATAATACCTTCATTATGATCCTTACTTGTTTTACTTGGGATTTCTTCAGATGTTTCTTCGCCGGTCACTTCAAATACTGTTTCGTCCTCCTTTTTTTCCGCATAACTAACAGTTTTTCTTTCGAAAGGCGAAGATTCTTCTAGTTTTTCCTCAACTTTGACTTGAGGTTTATATGTTTGTACTTTTTCTACGATTTTGGTAGACTTTTTTTCTGGTGGGCTAGCCTTACTTTTGCCAGTTGGCATAAGTTCAAATGCATCGTTTAAGAATTTTATCTCTTCTTGTGTTGGTATCCATATATAACCATATTCGTCTTTTAAAAAATTAGATGCGCTTGAGTCAAAACGGGTTGTGATAACTAGTTTATTGTTATCTTTATCTTTGCTTATTTCAAGTTTTATATTGATATTATCATCTTTAGGCAAATCTCTCACTCTCCACTGTAACTTAGTCTTAGAATATTTTATTAGAACTTATACTTTTCTTTAAAAATTAGTGAAAATACCGCGATATTGCTTTTTTATGTTTAACATTCTATTAAAAAATCTTCCCAAAAGGCTATTTTCTTTATACATGATGTCTAATTCTGAGTTTGTTATCTCGTTGTTATATGAATTTTTTGTTATCACTACATTTCCATCTCTGTTGTTTGATATAAGGCAGTCTGTTATTTTATTATTTGAGGATGAAGCTAAATATATTCCGTTTACTGCGTTGTCATAGATTTCACAGTTTGATATTATGTTTTCATTATTGGATGATGCTATGGCGTCAATACCCATGTGTGAGTTTTCATAGAATTTACAATATGATATGATATTATTTGATGAATATTGCAGCTCTATGCCATCGCAGTTATTATAGAATGCGCAGTTTGTTATCTTGTTGTTGTCACATTTTGAGTATTGACTGCCTAGTAAGGCTATTCCTTCATCTGAACATCCAGTAAATATGCAGTTTTCTATTATGTTGTTAGATGTCCATATCGCTACTCCTATTGGTGTGTCATGTATGATACAATTTGATATTTTTGTCTCTGGTGCTGATATTTGGACTGCTGTTGTGTAGAGTCCTGGGGCCCCATTTGTGATGTTAAGGTTGCTGATTATCACTCCTGGTGCCCCGAGGCAGATCGCGTATTTATTTTCTTCAGAGATGGGATTTATTATAGTTTTATCCTTATCTTCTCCTATTAGTTTGATTCTACTTTTAATATTGAGTATTTCATTGTAAACTCCTGCCATTATGTATAATGTTGAATCTTCTGGTGCGTTGTTTACGGCCTCTTGTATTGTTTTATAGTCGCCCTCTCCTTTTTTGTTGATTATAAAGTAATTTTGTTCGTCTGAGTTTATTGTGCTTGCCTGTGTCGAATTAAAAATGTTTGTTTGTAGATATATGAGAAGAATAATTAGTAATACAGATCTTAGTGTTCTTCCTTTCATCCTACCATACCACGTTATATATTATCATGTAATTAATTAACGTGGTAAAGTTTAGCATTTACTGTATTTAAAGATTCTTTGTAAAAACGACAATATGGAAAAAAGTCAGATTTGGTAAAATTACAAAAGCATGATATAACTCTTGATTTTGTTTATATATATTAGAAAAACTTTAAGCTTTGTAGGAATTACCTAATAAACATGGAATACCCATTGAATGTTGCCAGGGATGAAATAATTAACTCTTTACGTAATGCACTTAACGGACTAAACATAAACTACGAAGTTAAAATTGAGATACCACCAGAAGAAAACATGGGTGATTTCGCATTTCCATGTTTTCCTTTAGCACCATTGGCTAAAAAATCACCAAAAGACATAGCAGAAAGCATAGCACATAAAATAAAAAAGATAAAATTGGTAGAAAAAATTGAAGCAAAAAACGGTTATGTAAACTTCTACATAGACAACAAACAACTTATTGCATCTACACTTAAACTTATCATAGATAACAAAGAAAAATACGGTTCTATGAGTAAAAAAAACCAGAAGGTCATCATAGAACACACATCAGCCAACCCAAACGGGCCTTTACATGTAGGACGAGCAAGAAACCCCATAATCGGCGACACGCTAGTAAGAATCTTCAAAGCCTCAGGCTATGATGTAGAATCACAGTTCTACCTTGATGACCTAGGTAAACAAGTAGCTATACTAACATGGGGTGTCAACAACCTAAAACAAAAAGATATACCAAAAACAGAACAAGAGAAACCTGATCATAAAAACGTTGGTTTCTACCAAGCTGCGTTTAAACTAATGGAAGAAAACGAAAAAATCTCGGAAGAGATAAGCGAAATCGTCAAAAAAAGCGAAAGCGGCGATAACAAAACTATTCAACTTGTGCATAAAGCATATCTTCCAGTATTAGATGGTATAAAAGAAAGTTTAGAGCTCATAAACATAAACATAGACAAATTCGTTCCAGAATCAGATTTTGTAAAAGATAAAAGCGTTGATCAAGTATTAGAAAAACTCAAAAAAACTGAATACTGCAACGAAGAAAACGGGGCCTTCTACCTAGACTTAGAGTCTTTTGGAATACAAGGGCGGAACACCAAATTCTTCTTCACAAGAAACGATGGCACAACCCTATACGCCACAAGAGACATAGCCTATCACCTATGGAAAGCAAAACAGGCAGATGTACTAATAAACATACTGGGTGAGGACCATAAACTAGAAGCAAAACAAGTAGAAATAGCACTAAAACTACTAAAAGCAGATATCACACCAAACGTAATATTCTACGCTTTCGTCTCACTACCAGAAGGAAAAATGTCTACCAGACGAGGACGGGTTGTATACCTAGATGATCTAATAGACGAATCAATAGAAAGAGCGTACGGGGAAGTTAAAAAAAGAAGAAAGGGAGAACTCTCAGAAAAAAAGATGAAAACAATAGCAAATATAGTAGGGATAGGCGCATTAAGATACAATATAATAAAAGTACAACCAGAAAAAGATATAGTATTCAAATGGGAAGAGGCATTAAGTTTCGAAGGAAACGCAGCGCCATTCATACAATATTCACATGCACGTGCCTGTAGCATACTATCAAAAACAGAAGAAAAAATAGAAGAATTCGATGCACAACTTCTAGAACATCAGTCCGAGGCACAGCTCATAAAAAGATTAGCAAAATACCCTGTAGTAATTGACGAGGCATGCCGAGGATACCGACCACATATTATAGCAGCATATTTATTTGATTTGGCTTCGCAGTTCAACCAGTTCTACCGGGATTGTCCAGTACTACCAGAATCAGATGAGAAAACAAGAAAAGCAAGACTGGCACTAGTAAACGCAACAAAAACAGTCCTCAAAAACGGCTTAAACCTACTAGGCATAGACGCACCAGAGGAAATGTAAACACATGGAATACAAAAACATACGATGCTCAACTCTTTTAAATAAAATAACAAAAAAAGATAAACTTTTCAAAGGAGACTACACACTAGATCCATACCAAAACTGTGAATTCGGATGCACATACTGTGACTCAACATATGACAAAACTATATACATTAAAACAAACGCAGCACAACAACTAGAAAAAGAAATAAAAACCATAAAAAAAGGTACAATAATAATAGGATCAGTATCAGACGCTTACCAAAAAGTAGAAGAAGAACACAAGACCACCAGGAATCTATTAGAAATAATAAAACAAAACAATTTTCCGTGTCACATCCTAACAAAATCCAACCTAGTCTTGAGAGATAGAGATTTACTATCTAAAATGAACTGCACAGTAACAATAACTATTATAACACTAGATGAAAAAATTTCGCAGATATTCGAAAAAGAAACACCATCACCAAAAGAAAGACTAAAAACAATAAAACATCTGTCTGAAGCAGGCATAAAGACAGGAATAGCAATAATACCTGTATTGCCATATATTGCTGAAAATGAACTAGAAAAAATAATAACATCTGCAAAAAAATATGACGCAAATTACGTTTCATATAAGCATCTCGAGCTAAAAGGCGACCAAAAAAATATTTTCATGAAAATTCTAGAAAAATCCTATCCATCCTTAGTTGAAAAATATGAAGAACTATACAAAGATAGCTATATGCCAGATGATACTTACATTTCAAATATAAACAATAATCTAGAAAAACTATGTGCGAGATATAAATTAAAAAATAGAATTTAAGACGTAAAAACAAACATATGAATTATGTATTTTTACGTCCTTATTCTTAAGTATCATTTCTTCTTTTTTCTACCTAATGCAATCGCGACTATCGCTAGTATAACTATCAATATTAGTGCTATTAACCAAATATACTGTTGCCAGAGTGATGTTGGTTCTCTTGCATTTGGGTATGTGGTTGCGCCAAATGGCATATGACCATTAACATCGAGGTTTACGTCGTATCTTAATGGTTGTACATCATCTAATTCCCAATGGTTTTTAGCTTCGGGGTCCCATTTTGTGCTTGGCACCCAGATTCTCAGATTTGGATCAGTAAATAGACATATATTCTCTGCGTTATCCCACCACCAAGTTCTTTCTTCGTTTTCCTCAAACACATATTTAATGCCGATTTCTGTTATTCCTTCAGAGTATGTTTCTCCAATTGTTTTACCAAGTGCAAATTCTCTGGGAGTCTTTTCGAAACTATACCCTGCCCAATATGATGTTGGCCATGGGTCAAGCTCTTGACTTACTGAACCATGCCTCATCAATGCGATTTGGAGATAAGTACAAGCTATTAAACATGAACCCGCATGAAAATCCATCGAATGGAGGTTTTCCAATTTTTCATCTATTTCTTTTGCTGGGTGTGAATACTGGAATTTAGCAAGATGTGCTGTCAAACCATATGGACCAACTAATCCATCAAAATAGTTTTCTCTATTTCCTAAGAATTTGAATAAAGGTATGTTAGTTGGTAATATATCAAGTCCTGTCTTCAATATTCCACCGTTGAGTGGTCCATCTTTGTTTGCTAGTCCTAAAAATCCTAAAAACATTCCTATTTCAGCATTTAAAGAGGCGCTGTCAGGTTCCTCTGTGCTGCCCCATAACATATCATAGCCTCTCCATGGATTTGGCTCGTAAGGATTTGAGCCAGTTGGTATGCCCAAAAGATTTCCGAGAAGCTGAGCCATTTTTGGTGGTATCCCAACACTTTGCAAAGTTTTTGACATTGGTTGCCACCATGCAACTATTCCACCATCGGCAGAGTTTCCATGTAGCACCATATACCAGGTAATCACGCCCTTATTCAGGTTATCAATTGTTATATCGTAGTCCATGGAAAAAGCGTTACTATAACCTGCTTTTGATGCATAAAATGGAGCTATATCAGAAACCGATAGATCAGGTAGGAAACATCCTGCTAATCCCTCATATTTCTCACGAACTCCTTGATCTATTTCATTTGATGAAATATCTAAACCTGGCGTGTAACCATTTCTTGTTTGGTAAGGTACGCCCCAATATTTGCTTCCTCTCTCGTTAAATCTATATTCATAACAACCGTATGTATGTAAAACAGGATAGGTATACTCTTCTGGACCTGATTCTCTTAATATTTTTAGGTTACTTAAACCAGGTGTTGATTTTCCAAGGCGGGCGAGAATTGTTCTGAATGGATGTAATAATGTTGATTGAACACGTTCACTGATACTACCGTTTATAAGTGTGACTTTGCCTTGTAATGCTGGGTTCTGGAATATAAGCCCAGGATAGAATATGCACCTTGTTATTTGATTTGATGCATCAACAGGCGTTCCAATAATTGCACCTGGGTTTGCCAAACCAGCAAAACATCTTGTCCATGTTGGACCAAGATCATATTTATCTGCAACAGTTAAAATTGTTTCTATAGCTCCAGGTTTATCAAAGCCGTACTCTCTTAGAAATTTGTACACTTTGCTACCAGTTAGAAACATACATCCAACTGATGGAAGAGTATAACCATTTGAATGTTTTTTCCAGAAGTCTGCATGCCATGTTGCTGCACCTGATAACTCGGGGTGGTTATCAATTAAAATTAGAGGTGACCCATGATGAGCGGCTGCATAGGCAGCTGGTCCAAATAGGTATGCGCCTTTGAATTCACCAGCTGGTCCCGCTCCTGCTGGTGTTTCATTGTAATACCAATACGTCCATGGGTCTATCGTTGAAAATATTACATCGTTTTTACCTGTTTTTGTCATTATCTCATTATAAATATCTGCATATTCTGTGTAATCTTTGACTATCTTTGAATTAGTTGATAATTGCTTTTTTGCATCTTCTTTTAGACATTTGCCTAAGTCAACTAAATATATGTTTTTTACACCAAGCTTATTCAAGGTCTCGATAGTGGTTTTTGGTGTTTCATCAGGTTTTACATATAATAATGGTGAGTTTATCAAAGATCCCAATATCGCTCCCTCACAAGCTGAGGCAATCATGTCAGCCTCTTCTCGGGTAATGTTCTGTTGCCAACTGTAATCAACTTTAAAATTCAAAGGTGTGGTTATATCGTTAAGTGCATATACTACTACTTTGTAGTGTTCACCTTCAAGACATTCTCCTAGTTGATGGAAATTTATCTCCTGAAAATCAGTTTCTTCTTTTAATGCAGAGTCGATTTCTTCTCCACTCGGGCCAATGATTGTTAGACCTAATTTTATGTTTTTGTTATCCCAGGTAAGCTTAAATTTTGCATCTCTGCATCCAACTGGTGGGGTCTCAGGTATTTCTATTTCTGTCCCTGGATATTTTTCTATATCTACATATAATTCTTTTACACCAGAAATAAGGTTTTTCATAGCATCTTTAAAAGTGCCATATCTAATTATTTTTCCTTTGCCAAGTGGTCCATAGTGTATGTTGTCCTCAAACCCTTTTGTAGGCATATTGGTTACTCCTACTCGCCATTCACCAGGTTTATAGACATATGTGAAACATTCTTCATGTGGACCGTTTGTTATTGCCATCTCGGAAGCTGCACTTGTTTGCAACCAATCGTTTTCGTATTTACAGAACAACTGTAAATCAGGATCAACTGAAGGTAGAGTAACACCATCTGCTCCACCAAAACCAGGTAAAAGGTTTAGAAGTTTAGATCTAATTACAAAAGAAGCATACCAAAGATCTGCTCTGATATATTTGTACTCATCTTCCACTGTGAAATATTCGTATTCGGATGCGATTCCAAAAGGCCTTTTCAATGTTAGCTGCTCGTTCTCCACTTCACCTGATATCTTACCAGATATACTTTTTGTAATTTCAGTGTTTTCTGGTTTGTTATAACTTTCTTCTATAACTGCAACTACTGCATTATCTGAATACGACCATTCGCTAAGAGCTATATCACTTGCGAGTTTATACGGATCATTACTTTTTATTTCCGTGCGTTCCCTTGATATCCAACTCGAATCCAAATCTTTTTTATTTACATTTACTGTTATTAATTTATCTAGTTGTCCATTACAGTAACCCATCCAATCTTCCATCAGATATTGTGTTCCAGGGTAGTCGTTTAAATTTAGATATTTATCTTCATCAGGATAAGTATTTTTTGGTTGAAATAGTAACAATGGACTTGTGAATAACGTGTTGCCATCAGAGAATACACTAGATGGTATTGATGCTAAATACGCATAATCATCTATAAGTGTGTCCTTATCAAAGTTTACAAGCGTTGCCTTTTTTAATGATTTAAATTGTTGCCATGTGACTCCTTTTTCAAAACCATCTATTCTATCTATATCGCTTGCCAGTGTTATTGGTAAAAATGTGGTTATTAATAGACTAACTAATGTCAAGGTTAAATAAAATTTTAATCTGGTGTTCTTTTTAATCATTTTTATATTTCCCCCCATTTGTTGGGTTTTTATATTACAATCTTATCCAAATGTTTATATTGAAGCTAACCAATAATAAGTATTCTTGATTCATCTATATATAATTTATTATAAAATTATATCTTTAATTGTTAACCTTACAACATTTTGTTATCATAAATAACAAAAAAGTAAAAAAAGTACATTTAGGTATACAAAATGTAAAAACTGAATTTATTGTGAGATATCGATTAGTTATGTATGAAGAATTGCAAAAAATACTTGAAAAACAACATTATGCTGTCGTAGGTGAACACTCGGGAGTTAAACTTTGTCATTGGATGAGACAGAGCCTTCTTTTTAAACGAGAGTGTTATAAACAAACTTTTTATGGGATAAAATCTCATCGTTGTTTACAAATGACGCCAGCGGTGAATCAATGCACGCATATGTGCCTTTTTTGCTGGAGAAATCAGAGTTTCACTGAGAAAGAATTTAAAAACGTGGATGACCCAAAATATGTTTTAGATGAATGTATAAAAGCTCAGCGTAAGCTTATAACTGGTTTCAAAGGCGACGAAAGATGTGATCAGATCAAATGGAAGGAGTCAAACGAACCCAACATGGTTGCTTGTTCTCTGTCTGGTGAGCCTACTTTATACCCGCGACTTGGTGAGTTTTTTGAGGAATGCCATAGGCGTGGTATGACAACTTTTCTTGTTACTAATGGTACAAACCCAAAGGCTTTGGAAAACCTGGATCCTCTACCAAGCCAGTTATATGTCTCGGTTGTTGCGCCAAATAAAGATGTTTACAAAAAATTATGTTCTCCATTGATTTCTGATGGCTGGGAAAAGATTCTTCAAACTTTAGATTTATTGCCTTCTCTTAGTACTCGTACCGTTATTCGCCATACTTTGGTTGATGGATGGAACATGGATAAGAGTTACATAAAAGATTATGCTAAGCTTGATGAGAAAGCATCTCCATTGTTTATTGAGCCTAAGGCATATGTACTTGTTGGTTATTCAAGAAAAAGGATGAATATAGATAACATGCCTTCCCATAATAGCGTCCGTGCTTTTGGTGCTACGCTAGCTGAACAGCTGGGTTATAATTTTTCTATGGAAAAACCTGATTCTCGGGTTGTTTTGTTGTCTCGTGATAAAAAAATTAAAAAGATTAGTGAAAATGACTAATCTTTCATTAGATCTTCTCCACCTTCGAACTGTAGTTGAATTTCTGTGTAAACATCTTCTACGCCCATGTATTTTTCTTTGCCTGTTGGTATGAGCCTCGTGTTTTTTCCGAAACCTTGTATGATTTGTAGTATCCCTTCGCTCATCTCCCTATATATCGAGGGTTCTTCTTTTGATATCGCTTGGTAAAGCTCTTCTGGTTCCTCTGACCATCTTTGCACATTTTCCATTTCTTGTTTTGATAGCATGTCTGCCTTGCTTAGTATGTTTATTTGTGGTTTGTTAAGTCTAAAACTAGTGTTTATGGATAGTAGTTGTTGTGATACAAAACCTGATGCCGTCTTTGCAAGTGCATGGTCAAGCAAATAAGCGATTATTGATCTCTGTGGGTTTAAGAACTCTACTATGTATTTTCCTGCTTCTCTGAACACAAAAAGCTCCAGTTGCCCCGGTGTGTCCATCAGTACATAGTCTGTTTTGAATGATTCTATACTTTTTTTAATATCAGATGTGTTTAATGCTATCATATCTGCGCATGCTATCTGCGCGCCATTTGGTCCTAGCTCATATGTATCCATTATCTCTTTCAGGGATATCCAGTCTCTTATATCAACATCTGGTTCATATGGCAAGTTTTCTGCACCTGGATCCAGATTAACAGTGACAACGTCTACGCTTCTCAGCTCCATCCATCTTTTAAAAGTGTTAGTTAGAGTTGATTTACCTGAACCAGCTGTGCCAATAAAATACAAAAATATTTCTTCTTTCATAATTTAGCTTCCACGTATCTCGTTCATATGATGCACACGTTTATCTAAAAGCTCTTTTTTGCCAATGTCATGTCTGATGAATATATGATCACTTTTAACATATTTCAATGCTTTTTCACATGTTTCCTCAGCATCAGACAACGCATCTGCAATACCAACAATAGCAAGGGAACGTGAGCCCATCGTAAGAACATGTTTATCTTTTTTGTCAACTGATGCATAAAATAATTTCGCACCTGTTTTACTAATCATCTTTTCGTCAACAGAGATTTTTTCTCCAACCATGCTTTTAATGCCGTAGCCCTCAGGCACAACATATTTACATACAGTTGATTTCTTTTTCAACCTCATCTTTTTGCTACTTAGATTGCCATTTATCATTGCTTCACAGATGTCAACAAAATCTGTTTCCAAAAGCGGTAAAACATTCATTGCCTCAGGGTCACCGAAACGTGCGTTAATCTCTATTATCTTTGGTCTGTCAGCTGTGAGCATAAACTGTCCATATATTGGACCAACGTATCTACAACCTTCTTTGTCCATAGATTCTATGATCTTTTGTAGAATAGTTGTTCCTTCTTCGTACTCACTCTTTGACAAAAATGGTAAGAGACCATTTGAACATGAATAAGATCCCATGCCACCTGTATTTGGGCCTTTATCATCAGGCAATAATCTTTTATGATCCTGAACAGCGGGTAGAGGCATTATACTATGCCCATCTGAAAAAGCCTGTAATGTGAACTCCTCCCCAACCGCTTTTTCTTCAATTAAAACCTTAGCGGCGCCACCGATTTTTTTTGATATAACTTCCTCAACATAATTGACAGCTTCTTTTATTCCATGGAAGTGATCACCAGACACTCTAACTCCTTTACCACCTGTGAGTCCAATGGGTTTTATTGCCACTTCGCCGTTAAAATCCTCGATGAATTTTTTTGCTTTTTTTGCATCTGTGAAACTCTCATATTTTAGTTGGCCGCAAACCTTGTGTTTCTTAAGTAGATTACGCATCCATTCTTTGTTAGTCTCTATTCTAGCTGCCTCGCGTGTCGGTGAACTAGCAGGTATGCCATTTTTTTCTAACTCGTTCACAACGCCAGATTCTAAAGGGGCCTCTGGGCCAACAATAGCCAAATCAATTTTTTTCTTTTTAGCAAACTCAACAATACTTTTTACATTGGTATCCTTTTCAATTAAGACATCTTCAGAAAGACTTTTAATACCAGGGTTCATGTTATACATAACGGAGTAAAGATGCGCGTTTTTAGAACGACAAACA
>Ga0105093_10000486_pt1 | contig 15100 bp, 19 predicted proteins | sample PPLLak3March2015_2_FD_79111 | JGI IMG/M metagenome (GOLD analysis project Ga0105093, IMG submission 79111) | Freshwater sediment microbial communities from Prairie Pothole Lake near Jamestown, North Dakota, USA - PPLs Lake P8 Core (3) Depth... | ecosystem: Environmental > Aquatic > Freshwater >... | reverse complement strand
GCTTCAGACATTGATGTGGCAGTTGTAGGCAGGAAGGACAAGCTTTTGCTTCTTGAACCGTACGAAAAAACTCTGAACAGGAGAATTAATGTTAATTTTTACAGTGCGTGGAAAGACATTCAGGAGCACTTGAAAAATAACATTCTGAACGGCATTTTGTTGCACGGGAGTGTTGAACTGTGAGGGTTTTGAAGCAGTTGAGGTATTTCAGGAATGGGATTCTTTATTATGGCTCTTCTCTTGATGCAGAGTATGCTGAAAAAGTGGTGGAATTCACAACAAACATCTGTCTTAAATTGAAAGAGATTGTAAACAAATAATTAAGTTCAGATGAGTTATTATCTGTCAGAATTGACCCTGAGGACTTTTTAGTGTCTGAGCGTACACTTTGTACGTGCCCTTACGCTTGTATTGTGCACATTGTTTCAGAATCTTGTAGTCTTGCGGTTGTTTCTCTTTCGAGGTTGTGTCCTTTTTCGACTATTACTTTGTTTCTTTTTACTGTTTCGAATGTCAGTTGTACGGTTATTATTTTGTTTTCGACTTTTGTGTTGAATTCCCAGCGTTTGACTTTTAGTAGGGCGTTCTTGTCGATTTTGAATAGTTTGGAGGCGTCGAATAATTGTATTCCTGTTATGAAGCCTTCTTTGTCGATATCAAGGACAAAATTTCCGTAATCAAGTGATTTTTTGTATTCCCTGTTTTTTATTTTGAAGAATAGAGTGTCTTCTTTGTAGTCATAGTCGACTTCTCCTTTTCCTCGCGCGTCAAGATGTTCCATTTTTTGGTATGCTTTCTGTTATGAAAAATGTGACGATTTCAGTTTTTTCCGGTGTGGCTGTGAAGATGATTCGCAGGTATCCTTCTTTTCTTCGGAAAAAGGCAGCGTACCTGCCGTTTTCCTGTATTCCGGCAAGTTCTGGTTGTTCTTTTTCAAGTGTTTCTATCAAATATTCGTCCTTATAAACTTTTCTTTGGCCTTCGTCGATTCTGAATCTGGCGTGAGGGCTGATTTGGATGTTCTTGATGAGTTGTTTGTATTCTTCGGTGTTCAATTGTTTTATGATGTGCGTGGGCGCCATTTCTGGTTTTTAATAGAGCGATTCTCCTTTAAGAACGCTGTGCGCGCGCTTGTCCAGTGGCTTTTTTCTGTCGTCATGAAAATATTCCAATTGTCCAGTGAGAATTTCCATAATTTCGACGAACAAGTGCGATATTACGGAGTAAAGAGCACATTGCGTCAAAAACAAAGTTTTTGAGGTGCTCGGAAATCGCAGATTTCCGACATGAGGAGTCTCTAATCGTTCGTTCTTGCCGTAAACTATTATATACACTTCTTGTTTTGTTTGTGTTATGAACCTTTTGCTTACCTCTTCCGGTGTTGTTCCTGAGATAAGGGATGTTTTTCTTTCTGTATTGCCTGAACGACCAAGGGTTGCTTTCATTACTACTGCTGGTTTTGGTGAGTCTAAAGAGCCGGTTTGGATGGAGGGGGATAGGAAGCGGTTGATTGATTGTGGTGTTAGGGATATTGTGGATTTGGATTTGAAGGATAAGTCTGAGGTTGAGGTTGGGAAAGCCATGGAGGACAGGAATGTTGTTTACGTTAATGGTGGTAATACTTTTTATTTGTTGTACTGGGTTAAGAAAAGTGGTTTTGATAAGGTGTTAAAAAACTTCAAGGGTTTGTATGTTGGCGTGAGTGCTGGGAGTTATATTGCTTGTCCGGCTATTGTGATGGCTTCTTGGAAGCATCAGGACCGTAACAGGGTTGGTATTACTGACTTCACTGCTTTGAATCTTGTGCCTTTTCTGATTACTGCTCATTTTGAGGAAGCGTATAGGTCTATTGTGGATAAGGCTTCGAAAAGTACAGGTTATCCTATAGTTGCTATTACTGATGAGCAGGCTGTTTTGGTGGATAATGGTGTCAGAGTGATAGGTGTGGGAAAAAAAGAGTTTTGGAACGGGTTTAAGGAAAGTTAGCCGTGGACTTTGTGATTATCTGTCAGAATTGACCCGAAGGACTTTTTAGTGCTTTTTCCGCTTAACTTGTATAGCAATTCCTAATGCAATCGCAACTACAAATATAGAAATTGCTATCATTATCATTTGTGGCTGTGTTAATCCTTTCTGTGTTGTAGTTGTTTGTTCTGTCTGTTGTTCTGTTGGTTCTGTCATGTGTTTTACTTCTCCTAATCCTGTTTTGGTGACTGTGATTTTGTGATTTACGTCTAATGTTGCGCTTTTTCTGGTTGCTATGCTTGTTACTAGTACTGTTCCTTCTATGTTTGTTACTGTTGTTGTGCCGTCGGGGTCTACTAGGACTATGAATCTTGTGCCTACAGTATTGATTGCTGCTGTTGGCGTCATTACCATGCCTGATTTTGGAAAGTCTGTTTGGATTTTTTTGTTAAACCACATTGCGCCTGAGGTTATGTAGGTTATTATTCCTGTTGGGCATTTTTGGTAATTTCCTGTTGCGCAGGATACGAGGTATTTTGGCGGGTTCTGTAAATTGAAGTCTACTATGTCCTCAAAAAGTTTTTTCCAGAAGCCGATGTCGTCTCTTTCGTTCTGGTAGTTTGGGTCCAAATCCCAGGGTACTTCTTCTGGGAATGTTATTTTTGGCACGTTGAAGTCGAGTTTTATGAAGCCTGCTTCAGTGTTTTCAAACAATTTTACTGTGGCATATTCTGATTCAAGCATTACTATTCCGTCGTTTCCTGTTTTGATAATGTCTCCTGCGCTGATTTCTAGGTTTGAGGTGACTGTTGAAGTTTTTCCGTTTCTTATGAATTCTACTAGTCCCTGGTGTGATTTCACTTTTTTCTCTGGTGCGTCAGTGTATTTGCTTTCTTCTTCCAGTTTCCTGCAGGCGTAATATTCGTCCTGTGCTCTCATCCATTCTCCGTTGCAGTCGTTTACGCAGTTTGACCGTTCGATTAAATCGTTGATTTTGAAGCATTCATCTCCGCATTTTTGTTGTTTTGCAGTGATTGCTTCCATGTCTAGTGTGCATTCAGCATAACAGCTGATGCTGAGAACAATTAATATTATCAAAAAGCTTGTTTTCATATGCAAAAGAATTCTTTGATGGCTTTAAATAGTTTTTGACAATCCTGTTTTGCAGAATTGCGTAACCCTAAGGACTTCTAGGGATGAAACAATGCCATTGCTTTTTCGTGGTGTTTTCTTATTGTGTCTTCGTTGAGTTTTCCTTGTTTTGCGAGTTTAATCAAAAAACCTGTTTTTTTCATAGTATGTTTCAATGCCTTTTATGATGACGTGGTTTTTCTCGATTTCTTTTATCAATAGGCTGTCTTTGTCGTACCTGCCTATTTTAGCGCTAATCTTCGAATCTATGAGCTCTACTTCGTTTTTTAGTTTGTTTTCTGTTGTGTCTATGTAGATGTCTATGTCGCTTTCTTTGCCTGCTGTGCCTTTTGCGTAAGAGCCGAATAGGACTGCCAGTCCTATCTTCCCATTCTTCTTGATTTCCTGTATGATTCTCCTTAATTGCGGGTACTTTTTTAGCAGTTCAAGCAACTTCAGTGTTTCCACAACGTAAGCGTATTGTCTGGCTTCCAAAGTTTTTTTGAGGAATGCTACTTTGTTCTTGCCTTCCTGTTTGAAATCTACTGCGTTTTCCTTGTATAGTTCCTGTGTTTTTCTTGCAATCGTTGTCTGGTTTGTATTTAGTAGTTTTGCAAGTCCTCTAATGTGGTTTTCTGATTTCAATAATGCTTCAACAATCTTGATATTGTAACTATTTTGTGACATATGTCACAAATATGTAACAGTCATATTTAAGTCTTTCTGATTTTCTCTACAAGTGCAGGTACATCTTTTTCGGTTATTTTCTTCTTTGCAGTTCTTAATGGCAGTGTGATTTGTTCCCAAGAGGGGTTTTGTCGTGCCCATTTTACTGCTTCTTCTAATGTTTTCCTTGTTATTTTCTTTTTTCGGAATTCTGCTCTGGTTTCTTTTGCCAACCGTTCGAATTCCTTTCTAACATTTTTTTTCATGTTTGAGCTTCTTTTTCTCGGTAATGCCAACGTAGTTCTCTTTTGAAATCAGGGACTTTCCTGTTCTTTGTTCTATTGCTGTTCGTGTGTCGTGTGCTATTTGTCCGCCTTCCTGGGCTGAGTCTTTGCATTGTTCTAGTCCTTTTGAGTCTTTTGCGATTGTGATGTCTGTGGTGGCTTTCTCTCCCACCATTGTTAAAATGAGTTCCCAGTCGGTCATGTGGTCTCGTAAATTCTGGTTTTGTACTCCTTTGAATTGCTTGTATTCCTGGACTGTTTTGCCGAATGTTGCCTTGGTTATCTCGTTTGTTAGTATTGCGAAGTCTTTTTCTTCTGTGACCTCTCTGTTTTTCCATTCATCAGTGAGCTCCTGCCTGATTGCTATGCCTCTTAGTCTTTTGTCAATCCAATCTTTAGGGTACCCTTTCAGTTCGTAGTAATTCTTGACCCTGTTTTGGGCTAATTCAGGGTCCTGGATTTCTTCAACTCTTTCATATCCGACTTGTGCAAGCCATAGTTTGAATGGTTCTGCTTTTGGAGAGGGTATTGACTGGATGAGTCTGAAGGCTCCTTTTGTTGATACGCAATTAATTTGCTGGATGCCGCCTGAGGTCTCTATGGGAAGGGGGGTGGCAATTTGCCCCCACCCCTGCTCGAAACTCTCGTCACGGCGTCTCATATCTTTTAAATAACCAGCAGGATCAGTGCTATTCGTCAAAGCAGCTATGATGTCAACTGCTGCGAACCACCATTCATCATTAAACCATGTTCTTCTAATATTCTTGTCTTGAAATACTACAAGTGCCTTGTTCATAGGCAGTATCAGAACTTATTGTGTTTATAAATCTCACGCGCGCTTGTCCAGTGGCTTTTTTCTCTCGTCATGAAATAATTCCAATTGTCCAGTGAGAATTTCCATAATTTCGACGAACAAGCTTCACATCGCGGAGTGAGTGAAGCATTGTGAGGAGTGTTACTGGCGCCAGCCTCGTTATGCAGATGTTACCTGAGGCTTTCTTCAGTTACTTGTCTGTAATGGTGTCCGTTTATTCCTAGTCTTACTGCTTCTGGGAATCTGCGTGTGTTGTGCACTGCGTTTTTCATTAGGAATTTGAAGTAGTTCCATCCGTATGGTTTGAGGAATAGTTTTGCTGATTTGAGTAATGCGAGTATTTCTGTTTTTCCGATTTTTCGCGTGAAGTGCGGGTTTTCTCCTAGTCTGTCTAGTAGTGTTTGTCCTCGTGTGAAGAAGTTTTTGAGTGTGCGGTCGTAAAGCGTGCTTAGTAGTCTTTTGTATTCTTTTTCAAAGGTTTCCAGGCTTATTTTTGTTTTGAAGTTTGGAGTGAACGTGTGCGTGTTGTTTCCGTTTGACTCGCAGTAGAGTCTTCCTTCTTTTTTCATGTCGTTATAGAGTGGTGTTCCGCGTGTTGCTGTTAGTGCTCCTGGCATTGCTATTGGTATTCCTGCTTCGCGTATGAATTCTATTTGTTGGTCTATTGTTTTTTCATTGTCAGCGTCAAAGCCGTAGATGAATCCTCCGAATACTTCTATGCCTGCTTTTTGTATTGCTCTGACTTTTTCAAGTGTGTGAGTGATGTATTTTCGTGTGAGTTTTTCTGTTTTTTCTTCATTCAATTCCAGCATTGCTTTTTTGTCGAGTCCTTCTAGTTTCATTATTTTGTTCAAATTGACCCATTTTCCGCATTCTGCGAGGCTTTTGACGTTTAGGGTTTCAAATCCTATGAATCCGAAGTTTCCTCCTGCTTCTTTGAATGTTGTGAGCAGTTCTGGGTAATCTGCAAAGTCTATTGACAGTTCTGTGCCGAAAGTGTATGGGTGTTCGTGTTTTGCCTGCCAGTCTGCTATTGCTTTGAATCTTTCTAGTGCTTTGTTTTTGTCTGCTATTGTGTTGTCGTCTGCTATGAATACTGCTCCTCTCCAGCCCAGGTCGTATAGTTGTGTTAGTTCTGTGAGTGTTGTTTGTATTGGCTTGTATCTTGTTTTGCTTCCGAACAATATTCTTACGTCGCAGAACCTGCAACCGTTTGGGCATCCTCGTGATAATTGTATGCTCATGGAGTAGTAGTCTTTCATTGAAAGCAGTTCAAAGTGTGCTGGTGGTGTTGTGAGTTCTGGTTTTCGTTCTATGGCAATGTTGCCTTCTTTGAAATAGTTCAGTAAATCTTCGAGTTGTTCTTGTGTTGATGGTCTTGCGTACACTTTTTGTATTCTGCCTTGCTGTAAATCTGATACGAGCAATGGCACTGTTTGTTCTCCTTCGTTTAGCACGAATACAACGTCTCCTTTTATCAGTGCGTAATGTTCTGTGGGGTATGGTCCGCCGAGTATGATTGGTTTTTGTTGTTTTTCTGCTCGAATGATTGCATCGTCAAGTGTTTTTGCTTGTGCGACCATTGAGGAGGCGAATACAACGTCGTTTTCTTTTATTTGTTCATCTCTGAGCTGGCTGACGTTCAGGTCTGCTAGGCTGAACTTGTAGTTTTGTGGGAAGAATCCTGGTAAAGTGATGAGTCCTAGTGGGGGGTCTACTGCTTTTTTTCCTATGAATCCGAGTGCGTGTTCGTGTCCCCAGTATGTTCCAGATGGTATTTCAGGATAAATCATTAATACGCGGATGTTTTCTTTTTTTTGTGCTTTGCACAGAAGGCTCGCGTATTTGTCCATTCTGTTGAAGAGAAAAGTATTGTTTATATTGTTTTCTGATGTTTTCGTGCGAGGAATGGTTACCGCAATGCATTTAAACTGTCGTAAAACCTTTTGCAGTTATGGTTGAATTTAATGCTGATGGCAGTTTGAAGTTGCCTGCTTTTATGGTTAAGGCTAAAAGTGAGAATGAGGAGAGGATGAAATGTCAGCGTTGCCTGAAAGTGCGGAGAGAATTAATCAGTTTCACTGCTCCTAAGAAATGTTTGCTTCACTTGACGCTTTCTGATGCGTTGTCTGACAACCGTTTTGTTGAGACTATTTACAATGATTTCAATGAAAGGTCTTCAGTGCCCAGCAAACTGAAGAAGATTGATGAAAAAAATTTTGAGGTGGAAATTGGCACTGATTTTAGGCGTTGCACTGACTGTCTTTCTTTAATAAACGAATACAGGGAATTCTTGGATGGTAATGTGATTGAGGAAAAGGGTAGTTGTACTTTTAAATTTAGGAATTTTGATTCTTGATTTGTTCTATCATTTTTTTGAACTTTAAATTTTTTGAATCACAAAAGAACTTTCGGCAGGCTGTTGGTCTTCGCGTATGTATGGTGCATTTGTTGTCTTTGAGGTAAATGCAGCTTTCATCGTCGTGCATTGCCATGATGTTTAAGCCGTTGCGTTCTGCTTTTTTGAAATCTTCTTCAAATCCGAACTTTTCAAAGACAGTCCTGTATTTTTTTGAGCGGTATTCTTCTTCAGTTAGATTTATCGGGAAGAGTTTGCAGCAAACACCGCATTGTGTGCATTTGTTCATTTGAATCAGCCCTTTATCTTAGTTCTCTTTTCAGGATTTTGTGTGCGTTGTTTATTTTTTTGAATATTTCTATGTTGCCTTCGTCTTTGTCAGGGTGGTGTTTTTTTGCGAGGTCTTTGTATTTTTTGTCTATTATGTCCATGTCAAGAACGTTTGGCTCAATGCCGAGTGTTTCGCGTGCTTCTTTGCGCATTTTTTCAACATCTTCTTCTTCTGTGAAGTTTGATAGAAATTCCTCAAATGTTTTTTTCCCTGCAAGAAGGTCAGCCACTTCAAGTTCTATGACTTTGTAAACAACGTATAGGTTATCGACATATTTTTTGGCAGATTGGTAGCTGTAATACATGCGGTAGCCTTCTGTGTACCAGGTTGCTGATGCTTGGACGTTTTTTATTGCGATTGGCTCTAGGTCTATGATTGTGTCATCAGCTATTAAACCTATTTTGCTTAGCGCATTGATTATTTTGTTCTTGTACTGCACTGCTCTTCTGCCGAATGAATCGTGTGCGAGCACAGCTTCGAATTCGTGTCCTTTTATGGTGATGGTCGTCATTTTTTTCAAAAAAACTGTTAGAATTTTAGGTTGGTATCCTGATTCTTTTAGTTTTCCGTTACAATATATTTAAAAGGAGAGTATATAAAACTTGTCATTTTTTGCTACTGTTAAGAGGTATTATTTTCGCATAATTTTGGGTGTTGAAACAGCTTCTGTTTTCCTAGAACGTGTCTCTTGTCTGTCCTAATGTCAGCGCGTATATTTTGCCTTTGTGTCCTTTCCATCTGAGCAGTCTTGCTGCTGCTTCTATTTGTGTTCCGCTGGTTGTGATGTCGTCAAAGATGGTTATGTCTCCGTCTATGCTGAAGTTTTCTATGGTCATTGTTTTATAGTGTAGTTCTATGTCTCTGCTGCCTTTGTGTGATTCTGGTTTTGGGTATTCTCTGTGTATTATTCTGGGTGTTGATGTTTTATTGTTTAGATGGTATACTATTATCCTGTTGGTGTCTGTTTTATAGCAGTATTCTGGCAGTGAGTTTGGTGCTGCTGTTGCTGTGCTTGGCTGCATTTTTTTGTTCAGTTTATTGACGAATTTGTTGATAATGTCTCTGCAGGAGACAAAGCTGTATGTGCTTCCTTTGCTGTAGAATTCAAGCTTTTTTCCGTTTTTGATTTCTTCGAGTGTGTAGTTTTTTATTCTTTTGTAGTCTAGTATGTCTCCTGAGAAATCGTCAAATTCTTTTTCGCCTGGCGGATAGTATGTTCCGAGTGCTTTCCAGGTGATTTCTGGCGCAGGAGTTCTCCATTCGGTGAATGGTAAAAAGTCGTGTTTTGCTTGTATTGGCTGATATTTTAGGTTTCCTTTTTCGAATTCTATTATTAAATCAGGTAACTCGTCTGGTTTTGTGATTACGCGTGTTGCTCCTGCTTGTTCGAGTTGTTCTTTCGTGCTGTACCCCCAGGCTGTTCCTATGCTTGGGAGTTTGTTTAGGTGTGCTGTCCAGACATCTTTTGCTTCATCGCCTATGACAAGCGAGTTTTCTGGCAGTGTTGCAAAGGGTTTGTTTGCTGCTGCTATTATTGGGACATCTAGTCCTAGTTTTCTTGTGAGTGCTGCTGCATAATCTTGTGGCGAGTTTGTTAGTATTGTGCTTTTTTTGGCTATGTCAATTAGCACCGGATGTATCACGGGTGTTTGATATTTGCTTATGTTTTTTGCCAGGTGTTCTCTTCCGTCTTTTGTTTTTCTGTACATCTGGAAGCGCCAGGTTCTTGCTATTGTTTCGTCTAAATCAATGTAAATCATATTTTTCCGCCTTTCTTGTCCATTTGTATCCTTTGCCGTAATTGTTTGGCAGTGCGTATACTTTTTTGCCTTGTTTTAGTGCGTGTTTTATTGCGTGCTTTGTTCCGCTTTGGTCATCTGCTCTTATGACTAGTATTCCTTCTTTGGATAGGCTTACTGTTAGTTGGTTTCTGTATGCGAAGTGTCCTGGGTATGTTGTTATTCCTATTGGGAATGGTGTTATCAAAAGGTGTTCTTTTGCTATTCTGTTTTGCAAGTCGTGGTTTACTGGCGGGTAATGTTTGTCTAATGGTGTTCCTATTACTGCTATTGTTGTTTGCGCGTTTGTGTGTCCTATGGTGTCGCATCCCATTGCGAGCCCGCTTACTATGGTGTATTCTGATAATTGTTGTACTGCTTTTATTCCTGCGAATATGTCTTCTGGTTCTGGGTGTCTTGTTCCGACTACTGCTATTGTTTTATTATTTAGTAATTCAAGGTTTCCTTGTGCGTATAATACTGGTGTGGTATTTAGTTTTTTGAGCCAGTCTGGGTATTCTGGGCTGTTTATTGTGATTGTTTTGAATTCGATGTTTTCAACCTTTTTTTCCAGCATTGTTATTGTTTTGTTTGGGAACATTTCGAGTTGCTGGTGGTATGTTCTGTAAAGGTTTTCGAGTGTTTTGTCGTGTTCCAGCAGGCGTCTTAGTCTTTGGTCTGCTATGTGTGAGCCTATTGACAGTTTTCCTTCCAGAATGAGTGCTGCGTGGCAGATGCTTTCTTTTTTGTCGTCCATATTCCTGGTTTTGCTGTATGACTTTTAAATATTTACCAAAAGTGTTATATACTTGAAAATACATGTTATTTTTGGGTGTGTTATGGTAGATGTTCGTAAGCGTAAGTGGATTTATGTTTTTTTCACTTTTAGTTCGTTTGCTCATAGTTTGATTTCTAATAAGAATTTCATGAAGGAGTGTGCTAAGGAGGTTGGCTGGAAATTTGTTGAGGAGAAGGAGGGGCATGTTGATGAGTCTGGTTTTCGGGCTTATAGTTTGTCTTTGGCTCCTAACAGGAAGTGTATGGCCAGTCCTTATGAGCTGTCTAAGATTATTGACAAGCTGACTGGTTTTATTGGTGCTTTTTATATTAAGAATAATATTGAGCATAAGTTTTTCCGGGAGTGTACATTAATTCCTGGCGAAAAAGCCGAGGATTTTCTTTTGGCTGATAATATTGATAATGTGGTGATTATGAGGTATAAGCTTAAGGATCGTGTTGAGCTTGATAAAAAATATCCTGAGCTGGCTAAGCATTTGTTTAAGATGTCTCTTGAGGAGAATTTTTCTCATATGGACTTGGGCACTTCCTGGCTGGACCGTCTTAAGAAGGGTAATGATCTTGTTGCTCGCAGGGCTGTTGCGAAAAAGCAGTTGCTGGACTTTTTCGGTATTAAAGTAAGGTAAAATTATTATATCTCCTCGTATTTCTTGTGTTTATGGGTGGCATTGAGGTTAAGGTTCAGTTTGCTTACCGTTATCTTTCTGAGATGTCTGATTGTGATGGTCCTACTTATTCCTGCCCTTATGGTTCAAAAGAGGCTTTTCTGAAAAACTTCAACATGAGGGATTTGGGTCCTGCTGAAGGCATTTTTAGTCTTGCTGAGCAGGTTGTGAGCATTCCTTTGAATGGCTCATTGCCTCCCTTGAGTTTGGATGAAAGCAGTATTATTGATATTTCAAGGGATACTGTTTTGTTTGATGAGAAATACAGGGCAGTGAGGGCTGCTGTTAAAAAGCCTGGTGGTGCTGCTCCTGTTGAGCATTATTTCTTTTTGTGGGTTGGTGAGAGGGAGGAGTGGGTTTGCATTAAGGAGGATATTGATTATTTGTGGGAGGCTGGTCCTTTTAATGAGCGTATGGCTGGTCCTTATTCTTGTAAGTCTTTGGAGAAGAGGCTTGCAGGTTTCTTGGAGGGAAATCATGGGCGTTGATGATGTTGCTGAGCGGGAGTTCAGGTTCACTTTTAAGCAGGTTAATTTTTGGTCTTTGCATGAGTTGTTTGCTGCTTTGAGGGAGACTGCGAGGATTGAGCCTGAGGGCAGTCTTAAAGTGACTAATGATGAGGCAGAGGTGTGGACGCCTGAGAACAGGGATGAGATGGAGTTTTGGCGTATGTTCGGAAAGCCTGGTGTTGAGTATGCTCTTGTTGCGAAAAGTTCAGAGACTATTTTCTCATTGTACGGGGCTTTGTGCAAGAAATATAGTGATTATGTGAAATATTTTTTGGTGAACGATGGGAAGGCTTGAAAAGATTATTGGTGCGTGTATTCTGGCTTTGGCTGGTTGCAGTAGTGATGTTCCTCCTCCAGAACCTAAGCCTCCTGTTTTTTCGCGTGATGAGACTTGGAAGAATCGTGTTATGGATGAGGGTGTTTGTTTGACGTCCTGGTGGTATAATGATTATTTGTCTTCTAAGTGTTCTTCTACTTTGGAAAGCCTGCACAGCTTGGGTGTGGAATCAATCTCGTTGCTTGTTACTCAGTATCAGGATACAACAAACTCGATTGTTATTTCTCCGGGTTTTAACAAGACTCCTACTAATGCTGCTCTTGCTAATGTTGTTTCAAAGGCTAAGTCTTTGGGTATGAAGACTTTGCTTAAGCCTCATGTTGACGTGCTGGATGGCAGTTGGAGGGGTGATATTTCTTTTTCTAATGAAACAGATTGGTCTGCCTGGTTTGCGAGTTATACTAATTTTATCAAAAGTTATGCTGAGTTTGCTGAGCTTAAGGGTGTTGATGTTTTGGTTATTGGCACTGAGTTGAAGGGTACTTCTCACAGGTCTGAGTGGGCTTCTGTTATCAGTGATATCAGGGGTGTTTATTCTGGCCAGATTGTTTATGCTGCTAATTGGGATGAGTACAAGAACATTACTTGGTGGGATTTGGTTGATTTTATTGGTGTGAATGCTTATTTTCCTTTGACTTCTTCTATGAACCCTTCTGTTTCAGAGCTTGAAGCTGCCTGGGCTCCTCGTGTTCAGGAAATGAGGGATTTTTCTTTGCTTCATAACAAGAAGGTTGTGATTACTGAGGTTGGTTATGAGAGTTTGGATGGTACTAATATCTCTCCTAACGGCGCTCCTTCTTCTATAAGGGATGAGCAGGAGCAGGCTGATTGTTATCGTGCCATGTTCAACTGCTTGTTAAATCAGGATTTTGTTGCTGGCATTTACCCGTGGATGAAGTATTTTGATTGGATTGATAATGTAAAGCCCAATGGTTTTGATTTCGCCGGAAAATTAGCCGAGGGTGTTGTGAACGATACCTATCATTTGAGCGGGTGAGTCATGTTACTCCTTATAAGTGATAAATAGCCAAAGATTTATAAAGCGGGAGTATATAAATTGCTATATGGCTCCTGCTAAACGTCGAAAAAAGTCGTCGCTTAAAGAAATTGCTAAGATGGAAGATATTTTTTCAGGAAGAAAATCAAAAGCTTCTTTGTGCGTTCATTTGGAGGACGAGCTTGAAAGAAGTTATCATATGTTTTCTGGTGTTGTTAAAAATAATATTAAAAACCATGTTGTCTTTGAAGCCGATGGAAGATTTTTTTTGAAAGGCAGTGTAAAAATGATTGCTGACCATTTGTTTCTATATTTTTTTAATAGATTTTATTCTCGACCTCCGAATCCTACAGAACGAGGTATAATTAAACGTCTGAAAACAAAAGCAAACAGGGAGTTATGTTCTCTTTATAGTTATGGTTTATTTCACGGAACAATTGATGAAAAAATGCCTGATCTTATGACTCCAATTAAACGTAATCAAATAAAAGGTTATTATTCGTCAAAAATTATTTCTGATATTTATAGGTGTGCGGATATATTTGATACAGCCATTGGCAGCGTATTTAGGAATAAAGTCGATAGAATTAATCAACTAGTAAGAAATAATGTTATTCCGAATTTCAGTGATATAGCTGCCTGCAAAAAAGAATATCTTTCAGATATTGAGTCCGTGGACAACTTTATTGAAAATTTTTGTAAAACAGGCGAGGAATTTTCAAACGGAGAAAGACCAGTTTGGGACCTTTATATTTCATATATTGGAAGATTTTTTAAAGTGAATTCTGGTTTTGCCATGCACGTGTTTGATAAAGTAACGGATATTTTTGAAAAACATGGCAAAGATAGTTTGGATGAAATTATTTCTTTTGCAGAAGATGCAAATAAATTCTGTCCGGCATTCTTTGATGCGGAGATTTTCAAAGAGTATGTTAATTTTATGCAGACTGGTGAGCATCCTTCTGCAAGGGCTGAATGTGTTATTCAGGATGTGTTGGCGTGTCAGGGTCAAATGGGACAAATTAGGGAAAAGCTTATTTCTCAGATTAAAAGTCAAAAAGATAGTGATGTGATTGTGTTGGATATTCCTGATTTGTTCTACATGTTCAAATCGCAGGTTGATGCTTATAATAAAATCCTGGGTGGCAGTAAGTATTTTGACAAAGAGTCTGCTGAGGACAGGCTGCTTATCGAAAAATTGCCTGTTTTGGATGAAATTGTAAAGGGCGAAGTTGAAGTTGTGGCTTTGGGCTGCGGAACAGGCATTTCTGAATTGAGGATTGCCAATGCTATTGCTCAGCGTCCGGGTTGTGAAAAAGTTAAGGTGTACCTGGTTGATGTCAGTGAAAGCATGATAAAACAGGCCGCGTTTAATTTCTACGAGGCTCGCATCAGGTCGTCTGATTGCAGGAAAATCAAGGCTATTCCAAGTAGATGTAATTTCCTTAATATGGATGATGTGAAAGATAAACTGCCCGTTCATGAGGGTAAAAAGAGAATTTATATGATGCTTGGAGGTACTATTGGCAATTATCCTTATGAGAGAAGGCAGAGGATTTACGGGAATATTGAGAGTATGATGCGTGATGGTGATGTTTTCATTAACAGTTGTGGTGTAAAAGAAGAAGGTGTGGAATTGGATGGCAAACATTACCGGGGTAAAGATGAGGCTGACTGGTTGTTTTATCCTTTGAAGATTTTAGGTATTGGAAATGAGCAGGTGAAGGAATTTTCTGATGTTGAAAAGTTTGAATTCAGGCCTGAAGAGGGCAAGCGTTTGTCTGGCTATTTTGAGATTATGGCAGATGAGGTTAATGTGGGAGATGTAGTCCTGCGAAAACGTCAGAAAATTCGTATGCTTCATTCTGAAAGGTTTAAGATAGATGAATTTGAGAAAGAAATGGATATGTTTAACATCCCTAAAGAGAATATGGAAAAGAACGATTTAAGGGCTGTCGCTATTTGTTATAAGAGACCTCAACCGGGAAATAGTTGATTAATGGCACTTCGCAGAAGAGCACTGTTTCATAATCCCTTATTATGTCGACGTATTTCTGTTTCATTTTTTTCATTAGCTTGTATAATTCGTTTTTTGTCTTGAACAGGACTTCAAACTCCAATTCTGCGTCTCCGAAGGATTTGGTGATGTAGATTACGTTTGGGTTCATGTTGAGCGTGGTGATTATCTGGTTTAGTTTCTTTTTTGTGAGGTTTTCAAGGTGCAGTAGAACTTTGTAATAGTCATAGCCAAGAAGGGAATAGTTTAGTTTGGCTCTATAGCCGATGATGACTTTTTCTTTGATTAGTCTTTTTATCCTGTTTTTTATTGTGTTTCCTGTGCAGTTCAGTTTTTTGCCGATGTCCAGGGCAGATGTTCTGGCGTTTTTTGATAAAAAGTAGAGTATTTCAAGGTCTGTCTTGTCTGCTGTTGTTTGTCCTGGCTCGCCCATCAGTAAATATGAATTG
>Ga0105093_10000485_pt1 | contig 15109 bp, 12 predicted proteins | sample PPLLak3March2015_2_FD_79111 | JGI IMG/M metagenome (GOLD analysis project Ga0105093, IMG submission 79111) | Freshwater sediment microbial communities from Prairie Pothole Lake near Jamestown, North Dakota, USA - PPLs Lake P8 Core (3) Depth... | ecosystem: Environmental > Aquatic > Freshwater >... | reverse complement strand
GCTCGTTTCACTAAGAAAACCGTAAGAACCTATTCAGACATTTCGCAGAAATCCCCTCCGGGTATCTCCGGGGATTTCTGCCCTCCGCTCGCTTCACTCGCTACGGGTGGAAGGCGGGCGGAAGGCCGCGGCCAGGAGGATGGCCGCTCCGAGGGCCGTCAGGCACGGCAGCAGGAACATCGACCGGAAGTCGGTCACGCCGTTGGCGGTGAAGACCGACTGCATCAGCCACGGGCCCAGCGTGTTGGCGGCCAGCACGCCCAGGCCGAGGATCATCACATTGAACAACCCCTGGGCGCTCGAACGGACGTCCTTGGGGAAGTAGCTGTCCACGAAGATGTAGACGGTAGCGAAGAAGAAGGCGTAGCAGATGCCGTGCAGGACCTGGATGGTGATGATCATCCAGGGCTCGGAGGCGAAGAACGCGTAGACCGCGAACCGGGCGGCGTGACCGAGAATGCCGATCAGCATGGTGAACCGCCAGCCCAGCTTTTTCAACACCACGCCCAGGACGAGCATGGTCAGCAGCTCGGAGACCTGGCCCAGGCTCATGACCGGCATGATCCAGTTGCCGGGAATGCCCACGCCCCCGGCCTCGGAGCTGGCGCCCAGGAACAACCCGGTCCAGTTGAAATAGAGGTTATGGACAAGCGCGTCGATGAAGGTGATGAGCCAGAGGATCAGGACGAAGGGGTGCTTGAGCAGCTTGACCGCTTCCAGCCAGGCGAAGCGTTCCGTGGACGAAACGCCCGGGACCTTTTTCTTCGGCGGGGTGTGAGGGAGGAGCAGGCTGTAGGCCGCCAGGGCCAGGGAGACGATCCCGGCCACGATGAACGTCCAGCGCGTCGCCTGCTTCAGCGCCTGGCCCGTGAGTCCCGAGCCGAGGACCGTCCCGATCCAGGCGACCGCTCCGTCGGGCGCGGCGGCCTTGACCCGGGCCCAGTCCACGAGAATGAACGTGAACGGCCAAGCGGCGAGGATCCAGCCCAAGGTCCCGCCCATGCGGACGAAGCCGAACTCCTTCCTCGAATCCTTCATGTGGGCGAAGGCGATCGAGTTGACGATCGAGAGGGTCGGGACATAGAGAAGGCAATGCACGACCATCAGGAGGAGAAAGGGCCAGAAGGCGCGGGTGAATCCCAACCCAAGTATCGCCAGGCCGCCGATGAGGTGGCTGAAGCCCAGGAACTTCTCCGCGGCGAAATGACGGTCGGCGAACTGGTTGCTGAAGAACATGCCGATGATGGCGGAGATGGGGAAGGCGTTCAGGATCCAGGCCTGCTGGATGGGAGTGAAACCGAGGCTGGGCAGATAACCGAAGATCAGCGGAAGCCAGGCCCCCCAGATGAAGAACTCCATGACCATCATGAGGAACAGCTTGGTGCGGGGTCTCGTCGTCTCTGTCATGCTCGACTCTCCTTGCGTCTCACGGCCCTCCCGGGTGTCCGGCGGCCGGTCAGAGCTCCCTGAAATAGACGTTCCGGAAGAACGGCGGCGACTGGCTGTCGTGGTTCTGGAGGCCGATATACCCCTCCGGAGCGAGGTCCCGGACCTTGCCGCCCGGACGGGCGTCCCAGTCGAGGGCGACCTTCCCGTTGAGGACGACCTTGAGGTGCAGGCCCTGGAACTCGATCCGCAGGTGATTCCATTCCCCGGCCGGCTTCGAGGCCAGGACCTGGGGCGCCTCGATGTCGTAGGCGGCCCCGGTGTGATGGATGCCCGGCGAGGTGTCGTCGATCTGGATCTCGATCGAGTGGTAGATGTAGTCGTCGCTCACCGGGACCGACGGGACGCGGAGGAAGATCCCGGAGTTCGTCGTCGGCGTCGAGCACTTGAACTCGCACTCGAGGACGAAATCCTTGACCTTTTGGGTGTGCCAGAGGAGGCCCATGCCGCCCTGGCCCTTGAGGACCCCCGTCTTCGGGTCGCACTCAAAGTACCCCGGACCGTAGTGGTTCCAGCCGTGCTTCTCGTAGCCGCCCCCGCCGCGCCGCAGGAGCTGGGTGTAGCCGTCATAATAGGTGACGCTCTTGACGTAGGCGATGCTCTTGCGGAACGCCGGCATGGGGTCGCCGGCCTCGGCCTCGTTCTCGTACTCCATGGTCAGGTAGCCGTCGTAGTCCTGGAGGGTCAGCTCGGCCAGGAGGTCGCGGATGTGCCCCTTGCCGGAGCCCCAGGCCACGTCGTCGACACCCTTGGCCGTGCCGTACCCGCTCCGGTCCTTCAGGTGGACGTCCAGGATCCGGCCGGCCAGGAGCTTGAAGGCCTCGCGCGGGTCGTTGCCGCCCCGCATCCAATGGCCGCTGTCGGCGCACGAGCCGATGCGGGGGTCCCGGCCGTCGACGTGGCTGAAGACGGTCTCGGGCAGGTTGTACTTCGAAGGCGCGGGATGGTTGTGGATGGCGATCTTGATGTTGTATTCGCGGACCAGCTTCTCGAGCAGGGTGAAGTCGTCGTCGGCCGGCTCGCAGACGATGATGCGGATGCCCATCTTGCGGGCGAAGTCGAAGACCTTGCGCATGCTCTGTTCGGTCGTGCCGATGTCGACGACGCCGTAGCCGTAGAGCCGGACCCCGGAGGTCTTGAGGGCGTCCTTGACGAAAGCGATCTGCTCGTCGGTCATGGCCTCGCCGAAGCGGGCGTCCGGGAACTCGGGGGCCAAGGCTTGGCCGGGAAACGCCTCGACGGCCGCGACGCCGAGCTCCTTGAGCTTGGCCAGCGTCTCGGTGAAGGTGAACTTGCGGAAGGTCCAGGCTTCGGAGGCGAAGGGGAAGCTCTTGATGCGGACGGCCGCGTAATCCGTCCCGGCGACGGCCTTCTGGAGCTCGGGAGAGATGTGGCGGATCTGCTGGGGCGAGCCGCAGGCCGGGGCGGCCGCTGCGGCGACGGCGATCGCCAGGACGATTGCGGAAAGACTGCGTTTCATCGGGTCCTCCTGGGGTCTCACTTGATCTTCGGGTTCCATTTCCCCCGGGCCACCGGAGGCACGTAGGTCTCCAGGCCCTTGAAGGGGAAGGGGAGGGTCCGGCCGAGCTCGGCGCTCCGGTAGGCGGCCATGAGCAGCTCGGCCACGGCCACGCCGTCGGCGAAGTTCTCCTCGGGCCGGACGCCCTTGCGGAACGACTGGACCATGTGGCGGTTCTCGGCGACGTAGCCGTATTCGCCGGCCTCGTCGGCGACGACGGGCATGAGCCCGATCTCGGCGTTCTGCTTCTCGACCAGGTCCTCGCCGGCCCTGCCCCGGACCTCCCGGCTGAAGAAGACCTTCAGGCCGGCGTCGAGGGTGTTGATCTGCAGCGCGTACTCGGGGCCGAGGAGCTCCATGCTCAGGCGCAGGCCGGCGCCGACATAGCACCAGCTGGTCGTCGTCTCGACGACGAGGATCTTGCCGGCCTCGTCCCGGTATTCGACGAGCGAGCGGGCGAAGTCCTCGGATGGCCGCTTGAGGTAATCGGTCTTGCCGCCGCTCGCCTTGGCCAGGATCGCGGCGTACTTCGGCTCCTGCCACTTGAGGCAGTTCGTGTAGGCCGTGACGCTCACGGGAGTGAGGACGTCGCGGCGGGCGCCGGGCGGGGTCAGCATGAACCGGGCTTCCTCGACCGAGTGGCACATCATGTCGTTGAGGACGCCGCCCCCCTGGAGGGTGCCCTCCCAGAACCAGGGCATGTGCGGACCGCTGTGCTCTTCGGCCGCCCGGGCGAGGTAGGGCGGGCCGGACAGGGCGGCGCCGCGGGCCCAGACGATCTCCTTGCCCCGGACGACGGCCGGGGAGAAGACCTGGTTCTCGAGGTAGCCGTCGAGGAGCCCGGCCTTTTCGGCGAGCTCCAGCATGTGCCGGGCCTCGCGGACGTTGCGGCCGAGCGGCTTCTCGCAGGCGACGCCGATGAGATCGGCTTTGCCCTTGACGACCGCGTGGGCGATCTCCTCCATGACCTCGCCGCGAGTGTAGTTCGGGGCGCAGATCCAGAGGGCCCCGATGCGCGGGTCGGCCGCCATCTCGGTGATCGTAGCGTACGGCTTGGCCTCCCCGACGCCGAGCGACTTGACCAGGGCGCAGGCTTCGCGGGCCCGTTTCGCGTCCGGGTCGAAGATGCCGAGGATGTCGGCGTCGCGGACGCCGACCCAGGAGCGGATGTGAAAGCGGGCGATGAACCCGCCGCCGATGATGCCGATGCCGAGGGTCGCCGGTTTCTTGGCCATGTCATGAACCTCCCGGAACAAGATGACCCTACATACCTTAAGTTCTTCCGGATTGTCAACGTCAGGGGGTGTCGTCGAGGCGGCTGACGATCGTCCGGTTCCGGGGGTTGGCGATGTCCTTGGCCTCGGGCGTGAACAGGTGGTCGAGGCGGTTCCTGTAGAAATCGGTGATGCGGCCGCGGACCATCTTGAGCGAGGAGTTGAGGAAGTGGTTCTGCTCGGTGAAGCCCTCGCCCAGGACGGCCACGGCGGCGGGCAGCCAGCGGGCCGGGAACATGCCGGCGTGGCGCCCGCCCTCGCGGAAGGCGTCGATCTCCCCCTCGAGGAGCCGCAGGGCCGCCTCCTGCCCCTCGGGGGTCGTTGCGCTCAGGCCCTGGTCCTTGAGCCGGCGCAACAGGGCCTCCCGGTTCGGCACGAGCAGGGCCACGGTATACGGGGACTGATTGTTGTAGAGCATGATCTGGTCGATGTACGGCGAGGCGTCCGTGACGGCCTCCTCGATCATCTCCGGGCTGTACTTCTCGCCGTCGCCGGCGATGAGCAGGCTCTTCATCCGGCCGAGGACATAGAGGAAACCGTCGGCGTCGAAATAGCCGAGATCGCCCGTGTAGAGCCAGCCGTCCCGGATGGTCTCGCGGGTGGCCTTCTCGTTCTTCCAGTATCCGGCCATGACGTTCTCGCCCCGGACGACGATCTCGCCGGTTTCTCCGGCGGGCCGCGTTCGCCCCTGGTCGTCGCAGATCCGCACCTCCATTCCCGGGGCGACCCGGCCCGACGAGCCGAGCTTGTGGGCCTTGAGGCAGTTGGCCGAGATCACGGGCGCGGCCTCGGTCAGGCCGTAGCCCTGGAACATGGGGACGCCCAAGGCATAGAAGAACCTTTGGAGCTCGATGTCGAGCAGGGCCCCGCCGCCGACGAAGAACTTGAGCCGGCCGCCGAAGTTCTCCCGGATCTTGCCGAAGAGGATCTTGTCGTAGAGCGCGACCAGAGGCTTCTTGAGCTTCTTCAGGCCGCGGCCCTTGTTCCAGCCGTCGGCGTTGTAGTCGATCGCGATCTTGAGCGATTTGGCGAAGAGGGCTTCCACCTTGGGGCCCTTGTCCCGGACGCCCTTCTCGATGTTCCGACGGAAGCCCTTGGCCAGGGTCGGGACGCTCAGAAGGAGATGCGGCCGGGTCTCCTTGATGTTCTGGGGGATGTTCCGGAGCGTTTCCATGGGGGTCCGGCCGAGCTGGGTCGAAGCCAGGGCCGCTCCGCTGGCGATGATGCTGTAGATGCCGCAGGTGTGAGCGAAGGCGTGGTCCCAGGGCAGGATGATCAGCAGAACGTAGTGCTCGGGGCAGTCGACGAGGGCCCGGGACTGCTCGATGTTGGCCGTGTAGTTCCGGTGGGTCAGGATGATGCCTTTCGGGTCGGCGGTCGTTCCCGACGTATAACAGATGTTGGCCGGATCGCCCTCCTTGACCGCCGCCCGGGCTTCATCGACCGCCGCCGGCCGGGAGGCGAGAAGGGCGCGGCCGCGGCGCAGGACCCCGGAATAGGCGATCTCCTCGGGGCCTTCCGCGCCGGCCTCGTCGAGGACGATGGTCAGGACCAGGTCGGGGAGGTCGTGGCGGACCTTCCGGAGCTTGCCGAGCTGAGACTTCGAAACGACGGCCATCCTGCATCCGGAATGGGCCAGGCGGAACTTGAGGTCGTTGAGTTCGTCGACCTTGACCGAGATGGGGACGTTGACGGCCCCGGCCGACAGGATGCCGAGCTCGGCCGTGACCCAATCCCGGCGGCCCTCGGCGATGAGCGCGGCCCGGTCGCCGCGGCCTAAACCCAGGCTCAAGAGCCCGGCCGTGAATTCGCGGACGATCTCGTTCATCGCCGCGTAGGTCGTCGGCTCGTAGCGCGTGCCGGTCTTCTCCCAGATCATGACGTTCGCGGGGTAGCGCTTGACGCTCTCTTCGAAGAGCCAGGGCAATGTCCGCTCAGGCATGGCTCCCTCCTCATCAGGCTCGATTTCGTCCCCATCCTATGTCCCCGGCGGGCCGAAAGTCAAAGTTCATCCTCCACGGCCGCGGCCCGACTAAAAGAATGCGGGAAGCAGCGGACTAGCCTGGATTATTCACGAATCGAGGCGGCCCCAGATGCGAGGCCCGAGGGGTGAATCTGTACTCTTTGGTACTGCGAACCCCGGGAACGAAGCAGGTGGGGCCGGATCGGTTCGCCCGGAGGGAAAGAACGCCCTAAGGAAGAGTGATGGAAAAGAACAGGGGCGTTTTTATGAATAAGTCAGGCTAGACTGTACCCGGGAGAGGGCGTTGTCAGCATATCGCCTCGAGACCAGCTCATGAAGGACCGGCGCCGCGATGTCCGCCTCATCGAGGAGAACAAGGTCGTCCTCTCCCTCATGACCGGGGAGGTCCGGCCCGGCGTGCCCGGGACCTACTATTCCCTGACCCGGGACCTCTCCATGAGCGGCCTCCGGGTCATGACCTCGGCTCCGCTCGAAGCCGGGACCCGCGTCCGGGTGGAACTCACCCTCGCCCGGCCGCGCAAGCGCATCCGGGCCGTGGCCGAGGTCCGCTGGGTCCGCGACCTCTACGGCGGCGAGGTCTTCGAAGCCGGGCTCGAGTTCGTCGGCCTGGATCCCGACGCCGAATTCGCCCTGATGGACCACATCTTCGGGCTGAAGGCCGGCCCGGCCGGCTGACGCCCCGGCCTCTTGCTTTTCTCCCCGTCCTGGGCTACAAAGGGGGCACTCTCTGCGTAAAGGAGGCCCCCGTGCTCAGAGCGCTTCTCGCCGGTGTCTGTTTATTGGGCCTGGCGGCCGCCGCGGCGGGCGCCCCGGCCAAGCCCGAGACCGAAGCGGAGCAAAAGGCCCGGATGCAGTGGTGGACCGAAGCCCGCTTCGGGATGTTCATCCACTGGGGCCTCTACGCCCTGCCGGCCCGCCACGAATGGGTCAAGAGCCGGGAGCGCCTGACGGACGAAGCTTATGCCCGTTATTTCGACCGGTTCGATCCGGACCTCTACGAGCCCCGCGAGTGGGCCCGGGCCGCCCGGATGGCGGGCATGAAGTACTTCGTCGTGACCACGAAGCATCACGACGGCTTCTGTCTCTGGGATTCCAAGCTCACGGACTACAAGGCCAACCGTACGCCCTACGGCAAGGACCTCATCAAGCCGCTCGTCGAGGCCATGCGGGCCGAGGGGCTCCGGGTCGGCTTCTACCACTCGCTCCTCGACTGGCACCACCCCGAGTACACCATCGACCTGCACCACCCGATGCGCGACGACAAGGAATTCGCCGCCCGGGCCGCGTCGAGGGACATCGGCAAGTACGCCGATTACCTCTTCGGCCAAGTGAAGGAGCTCCTGACGGAATACGGCCGGATCGACACGCTGTTCATGGACTTCTCTTTCCCCGGGCCGAACGGCAAGGGCCGGAACGAGTGGCGGTCGGAGCGGCTCTTGAAGATGATCCGGGAGCTTCAGCCCGGGATCATCGTCAACGACCGGCTCGACCTCCTCGACGTCGCCGGCGGGTGGGACTACCGGACGCCGGAACAGTTCATGCCCCGGGAGTGGGTCAGCGTCGACGGCAAGCCCGTTCCATGGGAGACCTGCCAGACCTTCTCCGGGTCCTGGGGCTATCACCGGGATGAATCGACCTGGAAGTCCGTCCCCCAGCTCATCGGCATGCTCATCGAGACGGTCAGCAAGGGCGGAAACCTCCTGCTCAACGTCGGGCCCACGGGCCGGGGGACGTTCGACGCCCGGGCCCTGGACCGGCTTCGCGGGATCGGGGATTGGATGGCCAAGAACGGCCGGTCGATCTACTCCTGCACCCAAGCCCCGGCGGAATTCCCCAAGCCGCCGAATTGCCTTCTGACCTACGATCCCGGCGCCGGCCGCCTCTACGTCCACGTCCTGGAGTGGCCGCTCGGCGTCCTGGCCCTCGACGGGTTCGCCGGCCGGGTCGAATACGCCCAGCTTCTCCATGACGCTTCGGAGGTCCACTTCACCGAGAAGGGCGGCGAGACCGGCTTCATGCCCGGATCGAGGGGCAAGGAGGCCGGGAACACGCTGACCCTGAGGCTCCCGGTGCTCAAGCCGGACGTCGAGATCCCGGTCATCGAGCTCTTCCTCAAGCGGCGCTGACGGGCATGGCGATGGACCGGCGCAAGGAACGGAGGCGAGTCCCGGCCGTCTGGCTCGCTGCCGCGGCGGCCCTGGCCTTTCTCGCCGGTCCGGCCGCCCGAGCGGCGGCGGCCAAGGATTATTACTTCCCGGAGGTCCGCGTCGAGGTCACCGTCGAGCGGGACGGCTCCTTCGTCGTCGACGAGTTCCGGACGTTCGAATTCGAGGGCTCGTTCAGCTACGCCTACGTCACCATCCCGCTCCGGCTGGACCGGCCCGGCGCCCGCCGGAGCGTGACGATCACCGAGGTCGCCGTGACGGACGAACAGGGCCGGGCCTTGAGGACCGAGATCGACCGGACGAGCGGTCTCCTCACGGCCAAATGGCATTACTCGGCCCGGAACGAGAGCCGGACGTTCCGCATCCACTATCGCGTGTCCGGGGGCATCACCAGCTACCCCGACGCCACGGAGCTCTACTGGAAGGTCATCGGCGACGGCTGGGACAAGCCGGCCCGGAACGTCCGAGCGACCGTCGTCCTCCCGGAGCCGGTCGCGTCGAAGAGCGATCTCCTCGTCTGGGGCCACGGCCCTCTCGCCGGCCGGGCCGAGGTCGTCGATGAGCGGACAGCCCTGTTCTCGGCCCCCGACCTGGCCTCGCGCCAATTCTTCGAGGTCCGGGTCGTCTGGCCGGGCGGCCTCGTCTCCGGCGTCCCCTCGGACGGACTGACGCTCCAAGCCATCAAAACCGAGGAAGAAGGCTTCGTCCGGGACACGATCGACCGCGTCCGCAGGGCCCAGGCCGACCTGGCGGGCCGCGGCGAGCGGGAGGCCGCGAAGAAAAAGAAGCTGCTGAAAGTCCTGGCCGGCTGGGGGATCTGGCAAGTCGTCGGACCCCTCGTCTGGCTGATCTTTTTCTACAGGACCTGGTCGGCGGCCGGCAAGGACTACCGGTTCGAGGGCTTGCCCGATTATGTCCGGGAGCTTCCCGCGGACAGGCCTCCGGCCATCGTCCAATCGCTCATGCGCGAGGGCCGGACGGCGACGCCGGCAGCCTTCACGGCCACGATCTTCGACCTGGCCCGGCGGGGCGTCCTCGAGATCGAGGACCGGAACGTCACCAAGAAGAAGCTTTTTGGGACCAAGGAGTCCGTCGAGACCATCATCACTCTCAAGAAGGATCCCTCGAAAGAGCCCGTCCTCGTCCCGTTCGAGCGCTCGCTTCTGGCCTTTCTCTACGAGGAACAGGCCGGCTGGATGACGCCGGGGGCGTCCTTCACGATCGACGGCCTCGAGGGCTTCCTCAAGAAGCATCCCCAGAAATTCCAATCCTGGTACCAGAAATGGACCAAGGCGATCAAGGAGGAGGCGAAGGCGCTCCGCTTCCACGAACCGGAGAGCCTCAAAGCCCGGAACCGCTTCTATCTGTTCTCCCTGCCGGCGGCCGCCCTGACCCTCAGCCCGGTGCTCGTCCTCCTCGCACTCGCTCTCATCCCCACGCTCAAGCGGAGGACCATGACGTGGGCCCGGGAGAACGAAGCCTGGAAGGGGCTCGACCGCTTCCTCGACGACTTCTCCGATTTCAAGGAGATCCCCCCCGAGGCTTACAAGCTCTGGGAGCACTATCTCGTCTTTGGCATCCTGTTCGGCAACGCCAAGAAGATCCTCAAGATGCTCCCGGTCATCCTTCAGGACGAGCGGGCCGTCGCGCCCGTCTGGTATGCCGGCGTCGGCCGGCCCGGAGCCTTCGCCGGCGGCGGGATCTCGCACATGATCGCCGGCATCGAGCACGCGGCCACGGCCATAAGCCAGGCCAGCACATCGGCGGCCCATTATTCGTCCGGCGGGGGCGGCGGGTTCAGCGGCGGAGGAGGAGGCGGGGGAGGGGGCGGCGGCGGAGGGGCCGGTTGATGCGGAGCCCGGTCCGGGCCGCGGCGGCCGCGGCGCTCGCGCTGATGGCGGTCCTGTCCGCTTCGTGCGGCAAGCCGTCCGACGAGAGCCGCATCCGCGAGCTCCTCGAACGGACCGTGGCCCTGGCCGAGAAGAAGGACGCCGCGGGCCTCAGGGATCTCTTCACGCCGGACTACAGGGACTTCCAGGGCCGGGACGCGGAGGGCACGCTCAAGCTCATCACCGGCTACCTCGACCGGTACAGCCATATCGTCATCCACCTGCTCGCCGCCCGCGTCGGCGAGGCCGGACCCGACGGCCTGACCTCGGTCGAGTGCGAAGTCTCCCTCTCCCACGGCGCGGCGGAGGTCTTGCGCCGGCTCATCCGCTACTCCGGGGAATACTACAGCTTCCGGATGGACGTTCGCCGCGACGGGTCGGGGGAGTGGCGGTTCACCGCCGCCGAGTGGCGGTCGATCGGCCTGGTCGAGCTGTCCCCGGAGGCCCTCACCGTCCTGAAGAAACTCTTTCCCGGACTGTGACGTATCCTATCATGGAGACCGTGCGGCCACAGCCGCGCAGCATCTGATATACTAGAGGATAGACAGGGAGGGCGAACATGACCGAAGAAAAAAAAGAAGGCAAGACGAAATTCGAGGAATTCAGGCTGAACGGGGGAGAGCTCCTCAACAAGATCAAGGAGATCATCCACGAAGGCAACGTCCGCCGCATCATCCTCAAGGACGAGAACGGCAAGACGTTCATGGAGATCCCTCTGACGGTCGGGGTCGTCGGGGCCATCGTCGTGCCCGTCCTCGCGGCCGTGGGCGCCATCGCCGCCCTGGCCTCCAACCTGACCATCGTCGTCGAGAAGGTCGAGGGTTGAGCCGGCCGCCGGCCCTTTGAAGCGCCTCCCCTCTATGCTATAAAGGGACGTCCGCATCCCTTGGCTGGAGAGGAGCGCGCATGATCCGTTTTTTCGCGAGATCGGCTCCCGTTCTCGCCATCGCCCTTTGGCTGCTCGCCGCCGGAGCCTCCGCCGCTGCGTCCGCCCCGGCGCCGCCGCGGGCGGAGGGCGTCCTCGACCTCATGCCCGTCCCGGCGAGCGTGACCGTCCGCGAAGGCCGCTTCCGCGTCGACGAGCGTTTGACCATCGTCCGGCCGGACGAGGCCGGCCCCAAGGACGCGCCCAAGGACCGGGCCTTCCGGGCCGCGGCCCGGTTCATGACCCGCCTGGCCGGACGGACCGGGCTCTTCCTCGAGCAGGACTTCCTGGCCTCCCAGAAAGCGGCCGTCGGAGACGGCATCCGTTATACGTTCGCCCGTCCCGGCCGGCTTCTGCCCAACGAGGACGAATCCTACACGCTCACCGTCGAGCCCGCCGGGATCGTCCTCGGGGCCGGAACCGACATCGGCGTCCTGCGCGGCTTCGAAACCCTGCTCCAGCTCCTGAGCGCGGACGAGAAGGGCTATTACTTCCCCTGCGTCCTCATCACGGACAAGCCGCGCTTCACCTGGCGCGGCTTGCTCATCGACGTCGGCCGCCACTTCCATCCCGTCGACGTCATCAAGAGGAATCTCGACGCCATGGCCGCGGTCAAGATGAACGTCCTCCACCTCCACCTGACCGAGGACCAGGGCTTCCGCGTCGAATCCAGGGTCTTTCCGAGGCTCCACGAGCTCGGCTCGGACGGGATGTTCTTCACCCAGCCCCAGATCAGGGACATCATCGAATATGCGGGCGATCGGGGCATCCGGGTCATGCCCGAGTTCGACATCCCAGGGCACTCGACCAGCTGGTTCGTCGCCTACCCGGAGTACGCCAGCGCGCCGGGCCCGTACGCGATCGAGCGCAAGTTCGGGGTCTTCGGCCCGGCCTTCGACCCGTCCAACGAGAGGATCTATCCCTTCTTCGACGCTTTCTTCAAGGAGATGGCCGGACTCTTCCCCGACCCCTACCTCCACATCGGCGGGGACGAGGTCGAAGGGCACCAGTGGGACGCCAATCCGGCCATCCAGGCGTTCAAGACGAAGCACGGGCTCGCCGACAACAACGCCCTGCAGGCCTATTTCAACAGCCGCTTGCTCAAGATCCTGACCAAGCACGGCAAGAAGATGGTCGGCTGGGACGAGATCTTCCAGCCGGGCCTGCCGAAGGACATCGTCATCCAGTCCTGGCGCGGTCCTCAGTCGCTCGTCGACGCGGCCCGGCAGGGCTTTCAGGGCATCCTGTCCAACGGCTACTACATCGACCTCTGCCAGCCGGCGGAGACGCACTATCTCAATGACCCGGTCCCGGCCGGCTCGCCCCTCGACGAGGGCCAAAAGGCGCTCGTCCTCGGCGGGGAGGCGACGATGTGGGCGGAGCTCGTGACCCCGGAGACGATCGACTCGAGGATCTGGCCGCGGACGGCGGCCATCGCCGAGCGGTTCTGGTCACCGGCCTCGGTCCGGAACGTCGAGGACATGTACCGCCGCCTCGGGCCGATGTCCCTCGCCCTTGAGGAGCTGGGCCTTCTCCATATCAAGAACGTCGACATGATCCTGAGGCGTTTGGCCGGCCGGCCGGGGGTCAAGCCGCTCAAGGTCCTGGCGGAGGCCGTCGAGCCGCTCGAGAATTATCAGCGCCATGGGCAGGCCCGCTACACCAGCCTATCTCCGTTCACGCGTTTCGTGGACGCCTGCGCCCCCGAATCTCCGGCCGCGAGGCGTTTCGGGATCCTGGTCGACCGGTTCCTGGCCGGGAAGGACCTCGTGGCCGGCCACGAGCTCAGGACCGTCCTCGTCCGATGGAAGGACAATCACGCCCCCGTCCTGGCTCTGCTGGCCGCTTCGCCGGCCTTGCGGGAGGTCGAGCCGCTGTCGCGCAACCTGGCCCGGGCCTGCGAGGCGGGGCTCGAGGCGCTCGGATGCCTGGAGAAGGGCGAAAGCCGGCCCGCGGCGTGGGCCGAGGAGCGGGCGTGCCTCCTCGTCGAGGCCGCCAAGCCGGCCGCCCACGCCGAGCTCGTCGTCGTCAAGGCCATCGGCAGGCTCGTCGAGGCCTGCGCGGGCGGTCCGAAATGACCGCCCCGGACGCCCGGCCGTCCTATACCGTCGTCCCGGCCGGCGCCGATTTCCGGCCCGGCGATCCCACGGCGCCGTGGGCCGTCGCGCCCGCGCTGGCCGTCGACCACTACCTCTGGCTCGACAACGGCTACCGGCCGCCCGTCGAGGCCCGGCTGTGCTGGACGCCGCGATTTCTCTACGTCCGCTTCCGGGTCGGGGAGAAGCGGGTCCGGGTCCGCTACACGAAGTTCCAGGACCCGGTCTACAAGGACAGCTGCGTCGAGTTCTTCGTCGACATGTTCCCCGGGAAAGGACTCGGTTACGTCAACTTCGAAACCAACGCCGCGGGGACCCTGCTGGCCGCGTTCGGACCGGACCGGTCGCGGCGCAAGCCCCTCTGGCCGGAGGACCTCGCGGAATTCGAGGCGGCTTCGTCGATCCGCGGCCCGGTCGAAGGCCCGCATGGCGCCGGCGATTGGACGCTCGAATACCGGATCCCGCTGTCGCTCTTCCGCAAGCTCTACGGCGGGGAGATCGTCAGCGGACATACGGCCCGGGCCAATTTCTACAAATGCGGCGACGAGACCGAGGTCGCCCATTACGGTGCTTGGAGCCCGGTCGAGACCCCGGCGCCCGATTTCCACAGGCCCGAGTTCTTCGGCGAGCTCGTCTTCGGCTGAGGCCGGTTGGCATCGCGGAGCGTCTCCGCTATAATGCGGACCTTATGACCGGGAGGCGAGTCCATTGAATCCGAATCCGGCGGCCGGCGGCGAAAAGCCTGGCCGGTCTGCGCGGCCGGGCCGGACCGCCGCCCGTCTCTGGGTCCGGGCCATCCTGACGGCCTCCTTCGCTTTCGCGTTCGGCTGCGCTTACTTTTTCGTCCGCCAGTACGTGAAGGACGATGTCTGGCAGTTCGACTGGACCCTCGTCAACAAATCCCTAGGCACGACCTCGCTTTTCCTCATCGCCCTGTCCATGATCTTGACCGGGATCGCCTTTTTTGGGCCGGGAAACTCCCGGCCCCTGATCTACAGGAAGCACCACGGCCTGGTCGGATTCTGGGCCGGACTGGCCCACGGCGCCGTCAATCATTTCCTGCTGCCGGCGGCCGGCCTCCTGCCCGAGGAAAAAGCCTTCACGCTCCCTGCCGACGCCACGGGCCTGCTCGCGCTCGTCATCTTCGGGACCATGGCGGTCCTGTCGCTCGCCGCGCTCAAGGGATTCGTCGGAGGGAAGGCTTGGAGGAAGATCCTGCGCTACGGCGGGTATGCCGGCCTCGTTCTGGCGGTCGGCCACACCGCGCTGTTGAAGTGGGAGAGCTGGACGAATTTCTTCCGGACCTTCGATCCGGCCCTGCCGTCCCTCAGCCTGCCCGCCGCGCTCGTCGCTTCGGCGGCGGTCCTCCTGAGGCTGGCGGCCTGGGTCGTGGAGCGCCGGAAGGGCTGAAGCCTATTTCAGCTTCTCCTGTCCCTTGAACTCCCGGTACGGGCTGAGGTACGTCAGCGTCTCGCGGTCGTCCGCGGTCGTCGTGCTCAGGGCCATGCGGGCGATGAGCTCGCCGAGCCCCGGCCCGATCATGAAGCCCTGGCCGCACATGCCGACGGCCAGCATGTACCCCTCGAGCTCCCGGGCCCAGCCGACGAGGGGGAAGCCGTCGGGGGTCATCGGATAGAGGCCGCGCCAGGTCCGCCGGACGCGGACGTTCTTCAGCCGGGGGATGAGGCCGACCATGCGGCCGGCGACCATGGGCAGGAACGCGCTCGTCTCGCGGACGTCCATCCCCCAGATGCTGGGGCTGGGCGTGATGCAGAAGATGATCTGGCCGGTGTGGTGCTGGTAGAAATAGT
>Ga0105093_10000484_pt1 | contig 15139 bp, 3 predicted proteins | sample PPLLak3March2015_2_FD_79111 | JGI IMG/M metagenome (GOLD analysis project Ga0105093, IMG submission 79111) | Freshwater sediment microbial communities from Prairie Pothole Lake near Jamestown, North Dakota, USA - PPLs Lake P8 Core (3) Depth... | ecosystem: Environmental > Aquatic > Freshwater >... | reverse complement strand
TTAGCTCGCCGCCGGCAAAGGGATCCGACGTGCTGTAGGTGACCGTGTCGCCGAGGTTGAGCCCGTGCGGCCCGGGCAGATCGATCCAGTTGTTCGTGATATCCACGTTCGCTGCGGCATCGAAGTGGCCGTCGTACACCGCCACCTGCTCGTTGCGCTTGGCCCTGATGTCCACGGCTCCGCCTGCCAGGATCATGGTGTCATTGCCGGCCTGGGCCGTGACGCTGGAGGTCTCGGACACTGCCGCGTCGGACGATCCTCCGCTGTAGATCCCTGCCAGGGTGGTGCCGCCGGCGTCGGCGTCACCTTCCGTAATGGCGGTGGCATGGACTGCGACATTGTTCGCCACGTTCACCACTGCGCCGTTCGCTATCTCGGCCTTGACCTGTGGATTTACGGTCGCCGTGCCCTTGGAGGCGCTGGCGCCAGCCAGCAGTCCGCCGCCCGACGCGGTGGCGTCGGCATCAGCACGCTCAGAAGCGGCCGCCTCGACGGAAAGCCCGCTTCCGGTGACGGTGATGTCGCCGGTGGATGCGGTGGCCTGGCCCGCGCTGGTGGCTGTCGCCTCGGACTTGCCGATGCCCGCCACGAGGCCTATGGTCAACCCGTTCGACTGCGCAATGGCACGATCCGTGGTGGCTGCGGTGAAGTTCACGCCTGCGCCGCTGCCGAACATAGAGCCGTCCCCTGCCGTTGCGCTCACCATCGCGGTGGACATGGCCGTAGGCGTGGTGCCGGTGGCGCCCACGGCAAGGCTGCCCGATGTGGTTTCTGAGCGGGCCTCCGCACCCTGCTCGGTGGTGTGGGCCCCGCTCAGGGTAACGATACCGCCCGCGTTCAGTGTTGTGTTTGCAGGTGTGGACACCGTCACTGTCGGTGCGATGCGTCCGTAGGCCTTGGTAGCGCCAATGGCCGCAATGCCGCCGAAGTTGGCGCCGGTGGCTCCCGCAAAGGCGTCGCCCTCGGTGGTGCCGGTAATGGAGATGTCGCCGGTGGTGGTGACATTTCCTCCGATGGATGCGGTGACGGCCTGCGTGGAGACGGCCGCTGAATCAGTGCCCACGCCCGAGATGGCGATGCCTGCACCCGGCGCTGACGTAGTGCTCCGTGCCTTCTCCACACCCGCGGCGTTGACGCGCACGTTGGCTGCCGTGACCGTGGTGCCGGTCACAATGGATGCGGACAGCGGGTCTGCGGTAAAGGTATTGGTGGCAACGTTCGAGAAGGTACCGCCCGTGATGGCGTCGGAGACCACGATGCCCATGCCGGCGAACCCGACGGTGATTCCCTCCGCCTTTGCCTGGGCCCTGTGCCCGGCCAGGGTCTCCACGGTCAGATCTCCGCCGGTCACGATAATGCTGCTGCTCGCTCCCACGGTGCTCTCCATGTCGGCCGAAGACACGGCAAGGGAGGCGGCCCCGTTCCCGGCCAGGGCCGCGCCTGCAGAGGAATTGGTGGTGGCATAGGCGCCCCTGTCTGCGATGGCCTGCGTACCGTCGTGGTTGTGGCGGGTCTCGACCGTGATATTGCCGCCGGCGTTCAGGTAGGCCGGCCTGACAATCGTGTCCATCCCGGGACGGAGGTTCGCCGTGGCGAAAGAGGTCCCGATCGTTATTCCTCCGGCCGATACACCGGTGACCTTTGCATCGCCCCTGTCCGAGGCAATATTGCTCACCGACACATCGCCGGACACGGTGATCCGTGCGTTTGCGCCGATCTCTGCCCTCATGTCGGGCTTGGACTGGATGATGGCAAAGTTGTAGGTACCGGCAAAGACTCCTCCGGACAGGGCCGAGACCGTTGCCTGGGCCGAGATATTTTCATTGGCGCTTATGGCGAGGCTGCCCACCGTGCCGTCCGCGGACTGGCCGATCAGGGTCCCTGCTCCCACATAAGCGCGATTGTCGACAGCAGAGTCGTTGCCGATGGTCACCTTGGCGAAAGATGCGCCGACCGCCACCGCGCCCACGGCAACGTTGCCGGTCTGCGCGTCGAGGACCCGGGTGCTGTTCGTGGAGATGTTGATGTCACCGGCGCTGATGATCTGTGAACCGTCCGCGATGTAGGCCTCCTGCACCGAGTCGTCCTTGATCACGACCACGGAGGCGCCGAGGCCCACAAAGCCTCCGGCCCCGGCAAAACCCGTGACCTCCACGTTCTCGTTCAGGACCTCTTTGACCGTGATGTCTCCGCCTGCCGTGAGCACGCCCCCGGCATGGGCGCTCGTGTTCAGGTGAAGGTTGGTCACGCTGATCCCTGCGCCGACGCCCACGAGGCCGGCGCCGACGCCACCCACCAGCTGGGTGAATACGGCGTGCTCGTCGGCCAGAACTCCGATGTCATCTCCTGCAGTCACTACGGTGCCGCTCTCGATGTAGGCCTCGGTGCCCCTAGTTGCCGGCTTGGTGCTTATCCTCGCGTTGATGGTAGCCTGTTTGTAACCGTCTTCTCCATTGATGGCATCTGCAGCATCCGACGTAATGGATTTTGCCCGTTCAGGCTGTCCGCTGTTGTTCGCAAGGCTGTCTGTAATATAGCCTGTCCCCACCTCTGACTGGCTTGCTGCATCTCCGTCTGCCGAGGCTCCCCCGTCATCCTGAGTCGCGTTGTCGGTATTACCCGAGTTGTCGGAATAGTTCTTCTCTATCCCCTGGCCGATGGACCAGACCGAAACGGATCCGGCGATTCCCACAACGCCTGCCGCGCCGCTGAGGGTATAGGTCTCGATGTCCTTGTGGGCTAGGGCGTTGACCATGACATCGTTCTCGGCCGTGACCACGGCGCCCGTCTGGATGCTTGAGCTCACATTGTTATTGATGCTCCCCACATCCACGGCTCCGGCCAGGGCACCGGCACCGGCACCGATGGCGCCGGCAAAGGTCCAGGCCGACACCCTGTTCGAGGCGTTCACTATGACGCTCTGGGCCGATGAGGCCCCTTCATTCACTATGCCGTCGCTGTCAGGATCTGCCTGGTTGATCCTCGCATTCCCTATATGGGCATCGGTGGTCGAACTGATGAGCGACACGTCGACTCCTCCGGATACGCCCACGAAACCGACCCCCGCGGCTGCTGCCAGATGGAAGAGGTCTTCCGTCGACTGGGCCTGGACCACCAGGCCGTGGACAGGATCCGAATAGGTGTCGAAGGTGTTGTCACCCCCTGAAGTCGTGCCGTCCAGCACCCCTGAAAGACCGGTCCCTGTGCCGAGGGCATCTACTGCGGCACCGTCCTTGATTATGGCCTCGGTAATCTTGTCCACGGTCACGACACCCACCGATGCGCCGACGCCTGCCAGCCCCCCGGCAACGGAGCCGGAGATGACGTCGATGGAGGTGTCGTCCGTTGCGTAGACCAGGGCATCCCCGCCGGCCGATACCCTTCCGGCCATGAAAGCTTGTGTAGAGCTCTCGACAGCCAGGACATTGACCGCACCGCCCACGCCCACCAGACCAAAGGCAATGCCCGCGCCCACAAGCATGATGTCTTCCCGGGCATGGGCCTGGACCGACACGTCATTCTCTGCAGTTACCAGTGCGCCTGAACGTATCTCGCCTTTTATGGACTGATCCACCAGTGACACATCTACCCCCGCCGCCACACCCACTACGCCGGCGCCGAGAGACCCTGCGACGGCCAGATGCTGGAAATCACTGCCTGCGGCCACGAGGACCGACTGCCCTGCCCCGGGTTCATCAGCCCCGTCATTGATCCGCGCGTCTGTCCCGATATAGGCGTTGGTCGTTGTGTCGATGACGTTGACCGTGGCTGAAACAGCCACACCCACCGTTCCTCCGCCAAGGGCTACGGTAAAGGCCCTGATGTTGTCCCGATTCACCGCGCCCACGGCCAGGCCATGGAAGTCACTCTGGAGACCTGTTTCGATAGTCCTCGCCAGTGAATCGCTGCGCACATCGTCGCTGCCGTCTCCGCTGGCGTCCATCACATCCAGATCAGGGGTCTTGATATCGCCCCGGGTCTTGAGGGTTTCGATGTCCTGGTCCTCACTGTTTATGCTGGTGGCCTGGATGCCGGCATCGCCCTCGGCGTTGTTGGGGTCGAAGTAATCAAGGGATTCATCGATGCCTGCCGTAAACTGGCCGTTCACCACGTCCTCTGCGTCCGTGGTCCTGCCTTCGGCAATGACCCAGGAACCTTCGCCGATAAAGGCCTCGGTGGTCTTGTTTGCAATAGTCACAGCGCCCGCAGCGCCGATGCCCGCAGTACCGGAGACCGCAAGAACACCCACCACCTTGTCGGCCGCGGTCGATTCCGTGGCCTCAACAATGATGTCACCCAGGGCGTGGACATGGCCCGCACCGGCGGAAAGGGTATCCGGGTCGGCATTGTCGTTGTCACGCGGATCGTCGCCGATGAACGCCCTGGTGGTGATGTCCATGGTATGGACAGAGGCGTCGAGCCCCACGCTCACCGTGCCGCTGGCCGCCAGGCCTGCTGCCACGGAGGTGATGTCCTCGCTGGAATGGGCCTTCACGAGGATGTCTCCGTCTGCATCGGCAATAACCCCGGAGTCGATCCATGCCTGGGTGTTCTTCGTGATGAGCCCCACGTCTGCGCCAAGACCCACTGCCGCGGTCCCTGCCGCGGCGAGATTGCCGGACACGGCCACGATGGTCGAGTCATCTTCCGCCGTGACCACGATGCCAGGATTGGCGCTTGATTCATCATGGGCCGTCACCGTTGCCTCCCGGCCGACGGAGGCAAGCGTCGTCTCTTCAAGGATGGACACGACCGCAGTGCCGGCTATGCCCACGGTCTCTGCAAACCCGCCTGCCGCGGAGATGGTGATCAGCTCCTCGCTCGAGTAGGCGGTGACGGCAAGGCCGTTTGCCCCGCCGGTGATCACGTTCGTCCTGTCACCCACGAAGGCCTTCACCGTATCATGGTGCACCATGGTCGTGTTGGCCGCGCCCACACCCACTTCGCTCGCCGCACCGAGGGCGCCTCCGATGAGGAGGGCTTCCAGGGTCCCCTCGGCCGATACCGTCACATCCTCGCCTGCGTCGATCCAGCCCGCAGCTCCATCCTCACTGTCTTTCACATAGGCAGCGGTGTTCGTGGTGTAGACCTGCACGGAGAGCGATGCTCCGATACCCACATCTTCGGCTGCACCTGCATTGGCCACGATGGACCGGACGTCCTCGCTCGCATCGGCAGTGACCGTGATGCTGCCGTCGGACCTGACAGTGGATTCGCTCCCGATGTAGGCATAGGTATCCTTGTGCAGGACCGTCACGTCGATCCCCACGCCGATGCCTGCCGAGCCGGTGGCCACGCCCAGGGAGCCTGCATAGTTCCGCAGCAGCGTGGTGTTTGTCGCGCTCACCGTGACGGAATCGCCCCGCTCGCCTGCAAAGAGGCTGTCGTTGATCATGGCATCATCGCCGGTATGGGCCACGGTATCGAGGTAGAAGACATTGACGATTACGGCCGCGCCTATCCCGGCGTCCCCGGTGGTGGCGGCTCCCGATATGGCCATGGCCGTGACGTCGAAGTCGATGTCATACCCGAGGATCTCGTACTGGAAGAGGTAGGGGCCGAAGTCGGTCTCTGCGCTCACCAGGATATCACCGTCGGCACGTGCCGTTCCTCCCATGTACGCGAGCGTCATGGGATCATCCGTTTCGTCGTCACCGTCCGCATTGATCCCGTCCACTACGGCCACGGCCACGGACGCGCCGATAGCCGCATCGTCGCCCAGGCAGAAAGCTGCCCCTACGGCAAGGGTCTGGATGCGCAGGTCGTTTTCCGCCTGCACGGTGATGTCGTCAGTGGCGGTTATGGTTGCATTCCTGGGGGTTGACGCCTCGGTGCGGAACTTGACGATGTTGATGGCCACCGAGCCTGCCACGGCCACGTCGCCCTGGCCGCCCGCGCCGGATGCGCCCCAGACCACGAAGTCGTTCGTGGCGTCGTCGGGGGTGAGCGCCTTCACGTTCACGTCAAAGCCGTGGAGACCGGAACTGTCGCCCACAGTGGCCGTGTTCTCGGCATGGACGTAGTTGAACCCCACGGCGGCTGCCACGTTGTCCGAATCGTCCTCCAGGCTCACGGCATAGCCCGTGGCCTTGGCCGTGGCGTCTATCTCCGCCTCGGCAATGATGTTCACGCTGCCGTCTGCGGAAATGTCCGCGCCATTCGTTACAGAAGCGCTGTTGTGGACCTTCACCACATTCACCGAGACCGCTGCCGCCACACCCACGTCGCTTGAGCTGCTGCCCGACTCAGTGGACGAGGTGCTGCTGGCGCTGGAGGTCTCGGAGCTGGCGCTGGGCATCGACTGTGTGCCCTCGCTGCGGGTCACATTGGCATTCGAGTTCACCTGGGCGCCGGATTCCTCGTCGGTGGTCCTGCCCTTGCCCGTGCCGCTCTTGTCGCCTTCACTCTCGGCGCCCCCTGCGGAGGCCTTGGTCTCGACAGTGCTTTTCACCACGGAATCCGCCATGACCGTGACAGCGCCGTTGAGGTCTCCTCCGTAGCCGAAGCTCCTTGCGAGCTCGGCCGTGGCCGTTTCGTCGACCACCGTGACTCCTACGGACACGCCCACCGCCACACCGCCGGCCGCTTCTGCATCGGCCTTGGTGAGCGTCGTGCTCCTATGGGTGGCCACGATCTCCGTATCTCCCAGATAGCGTACGGAATCGCCCGAGACCGTGCCGATGCGCGCCCTCGTGATGTTGTCGATGACCGCGACCGACACGGAAGCGCCCACAGCCACATCATCGCCCTTGGCTCCGTTCTCGGCAGTGGTCGTCACCGTGTAGGTGCCGTCCGCACGCACGGACACGCCCGTGGGATGCATGGTATCGATTCCCGTGAGAACTGCCGTGTCCTGAATCTCTGCCACGGTGGTATTGTCGATGACCGCCACGGACACGGAGGCGCCCACACCCACGTCTCCTTCTGCCCCGCCGCTTTCAGGCTTGGTCGCGGTGATGCTGTCGGTAGTTGCCTGAGCATAGGTCGTGAAGGCCGAGCCGCCCACACCCACGGTCGCGCCCGAGCGCACCTCGGCCCTGGTCACTACATCCACGATGTTCACCGCCACCGATCCGGCCACGCCCACGTCGGCCGCACCGGCCCCGGACACGGCCTCGGCCTTCAGGGTATGGGTCTGGGGATCGGCCTCCCCGTCCCTGATGGCCATGTCGGCGATGATCCGCATGCCCCTGGCATTGACCGTGACCGAAGGCTCCACATAGGCCTGGTTCTTCACGTCGGCCAGGTTGATGGCCACGGCGACGCCCACGCCCACGTCCGCGTTCTTCGGGTCCACGGCGCTGCCGTCGGCCCTGGCAATGACATCGGCATTGGCAGCGGAATGAACTTCCAGATCGCCGGTTACCAGGAGATCGTCCTTGACGGCGGCCTCGGCCGTCACATCCGAGATGTTGATGGCAATGCCTGCAGCAACACTGACAGAGCCGTCGCTGGTGCTCGCATCGCTCGTGTCACCGGTGTCCTCACCCCTGCCTGCGCTGCTGCCGGAAGAGGCGGCCGTGTTCTTGGCATACGTCCTCTGTTCTTCCTTCTGTCCATTTGCCGTGGAACTTCCGCCGCTGGACTCTTCCTTGACGCCCTTGGCGCTCGCCTTGGCGTTCGTCTCCACCCTCACCTCATTCACGGCCAGGATGGTGGAATCGCCCGCCCCGTCCACGGTCAGTGCCCGCTCGGTCAGGGCAAAGACCTCGTCGCTGGTGAGGGCCAGGGCTACCGCAGCACCCACGCCTACGTCCTTGCCGGCCGCCACGCCGTCCGCAGTGGTGAAGACCGTGCCGTTCCTCTCTGTGGCGACCAGGTCGAGGGTTCCGTCAATGGATATGGAAGAGCCGTTCCCCAGGCGGGCCGTTGTCACTGAATCCGCCAGGGTGATCGCCACTGCCCCGCCGATGGAGACGTCCTGGCCCGAGGCCCCGGCCTCGGCCTTTGTCCGGGTGGTGGGGGAGGTTGTGGCCGCGAAGTCGAGGCTGTTTACATTCGTGAGCGCGACCCCGTCCTGCACCAGTGCCGTTGTCGCCGTGTCTGCAAGGTTCAGGGCCACGGACAGGCCCACGCCCACGTCCGACTTGCCCGATATGGTCGCGTTCGCCGTGGCGATGTTGACGATGCTGTTGTCCGCCTCGATGGATATGCTCGTCCCTTCCGCGTCGGGCTCGGTGCCGTCCGCATTGACTACTGCCCCGGTCCTGATCTCGGCATGGGTGAACTTGTCCACGATGTTCAGGCCCAGAGATCCTGCCACGCCCACGTCCTTGCCGCCTGCGCCCGAGGTGGCCTCAGCCATGTAGGTGCTCACGCGCAGGAGCTTGTGCTCCGATCCGTCCTCGCTCACCCTGGTCAGGTTCACGACCTTGGCCGCAGCCGCATCGGCAGTGGACTTGGCGAGCCTGACCTTGTTCTTCTCCCCTTTATCGACATAGACATAATAGACCTCACCGTCCTGGAGGCCGCCGACCGCGTCGCCTGCGCCCTTCTGGTACACCACCAGGTCGCCGGTCTTGAGACCGTGCTCCTCGCCGAGGTCGATGATCTCGTGGAAGTGGACGAGCTTGTGGCCTGTGCCCGTGGTCTCGTCGAGGTTGAGGTCGATGGCCTTGCCTGCCTTGGCCTCTTCCAGCGACTTGGCGAGCTTCACCCTGTTGGTGCCGTCAAGGATCACGTAGTAGACCGTGCCCTCGGAAAGGCCGCCCACCACCTTGTTTGTATCCGCCCCGGCCTTGTAGACCACCATGTCCCCGGTCTCGAGGTCATGGCCGGAGCCGATGAGGATGGTCTCCTGGCCCGTAATGGGATTGACAGCAACGGTGGGGTCAAAGGTGAACTCCCTGCTCAGGTCGTCCACGTCGGTGGCTGAGTTGAAGGTGAATTCACTGGTCGTCTCCGATGCCTGCAGGGAGATGCCGTCTGCGCGGAGGGTGGAATCGCCGACAAATGCCTCGTTGTACACATGGGCGCGGTTCACCGCCACTGCTACGCCCACGCCGATGTCACCCTTGGTTGCGCTGCCGTCCGCCAGGGCTGCGGCGCTGGTGTCGTTGAAGGATTTCGCCGAGAAGTTGTAGCCTGTTGTGATGACTATCCCGTCAGGGACATAGGCCCGAGCGGTGGAATCGTCGAGGTTTATAGCTATGGCCGCGGCCACGGTGACCGGCCCGTCGGACGAGCTCGACGACGGCGTGTCGCCCCTGCCCCCGGAAGTCCGTGCGCCCCGGGAGGTGGCTGCTGTATCCGTGCCGCTCCTCTGGGTCTGGGCCTCCTGGTCCACGTTCTCAGGCTCCTTGGAGCCCGGGGTGCTCGCCGCATTCTCCCGGTCCGTCTTCTTCTTGCCCCCTTTGGAGCTGGACTTTGCCTCAGACCTGCTCCCCCCGGATGCCTCGGCCCTGAACCCGATGCTGCCTCCTGCCGTGATCGACCGGTCGGTGTACGCAAGGGCCTGGTCGCCGATCATGGAAAGGGCCAGGGACGCGCCTACGGCTACGTCAGTGCCCACGGCATCCCCCTGGGCCTTGGTGGAGACCGTGTTTTCGAGGTTTGCATAGAGATCGAGGCTGCCTTCGTTCTCAAGGATCAGGGTGTCGGGGTCTGAATCCGCATCAGACCCGTCAGGTGCCACGCCGAGCCTTGCCACGACGTCGTTGTTGGCAAGCGACACGGCCACCACGGGCGTGATGGCGACGCCGCCCTCAGACCCGCCCTTTGCCTGGGTAATGAGCTTGTGGGAACCCAGGGCTGCGATGTCCACATCCCGGGCGCCTGTGACCGTGCCGTAGTCCCGGATCTCGGACCTGACGATGGTATCGGCGATATTGATGGCCACTGAGGCACCGATGCCCACGCTCTCTCCGGTTGCCGCTTCATGGGGCACGGCCTTTGCCGTGACCTGCATCTCGGAGGTCGCAGTGAGGTTCAGGTTTGCCAGGTTGAGATCCAGGTTTGCGCCGGTCTCCACATAGGCCTCCACATCGGTGGTCACGATGTTGAGGGCCAGTGCTCCGGCAACACCCACGTTCTCACCGCCGCCGCCCGAGGTGGCCTCAGCGTACACGATGAGGGTCTTTTCGGTGAGGGTGTGCTTCGTCCCTGTGGCATCGGATGTATCAAGGTCAATGGGGTGGCCTTCCTTTGCGTCCTCTTCCGATGCGGCAAGCTTCACGAGGTTCGGATGGGCGTCATCCACAATGAGGTAATAGGACTTTCCGTCCTCAAGTCCGCCGATGGTTGTCCCGCCTCCGTTGCTGTACACCACTGAGTCGCCTGTCCTGAAGCCGTGGGCAGCACCCAGGTCGATGGTCTCGTGGCCTGACCCGTCATCGACATTGTCGTAGGGGGAGAAGGTCCACTCCCTGCCACCCTCCTCTGCCTCCACATTGACCATATTTATGGCAATGAACGACCCGGTGCCGCCGATGTGGGCAGTGCTGTCCATCTCTCCCAGGTTGAGGGCCACGGCCACGCCGACCCCTACGGACCCGCTGTCCGTGGCGCTGGCGTCGGCAATGGACGACGAGCGGCCCGTGGAAGAGGAGTCTACATTGATGTAGCCTTCCGTGATGATCTCATCACTGGTACTGATGTAGGCCTCGGTGGGCCTGGTCACATCCGTCACTGCAACGGCTGCAGCGACACCGACACTCCCTTCATTGGTCTTGGCGTCATACTGGCTGAGCTTGCTCTGGGTCTCGTTGCCCGAGGCACTCTCCACAGCGCCGCCCATGGTGGAGATAGCCCGTGCCGTGGAAGTGGTGACGCTGTCTGCCCTGACCGTCACCACGTTCGTCTGGTCGATGCCGTCATATTCTATCGTGTCCTCTATGGAGGTCGTCCCATCGATGTAGGCGCTTGTCCCCCCCCGTGAGATGGACAGGGCAAGGGCTGCCCCTGCCACACCCGAGCCGCCGGCGCTGCCGTCGGCCACAGCCGAGCTGGTGATGACATTTGTGGCAGTGACCTCTATGTTGTATGCAACCTCCAGGTGGCTGGAGGATATGTTGGCATGGACGGTGCTGTCGGCAACTGTAACGGCCACAGCCGCATCCACCTGGCTGTCAGTGCTTCCCGAGTCTGCGTTGAGAATGGCGGAGAGCCCCATGGTGGATGTGGCTCCGATGATGAGGTCCTCCCTGGCGACAATGGCTGCGTCCGCGATGTTTACCGTAGCGCTGGACACGCCATAGGCCACGGCAACACGCACACTCGACAGGCCGAAGCCGTCCGTGTTCAGGTCCACCGTGGACTCTACATTCAGGGTGATCGTGCCGCCCACGACGGTCGAATCGATGACATTTATGAGGGCAGTGGATTCGGCCATGACTGCCTCATCGAAAAAGAGGTCAAGGGCCGCATCGGCAAGGGGGTCGACCTCGCCCTCGCCGGTCGACGTCGCGTTGAAGGTGATGTCGCCGGCCCTCAATACGACATGCTCGACCAGAATGGTTTCGGCATTGATGATCAGGTCTCCCGGGATGTCCATGGAGACGCCGACCCGCACGATGTCCTCGCCGCCCATGCCGTTGATCGTGAGAGAACCGGAGGGGAAGTCGAAGTCCGTGGTCTCGAAGGTGCTGTTCAGGCTCCGGAGGCGTATTCCGTCGCTGTGGAGCTCCAGGACCGCCTCATCGTCCGCACTGGTGAGATTGAAGACCACATTCGATACATTTCCTTCATTGGTGACGGGCTCAAGCCCTGCATAGGCGATGACCTTGCCGTCGAGATCGACAAAGCCCGAGTCAGGGCCGGTGTGCGTGAAGGCCACTGTATCGTGCGGACCGTCTCCTATGACCAGGGTGTCATAGCCCCTGTCCCCGCCGTGGATCATGCCGGTCACGGCGCCGCCTTCACCCAGAATGAAGGTGTCTTCGTTGTCCGCCGCACCCGTCAGGTTTTCGATATCCGTGAACTCGACGTTAACCACTGTGCCGGCATTGCTTCCGGTGATATGCCACGTGGAATCGCCGGAAGGGCCGACCAGGGTATCTTCACCGGCTCCGCCCTGGAAGGTGATAGACAGGGAATTCAGGAGGGCATCGGAGGCAAGACCCAGCCTGAGCACATCGTCCTGCTCCGAACCGATGATCTCCACCGTGCTCGTCTCTGCAAGGGCTCGGCTGGCGACCACCTGGGTGCTCGGGTCGGTGTCCTCATTGTTGAGGAGCTGGACCATGTCCACGCCGTCGATCTGGTCCAGCTTGAGGGTGAGGTCTTTCGCTCCACCTGTCATCGTGAATGACAGGTCCGCATCAAGGAGCAGCCGCGGCTCTAGGGGTTCCATGAGCGCCCTGCGCCTTCGCTTTTTCGCGGTAGTCTCCTCTCTTTTCCTTCTCAGTCTCTGAAGCTGTCTTACGAGACCCATGACACACCCCTTCCGTTCTCAACTGATTAACGTATGCCCATCGACTCCCTGAAATTTCGCACAACCCTGGCTCTTGCTGCGGTGTTACATCTGTTTTTTTGAGATTCGTTCCGGATGTTGCTCAGTAGATGGTTAGGTTGATAGTGGACTGGTTACGGAGATCTTTGGTGGTAGGCAGGCTGTCGATCATGTCCCGCCTCCTGTTTGGTCGTGCTTGGGGCACGAGCAAAAACGGTTAACGCCAAGGGCGTCGGCATCATACTCCAGCGCGAATCGCATTCTCGGCTAATTGATAAAGGGTGTCAAGAGAAAATCTGCTTATTTCTTTTGCGTTTTCAATGAATTACATTCATTATCCCTCGGTGGAATGCACAACCCGAAACTCTATTTTGTAGTGCAAGAACTACACCAGACTTCAGGCAAGGGTTGCTGCTAAAATTGTGACGAATTTCCGGTTACTTGGGATAGGCTACCAAGGCGGTCAACGAGCCGTGTGTATTGATTTACCCTTGGGGTGGGAAGTTTTTTACCACTGTTTCTAAAGTATTACACACTTCGGGATCTGACAGACGAACATTGGCAGCAGACGGCGGTCAGCGGTCCTCCGCGGTCGGCCGTCTTCGGTCGGTGGGAGGGGCAATCCTTTATCTGAATGTCAATCGGACAATGGATTCTCCTTCGTGCGATTGGAGCACAACATGATCTCTTTCGATTCGCGCTATTGTCTTTTCCTGTATCGAGTCACCCACTCTGAGCTCGGCGCCATTGATCACCACAAAAGAATTCTTTGCTTCGCTGGACCAGACAATGGCTTCAATGTTGAGTGAGGATCTTTCAGTATCCCCAACATCAAGATCTTCGTCATTTGGCTCTGGGGCTTTCCGGCTTTCGGAGCTTGCAGGAATTGACTTATCCCCTGGTTCGGAAGTCTTCCCCGACACCGTTCCCTGTTCCTGGCCGGTTTTCCAAATGATCTCTCTGAGGAGAGACGATTTATCCTTTAATGCGAAAACTCCAAGGAGAACGAGAACACCCACCACAAAGAAGGCAACAAGAAGGACCCTCAGAGGACTGCGCCTGGGGGCGGTCTCAACATAAGGCTTCTCTATTTTCGGTCTCGGAGCGGACGGCCTTTTTCGCTGTTTAGTTCCGCCGATGATGACCGTCTGGTCCAGAGGGATGTTTGCGCGCTCCGCATCTGCCTTGGCTTTTTCGGTGCCAATAAACAGAAGAACGTTCTTGCCTATGGAGATGCGATCCCCGTGAGACAGTCGGTGAGAGAGGACTTTCAGGTTATTGACAAATGTACCATTGGTACTCTGGAGATCGGTTAGAATATAATGCGTCCCGATCTTGTCGATCCTTGCATGGGTGGAAGAAACCTCGGGGTTGGTGAAGACAATGCTGCTCTCTTTGCGCCGACCGATCGTGACGCTACCCGCTGGAAAGGGATAGTCCTTGATCACCTGCCCTTCATGTTCCCAAAGCAGTCTTGCCATAAAACTGGATTATACTGCAATAGGCGTCAAAAAGGCAACTAGGAATACTTTGCCCTCACCACATAGCCAGCAAAGGAAGCGCCCTCTATTGACAAGCGTAGACACATCGGACGTCTAGTTTGTGAAGTCGCCCCATATCGGAATTGCTATCTCCGGCTTTTCAACATAACCTGTCCTGAGCTTAAGAAATCCACGGTATCTTTTTTCAGTGTTGGGGAGGCTCGCGAACCGTACCTCGTAAACCTTTCCCGGTTCGATCTCCACTATTTTGTAGTTCACCTGCTCGGCGAGGCTGAAACTGAGGGGTTCGATCTCTAGGCGCCTGCTGAGCTTTCCTTCTATCCTGACGCTTGCCGCGACTGATTCCTTTTGCGAACCCTTGAGGAAGACGACACTTGGCCAAAAGACGATTGCCGTCTTGAGAATGCCCTCCATGGCAATCGTCTCAACCGGGTTGGCAGGATCGTTGCTGAAAATCTGGGTTTGCCAGCGCACGTTTCCTGAATAGCCAGCGGTATTGGCTCGCAGAGTGATACGGCCCACCCCACCGGGGGGGATGACCCTGTCGAACTGGGCCACGGTGCAACCTCACCCCGGTTTAGCACGTTGGATCTCCAAAGGCTGATCCCCTTTGTTTTGAACCTTGTAGACATGCTCAATGGTTTGACCTTCTATCATTTCCTTGAAATCGAAGACCCTCTCCTGAACCTCGATTTTCGGCGCTGCGCTCGCCGGAACCTCAGAGTGAGCCAAGAGTGCTGGCACAAACAGCAAGACAAATAGAAAACAACGTCTTCCCAATTATTCATCCTCCTTCCCAACTGACTTAACATGTCATGAAGCGGCTCTGGTTGCGGGACGGCTTACGATCCTACCTCAGACCTGCCGCGTTTTGGAGCGCATAAATCACCTCTTGAAAACCAAGCTCTCCGTCTCCTTTGGCAGCAGCCAGACCCTCACCGATTGGGGGCGTCATCCCAGCCAGTATTTGCAACATTACTATGGCCTCCGGCAACGCTATGTCACACCGGTCTCCGATACCGTCCCCATCCGCATCAGCCTGATCTGTGTTAACAGCGAAAGGGCAATTGTCACAGATGTTCCCAACTCCATCCCCATCGGCATCAGCCTGATCTGGATTGAATGTCCCTGGGCAATTATCAACTGCATCCGGAACAACATCATCATCAGCATCCTGATTCGGATCATAGATGATTGCACTCAGCACCATGGGAAAAACCATTTCACCGACTTTGTAGTCCCCGACCGG
>Ga0105093_10000483_pt1 | contig 15141 bp, 15 predicted proteins | sample PPLLak3March2015_2_FD_79111 | JGI IMG/M metagenome (GOLD analysis project Ga0105093, IMG submission 79111) | Freshwater sediment microbial communities from Prairie Pothole Lake near Jamestown, North Dakota, USA - PPLs Lake P8 Core (3) Depth... | ecosystem: Environmental > Aquatic > Freshwater >... | reverse complement strand
GTCATTTTCATCACACCCGTTGTTTTTGTACTTGCGGTTACCGGCAAGACAAAAGCAAGGGTTAGCGCTAGGACGATGGCTGCCTTTCCGATATTCTTCTTATCTATTTTCATATGTTTATTCCCCTAGATAGATTACATCTTATCGGATTTATAATGATATTTCAAAAAATCTTGTACGAAACATAATAATTCATCCATTTCTTTTTCAAATGACAAAAAAACAACGAAAGGATACAAACACTCCTGTGTTCCTTTTACAACTCCAAAAGAAAGAAAAAAGACAAGGCTACATCACCTCTCGTTGAGATGAACGATGAATGCCTCGATACAATCTTAAAGAACGATAAAAAGAAAATCCTTGTACACGATCTGTCGCGACTGAATATAGATAGAATTTATCTTCGTATGCAACAAGTCTCCTGGAGGGATACTGACTTTGATGAAATACAGTTTCGCTCTTAACAGCTTCGTATGAACTTGGAACAAACAATCCCCTTGCTCGTCGGTTTGACCGTTATACGAAAAGAACAAACCTTTCACACTGATATTGGCTCCGGCATATGGATGCAAGCCTTCCCCTGGTGTATAGACGGAGACATGGATAAGCAGATATCCGGTCAACACAACAGGCACTGGTTTTTCCTGCGCATCACAATTTTGCTTTTCAACAGCAGAAGTCGTCAACGGTTGTTGCTCTGAAACTAGACTTAACGATGAGACCACTGGTAGAACCATCAACACCGTTAATACAAAAAAACAACATATCATTATTTTTTTCTTCATAATTATCACCCAATCTGAACATTTATAATAAGTACCTGTATAAAAACCTACCTCTGATTAACGCAATATTTAAATCAAAGAAGTTGTTGCTGAGTTCATATCAATTAATTGTTGAGGAGAGAAAAGTTATGTCAAAATTAGGTCAAGCAAAAACATTAGGCGGAATTGGCTCTATCCTTATGCTGCTGCTCCTAGTACCCACAATAGGCTGGCTCATCGCCTTCGTGGGCCTAATCCTCGTTCTTGTCGCCGTGAAATATATCGCAGAGGAAATCAAGGACCATAATATCTTCAATAACTTTTTACTCACCTTTATCACCGTTATCATCGGCGTCGTCGTCGCAATCTTCATCATTATTATCTCCTTCTTTTCCTATGGTGCTGGTATAGACTGGACGAACTTCCAGAACGTAACGTCAATGCCACAATTCTATCAGATGATGCAAACCAAGGGCATCGTGCCGTTCTTCACTTCCATCATCGCAGGTTTGCTCGTTTTATGGATCACCCTCATCATCGCCGCCTACTTTCTCCGGAAAAGCTACAACAAGATCGCCAGTGAAACCCACACATCTATGTTTCATACCACTGGCCTACTGTATCTCATCGGAGCGATGACGGCTATCATCCTTGTTGGGTTACTCATCATCTTCGTTGCGTTCATTCTGCAGATCATCGCATTCTTCTCGATGCCCGAGAATCTACCCCAAGCAACCCAAGCAGCACCGCCTCCACAAACACCAACACCCTAATACGACATACCATCTTTCCTTTCTCCCTTTTTTTTCTTTTCTGCTAACCTAACAATACGATCAAGAGAAATTTTGAAGCATATCGTTGGAGTTATTTTTTGTCTAATAAAAATCATTTCTTTCTGAAACAAATCTTCGTCTTATCTGTTTATCAGTCCGTTGCCTTTCCAAATGTACTACATTATACTATAATTAAAAAAAAAAAGAAAAAAAAAGGAGGGTGTTTAGTACCCTGCTAGGTGTCGTAGGACTGGGAACAGGTTCGGGAACATCCCCAGCAGCTGCTGGAGGAAACCCTGCAGTGAGAATTTATATTCAGTGGGCATCACCACAGAAATCGTGCCCCAATCACTCTCAGAATCCATGATGTCTTTTGCCTTGACTTTCACCGTATAGGTCCCCTGGTCAGTCCAGGAGTGGGTCTGATGGATCTCGGTGCCAGAAACATACGGTCCAAGCCACCCGGTCGTCGTATTATCACCCCAGTCAATAAAGTAATAGATGTTCTGATCCTCCGCATCGATGGTCATCATGTTGTAGAGATACGAGTTTCCTGGTTTTCCCTCTGAAGGGCCGGTCACTTCAGGAACCTCTGGTGGTGTGTTATCCGTAATGGTGACCACTAATGGTTCTGACCAAGCGCTTCCTGCACCCCACACATCCCGTGCTTTTGCTTTCACCTCATAGGTTCCCAGCACGAACCAGATGTGAGATGAAGTAACGGTCTGACCTCCATTGAACGGTCCCAGCCAACCGCTATTGCTTCCGTCACCCCAGTCGAACAGACAGTAGATTTGATCATTCTCAGGGTCGCTGCCGGTTTGAGTGCTATAGCTATATTCAATGTTCCAGATCCCAAGGTTTTCACCAATAGGTTTTGATGGGGGTGCTGGTGCCTCACTTGGATGAGGTGTTCTGAGCATCTGAGCTGGGTCCCCAAAGAGAAGACAGCATTGGATGATCTCCCGCCAGGTCCCGCCATCCCAGTCAACCATTGGAGCCATCATGTCTTTTGAATGTGCATGGGACCTGCCTATCTGCCAGTTACCCAAATCAAGAGAGAGGTTCTCGACATCGAGGAAGAATCGCCAGAACTCCTTAGCCTGGAACGCACTGCTTGAATTCGTGCAGTACAGGTTTCCCCAGCCATAGCCTGTGTTGTAGACACAACCGAAGGCAAGCTCAACATCAGAGTGGAACAGCATGGTCTCAAGGACTCCATCATCTCCATCGTTGAAATCACCGCAGTGGCATCCGTAGTCATGGATGAAGAACGGTTTCGTGTTATGGTACAGGGACTCCCAGTCGTCTGCATAGACATCCAATGACATCTGATTATCCGCATGGGCGATACCACTGATGATCGTGACCAGATCATTATTGATCGCAGTTCTGAACCCGTCAGCACCAGCTCCAGACCACCCTGGATTCGGTGAGGGTGCTTCTGTATATTTCACGGAAAGGTTGAACTGGTTCCCGGGGTTGACTTCGTTCCAGGTCTCAAAACCAAACTGGAACCCGACCCAGCTAGGGAACTCATCCGGGGAAGGACCAAGCCATTCATCGGTTCCCTTAATGGCGCTGTAGTCCATGAAATCATCACCCTGGCAGCTCCAACCGGTGTTACCACCATAGAAGGCTGCGTTGTCCAAGTACTCCCATTCAGGACTATCTGCATAATAGAAACTCTTTGTCAGCCAGTTCGACACATCCTGAGGTACATCACAGGTGATACGTCCTACGAATAACTCGGCGTAGAGATCAAACCCTGTATCTCCTTCTTCACCCCATGAACCATCGGAATCACTGTTAAATGTATTGTCAAGATTGCTCCAATACAGGTCAGCATCGACGTTTGATTCACCACCGGACGACATCAGCCGTGCAGGGATATAGTTCGAATCACCACCAACAAGGATGTAGCTTGTCCCCCAGTCTTCATACGCATCCTTACAGAACTCACGAATATGTGCCTGTTGGTCATTGAAGGGGTTTGTACCGAAATAATCTGAGCACGCGTCAATGTCTTGGACAGTGACAAGCGTAGATGCCAATCCATCTCCTGAGTGTTTGTCCATGAGACTTTCCCAGTTATATGGGGTCGTCTCAGTCGTGTCCCAGTAATCTAAATCACTTTGGGTAGTCGTGATAATCACATAATCATAGTTCCCACTGGGGTCACAGAGCCCTCCAGGGTACTCAAACGTTGGCATATCACTAGTCTCGTACAGCTGCGTAATCTCCGGATTTGCGACCAATGACTGAACATAGGTTTTATCATCCTGGTTGTTACGGAATAACTCATTGACATATCCCGTGTTCTCCAGCTTGACGGTGACCGTCATGGTCGGGTAGAACAGAAGTGTACCCGTACTGGGTGCATACTGCAGGGGGCTTAATCCAAAGTTAAGGATCGCGTACCCATGGGAATACCCCATTTGATGATCGGTGTGTATCGTCGATGGATAGGGCGTGTTCGCTGAATAAATATCAAGGTTTTTCACAAACACCTGTGGCTCATCACTGCCGAACGGAACAGATTTCTGGTACGGAAGAACCGGTTGAGCGATCAGATCGACTGCCTGGGAAACCACCATTGGTGTTCCTGTCACCGTAATACTTGCGACTGCTGTCTTTGGTGGCAACAGTAGCTGAATCATCTTCATGGGTAACTGTGGTGCTCCTATCTCTGCACCTCCACCAATACACCCTGGCATATTCACGATCGTATACGCAGAACCATCCGCAGTGATTGACTGGTAATCTGGTTCTAAAAAACTCCAGGTGTATGTTAATTGAGAGCCGCTTGAAAGCTTCTGATTGTTCATGTCTTGTGGATCTATGAGCGCTGTTGTCACTGATGTAGTAAGCATTAAGATACAGATTGCTACACCTACAACAAGTCTGCCTATCTTATAATTATAAGTTTTTCTTTGTTTCATCTAATTATCCCCTATATAAAGCATGGTGTTCCTGTCTTTTATATTTTTTGGTTATTTAAATAAAAATAAGGTATTCCGATCTTTTCCCTTGCAGAAAACCCCTTTTCTCTATGATACTTTGCACTGTAATATAATAATGGCGAAAGAAGCAAAAACAGAAGAAGAAAAAATCAGAATAATCTATTTATTCTTTCTCTTTCTTTTTTAAACACTGTTTTTAACGTGGTAGGTTGATTCTAACAAAGAAAACGATGAATCTATTCAAGAAAATCTTTGAATCATTTATAACGAGTTGAAAGTGACGGTGGATTTTAGTTAATAGTTATTTATAATAATGGCCGCATCAATACGCTGTTAACGATTGTTAATGAGCAGTTCGCTACAACGTCAAAAACCCTCTTACCACTATGTAACTCTACACAAAGACAACTACCGAACAACTCAAACATTATAAAAAGAGTCAACAGATATAAAATCAACAAATCGATTCCTAACACACAAGAATGATACCATGAAAGTGCTCATCACAGGAATAACCGGGTTCATCGGATCTCATCTCGCACAAGAACTACTCAAAAAAACAAACTACGAGCTGATCGGAACATTCAGAGATGCAACAAAAGCCAAAGAATTCGAATCACAAGGGATTGAGATGAGACACGCAGATCTGCTCAGACCAGAGTCTCTCAAAGACATCACCAAGGATGTTGACATCGTTGTACATCTTGCAGGATTGATGCGGTTCCATGATGCCTTTGACATATTATATGAGAATAACGTGAAGGCGACACAGCTCATAGCACAAGATGCTCAACACCACGGAATACAGCATTTCATCTACGGTAGTTCAACAGAAGCCATAGGCCCTGTCACTACAGTGCCCGGAGATGAAACAAGCCCGTATCATCCGACCTATGACTACGGAAAAACCAAACAACTCGCAGAACTCTGGCTAAAAGAACAACAAAAAATAACTGATCTTCCACTGACCATACTTCGACCTACCGGTGTCTATGGACCTGGTGATCGGTATGTCACCTTGTCAACGGTTCGTGCGGTTGCACACAAAAAATTACGTGTACTACCGGGAAAAGGAGATGCCTTCATCCATTTCACTTATGTCGACGACGTCAACCAAGGTATCAAAAAAACAATCGAACAACCAAAACAATCCATTGGCAAGACTTTTATCATTGCCAGCGACGCGTATATCACCTACAAGGAAATGTTTACCATCGTCGCACACTTGTTACACGTCCCTGCGCCGTCTCGATCCATCCCTATGAGCCTTGCAAAAGCGTACCTCTCCATTGTTCAATGGAGGAATAAACGGAAAGGAATCGATGATTTTGTCATGCATACATCACTGATCGATACAATGAGGACGAATCGGGCGTACAGCAATGCAAAGGCAAAGAAGATTCTTGGTTTTTCACCACAATACGATTATACGCAAGGGATGAAAAAAACAATCGATTGGTACAAAGAAAAAAACCTCTTATAATCATCCATCAATGGTTGAGAATTAATAAAAAAAAGAAGGGATACGGGAGGTTCAATTTTATTTTATGATTGTGAAGGTACAGAATTGAATTCCTTCTTTTGGTACCGACTGGTCAGCTGCAGTGACGGAGACCTTGATTTTTAAGACCGCAGAAAATGATTCTTCCGTCCTCTGTGATACTTGACAAAGAATCCCTCAACTAACGAGTGGAAGAATTAATCCAACGGCTCCTCCTTGCTTTTTCAAAGTCGAATGCAGTATCCCGCATTCTTCATATGTTATAGGTCACCAAGATGTCGGTTGCTTTACACAAGGCAAAAAACCTTTGGGGTGTATTCTGGAAGAGGAAGGATTTTTCCCCACGGAAAAAAAGACCTTTAGCTCCCTGCAACTGTACGATCATGTTATCTTGACCGAAATAAAAACCTATTTTCGAAGGAAGGATAAGGGTCGTAATCTGTTCATCCTCTCCACCGTTTGCTTGGATGATTATTTCTCGGTTAAGGATGAACTTGAAGCCGAATAACCAGAGCACTGGTGTTTGCACCGTCTCGCACTTTCCTATGATGAGGACAAAACTATCGGTGAAATGATCAGTCGTAGCCTGCGCAGGAGGCATGGTATTCAACAGCATTAAACAGCACAGGGCAGCGGTCAACCCCACAAATCTATATCCTGTTTTCATTGGCTCTCACACTCCGCTCTATCAATCATAAAAGTTCCCAAAGTCGACAGAATCATGTCTACCGTCATCAGCATACAAACAAATAAAGCAATTGTTGCTTTCTTTATCATATCTTCCTCCTTATGCTATGCTAATACGTAACATATATAAATATTTTATGTAAAAAGATGTTTAAAAAAGCCGTGTCACCCCGAGTCATAGATACGAAAAGCAGATCCTAAAAAATACGTTTTCTCACTCAACGAGGACAACATAAGACCGGTGAACCCCCAGAACGCACTACTTGTGTTCAGACGTTCATGAACCAAGCCTTTCAATCCAACAGAATGAAACTCGACATCATATCCCTCGAAGATCACAAAATTAGCCCATCGGAATGGATTAGACAACCAAATACCAAGCCCTAGCTCAGCTAACCTGTTCGCCACCTCTGTTTGCCCAAGAATAGATACGATAAAAGCAGGAAGGAACCCAAACACAAGCAACAGACCTAACGGGATGATCATAGGATTTGGATACCCTGGTGTCTTCGTAGCAACCGCGGATAATGCACAAAAGGAGTTCTTTACAATCGGCTTGCCTTTTTCATCTTGAGGTATCATCCGTTTCTCTACAGTCGAATTCCCACGCACAGGGGACGTCTTGGCAGGATAAAACCATCCACTCACTACCCTTTGTGCTTCACTTTCACTCATCCGCTCTGGTACTAATCCGTACGTGTTGAGCTCTACAACTGCCTCATGAAAGAGACGAATCGCGTCATTCTGGGATCTTGCCCTATCTAACCGTTCCATCAGACCATCAAGGTATCTTGTTACCATCTCATAGTGCGGTTTTGTAAGAGAAACAGCATACGGGCGATATCCTTTGGCGCCACAGACTTCAACAGTCACCTCAACCGAATTCCTCTCAGATGCTGCACTCACGATACAACCTGAAAGACCTGGACTGATGGCAACCCCAATACAAAAAAGAATAGCTGCAACAGCTCCCCCTTTCTTTAGGAGACCGTGTTCACTCAACCTTTTCCTTCCCCTCCAACGTGAACAGATACATTATATTTATTACTTTTCAATAAAAAAAACCAAGAATATTTGCATAAAAAACATCCCTATGCTTTCCACAGGTCAATCATTGAACTTTTTTCCAACAGAAATCTATTTAAAAGAACAAAAGAATTTCAAGACGCGCAAAGGACGAAGAACAAAGGTTTCAAAGACGATCTTTGAAATATTTTGTTTGTACTCTTTTGTGAAAAAACTCCGGAATATATAAGGAGGAACAACTCTCATGAAAGGAACAATAAAATGGTATAATACGCGAAAAGGCTTTGGATTTATCGTTGGCGAAGACGGGAAAGATATATTTCTTCACCGATCATCCGTACCAGCTGAAATGAACCTCAACGAAGGCGACAAAGTCGAATATGAAGTAGAAGACAGTGACAGAGGACCAAAAGCAGTCAACATCAAAAAAGGATAAAAAACAGCATCTACCCGTTACTTACACAATTTTTTCACGAACCTTTTTCAAATATCCACAAAAAATACTTCCTAAAATATCAGACAGAAAGAATGTACAATTTCTCTGTTTATTTTTTTCATTATCTCTTTCTATTGTAACAATTTGAAAAAAGTCCATATCCTAAATATAAATTTTTTTTTAATCAATCATAGATGAATCGAAGGAAAAATAAACAACATAAACCATTCCAACCCCATGAAAGCATTCATCACAGGCGGAGCTGGATTCATCGGAAGCCACCTCGTCGACACCCTTCTCAAAGACAACTGTTCTGTCACCGTGTACGACAACCTCAGCTCAGGAGACAAATCCTTCATCCAGCATCACCTCAAACAAAAAGAATTCACCTTCATCCAAGCTGACTTACTCAACCTCAAACGAGTAAAGAAAGAACTCCAAGGCCATGACGTGGTCTTCCACCTCGCAGCCAACCCACACGTACGACTCGGGGAAACACAGACAGACCTTGACCTCAACCAAGGCATCATTGCAACCTACAACGTCCTTGAAGGAATGCGACAGAACAACATCAAGAAAATCGTGTTCTCCTCAAGCTCCGTCGTCTATGGGGAAACCACTGAACCTTCGCTGCCAGAGACCTATGGACCGACCCTTCCCATCTCAATGTACGGAGCAGGAAAACTCGGGGCAGAAGGACTCATCAGCGCATTCTGCGGCACCTTTGATTTCCAAACCTGGATGTATCGATTCGCCAACGTCGTTGGCGTACGAGGCACCCACGGGGTCATCGTCGACTTCATCGAAAAACTCAGAAAAAACCCCCATGAGCTTGAGATCCTCGGCGACGGCAGACAATGCAAACCCTACCTCTACATAAGCGACTGCGTCGACGGCATCCTCTTCGGATATCATCATTCAAATCAGAAAATGAACCTCTTCAACCTCAGCTGCGACACCACCACCACGGTCAGCCGCATCGCAGAAATGGTCACACAGGAAATGGGGCTGACAAACGTCTCGTTCAAATACACCGGAGGGATACGCGGTTGGAAAGGAGACGTCCCCCGGTTCGAACTTGACGCAGGAAAAATGAATAAAATCGGATGGAAAGCAACCCTTACCTCAGATGAGGCGGTCAGAAAAGCAATCAAAGACGTACTCCACACCAACCTTTAAAAGAACAAAAAAGTTTTCCATACGCAACTATGCGACTCTCCATTATCGGAACCGGATACGTCGGGCTTGTCACCGGAGCCTGTTTTGCAAAACTAGGACACAACGTCATCTGTGTCGACATTGACCCTGACAAAGTACAAAAGATAAACAAAAGTATCTCACCAATCTACGAACAAGGATTAACCAGCCTTCTTGCAACCTATAAAAACAACATCACAGCAACAAACGACACCAACAGCGCCATCATGAACACTGATCTCACCTTCCTCTGTGTCGGTACCCCTTCCACGAAGAACGGTTCCATCGATCTTTCCTATCTCAAAGAAGCAACAAAACAAATAGCAACGATCCTGAAGAACAAAAAAACCTGGCATCTCATCGTCATCAAAAGTACAGTACTACCAGGGACCACACAACAGATCGTCTTACCACTCCTAGAACAGTACTCCGGGAAAAAAGCAGGCACCGACTTCGGACTTGCTATGAACCCCGAGTTCCTCAAAGAAGGAGTCGCAATCCAAGACTTCCTTCAACCAGACCGCATCGTTTTCGGTTTTTACGATGAAAGAAGCAGAACCACCCTGCAAGAACTCTACAACAACTTCACCTGTCCCCTCGTAGAGACATCACTCTCAGCAGCAGAGATGATCAAATACGCAAGCAACACCTTCCTTGCAACAAAAATCAGTTTCATCAACGAAATCGGGAACCTCTGCAAAAAACTCGGCATAGACACCTACGAGGTTGCCACAGGGATGGGACTTGACAGCAGAATCGGCAGACCATTCCTTGACTCAGGCATCGGCTGGGGGGGCTCCTGTTTCCCCAAAGACGTTGACGCACTCATCGCCTGGGCAAAAGAAATCAAAGAACCAACCAGGATCATCGAACGCGTCAAAGAAGTCAACACCGACCAACCACTCCGGCTCATCACAATCCTTCAAAAACACATCCCACGCCTCAAAGGAAAAACCATCGGTATCCTGGGTCTTGCCTTCAAACCAGACACAGACGATATCAGAGACAGCCGGGCGATACCCATCGTCAAAGAACTCCTGAAAAAAGGGGCAGTTATTAAAGCATACGACCCTCAGGCGATGGATAATTTCAAAACACTCTTCCCAACAATAGAATATTGCAAGAAAGCAACTGATGTCTTCGTCTCAGATGCGATCCTCATCACCACTAAATGGAAGGAATTCACCACCCTGGATTTCCAGGGGAAAATCGTCATCGATGGACGAAGGCTCGACTCAGCAAAAAATGCGAAAATCTACGAAGGAGTATGTTGGTAACATGATGATAAAAAAAGCAGTCATACCCGCAGCAGGGCTCGGAACACGTTTTCTTCCAGTCACCAAATCCATGCCAAAAGAAATGCTACCCATCATTGATACACCAGCGATTCACTATGTCGTCAAAGAAGCAGTCGAAACAGGGATTGACGATATCATCATTATCACAGGACGAGGGAAACGAGCGGTCGAAGACTACTTTGATGAATCCCCTGAAATGGAAATGTATCTTGCAAAACACAAAAAAGACGATCTCCTCCAGGAAATCCGGGAGATATCCTCCATGGCCAACGTGCATTACATCCGGCAGAAAGAGCCGAAAGGATTACCGGACGCTATACTAGCAGCGGAAAAACACATCGGTGATGAACCCTTTGCTGTCCTCTTAGGAGATGATATCATCAGCTCCGAAACACCCTGTACCAAACAACTCCTTGATGTCTACAAGAAATACCAATCCTCTGTTCTCGCAGTCCAGGACGTCCCAAGAGAAAAAATCAGCAGATATGGGTCCGTCAAAGCAACAGCTGTCCCTTCCTCAACCGAACTGTATCAGGTGGACCATATCGTCGAAAAACCAAGGGTTGAAGACGCCCCCTCCACACTTGCCTCGATCGGACGATACGTCTTTACCCCTGAAATCTTTCAAGCAATGAGACAGACCAAACCGGGAGTCAACAATGAGCTACAGATAGCCGACTCGATTAACATCCTATGCCAGTCCCAAAAAGTGTACGCCTGTGCATTCAAAGGAAAACGATATGACATCGGGGATAAACTCGGTTATGTCCAGGCGATCATCGATTTCGCCCTGAAAAACGATGAACTCAAAATAGGGGTATCCGACTATCTTAAGCAGCTCACCATATAGCAAACTTCTGGAAGAAAACCTTAGTTATCGCTGAATAAATTTTTTGATATGATCAATTACATACTGGCGTTGTTTTACTGTTAACTCAGGATACATTGGAATCGAGACAATCTCTGAGGCCAGCTGCTCAGAGACAGGGAACTGTCCTTTTCTGAAACCATAGGAAGCATACGCAGGCTGTAGATGCAACGGGACCGGATAGTGGATCCCGCACTCTATCCCCTGCTGTTTCAGATATGCGATCAGTGCATCACGCTGCTCCACCCGGATCACATACATGTAATACACATGCTTCGCACCCTTCACCTCAAGGATTCTGCCGGTGTTCGATGGTAGATTCTTATCATAAAAAAGAGCATGCTGCCGACGTAGCTCTGTCCATTTTGAAAGATGTGACAGTTTCACATCAAGTATCGCGGCCTGCAGCGCATCCAACCGATAGTTATACCCTTCGATCCGATGCTCATATTTCGTCGTCCGCCCATGATTCACCAGCAACCGTAGTTTCTCGGCAAGCTCATCATAGTTCGTAACCACCGCCCCACCATCACCGTAGCACCCGAGGTTCTTGGCAGGAAAGAAGCTGAAACACGCGATATCACCATAAAACCCTGGTTGATGACCGTTCCACTCCGCAGCATGTGCCTGCGCAGCATCCTCAATGACGAACAAATCATGTTCCACGGCGATCTCCCTTATCCGTTTCATATCAGGCATCTGACCATATAAATCCACAACGAGAAGAGCCTTCGTCTTCCGAGTAATCGCTTTTTCTAACGCATCGATATCAAGCAATGCCGTCTGCGGTGACACATCAACGAATTTGATTTTACCACCCACATAGGAGATGCATTCTGTCGTCGCAATAAACGTATTAGGCACGGTGACGACCTCATCGCCTTTTTTGATGTCAGCAGCTAGTAACGCAAGATGCAATGCCGCAGTCCCATTCGCACAGCCAACCCCATGCTTTACTTGGCAGAACCTGGCGAAATCCTCCTCGAATTTTTTCACAAAGGGTCCCATGATAAACGAACTGCTCTCCAACACATCATGAAGAGTAGAATCAATCTCTTTTTTGATAGAATGATAGTTTGCCTTCAAATCCACCAGTGGAATCTTCATCACAGACAACTCCTACAGAGACCGTAGCCTCCGCGCAGGGTTCCCCACATACACTCCAGATTCCTTGATGTCTTTCGTCACCACCGAACCAGCACCAATCACCACATTATCAGTAATCGTCACAGGGAGAATCGTCGCATTCGTCCCAATCGACACATAACTACCAACCTTCGTCGACCTCCACAATGACCGATCGCCACCAGCTGGTTTACCTAATGAAAACAGATCATTGACAAACTTCACCCCATGGGAGATAAAGCAGAAATCACCAATCGACACCAGCTCACAGATAAACGCGTGCGACTGCACCCGGCAGTTCTTGCCTATCTTGACGTTCCGCTGGATCTCCACAAACGGGCCAATGAAACAATCATCACCGATCTCACATTCATAGAGGTTCACCGGCTCAACAACCGTAACGTTCTCCCCAAATGTTACATCCTTTATCTGCACTTTTTTAATCGTCGGTCTCTTCTTCATATACACACCCTCAGAAACACTACCTACCCAGGGTAGACTTATAGATTTTCTCGATAATCTGCACGGTCTTCAACCCATCTAAAAGATCAGTCGCAATACTGCCACCATGGACCAACACATCAATCACGTTCTCATAGACCTTATCATGATTTGACATAGAACCAGTATTCTTCCCATACACATTCGGGGGATTCCCCGGCTCAAGGCCGATGATCTCATAGCCCGCGATCGACTGATACTCCAAGAGATTCAAATACTGACCACCGACTTTCACTGTCCCTTTCTCCCCAAACAAGGTAATGGAACCTTCCATGTTTCTCCCATAGGAATTAATCGTAAAATGAATCGTCCCAAGTGCACCATTCGTAAACCGGAGCACCACCACACCCGTATCCTCAAACTCCACGACCCCACCATGAAGATAATTCTCAGTAAACGCCTGGATCTCCTCAACATCACCAACAAACCAATACAACAGATCGATGAAATGGCTATACTGGGTAAACAACGTCCCGCCATCCATCGCAAGCTTCCCACGCCAATCAGAACCCAGATAGTACTCACGGTTCCGATTCCAGAAACAATTCAGCTGCACGCTCAGGATCTTCCCAAGTTTCCCTTCATCAATGATCTTTTTTACAGCTTTTACTGGAGGGTTGAACCGATTCTGTTTCACGATGAACAACCGCCGGTTCGTCTCCTCAGCCGTATGAATCATCCGTTCGCAATCACGCACAGTTGTGGCCATCGGTTTTTCACATAGCACGTTACAGCCGGCCTTCAACGCTTTGATACTATGCTCCGCGTGCAACCCATTCGGAGTGCAAATGGCGATGAGATCAAGGTTTTCCTCACCTGTAAGCAACTCATCAAGGGAAAAATACGCTTTGCAATGATATTGTTCAGCGATACTCTTCGCCCGGTCTTGTTTTATATCGCACGCTGCCACTAAAGTACCAAGATTGCTCGCATGTTTCGCATGCTGAGAACCAATATGACCAACACCGACAACCGCAATACGTAACTTTCTCATGTCCGTCTCTCTTATCCCGCGAGAAAAAAACCTCGGGTCACTACCGATATTTCCTCTCCCCTATTTAAGAATAACAGACATGTTTTATCACAATTTACTGTTCACAATCCCTCGAAGAAAACCCGCACCATACCCGACATGGATCAACAAATAAAACAGCACACTGCTGACCACGACACTTGGCTTTCGGGTTATCTGCAGGGTGCTGACCATCGACATCAGCACATAGGCTACCACCAGGCAGGGGATCACCCAGACGGGTAACAAACCAAGCAATGTCAAGAGCACAATCAGAACACCACCAAGGATAAAACATGGTCCAAGCAAATGGAAAAACTTCAAGGTATCAGCATGCTTCTTTACCATCTTCGCCCGTGCGATTCCATACCGGTACATCTGACGCCACAACGATCGCACAGAATCCCGTTTGAAATGATACACCATTGTTTTCGGGGTGTACAAGATTTTATAGCCTGCCTTGCGAAGCCTGATATCAAGCTCGTAATCCTGACCGCACCAAAAAACAGGGTCAAAACCACCAACCTTTTCCACAACATCTTTTCGATAACAGGAGAACGACAGATGATCAGTGTACCGCTCCTCAGGGAACACCGCGTTCTGCGAAAAGAAATTCCTCCCACCCATGAAACTCAAAAACGCAGCACCAGAAACTTCCCCAACAAAATTCTGCTTCCCCGGGGAAAGATTCGAACATCCGACAGCCACAACATCCGCAGGTAAGCTTTGTAATCTGACCGCAAGCTCTTGTAGCAGATTCTTTTCAGCAATCACATGACCAGAATAATTCATGATCATCTCACCAGTGGCATGTGAGATGCAGATATTCCGTCCAATCGAGGTGTTCCCTGTCGGGTTTTCTAAAAGAACAATGTTCTTGTTGTTCTTCGCGTATTCTTCAAGAAGGGCATTTGTAGTATCTTTCGATGGTCCCTTTGCTATCACGATCTCTATTTTTTCCTTTGGATACTCCAAAGAAAACAAGGAATC
>Ga0105093_10000482_pt1 | contig 15194 bp, 15 predicted proteins | sample PPLLak3March2015_2_FD_79111 | JGI IMG/M metagenome (GOLD analysis project Ga0105093, IMG submission 79111) | Freshwater sediment microbial communities from Prairie Pothole Lake near Jamestown, North Dakota, USA - PPLs Lake P8 Core (3) Depth... | ecosystem: Environmental > Aquatic > Freshwater >... | reverse complement strand
TCACCATCGGATTTGCCAAACCGGAGGGCGGCACCGGAGGGTATGCCCGCTACATCGCCATCTGTCCGCCCGGCTGGGAACACGGCCAGACCGTAGCGCAGGCGCCCGGCGCCCCGCTTCCCAAGCAGCCCTTCCCGCTGCGGCGGGATGCCAATGGGGTTCTGCGGCCGGCCCAGCCCTGAGGATGGACGAATAGGGGTTCGAATCCCTGAAACTATGACCGCCGGCGCCTGCTGCCGGCGACGGCGGTCGATTCCCGCAAGAAACGGCTGCCGGTTAACACAGGCAGCCGTTTCTTGCGGGAATTGGTCAAACGGTTCGAGTCCCTCGGAGCCGAGGGGCAGGGCTATATCCGTCAGCCTCCTGAAGGCTTGCAAGCCGGGGCGTTGAACCCGCCGCCTCCGGTGGGGATTCCCTGGGGGCGTACGCAGCCGGCGGACATCAGCTTTTGAACGTCCGCGCAGTCGCAATTTGGGCATTTAGGCTTCGGTGCGTTGGACGAGAAGACGAGCTCTTCGAAACAGTGACAGCAGGCGTTGCATTGGTACTCGTAAATCGGCATTAGCAATCCCTCCTCATTTATATCTCGGCATCCTTTCCGTTGTTCTTTCTTTTTCCCATCTCGTCGGCGACCAACGGGTGCTCTAGATTTTATCCGCTCCCAGACCTTGCATCGAGTGTTTTCGATCTGCAAAAATGGGATGGCTCGCGCTTTTTGTCAATACACCCTTGGCGCTCTATCCGGCCTTCCCGTGCATTGTCATCCGCACGTATTCATCCGGGCTCGCAATCCGCAGCCAGCGCCTCTGCAGGTCCGCATCCGCAAAGCTGACGTTATGTTTCTCAGCGACCTCCCGGCCGAACCGGTCCTGCCAAGCGATGATTTCCGGCGCGCCGGCGGGAGCATCGATCAGGATTCCGTCCATACTTTCGAACTCAACCAAATCCTTCGGTAGCGGCAGCGCCGGCTCGCGCCACCAGTAAACCTGCCGCTCCATCTCGCCTTGAAACCGGATCCCGCGGTTTTCCGAAACCAGCGTGAACAGGACGGCGCGGTTGCCCGGCTTCGGGAACTGGAAGCGCAGATCCCCGTCCAGAAAATGCGGCCGGCTCAGGTTCAGCGCCGCCAGGAGTTCCTGTGTCCGCGGCATTTCGACCGGCTCGAAAAACACGACCTCCAGCGGCGTGAAGGGGTTTTCCGCCGTGGTGGCGGCGAGAACCTTCTTCAGATAGCCCATTTCCGCCAGCGCCGGCCCCACCAGCACCTGATAAGGCTGAGTCAGCCGGCGCGCCAGGCGGCGGATCCCGTCCAGCGGCCGCACGCGGTTGAGCACCAGCTTGGCGACATAGGCCGCCTTGCCGAGCCGCACCCGCAGGTCGCCGGCCTCCGCAAGGCTGCGCGGCGCGCCCAGGCGCCAAGCCACGTCAAGATCCGGCAGCGGGAAAAACACGGCGTCCAGCCGCGATTCGGCGTAGTCGTAGGCCATCAGAAAATCCTCAGGAGCGAACCCGCGGCTGGCGGTCACGGTGTAGGGCGGGTGATTCTCGAAACACAGCCCCAGCTCGCGGTGGCGGCGCCGGAAGTCGGTGCCCGGGAGGATCGAGAGTGGGAAGATCTGGACATCGTCTTGGAGCCCGTGATCGGCCACGAAATCGACGCTGCGCATGAAGCCCTGGAGGTCGTCGCCGGGCAGCCCGATGATGAGGTCGATGCTCGGCGTGATTCCCCGATCCTTCAAGTGCCGGGCCCCGGCGACGAAACGTTTCAAATCGGTCGGTCGGTTCATCCGCTCAAGGGCTTTGGGGTTGATGCTCTGCAGGCCGATCTCGAACCAGTAGAAACCGGCCGCCGCCAAAAGGTCCGCCAGCTCCTCGTCGACCGCCTCGGCCCGGATTTCGCTGAACAGGCGGACCCTCCCGCCGGCATTGAGCCGGGCGATTTCAGCCAGTAGCGGTTTGAGCCGCGGCCGGGAATTAAGCGATGGATCCAGCAGATAAACCTCGGCAATGTGTCTATCGACCGCCCATGCCACCGCCTTCAAGAGGTTGCGTTCCTCCGCAATGGCCAGCCGCCGCCGCGATTTGTTGTAAAAGCAGAATCCGCAGCGGTAGGGGCAGCCGCGTTGGGTCTCTATGAGCATTAAATTTTCGATCGTCGGATCGATCATTCCGCTGAGGTAGGGGCTCGTCGCCGTCTGGAACCATTCGGCCGCGCTCTCGGCACCGGATCCGGCTGGCCAGGCCGCCGCGTCCTGCAGCAACCGGCGAAAGAGCGCCTCACCCTCACCGCAAGCAAGGAAATCCACAAAGGCTGATTGGGCGAAGGCGTTGTCAGGGGTGATTTCCGGGCCGCCGAAGACGATCCTGCAATCGCGGGCGGCTTTGAGCTTTTGCGCGACAAAGAGGCTCCGCATCAGATTCCAGCTGAAAACCGTGAACCCGTAGATTTCCGCCTCGGCATTCTTGAGGTGCTCAAGCAGGGCTGCATCCCCGAGGTATGCCGATAGATGCTGCGGCAGAATCTGGACCTGCACCTCGGCGAGATCTTGGGCCGCCTGTTTCAAGCAAGCGGCCCCCAGGGGAATGTTGCCCGTCCGGCGGCCGAAATTCTGGCGCGGGATGGGAAGCTGCGACAATACCACCGATGGCATGTCCGTATCCTAGTGAAGAGGCCGGGGGCGGGGAAAGGGCTGGCGCTCAGAACCGGGCGACAAAGAAAAAGATCAATACGAGTTCCCAGACGACGACACCCCCGAAGGCAAGCAGCGTGTAGGGGAAAAGCTTCTTGGCTTTGAAATTGGATCTGGGCACGACGCTGTTCGCCAGGGCCAAAAAGATAAGCACGGCAATGCAGGTGAGAAGGTATTTGGTCACGGTGAAAATGAGCGGGCCCTTTTTCAGGAAATAGTCCATCACCGGGTTGAGCTCGCTGGCTCCATGCTCGACTAGGTAGAGAGTCAGAGCGGCATCGAGCAGGCTGAGCACGAGAATTCCCAGGATGGCGGCCAGCAGCTTAGGACTGTACCGGTCCAAAAGGACGATGCGATGGCTGTCCTCCAAGCGGCGAACCCTGCGTCGCCGGCCGCCGGCGACGAGGTAGCGCAGCGGCGGCAGCGTTTTTCTGCGCCGGTCGCCTGCGGAGCGCGGGTTGCCGGCTGAAGCGTCCGCACATTCCTGAGCGGATGGATCCTCCATATCCTCAGCCACTCGAACCGACCCTTTCCTTCCGGCTTGGCGGCCGCACCCTATGTCCGCCCGGCGATATCGCGCCCCGCGCGGTGCTTGAACGGCGGACGAGCTCCTGCGGCGGCCCCGCCAATCGGACCACCGGCTGCCCGACTCGCTTGTGAAACCGCTTCTAAGCATATCGACCGAAGCAAGGCAATACTTGAAGCCGAATGTCTTGGCTTGACCCTGTGCTGCCCATGGACTTAGAGTGGCACAGCCCACGAAAGGGGGAATCGAATCGCCATGCCGAAACCGAAGCCGGGAATCATCGCTGCCGAGCCTTTATCCGACACCCGTTGGCTCCGTCTTTTCAGGGTAGATTACCATCTCGCTGAGCCGGACCGCCGCTCCTGGATCGTGGCCACCCGCTGCGAACGTCCGCGCTGCATCACCGGCTGCTTTGAAAACCCTGACGCGGTCATCATCGTGGCCCATCACCGGCCCACGTCCAGGATCGTGGTGACTCGGGAATACCGCGTCGCTTTGGGGGGTTATGAATACGGGTTTCCGGCCGGGCTGGTCGAGTCGGGCGAATCCGTAGAAAAAGCTGCCCGGCGCGAGCTGCGGGAGGAAACCGGGCTGTCGGTGACCCGGATCGTCAAAACCAGCCCGTGTCTTTATTCCTCTGCCGGCATCACGGACGAATCGATGACCATGGTATACGTCGAATGCACAGGAGAACCGTCTGCCGATGCCAACGACGCCTCCGAGCTCATCGAGGTGCTGCTCCTGTCTCCGGAGGAAGCCGGTCATCTCTGCAGCGACACTACGCTCAAATTTGACGCCAAGGCCTGGCTGGTGCTAAGCGGTTTCGCCGCTACGGGCTGCGCCCGATAGATCGCTGCAAGCGAAGCGCTGACCGCATCCGCCGCAGACCAGGGGCTTATCGGGATCGGGTTGAATCCGGGGAATCTTTAAAGGCCTATGGCATCCGGGGCATGTCATCTCGACCCCTTCACATACGTTTTGGTCATTGTCTTTGGCCATGGTGTCACCTGCCTCTCATGCATTCGATGCCCCGCTGCTGTTGCGCTGGGTTGCCTGAAAGTTAAGTATGACGTAGATTCCTGTCCAGCCGGGGGCTGACCTGTTCTGGAAGAAGGAGCGGCAATAGGGCCCATGTCCGCAGATGATTATTACGAAATATTGGGTGTAACGCCGCAAGCCTCCATGCGGCAGATCAAAGCGTCCTATCGCCGCTTGGCTTTCGAGCACCACCCGGACCGCAATCGCGATAACCCGGGAGCAGCCGAGATGATGAAGCGGGTCAACGAGGCGTATGCGGTTCTCTCCAACCCGCAGAAACGCAGCGAGTACGATGCCTTGCGCCAGCAGTTCGGATCCACTGCGCACAGTCGATTCCGCAACGCCCACAGCCAGCAGGACATCTTCAGCGGATCGGACATAAATGCCATATTTGAAGAGATGGCCCGCGCTTTCGGTTTCCGGGGATTCGATGACATTTTCAAGGATTTCTATGGACAGGACTACCAGCGTTTCGAATTCAGGCGGCCGCGCGCGGCGGTTCGAACCTTTATATTCAAACGATCGTTCACACCGGCCAGCCCGCGAGGCGTCGCACCCTTGGCCGGTGGCTTGCTCGGACGCATGGCCCGATTGGCCTTGCGCAGGCTGAGCGGGATCGAGCTGCCCGAATCCGGCGCTAACATTCACGACCGCATCTATCTTGAACCCGCCCTCGCAGCCGCAGGCGGCGCATACGCTTATTTCCTCCGCGAGCATTCCAAGAAACTGGTCGTCATGATCCCTTCCGGTGTTCGCGAGGGACAACGCATCCGGCTGACGGGGCTGGGCCATGCCGGCAGAGCGGGCGGCGAGCCGGGTGACCTCCTTCTGGAAGTGCGCTTTCGCAAGCCTTTTCTTCTAAAGCTGAGGCGGGCGTTGTCCGACCTGTTCCCATCCCGATCCTGATTCAAACGAAAGCGCCAGCACCCACAATCGGTTCTCTGACACGGAGGGAGAGTTGGAAATGGCAGCGGGGCTGAAGCCACGGTTGTCCGTCAGGCCTCCGCGGAAGGCGCCCCGTGCAGGCGGTCACCGGCCCGCAGCCCAACACCGCGCCTGCCCCAGGTATCACTTGACGGCCTACCGCGGATTCTATACGTTAGCGTTGACCAATTCCGTAAATCGCCGCATAGCCGTTGGAGGGCACACTGGAAATGAAGCTATCCACGCGGAGTAGATATGGCACAAGGCTGATACTGGACATGGCTCAGCATCAGGGCGATAGCCCCATACAGTTGGGCGATATCGCCAGACGTCAGAACATCTCCCTGAAATACCTGGAGCAGATTATCCGGCCGCTCAAACGCGCTGAGTACATTAGGAGTTTCAGGGGATCAAAGGGTGGCCACATGCTGAACAAGCCGCCCGAACAGATCACTGTAGGTGAAGTCGTAGCCCTGCTGGAAGGCGGGTCGATTCTGACCCATTGTTCCGAACTCCCTGAGCGCTGCAGCCGGTCGGAACAATGCCCGACCCGGTATTTATGGGCAGAAGCGTCCGCCGCCATGTTTGGACGCCTGAATCAGATTACCTTTGCCGATTTATTGAACAGCGGCAAAGAGGCGCAGGCAGAAATCTGCAACCGGTAGAAGCCTCCATGTTCTGCGTCTTGAAATAAAGGGAACGGGATGGCTTCTTGCGATCGCCATCCCGTTCGGGGAGGAGAGAGAGGTTTTCACCGAAATATGGTTTAAAAGTCCTGGGCAGACCTAAAAGGAGGTACAAAACGGACTGCCCAGGATGTAACCGCCTCGGTGACAGGCGGTCATCTCTTTTAAACCGAGAATATAGATACGATTGTTCGGCTAAACGTTACAAAATCTTGTGGGGCAATTAAGGCTGCACACCCTATATAGAAATCTCCTCCCGCCCCGAGCAGTCGCTCGCACCAATCTTACATGGCTTCGCCAGCCCCCTCAGGAGTGCCGGCAGTTTTCGACCGACGGATGAAAGAGAGCCCTTTTTTCGACGACCGCTATCGTTCCCTTCTCCAGAAAGCCGTCCGCCGCGGGCACGTGGAGTGGGTCTACACGGCCAGTGCGCTCATCGAAAGCCGGGCGATTCACACCGAGGCATGGTTCGAAAAGAGAACGGCGCTTATTGTTTTCGGGGATTGCTGGCCCCTCGGCGCAGAGATCGTCTTCAACCGCAGATTCCACAGCAAGGTCGCCGCCTTGATCCGCGCGGCCCAGGCCACGAAATACCGGGATGCCACCGGCCTTGGGTTTCTGGCCTATGCCCTGGCACAGGGAGACACGACGGTTCTGACAGCGGAACCGGGCGACCGGCTCGTGCGGCTGATCGCCAAGGCCGTGCGCCAGCCGGTCGATTTCTGGGAATGGATCTCCAACCAGGTGGTCGATCCCCCGCAGTCAGCGCTGATTGCCAACGCCCGCCGCTATCGAGGCGGTGGCAGACCCCATGACGGCGCAGTGGTAAAGGCAGCCGCATGCCTGGCCTTGGAGGGCGCGCTCCCCTGCCCCCAGCCGGCGGCATCCCAGGAGTCCTTCTTCCCCTACTGGGTGGTCTTCGACCGCCATACCAGCGAGGGCAAACGCGTCTTGAGAGACGTCTCTCGCGACCTGCACATGCCGCTGCCCCAGCTGGAGTGGTGCTGCTATTATTTCGAAGGAGCGCTCGCCAATGCCGAGCACCCGTCTCTGTGGTGGCAACGCTATTGCCGGTGGAATTTCAACCGTGTCGGCCTGGATCCGGATGAGGCTCGTTTGCTCTGGGCGCCGGCCCGGGCCCAAATAATCGATGCGCTAACCGAGGAGAGTCATCGCCTCCAGAACGACCTCTACCGCTGGAAGCTGGCCAATATCGAACGCATCGATGCGCTGAAACGCCACGTCGAACTCTTCATCACCCGCATCAACGAGGTGCCGCGCGAGCAGCCGGAGCTTTTCTGAGGAGACATCATGTCACGAATCGTAGACCCCCCTGAAGATTATTTCAGAGCATTCGTTCACCGGGGCGATCCTCTGCTGCAGGAGATGGAATCCGAAGCGGAAGCGGAAAAGATCCCCATCGTCGGCCCGGTGGTCGGGGAGCTTCTCTTCCTTATTGTAGCGGCGATGCGTGCACGATCCGTCTTGGAGCTGGGAACGGCCACGGGCTACTCGGCCGTTTACCTCGCCCGGGCCTGCGCTTTGAACGCCGGCCAGCTGACGACGGTTGAGATCGACGCAGACATGGCCGCCCGGGCTCGGCGACACATCGAGGCCGCCGGCCTCACCCCGCACGCAACCGTTGTCTGCGGCGAAGCGCTGCCTTTCATGTCCACACTGAAAGGATCTTTCGATGTGATCTTCATGGACATTGAAAAGGCCGACTACGCCCGTGCCCTGAAAGATTGCCATCGGCTATTGCGGCCGGGCGGACTGCTGGTGGCCGATAATGTCGCTTTTCCGGATGCGGATGAATTCAACCGCGCGGTTTTCAAAGACCCCGGTTTGCGTCCCGTGTCTCTCTTCGCGTTTTTGCCCGGCCATTCCCCGGAAAGAGACGGGCTGTGCCTGGCGCTGCGACGTTGAAGTTTGCCGGCGCCGCGCCGCCTGGCATCTATATCAGGGTGTTGCAAAACACGTATCAGGCCGTCAGCCGCGGCGCACGGCGTTCTGGAAAGCGCAGTCTATTCGCAGACAGTGAGCATTTCCAAAAGCCGTGCAACGAAGGATCACGGCCTGAGACGCCGTTTTTCAACACCCTGCTGGGATCCCGGGGGAGTGCCGACGCTTAAAAGCCCTGTCACTTCGATAACGCCGGCAGGGCGGGCGGTCTTTGCATGATGGGCTCCTCCGCCACCGCCGCCGATGTTTTCCCCTTGGGTTCGCGCTGGACGCTGTCGTTTTTAGGAGCGGGTTTCGCGCCCGGTCTGGCAGGATGGTGAGACCCCGGTGGATGCCCGGGACGGTGCGGATCTTTGTAGTAGAGGTTGTTGTTCTCGCGGTAGTACCCGCGGTAGAGATTCGGGTTTACCGGCCGTCCATGATAGTAGCGTCCGCCATAAGCAGGCGAGGGCCCGCAGGTGCCGTAGCGGAGGTAGTAGCCTTCATCACAGTCGTCGTCGTCCTTACCGGACTCCAGGGATTGCTGCTGGATCTCCCGGGCTTCGTTCATGCGGCGGTCCGCTTCATCCAGCCTCATCTTCGCTTCGCGCTCGCGCGCGGTCATTCCCGCCTTGCGCTCTTCAATTTCCAATTTTTGACGCTCCTGCCTCAGCTGGCGCTCTTCCTCGGCGCGCCGGCGGTCGGCCTCGGCGTCGTAAGGAGCCTCTTCGATTTTTTCTATGACGGATACTCCCTGGGGAGGGGGCTCGTTGCTGAAGTGGATTACACCCTTAGCGTCCTTCCAGCGGTAGATATCCGCCTGCGCCGGAGCGCCGACTATAAGACCCAGCATTGCGCCGATGACGATCAGTTGCCGTTTCATAGGACCATCCAGTTTTCAGGTAGGCTACAGCATTTTAGACGTTGCAAGAACCGGCCCGGGTTACGCTGCCGTCACCCCTGCCCTTCGATGCCTTTCACAATGACTGCCCAGGCTTCCTCCGCCGAATCCACATAGGTGAACAGATCCAGATCATCCCCGGAAATGGTGCCTTCCTCCGCCAGCGCCTGGAAATTGATGACCCGCTCCCAAAAGGTTTTCCCGAACAGCAGGACGGGGATTTTACTAACCTTGCCGGTCTGGATTAGGGTTAAGGTCTCGAAGAGCTCATCCAGGGTGCCGAAACCGCCGGGGAAGGCGATGAGGCATCTGGCCCGCATGATCAGGTGCATCTTGCGAATAGCGAAATAATGAAAGCGGAAGTTCAAGTCCGGCGTGATGTAAGGGTTCGGCAGCTGCTCGTGAGGCAAGACGATGTTCATGCCTATACTGGCGGCGCCGGCATCATGCGCGCCACGGTTGGCGGCCTCCATGATACCCGGCCCGCCGCCGGTCATCACCACCAGCCGATGGTCGTCGGAATGCGCGGCGATCATACTGCTCAGCCGGCGGGCTTCATCGTAGTAGCGGCTGTTAGCCAGCCTTCGCTCGGCCAGTCGGCGTTTCTTGTGAAGGGCTGGGTTGCCGGGCTCGCGCCGCAGATCGGTCTCGGCCTCCTGCAGGGCTTCGCGGGCGGCCTGCGGTTCCGGGATCCGCGCGCTGCCGAATATCACGATGGTCGACTCGATCCGATGCTCTTGCAGAATCAGTTCCGGCTTGAGCAACTCGAGCTGTAGCCGCACCGGCCTCAATTCGTCCTTGAGCAGGAAGTCCGGATCCTGAAAAGCCAGCCGGTAGCTCGGGGATTGGCAGTGCGAGGCCTCGACCGGCCTGCCGGCAAGTCGGGCGTCTTCTTTAGCGGAGCGGAAAAGCCGTTGAAGCGGAAGTCGAACCGTCATTGCGTCCCTCCTTTTCGTGGCAAAGCCATTGGCAACGGGAATCGGCACGCTTAGGCGAATCGACCTTAGCAGAGCCAGTTCGACTCGGGCAATAGGTGAAGAAGAGATCAGCCGGCGTCTAGGAGTCAAGCCATGCAGCGACCATACGTCAGGCAATAGTGTCCAGAAGGCGACCCAAAATGTCGTCCTGGGCCTGAACGGTCTTCAGGTTGGCACGGAATCCGTAGACGGCGGTGATGAGTTCGGGGATTTCCTTTTCGAGCGCCACGTTGGAGCGCTCTAGCACCGAAGAAGGATCCACCGCGGAGAGATCCAAAGGCAGCCCTTGAGTGTCGCTATGCTGTTCCCGGACCTCGACCTCGCCGTGCCGCCCCTCTTCAAACACCGCCTGTGATTTCCTGTAGCCGTCGGCAGCGACGTTGGCGATGTTGCTCGCGGTGATCCCCATTTTCTGGCCAAAAGCCTGCAGGGCCGAAAGGGCTGCATTCAGCGGCGGCAACATGGCTGTCTCCCTGGCGGTGCTTCAAAATGAAAAACTTCCCATGATGCCGTTTTTCTGACGGTGCAGTCCTCCAATCGTTATAATCGAGAGAGCCCGTCGCAGAAGATGCACGCGCATCTGAGAAGTTATCTTTGGATTTTACAAAATTCATGCCATAATTCAACTTTATATTTTTTCATATTATTTTCAATCTGTTGAAACAAACTTCGATAGAACGAAACAACGCCGGGTGCCAAATTTCGTCAATTCTATGGACAAATAGTGTCACCTGGCGAATATCACCGTTGAATCAGCGTCCGGAGGACGCTATCGGTCAGGGCAGCCGGCATCCTTATTCGAGCCACCGGAGCCTATGGCAAGGCCGGGCGCCAGGTATGGCTGCCGTGCGGAAGCTTATGACCTTTGAATTCGCCACTGCCACCCGCATTGTGTTCGGTTGGGGCGCGGCAGACCGGATCGGTTTTGAAGCCGCGGCGCTGGGCCGCCATGCGTTCGTGCTGACGGGCGCCCAACCGGACCGCTCGATTCCGCTGCTGCGCCAGCTCGAAAACCATCACGTCCGGCACACATCCACCCGAGTTGCCGGTGAACCGACCACCGATATGGTTGTCTCGGCCGCACGCCTGGCCTCCGACAGCGGATGCGACCTGGTGATCGCCATCGGTGGCGGAAGTGCCATCGACACCGGCAAGGTGGTCGCAGCTCTTCTTACCAACGGCGGCGACCTCGCCGACTACCTTGAAGTGGTCGGTTCCGGCAGACCTTTGAGCTGCATGTCGGCACCGTTCATCGCGGTCCCGACCACGGCCGGCACCGGGGCCGAGGTCACTCGCAATGCGGTTATCGAATCCAGTGTCCACCGTGTCAAGGTGAGCATGCGCAGCCCTTTCATGCTGCCGCGCCTGGCCCTGGTCGATCCGCAGCTGACCGTTTCGATGCCGGCGGCCCTGACCGCCGCCACCGGTCTCGACGCACTGACGCAGCTGCTGGAGGCCTTTGTCAGCCGCAATGCCAACCCCTTGACAGATGCGATCTGCCGTGAAGGCCTGTCACGCACCGCCCGATCGTTATGGCCGGCTGTCTGCAACGGCAAAGACCGCACCGCACGCGAAGACATGTGCATCGCAAGCCTCTTCGGCGGCTTGGCACTGGCCAACGCCAGACTCGGCGCCGTTCACGGCATTGCCGGCCCCTTCGGTGGCCGGTTCAAGGCCCCTCATGGAGCGGTATGCGGCCGGTTGTTGCCCTTCGCCACCGCCGTCAACATCACTGCGCTCCGGGAGCGGGCCCCCGACTCTCCTGCTTTGGCCCGCCTGCGGGAGGCTGCCTGCATTTTGACCGGCAGCCCATCTGTCGACGCCGACGATGCCGGCACCTGGCTGCGTGACCTATGCAGCCGTCTTGCGATCCCACCCCTGTCGGCCTACGGATATTCGCCTGAACATTCGTCAACCCTCATCACCGACTCCATGCGCTCCAGCAGCATGCGCGGCAACCCGATCGACCTGACCCAAGCCGAATTGCTTTCGATCCTTGATAAAGCCATGTGATCGAGCCAACTCGCCTGCCGGCAGACTATGGCGCAACAGCTTCCCGATCGCCAGCGGGCCCGCCGAAGCCTTTATTCTGGATCCGGAAGCATTATATATATTGGAAAAGCTGAGACTGAGATGCATAAGCGCTTGCTGCTACTATTAAGTGCCGCCGTTTTTCTGCTGGGCTACCACCAGGCCGCCACGGCGGGCACCGCCCTCGTGAGGCTGGTGAAAAGAATCCAGCCCGCCGTGGCAACGGTGATCACCTACGACATCGACCGCAGCATCTCCAATATCGGAACCGGATTCTTCATAAATGCGCAGGGCGACCTGATCACCAACTTTCACGTGCTGGCCGGGACATATCAGGCCGATATCAGGACCGCAGCGGGGAAATCCTATCGCGTCAAGACGGTGCTCGCGGAAAACAAATCGGCCGACCTGCTGAAAGTCAGTGTAGATATCCCGCCGGAGGAAGTGGCCTGGATCCCGATGGGCAGCCGGGCGCTCGAAATCGGCGAGCGGGTATTGGTCGTCGGCAGCCCGATGGGCCTCGAACAGACTGTCAGCGAGGGCATCGTGTCCTCGATCCGCGAGTTGCCGCCGGTCGGAACCGTCTTTCAGATCTCCGCCCCCATATCGCCCGGATCGAGCGGCAGCCCGGTCGTCAACGAAAAAGGCGAGGTGGTCGGTATCGCCACCTTCCAGCTTCTCCAGGGTCAAAACCTGAATTTCGCCGTGGCCGCCCGTCAAGCCATGGCGATGCGCAAATTCGGCGCCCCGAAGTCCATATCCGAATGGACCTTCGAGCATTTAGGCAACAAGCCGAGAGTGGCCCAGGCGCTGTGCGAAAAGGGGTTCATTTTTTCGATCAACGGCGAGGACCAGCAGGCCTTCCAGTTTTTCAAGAAGGCCACTGAAAACGACCCCACCGACTCCGCGGCCTGGAGCGGTCTGGGATCCTGCTACGCCGGACTCAACCACTCGGAGGAAGCCATCAGCGCCTACCGGGAGGCCATCGCGGCCAATCCGCGCGACGAGACCTCCCATTTTCACCTCGCGAACTATTACGGCCGCCTAGGCCGCTTCGACGAAGCGATTGCCGCCTACCGGGAGGCCATCGCCCTCAACCCGAACTTTGAGGCGGCCCATTTCAACCTGGGTGTGGTGTACGCCCGCACCGGGCGCTATGAGGAAGGCCGGCAGTCCTTTGAAACCGTTATAAAGCTCGATCCCAGTGCGATCCCCGCTCATTTTAATAGCGGTTTAGCCTTCAGCCAGCTGGGGAAGTATGAAGAAGCGATCAACGCCCAAAAAAATGTCATCCGCTTGAATCCGGACTTTGCTCCGGCGCACTACGCCATCGGTGAGGCCTTGGCCAAGCTGGGTCGCGAGAAGGAAGAGATGGCCGCTTACAGGGAAGCGATCCGGGTGGACCCGGATTTCGCACCGGCGCATTACTCCCTCGGACTGTCCATGCTGAAGAGAGGCGACCGCAGCGGGGCTCTGGATCAGTTCAAGATCTTGAAGAAGCTGGATTCAGACCTGGCCGACAATCTGTTCAACCGGATCTATCCGAGCAATGACCCCACTCACAAATCTAAAAGAGCTTCCAAACAGCCGCAACCATAACTGCTTCGGCTGCAGTCCCGTGAACCCTTCCGGCTTGCGGATGCAATTCTTCACGGACGGAACAGCGGTGTACTCGCAGCTGCAGGTACCGGAGCATCTGTGCGGATGGAGCAACATCGTCCATGGCGGCGTGCTCACCACCATCCTGGACGAGATCATGAGTTGGTCGGCCATCCACCTGCTCAAGCGCATCGCCCTCACCCGCAGCATGACGGTGGAGTTTATTAAGCCCGTTCAGGTGGGCAGCGCGCTGCGAGCGGAGGCCCGGGTGCGCGAAGCGGACGGCAAGAACGATGCCGTCACCGAAGGCGTGATCTACGACTCGCGGGGCGATGCCTGCGCCCGCGCTACCGCCAACTTCAAAGTTTTCTCCCCGGCCGTGGCCCGCCGCCTGAGAATCGCCGACGAGGCGTCCATACAGTGGTTTGAGGGGATATTCGAATTGGGAGAATAGATGTTTGGGCGTTTGGGGTATTGGTTTGCAGCTTGCGTTGAAATGATTCCCCGCATTCCGTCGCGGTTATAAGGAGTCCGTGGATAGATCCGAACATTCCTTCTGCTTTTGATTTCCGCAATCAGCCCTCCACCGTGCTGCGCGCTGGTCGCAATCATCATGCGGTCGGAATCGAGAAGCCGCTTCACTATCTCCTGAAACTTCCTGGAAAGGCATTCCATCTTGCCGATTTCGTCGATCATGATCAGCTTCGCATCCGGCCGGTCGATGCAGACTGCATTCAAAAAAGCTTCGATGCTTCATTGCCCGCTCGGCCAAGACGGATGTGCGTTGCAAACCCCTTACCGACCGGAGGCGGTGACCGGCGCCCGGCACCGCCGTTGAAACCGGATTCTGAGGGTCGAGAAAGAAAGGAATCGCCATGCCAACGACTCTTGACGACATCGAAGCGGCGGCCCGCGTCGTCTATTCGGCCATGCCGGCGACACCCCAGTATTGCTGGCCGCTGCTTTGCGAACGGCTGGGGACAGAAGTATGGGCCAAGCACGAAAACCACACGCCGGTCGGCGCCTTCAAGATTCGCGGCGGCCTCGTGTATTTCGACCACCTGGCGCAGTCGGCTCGAATGCCGCCGGGCGTGATCAGTGCGACCCGCGGGAATCATGGCCAATCGGTGGGGTTCGCCGCACGCCGGTATGGAATTCCGGCCACCATCGTCGTGCCGCACGGCAACAGCGTCGAAAAGAACGCCGCCATGCGCGCGCTGGGCGTGGAGCTGATCGAGCACGGCGACGACTTCCAGTCCGCCCGCGAGTTCGCCGAAACCACCGCGCGCGAACGGTCGCTTCACATGGTGCCCGCCTTTCACCCCCTGCTCGTGGCCGGAGTGGCCACCTACAGCCTGGAACTGCTCAGAGCCGTCAAGGCCATCGATGTCGTCTTTGTGCCCATCGGCCTGGGGTCGGGCATCTGCGGCATGCTTGCGGCGCGGGATGCGCTGCGGCTCAAGACGGAGGTAGTGGGAGTCGTGTCGGCGCATGCCAGCGCCTATGCGGCGTCGTTCAGCGCCAGGCGCCCGATCGAATCCCCCGCGAATACGCGACTTGCCGACGGTGTGGCCTGCCGCACCCCGGAACCGGCCGCGCTCGAGCTCATCTGGCAAGGTGTCGACCGAATCGTCCAGGTGACGGACGACGAAGTGGCCGCGGCGATGCGCATGCTGTTCGAATGCACCCACAACGTCTGCGAAGGCGCGGGAGCCGCGGCGGCGGCCGCCGCGGTCATGGAAAAGACTCGGATTGCCGGGCGCAAGGTGGCCGTCATCCTTTCCGGCGGCAACATTGACCGGGATGTCTTTGCTGCCGTTCTGAACGATGAACGCCTCGCATAGCTCGCTTCAGACGTGCGCGTCGATCGGACCGGCTTCG
>Ga0105093_10000479_pt1 | contig 15236 bp, 11 predicted proteins | sample PPLLak3March2015_2_FD_79111 | JGI IMG/M metagenome (GOLD analysis project Ga0105093, IMG submission 79111) | Freshwater sediment microbial communities from Prairie Pothole Lake near Jamestown, North Dakota, USA - PPLs Lake P8 Core (3) Depth... | ecosystem: Environmental > Aquatic > Freshwater >... | reverse complement strand
TTCAAGTCTGCAGTCACTCATTGATTTTAAGAATGATAAAGGCGTTCTCACCAAGTTTAAATCTGTTGAGTCTATCCTTAGTGAGGAAGATGGGTATGATGCTCCTGAGCAGATAAAATATTTTATAAAAAATGAGTATGATCTTTTCAACATCACCTACGTTTTGCTCGTTGGTGGTTTGAAGTCACACATCTTCGCCAAGGATAAGGATACTAGCTCAGCTGGCTGGTCCGGTTGGTGGGTCCCAGTCCGGTATGTCAATATGCCGCAGGGTGATGACGAAGGATGTTTATCTGATCTCTATTATGGTTGTTTGTATAACGGAACTGGTGCCTTTGATAGCTGGGATTCTAATGACGATGGTGTGTATGCAGAGTGGATAGAATTCTCCCCAGCAGATGATATCGTTGACTTTTACCCGGAGGTCTACGTTTCACGGATCCCGTGTGTGACTGTTCGAGAGGTTAAATCATCTGTGAAAAAAATTATAACCTATGAAAGCACCGGTCCTGCTGATAAATCCTGGTATACCAACTTTGTTGGTGTCGGTGGGAAAACCTTCGAATATTTCGAAGGCAAACCTGATGGGGAATACCTCTGTGATCTCTCGTACAATTATACAAAGAACGCTATCCCTGACCTCAAACTCGTCAGCTGTTATACCACGAACAGAGATATCGGAGGACGCACTCCAATATCCAAGGATATCCTGAAATCCTTCAATGACGGAGCAGGATTTGTGGATTTCGAAGGTCATGGGAACCCATACTCATGGAATACGATATGGCATGATGGTGAGTATCCTAAAAATTGGACTGGTGGTTTCAATATCTTTGCTTATCCCTTCCTCATCAATGGCGATAAGTTACCTGTTGTTATTGTCGGTGGATGTCACAATGGGATGTATAATGTCTCGATGATCCCCGCTATGCTTGATAGGAACCATTCCAAGACTAGGTATTTCTGTTATGGTGTTCCAGTCCCTGTCTGTTATAGTGCAGGTCTCCTCCTGAAATCACGTGGTGGCGCGATTGCTTCAACGGGTTGTACTGGCTACGGAATGGGATATGAAGGCGACCCTGTGAGTCTGAGTGCGGAACTTGAGGTCAATTTCTTCTATCGAATAGGCGAAGGAACGACAAACCTTGCGCAAGCCCACGGTCAAGCGATTCAGAAATTCCTTGCTGAGGAAGAAATTAACCAAGTCGAAGGATTCTGTATCACCAACTGGGCGCTCTTTGGTGACCCAAGTCTGCAGTTCGGTGGATATTCCTCCTAATGGAGGATTCCTCCTCTTTTCTCTTTATTTTTTTGTCTCTTTATCTTAACTCGATAAATAATAAAAAAAATAGAGATTGATGCAATAACCTTTTACACTTCTTGCATCAGAAATGCCCCAAGGCATTTTAATTTCTCTTCGTATGAATCTGGATATAAAAATCGTTCTGTTGCTGCTATGCTACTCAAGAGTGCATTTCCGTCCTGTGGCGTGAAACAGAACCCAACGATTTCATTTTCATTAATCGCATGAATCGTCGGGATAACGACGACGGTCTGATCTAGTATTCTTCCGTAATGGCCGTGATCTCTTCCAAATGAAAAAACAAGATTGGCTGATTTTTTATAAGTAACAGCAATCCGCGGGTTTTCCATAAACTTCTTAATGGCTAAATCCTTTGTTATTTTCGTATCAAGTTTGAGATCATACCAGATACAATGCATATACTGCGTGTTTAATTTCATCGCACTTGAAAATACATTCAAGTTGAGTCCAAGGGTCCTGTACAGATGATATACATCCACTGCGTGGTGTGTACCCATTTTTTCATCGTTGTGAGTTCCAACTTCTGGTGATGGGACAAAGCTTTTCACCTGGCTAATATCATTGGCTCGTCTGATACAGAGGAACCGTCCTTCTTTTAAATGGCTTTTTTTCTTATCAATCGCTAATGTATTGATAAGAACCGCCATGTTGTGTGTATTACAGCTGACAACATGTATAAATTGATCTTTTTTGGTAATCGCTTCATCATTTATCCCTAGAGCATACATTTTACCAAAGCCAAACTCTGATCCTTGTGCGATAAACCCTTTGATTTTACTTTTGTATTTATTGTAGAATTTTTCTTTATTCATCAGTCCAGTGCCTTTGGGTGTACAGTCGATGATAACCGAGGATCGTTTGATTGCTTCTTCAGCTTCGTACATTGGTTCAAGCCCCAGTTCTTGGAATTCTTTGACTTTATCCGGGGAAATACAGAGATTTGCGCCTCTGTTTATCATTCCTTTTATCTTTGGTCGATCTTCAAGGGTGGGGCTGTGTTTGTAGAATGTTACCTCGTCGATTCCGAGATCATCTTTAGCATCGCACAATAATCCAATCAAGGGCTCGCCTATTGTGCCTGTGCCTATAACATGAACAACATTTCCATGATTCATATTCCAACTCCCCGCAAGTAATTTGGGTAATCGGTTTGTTACATTTAACTGTTACTATTATTCGTGTTTATTATAAAATTTAAATTCTTTAAAATTCCGATAAACTTATTTCTTTCTACGGAATACGTAAATGTCTATGAATATTTTTACTATTCCTGGTAAAGACTTCGACTCCAATGTCTATGTTATCCTTGGAGATAACCCCACGATTATTGATACTGGTACAGGTTTTCATTCTCGGATGATTATTGAAGCCATTCAAAACATAATACCTTTAAAAAAAATACGACAGATTCTTCTCACTCATGAACATTTCGACCATGTTGGGGGTGTGCAGGATATTCTTCAGGCAACAGAAGGATCAGCACGAATTTTCGCTCATAGAGATGCTGTATCAAAATTAAAAGACGGAAAAAGTACATTTGCCGAAATGCTTGGTGGTATGATGCCGAGTATAACCGTCGATGTCCCATTAGTCGATAAAACGCAAATCACTATTGGGGATGAATCATTTCATGTTCTTCTCACACCTGGTCATAGTATTGGAAGTCTTTGTTTTTATAGCAAAAAAAATAAGGTTCTATTCTCTGGAGATACGATATTTGCCCATGGTGGTTTCGGTCGGTATGATTTTCCTGGCGGGGATTTTTGTTTATTGCTCCATTCGATAGAGCGACTTGCAACACTGAATATTAAAAATCTTTTTCCGGGTCATGGTCCCATAATTGAAGAATGCGGGACGGATCATGTGGCACTTGCGCTTTCCAATATTCGGTCGTTGATGTGAATGCTCTTCGTTCGGGATATTCTGAATAAAATTAAATGGACAAAGGATCTGAACAAGGTGACAATCTGGTATGTCCATCGAGGTGCATTGCATAACACGAAGATTATCTCCGGTGATGAAATTAAAGGCATTGGACGATCTTTTCTTGAAACATCGACTGCGATGATCCCTTATCATCGTATCATAAAAATTTTGTATGGTGATGAAGTGCTATTTGATCGATGGGACTTTAGTTCCAAGTATAAACAATTATAAAAATATACACTGTTTTCCTACTTACTAAATATGGAGGTAGAAAAGATATGTCCGTAACTGAAAAAACGTCGGTTGTTTCAGGTTTCTATAAGCTTCCAATAGAGAAGCGAAGAGAATTTGTGACTCAGTTCAGTACCTTAAACCAGGACGATGTGAATAGTTTTTCTTCATGTCTTGATCTTGCGACAGCGGATCGTATGATTGAAAATGTTCTTGGAACTTTTGAATTACCACTTGGTTTGGCGGTAAATTTTCTGATTAATAACAAAGATTATATTATCCCGATGGCAACAGAAGAGTCCAGTGTTGTTGCTGCAGCAAGTAACGCAGCGAAAATCGCTCGTGTGAAGGGTGGTTTTTCAACTATGTGTTCCAAGCCTCTGATGATTGGTCAATTACAATTGTTGCATATCAAAGATGTTGCCACTGCAGCGCAGAACATTATGCAACATAAAAAACAGCTCCTTACTTTGGCAAACGCACAGGATAAAGTCCTTGTTGATTTCGGCGGGGGTGCAAAGGACATCGAGGTTAGAATCCTTAACAGTCCTCTTGGTCATATGATCGTCACCCATCTTATAGTCGATGTCCGTGATGCAATGGGTGCAAACGCTGTGAACACCATGTGCGAAGCGCTCGCCCCTATGTTAGAAGAGATTACTGGCGGCAAGGTACGATTGAAGATATTGTCGAATCTAGCCGATAAAAGACTTGTGAAAGCAACAGCGACTTTCGATAAAGAGAAGATGGGCGGAGATCAGGTCGTAGATGCCTTTCTTGAGTCCTACGTCCTTGCATCTATCGATCCATATCGGGCTGCAACCCATAATAAAGGGATCATGAATGGTATTGATGCGTTGATTATTGCGACAGGTAATGATTTTCGTGCGATTGAGGCGGGGGCTCATGCATACGCAGCACGTAACGGTCAATATACCTCTCTAACAGCCTATCGCAAGAATAAAGACGGAGACCTTGTTGGTGAGATCGAATTACCAATGGCTGTTGGTGTGGTTGGTGGCGCTGCGAATATGCATCCGAAGGCAAAACTCTGTCGAAAAATACTTGGGGTGAAGTCTGCACAAGAGCTAGCTGAAATCGTCGCCAGTCTTGGTCTTGCTCAGAACTTTGCTGCACTGTTTGCACTCTCAACTGTCGGCATCCAAAAAGGTCATATGTCGTTACATGCAAAAAACATCGCTGTCATGGCAGGTGCTCAAGGCGAAGAAATTGAAAAACTCGCAGATCAACTTGTCCAAAACGGGAAAGTAAAATTGGATTATGCAAAAGAGCTTTTGGAAAAAATAAGAAAAAAAGGTTAAACAATCCCCGCGGCGATATCCTCTGGTTCTCGTTCGCAGTAATAACATCTGATTCGAACTGGGTCTTTGCAAATGACATGAAACCTGCTTTCCACAGGTTCACGCGAATTAGAGATGCAGGTTGGGTTTGAGCATTTGGTCAAACCAACGACTTCTTCAGGAAGCTCAACAGTGTGTTTTTTTACGACTTCATAGTCTCGGATAATATTGATGGTTGCTTGTGGTGCTATCAACGCGATTTTATTGACTTCTTCTGGATCGAGTTCCCGATTCTCAATTTTTACAATATCTTTTTTTCCTTTTTTACCGTTCACGTTCATAAGGATACTGACAACAGAGACCGTCGTTTCCGGGATTTTTAAGACATGTAACACCTTCAGAGCACGTCCAGGGGTAATGTGGTCAATGACGGTTCCATCCTTAATTGGAGTTACCTTCAATTCTTTCATATTTTTTTACCTCCGAATATGAGGGAAAGAAGTGCCATTCGTACCGGGACGCCGTTGAACGCTTGTGTAAAGTAGACCGCGTGTTGAGTTTTATCGACTTCAGGGTCGATTTCAACGACTCTGGGGAGAGGATGCATCACGATAAGATCTTGTTTTGCTAGTTTGAGCAAAGCATTATCAACCTTGTAGCTTCCGACAACACGGTTGTACTCCTCTGCATCAGGGAATCGTTCCCTCTGGATACGTGTCGCATAGAGAACATCTGCGTCTTTTATCGCTTTTTCTAAGTTAGATGTACTGACGGGTTCTACTCCGAATTCTTTACATTCATGGATGACTTCTTTAGGCATCTTTAATGTATCTGGAGAAACAAACGTCAGATTTGCTTGAAAGAGCGATAAGGCATACGCAAGCGAATGAACCGTCCGTCCGTATTTGAGATCACCAAGTAAAACAACGTTATTGCCTTTGATTTTCTTTTTCTCTGTAAGAATCGTGAATAAATCAAGGAGACATTGAGTCGGGTGTTGTCCAGCTCCGTCACCTGCGTTTAAAATTGGTACTTCGGAAAATTCTGCTGCGAGTCGTGCTGCTCCCTCCTGCGGGTGGCGAATTACAATCGCATCGCTATATGAATCTGCCATCCGGATGGTGTCTGCAAGACTTTCACCTTTTTTCTGTGAGGTGCCGCTTGGGTCTGCAAACCCGATGACACTGCCACCAAGACGATGCATTGCGCTTTCAAAACTTAGTCTTGTTCGGGTACTTGGCTCGAAAAAGAGGGCGGCAAGTATCTGTCCTTTTAAAAGTGTTGTATGTTTTTCTGCTTTTGCATACGGGACCATATGCTTAGTGTAATCAAGGATGTACTCAATTTCCTCTTTGGAAAAATCCTTAATTGAAATGATGTCTCGGTGTTTGAAGTTCATTGGTATCAAAAAGAGACGAATGTGGTGTATGCTTAATAACCTTTTTAATTTATTTATAAAGAAAATTCAATAAAAAAGAGGATTACAGAAGGAAATTTATTAATATATGAGGAATCTTATACTCTTTTGAACATTATGTCACGAGAGAAAAAATCTCAAGTAGATGATATATTAAAACTACGGAGGATTTTGGACAACTCGTCAGACCCATCCCTTAAATATCTGATTTCAAAAGATGACTATGCCCTTGAGTCGGTTCGTAGAAGGTTGAGTGGAGATTTCTTTGAAACTCAACCACACACAAAGCACTTTTTCACTTCCTCAGAGTCCATGGAGCCAAGGGTTTCCATCCATACAAAAACTCCAATCAGCCCTCGTTTGGTGACACCAACGCCGAAGCTTGAACCGTCCATGCCCCTTCCAGAGTTTGAACTCGTATCCCACTCCACAGCCCCTCCTCCAATACCATCATCAAAGATAACGTTCGACGATGAGGAACTCTTCGAGGTCGAAACAATAAATCGTAGTATTCCTGAATTTTTAGAAGTTACTCCCAAAGAAATAGAACAAGAACCTACGGAAAACGATTTGACCGTGCATCCTGACGAAAAGTCTCTATCTGAATCGAATCTGCCGGAGTGGCAACCCGTCGAAGAAGAACAAGCAACAGAAACAACAGAACCACCTGAGACAACAATGATTGCAGAGGCCCCTGAATTTGAACGAGTCAACATAATTCCAAGCTTCGAAGAACAAATCGAACAACCCGTTGAGTTTACGCCAGTAGAACATGGCGAAGCATCGGTCCAAAAACTTTCGAAGAAACAAGAACGCGCAGCGAAAAAAGCACAGAGAAAAAAAGAAAAAGAAATTATAAAACTGAAGAAAATCGAACAGAAACACTTAAAAAAAGAAAAACAAGAAAAAGAACAAGATGCAAAACGATTAGCCGAGGAACCACACCTTCTTGAACAATCCGAGGAAGAAGAACCCATAGATGCAGAATTCCTAGAAGAAGTTGAAATACCAGAGATACGGGTTGATTACAATAATTTTAAAGGTATTAAATGCATCGATGAAAAAACAGCTGAACAACTGTACAAAAATGGGTATTTCTCCATCGAAAACATTAAGGAAACATCCATTGACGATCTTGCTCAAATCCGTGGAATAAAACGAAAACTCGCTAAGCAGATTAAAATTGAAATCGAACAGTACGTCGCAGAAATTGATACATCTGAGTTTATCCCAGTAAAACAAAAAATAACCAAGAAAAAAGATAGGAAAAAACGGACAGATTCTGCAGAATGGGAATCATCTCCTCCGAAGGCGAAAACAAAAAAATCATCACCTGAGGTGTGTACTTATAAGGATTACACTCTTTATAAACAAGAAACAAGGAAACCTGCTGGAAAGAAATCAATAATTCATTACTTTGCTAAGAGTAAAACCGACAAAGGAGCCCCGTCCCCACTGCCAGAAGGATATCGCATCGCTCTCAATAAGAAAACAGGTGTTCCCTACCTAAAAAAGAAACGATAACATTCTCCTCAGAGATTTTATAAATCCTTCTTTCTATTCGCAACATGAGAATAGTTATGAATTGGAACGGACCGCTACGGAAAATAAATGATTTTCGTTTTGAAATTCCTTCAACTTATCAAGGTACACAGAACAATCTTCATATGAAAACATCGGGGATGATCTATGCAAACAACGGTATGATCGAATGCATTCGCATGGATAATGCTCCAGAGCAAGTCGCCAATGTCACCATGCTACCAGGGATTGTCGGGAAATCATTAGCGATGCCAGATATTCACTGGGGATATGGATTTCCCATTGGCGGCGTGGCTGCTATGGATGAAGAATCCGGGGTGATTTCTCCTGGCGGTGTCGGGTATGATATCAACTGTGGTGTCCGGTTGATACGAACAAACCTCCAATTCACAGATTTAAATCCAGAAAAGATACAGCGTCTTGTTGATGAGATGTTCATCAACGTACCCTCCGGTCTCGGTTCAAAAGCAAAAGTTCACCTCAGCAGAAAGCAACTTGATGATGTATTAAAACTAGGGGCGAAATGGGCTATTGAGAATGGGTATGGATGGAACGAAGATGCAGAATATCTAGAGGAACACGGCTGTTTAGAATACGCAGATATCTCAAAAACCTCTCATGAAGCAAAACAACGGGGTGCTCCTCAACTCGGCTCTCTTGGCGCAGGCAATCATTTTTTAGAAATACAAAAAGTCGCAGAGATTTATGACCCAACCGCTGCAAAAGCCTTTGGGATTCAGAACCCCGGTCAAATAATGGTGATGATTCACACTGGTTCACGTGGGTTTGGTCATCAAGTCTGTACAGATCATCTCCGAGTCTTGGAACAAGCAGTAAAGAAATATAATATTTGGTTACCTGACCGCCAGCTCGCCTGTGCCCCAGTCAACTCAAATGAAGGCCAAGATTATTTGAAAGCAATGGCATGTGCAGCGAACTTCGCCTGGTGCAATAGACAGATGATTGTCCATTGGGTCCGGGAATCCTTTGAGAAAATCCTTCATCAACGTGCTGATGACCTTGATATGGGGATTGTCTACGATGTCTGTCATAATATCGCAAAACTCGAGGAACACGAAATCGATGGGAAGAAAAGAAAAGTATACGTTCATCGGAAAGGTGCAACACGTTCATTCGGGCCTGGGAAACAAGAAGTCCCTTTAAAATATCGAGATATCGGTCAACCTGTTTTGATCCCTGGGGATATGGGAACTGAAAGCTACCTGCTCCGTGGAACCAAAAACTCTGAAGAAACATTTGGTTCAACCTGTCATGGTGCTGGGCGAGTCATGTCAAGAACCGAAGCAGTTCATCGTTATCGTGGGGAACAAATCATGAATGAACTACTGAAGAAAGGTATCTACGCTCATCCTGCGAGTTGGAAAGTCATGGCAGAAGAAGCACCAGATGCGTATAAGGATGTCAGCGAAGTCGTTAACATCACCCATGGTGCAGGGATTTCTTTAAAAGTTGCAAAGCTCCTACCATTGGGAGTTGTAAAAGGTTAAATTGCTCGTGTGTACCCCTACCAATTAGTTTTAAATGCTTGGGTGGTATTACAGTGCACGAAAGGTGGTGATGCAGTTGGAAGACATCGAAATCGTAGATTTTGAAGAGATGAATTTAGCAAACGGAGCTGTTATTGCAGGATTCCCATCCATAGGCCTCGTAAGTACGATCGTAGCCAATTACATGATTGATGCGCTTGGTTTAAAACAGATTGGAGCGATGGAATCACCGCATTTTCCAACACTATCTGTTGTGCATACTGGTGAACCACTATCCCCTGTAAGAATATACGGTGGTACTTTAGCGAATGGGCAGAAACTCGCTGTCTTTGTTTCTGAATTTAAACCAAAACCAAATTTGATTAACTCATTATCTAACGCGATTATGATTTGGTCGAAGAAAAAAGGATGTAAACTGATGATTTCGCCTGAGGGAATGGTCGTCGAAGGGAAATCAACTGAAGATGAAATGATTGTGGATGCGTATGCAATCGGGTCAACAGAGAACGCTCGGGCAACCCTCACTGCCAAAAACATCCCTCAGTTCAAGAACGGAATCATCGCTGGGGTATCTGGGGTGTTGTTAAACAAAGGAAAGCATGAGAAATTCGATGTAATCTCTATTCTAGCAGAAGCCCACCCGAATTACCCTGACGCCCGTGCCGCTGCTTCAGCCATTAATGTCATCGCCCTTGTTATTGGGATTGACATAAACGTCGGTCCATTATATGACGAAGCAGAACGGATTGAAAAACAACTCCAGAGATTCCACAAACAGGCAAAACCTATTGTCTCTGGTGCTAGTCAGATTCCGCAACCAGAAATGTACGGGTAAAGCGATTTTTTTTTCTTCGCTTTTTTTTCTATTTTTCTGCCTAAGTTTTAAAAAGGTCCGTAGGTTATTCAAGCTGTTGTTATGCAGAAGATCCCAAAGAGTCATCCTCGGTATCATTCCTTGATGACACGAGAACTGATATCGGCGGCGATGAAACAAGGTATTGTTCATGAGACTGGACTGATAGCGCATGGCCGCGGGGAAGCTTTTGATTATCTCCTTGGAGAAACGACCATCCCATCGGCTGATGTTGCAGAGAAAGTTGCGGCTGCAGCCTTGTTATATGCAAAAAACCCTGTAATCTCGATTAATGGAAATGTTACAGCCTTAGCTGCAGAAGGATGTATTTCTCTTGCCAAGAGTATTCCAGCAACACTCGAAGTCAACCTTTTTCATCGAACACCAGAGCGTGTTAAGAAAATCGCTGCTATACTTCGAAAAAAAGGTGTGAAAAAACTCTACGGTGTTCATCCCGATGCTCATATCCCTGGTTTGGATTCTGATCGGGCACTCTGCGAGAAAAAAGGAATTTTTGCCGCCGATGTTGTGCTTGTCCCTCTCGAAGATGGTGACCGTTGTCAGGCGCTTCAGAAAATGGGAAAAACGGTGATTGCTATCGATTTGAATCCTCTGTCGCGGACAGCACAATCTGCAACGATTACTATTGTCGATAATGTGACCCGGGCGGTTCCTTGCGTTGAGCGGTGGGTTCATTTGTTAAAGAAGACCAAACAATCTGATCTTGAAAAACTTGTCAGAACCTGGGATAATAGAAAAAATCTTGAAGAAATCATGTGTTACCTTTCAAAAAGACTAAATTCCTTGTGTTAATACGGGGTGTCATATGTATCGAAGTCATTACTCAAAAGAAATCTCACAAAAAGAATATAATTCCATGGTAACTGTTGCTGGTTGGGTCGAGGATATCAGAAACCTTGGTTCCATTGCATTTCTGATTCTGCGTGATAAAAAAGGGACGTTACAGTTGACGATTCTGAAAAAGAAGACTCCTGAGCTTTTTGAACAATTGATTTCGTTACCACGTGAATCCGTCATTTCCATAAAAGGTCTCTGCAAGCAGAATGAAAAGGTTCGAAATGGATATGAGGTTTTACCTGAATCTGTCGATATTCTATCAGTTGCTGAAACCCCTTTGCCCCTTGGAGTCGTTGACAAAGTCGAAGCTGATTTCGATACACGACTCGATAATAGGATTATTGATCTCCGAAAACCAGAGACACAAGCTATTTTCAAGATTCGTAATACGGTTCTTGCTGCTGCTCATGAATACCTGCGATCTGAGCATTTTCTTGAGGTGCATACTCCAAAAATCATCGCCAGTTCCTCGGAGGGTGGCACTGATATGTTTAAACTTCGCTATTTTGAAAAAGAGGCGTTTCTTGCACAGTCTCCCCAGTTGTACAAACAGAGTCTGATGGCAACCGGCCTTGACAGGATTTATGAGATTGCCTGGTATTTCCGTGCAGAGGAACACAATACGAGACGTCATTTGAACGAGTCCACTGCGGTTGATATTGAGATGGCGTTCATAAAAGATGAAGAGGATGTGATGCAGATTCTTGAGCATCTGGTCCATGCCATGTGGAAACGTGCGAGTGAATGTGCCCAGGAGCTTGAAATCCTAAAAAAAACTGTTACGGTCCCGAAATTGCCCTTTGCCAGGATGTCCTATGATGATGTAGTCAATAAAATTCAACAGCAGCACTCACCGATTGAGTGGGGCAAGGACCTGAGTACAGAAGACGAACGACTTCTTGGAGATATCATGAAAGCAGAAGGAGTGGATTTCTACTTCATCACCAAGTATCCGTTGGAGTCAAAACCCTTTTATACCATGCCCGATAGGGAAAAATATTCCCGTGGGTTTGATCTGGAATGCAAGGGTATTGAGATTTCCTCGGGAAGTCAACGAATTCATAATGTTGCATTATTAATAGAACGATTGAAAGCATGCGGTCTTGATCCAAATGATTTCGATGCCTATCTGAAGGCGTTCCGCTATGGGATGCCACCCCATGGTGGGTTTGGATTTGGGATTGAACGGTTCTTGATGGAGCTGTTAGACATGAACAATATTCGGGAGTGTATCTTATTTCCTCGTGACCGATCGAGACTTACTCCATAAGAAACGTATGGTTCTAACATTTGATTATTATAACGCGATTCGTAAAATATTTTGTAAGATTCTTTATCATAGGATAAATAGAACAACCTTCATCCATCACTCTTTTATATCGCTAATTTATTCTGACTATTGACACGAGGGAAAAATAAAAAAATAGGGTATGCACCAGTGCAATATTGTATGTTCGAGGAGCGTTTCTGCTCATTGGTTTGTGTAATGTGGTAATTGATAGTTGGTGGTGAGTAGATGGAAAATGAATCGTATAAAGAAAAAATATTGACCAACGAAGAAAAATTGGGAAATAATTTTCTTCAATTACGAAATCCAACGAATCAATCACAAATCACTGCTGATCCTTCTAGAATTGTATTAAAATTATCTTCTGATGGTGAGGAAAAAAATAAAGAATCATTAGAAGATATTTATGAGAAATATCGTCTAGTGACCATTAACACGAGTGATTTGATTGCTTTTACTTCAGCTGATTTGGATTTAATTTTTACATTTGTCAATCCATCATATGAAAAAATCCTCGGATATGACTCTGAAGAGTTACTGGGACGATCTGGTCTGAGTTTCATTCATAACGACGATAAAAAACGTATTGTTCAAATGTTGCTGACCTTTCTTGATTCACAAAAAAATGATGGTTTGTCAAAGGAGAAAGCAAAATTTACTCATAGCATCGATTTTCGTTTTCTTGATAAATCAGGTCAATGGCATTTTCTACAGAGTACTGTCGATATTGTGAATAGTGAGTTTCTTATTAATTCCAAGGATATCACTGAAAAGAAGCACGCGGAAGAGGCACTATATCGGTCTAAAGAGATGTTTTCTAAAGCATTCCGGTTGAGTCCAGAAAGCATTACATTAACCTCTTTAAAGGAGGGTCGCTATGTTGATGTTAACGAGAGTTTCTTGCATGTAATCGGTTATAGTCGTGATGAGGTAATTGGTCGCACTGCAACCGAACTGAATATATGGGTTGATCCGAATGATCGAGTGAGATTCATTCAGGGTTTGAATGAACAGGGATCTATTCGCAATCTTGAGATTCGTATGCGGACGAAGTCAGGGAGAGTAGGTACCGTACTCATATCCTCGGAGATAATTACTATCGACGGTGAACCTTGTGCTCTTACTGTCACGACAAATATCACTGACCGTAAAAGAGCTGAGATTGCATTGCAGGAACGCGAAGAGAAGTACCGTTCGGTATTCAACAACTTCATTGACCTCTATTACCAGACTAACATGAAGGGGATCATCACCAATGTCTCTCCTTCCTGTTTCGTTTTATCTGGTTGGAAGCCTGAGGAACTGATCGGGCGCCAGATCTTCGAACTTTTCCCTGACCCGGAACAACGAAAGGCCCTGCTGGAGAAACTATTTCGAGAGGGCGCGGTTTCCGACTATGAAATCACTCTCATGAATCGGGATGGACGGCATTTATCGGTTTCGGTGTCCAGTCATCTGATCAGGGACGAACAGGCGAATCCCAAATGCGTGGAAGGTACTATCCGCGACATCAGCGAGCGCAAGCGGGTGGATGAGGCGTTACGAGCGAGTGAGGAACGATTCCGACTGGCTGTCTCTGGTCTTACTGATATTCTTTACGAGTGGAACATCAAAACGGGTTCAATGCAGTGGTTTGGGAAAATCGATTCTCTAATGGGGTACGAGAACGGGACATTCCCCAGAACCATCGAAGCTTTTTTGAAACATATTCATCCCGAGGATGTTAATAATGTTAAAGAAGTCGCGACTAACGGTTTGAAGTCACATCAAAAGTGGCAGGGAGAGTATCGGGTTTTAAACAAGGAAGGTGCGGAGCTTTATTGGTATGGTACAGCAACAGCTGTATATGATCAAGCAGGGAATCCTATCAAAGTTGTGGGAGCTGTCACAGACATCACCGAGCGCAAGCAGGAAGAAGAGGCGTTGGCACAACAACGTGAAGCATTGTCACAACTCAGCCGTTTTTCCATCGAATTGTCAATGTTGTCATCTGAAGATAATCTCGAAGCGTTCATTATTAAGCGGATTAAAGAAATTACCGGCGCCGAAGTGGCAATATTCTCTGATTATAATTCTACAAACCGAACAACGAGCACCAAACATATTGAAATGGAGCCTGGGCTGCTCGAAAAAGTCGTTAGTTTGCTTGGCACACAAGTGACGAAAATCCACTCTGTCGTAACTGATGAGATGTACCAGCAGATGACAACAGAAATCATTGGGTTCCAGAAAACTTTGCATGAGGTGAGCTTAGGGGCTATCTCGCGTCCAGTGGGAGCAGCGATACAGGCATTACTGAAGGTGGACCGGTTCATCGGATTAGCCTATATCATAAATGGGAAACTGTATGGTACATCCATACTCGGAATGAAGAAAGGTCAGCCAGATCCGCCGAAGCAAATATTAGAAAACTTCATTTTCATGGCGGCAGTGTCGTTACGGCGCAAGCTGGCAGAGGAAGAGCTGCGTCGAAGCGAGGAACAATATCGCCTGGTAACAAATAATGCTTCAGATGTCATTTGGACAATGGATCTGAATCTCCGATTCACCTACTTTAGTCCCTCAAACGAAAAATTGACCGGTTACACGACAGAAAAAGCTTTGGCACTTTCTCTTGATGAGTTACTTACACCCGAAAGCATGGAACGTGCCTTGCAAGCCTTCACTGCACAAATGGAACTTGAAAATAACGAGGAGAAAGACCTTTCTCGATCCGTAACCCTTGAATTAAATGAAAAACGAGCAGACGGTACGATCGTCCCAATAGAGGTAAGAATGTGTTTTCTGCGTGATGCTCAAAACAACCCTGTTGGTATCCTGGGTATTACACGTGATATCACTGAGCGCAAGACGACAGAGGTAGTGCTTGCGACGTCGGAGCGCAGATATCGAAGTTTGTATAATAATTTGAGAGACGGATCTGCGGCTGTGGATTTGCAGGGAAAAATCATAGAATGCAATAATGCTTTTGAAAATATGCTTGGATAT
>Ga0105093_10000478_pt1 | contig 15239 bp, 15 predicted proteins | sample PPLLak3March2015_2_FD_79111 | JGI IMG/M metagenome (GOLD analysis project Ga0105093, IMG submission 79111) | Freshwater sediment microbial communities from Prairie Pothole Lake near Jamestown, North Dakota, USA - PPLs Lake P8 Core (3) Depth... | ecosystem: Environmental > Aquatic > Freshwater >... | reverse complement strand
GTTTTTACTTAGTTTTTCTTTGTTTTTCTTAGTTTTACTTTGTTTTACTTAGTATTAAAAAATAAAAAAATTTTTTTTTTATATTTGTAATTAATATATATATATAAATTAATGCAAAATCAAAACAAAAGCGAAAAATACTATTCAAAAATATTACAAACTCCAAGATATTGTGATATTCTTGATAAAAATATTTCCAAAAAAAACGAGAAAATAAGATTATTATTAAACGAAATAGAAACATTAAAAAACGATATAAAAAAAGACGAAGAAAATAAAATAAAAAATCTAGAAATATACAACACAGAAAAACAATTTCTATTTCGGAAATATTTTACAAATCTTAAAATTTTTTCTGGTCTTGTAAAAAAATTCATGAAATGTTTTAAAACAATAATTTATGATAATGATTATTTATATATCAAAAAAAATCGGAATCAAAAAGATTACATAAGAATAAGAAAAGATTATATAAAAAATAATTCTGATTATTTTAAAACGTTATTGGATTCAAATAATTATGATAATCAAATTTTTTATATAGATGAATACACAGATACATACTTTAACGAAGATGATTTTAATTATATTTTTTGTAGTAATTGTTTCGGAAAAGAATTTAAAACTAATGAAAAAATCACTGGTAAAATATCTGGTATAAATATATATGATTTATTATTAAGTTTTCATAATTCATTAAAAGATGATATTAATATATTTCATGAAAAATTAAAAAGAATTATAGATTTCATTGATTATTTTCAGATAACATTATATTTTGATGATGAAATACATGATACTTATTTACATGTAGTTGGCGGTTTTGCTGGTATTACATTTTCGAATAGTGAAAATATCGAAACGGTAAAAGAAATTATTAAACATATAAAAGAAATAAAAATGATGGAAAAATTAGAAAAAAATATATTAATATACAGTGGTTATAAATATTTTGATAATAAAATTATAAATAAATATTTTAATTTAACAAATCTAAAGATTTATGAAGTTAGTTTTATATCATTGATGAAATATTTAGAAAAAAATAGAAAACCTCTTATCATAAGTTTTAATAATAGTGTTTATAATCATTGTCAAACGTTAAGATATATATTATTGAAAGAAACTTTCACGACCAAAAAAAATATTCTTAAACTGAATTTTAGACTTGAATGGAAAGACAAAATATGTTTCATAAAACAACGTAAAGATGACATAATTCAAATTAATAATTATATACTCAATTAAATTATATTTTCATATTAATTTTTTATTTTTTTTTCGTTTTAGTTCTTTAAAATCATTAAATTTTATTTTTTAAAAAACGAAAATTTTATATTTTGTATATATATATATATATATATTATGCAAGGTTATTTTGTTGTTGATGGTGATCGGTTATTATCTTGTTTTAACGACGAAGAATTAGCTAATGTTTTTGGTAAACAACGCGGTTCATTCACTACAAAACTAAGAAAATTAATGGGTTCATCTGGCTATTTAGAATATGAAAATAAAAAAATTTATGCAAAAAGAAATTTCAAAGAAGAAAAAGTCAGAGAAATAAATAAGATATTTCCAGAAGAAAAATTCGAAAGACAGAAAGAAATGACACCACAAATTATCAGAGATTATAAATATCTAATAAAAAAATCTGATTCGTTAAGTAATTTACTGAACATCGAAAGAAGATATATAAATGATACATTTAGAGTTAAAAAATATCATGAATCCGAAATAATTAATGCAATAAAAAACAAAAAAGAAACATTTGTGAATCCATTAACACAACAAGAATTACAAGAGGATATAGATTATCTTACATTACCAAAATATATAGCATATTTAAATTATGAAAGAAATCCAGAAATAATCGATAATATCAGAAATAAATTAATAGATTTCAATCAATCAAACGCATTATTGGGCACTCAAACAGTTTTACATAACATTGAAAAAAATCAGTATGTTATGTTAACAACTGATTTAATATTCAAACTTGGTTCAATTGATTTCGATGAATATCCTGATTCATATCAAATATTATCAGGTTCAACACCATCAAAATATAGTAATATTAATGCTATACCGATTGCTATAGCCGGCGATGATTCTGGACAGTATTTTAATTATCTGAACGATTCACCATATAATTTAAAAAGATATCAAATTTTCAAAAACGACGAAGAAGCCGAAAATTTTGATAATTTTCATTGTTTATTTTATTCATTAATTATGTCAGAAAAAATAGATCCAAAAATTTTAATTAATATATTTCCTGATTTTAACGGTTCAACACCAACAAACAAATTAAATAATATTTGTGAAAAATTAAAAATATGTATTATATTACATAAATACGTTAAAGGAAATTTAAGAATTTACAAATATGGTAAAAAATTTGATAATATTATTGATATTGCGTGTTATCGTGAACACTTTTTTATCTATGAAAAAATTGACCATATTGAGTTTAACAGAATTTTTAACAAACGAAAAACAGGTTTGAACTCATTGAAATTAATCGTATTTTTAGACAAAAAAAAATATTTTACAAGATTCAGGAAATTAAATATAAATAATCAAAATGCAATTGATTTCATGTTTAATGAAAATTTTTTAAGAGACGAAAACGATATTCGAAAAAAACAATCAAAAAAAGATAATTTCGAAAAAATTGCAGATTATAAAATAATTTTCGCTGATTGTGAAGCCGATTCAACGAAAGATATTCATGAAGTTTATATGATTGCTTTCAAATATTTGAAATTATCAAAAATTAACATTATATCAGGACCCCTATGTATTGAAACATTTTTTAATTGTTTACCAACTAAATCAATAATATATTTTCATAATTTAAAATATGATATTTGCTTTTTATTTAAACATATAAAGGCTTGGTCTGTTTGTAAAAAAAATGGTGCATATTATGAAATTAAATCAAACTATAAAAACAAAAAAATAATTTTCAGAGATTCATATAAATTAATACCAACAGCCTTAAAAGAATTTTCAGAAATGTTTTCTATTAAAACAGAAAAAGAAATTTTTCCATATGAATATTACACATTAGAAAGATTTTATTCAAATGAATACGGAAAAATTGACGAGGCTATGAACTTTATAAAAAATAATACAAAAGATGAATTTATTACATCATTAAAAAAATCTAAATCCTTAATAAACGATAATGAATTCGATATGAAAAAATATGCTGAATTTTATTGCTCGCAAGATGTAAATTTATTATCTCAAGGGATGATGAAATTTTCTGAAACAATAAAAAATCTTTTCGATGTAAATATTTATGATTGTTTATCGCTATCTAGTATTGTTATAAAAATTTTGGAAAAATATAACGTTTTTGAAGATTCTTACGAATATAGAGGATTTACACAAAATTATTTAATGAAAAATGTAAGAGGTGGATATGTTAATTCAAAAAATGGACAAAAATGGCTTATAAAAGATAAAATACAAGATTTCGATGCCGTGAGCCTGTATCCGTCGGCAATTTGTAGGATTTGTAATGAAAATGGATTTCCTACACAAACGCATAAAATATTATTAAACAATCAAAAAAATATGGATTTTTTGAATAAATTATATTATTACACAGTTAGAATAAAAATATCGCAAATTAATAAAAAATTACCAATGCCATTATTAAGTTATTTAGATGATATGAAATGTCGAAAATATTCAGATGATATCGATGATTTCATGAAAAAAGACAGAAATATTTTCGTAGTTGACAAAATTACTTTAGAAGATTATATAAAATATCATGAAATTGAATTTGAAATTTTAGATGGAATATACTGGGATTCGTTTAATAATAAATATGGAAAAATCATGAATATTTTATTCGAACTTAGAAAAAAATATAAAGCCGAGGGAAATATTGTATATCAATTAATTATTAAACTGTTAATGAATTCATCTTACGGTAAATTAATTATAAAACCTTCAAAACATCGTTATATTTTCATTAATAAAGAAGATATCCAAAATTATATTGCTAAACATCATAATAGAGTAATATCTTATATTGATTTCGGTAAAAATTATTGTGTGAAAGAAAAAAACTTTCTATTATCAAATTTTAATATGCCACATTGGGGAGGATATATTCTGTCTATGTCTAAAAGAATATTAAACGAAGTTCATTATATTGCAAATACATTCGATATTAATATATTTTACCAAGATACAGATTCAATACATATTTTTGATAGAGATATAAAAAAATTATCCGAAGAATATGATAAAAAATATAACAAAAAATTAATAGGCAGTGAATTAGGACAATTTCATTCGGACTTTCAATTCGATAAAAAAAATCCTATAAAACCAATCGGAAAAATCACATCAAAAATATGTATTATATTGGGTAAAAAGTCTTATATTGATATTTTAGAAGATGAAAAAGGAAATATTGATTATCATATTAGAATGAAAGGAATTCCAAATTATTGTATAGAAAATTTATGTAAAAATTATGATATGACATATGAAAAATTATATAAACGATTATATGATGGTTTTCCATGTGTTTTCGACTTAACCGAAACAAAAAATAAGTTCAAAATTAACGAAAATAATACAGTTTCCAATGTTTATGAATTTACAAGACTTATAAAATTTTAAAAAAAAATATTTTTTTATATTATATATATATATATAAGTTTACGATGACATCAGAATACAGAAAAAAATATTATCAAGAGCATAGAGATAAATTACTCAAAGAATCAAAAGATTATTATAATAAAAATAAAGAATCAATAAAGAAAAAACATAGAAAAGATTATAAAGGCCAAAGCGATAGATATAGAAATTATTATCAAGAAATAAAATTAGAAAACGAAAAAAAATTATTAGAAAAATATGTTATTTCAAAAAAATATATTAATGACGATGAAATTTTAGAAAAGTTTTTTGGCACAATAATTAAAAGAATATTAACAAAAGATGAAGCAATAAATATTCTTAAATTAATTAGAAATCAATAATTCAATAAATAAAATACCATTACTTGTTAAAGATGTTGTATTTTCATCGAAAAGATACAAACTAAATTCTTTATTTGTTATATTACTATCCATTTCGCCGAGTTCGCATTGATTTCCTAAAAGATATAATCCAGCAGAATGTTTATATAAAAAACAAAATTTATCATTTGAAACGTTTGCAATTGATAAACCTGAATATCTGATTTCGATAATATTTGCCGCTGTTGCTGTATCATAATAAAAAATATTTCTTATGAATATTTTTTTTGTTGTCGAATTATTTGTTATATTTAAATCTGTAAGTTTCTGATTTTCTGATTTTCCAGCAGAAACAATATATTTTTTTTTCGATACTTGAAGCATTATTTTATGGCTTACTAATGTAATATGCTATGCTTGTTCAAAAATTATAATAACTGTATATATATAATATTAAAAAAATATAATGGGTATATTCTCAAAAATCTCTCATTCTATAAAACATATAGCTCATAAAATTGGTTCTGGTGTGAAACATGTTATTCATGATATAGGACATCCGAAAGAAATCCCGGGCGACTTGAAAAAAACAGCTCACGATATTGGTAAATCATCTGGTGATGGTGGTTCATCGTCTATTTTTGGCGGCGGAGGTAGCTTAATTGATTTATCAATGTTTTCAAAATTGTCAAAAGCTGGTGAAGGGATTTTGGAAGAAGGCGAAGAAATATTAAAAGAATCGAAAAAATTAATAGATGAAGCACCTTTATTAATGCAAGCATCTGAAGAAGTCATAAAAAAATTACCAGACATGATGGATAGAAGTATTAATATATTTGAACAATTTTTTAATGTGTTGACTTTATTATTACAAGAAATATTTAAATTGACGGAAAATATAGTTAAGGGACTCTTATGGCTAACTGATTCTTCGCGTATATGGTGGGTTGCTGGTTCATTATTGATGCTTTATTTATATAAATATAGATTTAAATCAATCTAAATATAATAAATATTTTTAAAATGCTCATTTGTTTCATCTTTATCACCTTCAGGATAATAAACAAAGAAACGATAATTTCTTGATAAATCTCTGTAAAGTTTCACGAAATTATTTTTAATTGTTGTGATTCCAGTATTTTCATTTTTTTGAATATTTTCAAAATCAACATCGCTGACATTACAATAATCAAGAAGATCTAATATATTTTTTTTCAATAAACCTCTTGATATTATACAATTACAATTATCTCGAATAGCTGGCAATACATATTTTTTCACTTGGACAGAAAATATAACAGATATATTCATATGTCGGATTTCAGCTATGCGTTTTTCTAAAAATAAGCTCATTTGTTTTGAAAAAGTTCCGATATCATCCAAAATAAGTAAACATCTTGGCAATTTTATATTATTATCTAATGATTTAGATTTTCTTTTTAATATCATTTCAATCTCGTCAACATTCCATGACCTCACAAATAAATTTTCATCTAACATAAAATTAGTGCCTTCATATTTATAATCGCGTTTTGTTCCTGTATATATTAAAACTTCATCAAAAATGGAAGAATTTTCGATTATCTTTGAAATTAATGTTGTTTTTCCTGCACTTGATGGAGCATATAATAATATCCTGAAATTTCTCGGAGTCTTTGATTTAAAAATATATTTAAATGGCTTAACTTTATGTTTTCTCATTTTTGTTTTTTTATTATTAATATTATATATATATACTAAAAATAAAAAGATGCAAAAAATTGATACTACTTCAATATTTTTACTTTCTACTTTAGTAGGAATATTTGATACTGTTGTTTATCATGAAAGACATGAAAATGTTCCGAAAAAAAAATTATTTTATAGATTTTTAGGCTCTACAACTTTAATGTTTTCTGGCTTTGAAATATTAAAATTATTAGAATTATATAATTTTATGTGAGTATCATATATATGAATAAAATTGTGCAAAAAAATAAATTTGCATTTTTATATGTTTTTAATTATTATAGATATACTAATATATATTTACTTATTTGCAGAGAAAAAAAATAAATGCTGCGAGACATATTCAATAAAGAAGAATTATCTGGAGATAATGATGTTAATGTTAACAACTCAAACAACGATAATAACTCTAATAATATTATATCTAAGGAAGTTCACAGCATCAATATTCCAAATGATGAATCTAGTTTGTCAAAGAAAAGTGGAGATGATTCAACAACAGAAAAAAAATTTGATAGAAGCGAAATCGCCGAACTCCCAGAGCTTATTTATCAAATGATGGCATATTTATCATCAAAAGTTCATAATTTATTATTTTTTACAAGATATTATTGCGAAGATGAAAAATTATATAATCAAATGCTAAAACATAAAAAAGATTATGATAAAAATTTAATCCAAATAGCACCAGATATTATTTTGAAAACTTTCATAAGTCCATATATGATATTGCCAACATTATTGATATCAGATATTTCGACTGTTAGAATAAAAATAAATGTTCAAAATCCTTCACAAATGAATTATATGACAAACGAAAATCAAGAAAAAAAAATAGAAGATATAAAACTGCCTTCTGTAGACGATAAAACAAAAATTTTATCGCCTGAAGATTTTAAAAAATTATTGAATCTTTAATTATCAAAAATCTTTTTTGTTAAATTTGTTTTTGGCACTGTAAATCTTAATTGATAAAATCTTAAAGTATTTTCATTCGCGTCTAAATGTTTAACATTTGTTAAATCCATCCGCACACCATCACGCAATATGAATGAATTTTTTTTCTCAATTATTTTTGAATCAATTTTATTTTCAATATTTTGTTGATTATCATTATTATTGACAACTTGTCTTTCGGGATTATATAATTTTGTTGTAATTTTCAATAATACATTATCTGTTTCTCCAATGTTGTCCATTGTTTCTGTGATAATCGGTCCGGGTAATTCAATTAATGATATACCATGATTATTTAATCTCGCTTTATTTTTCTCAAAAAATTCCAAAAATTGAAGACTACTATTTGAGCGTAATTTCGATGTTATATTTTCTATGGAATAACATACATCAGTATCGGTATAGAAACTTGGGGTCAAATCCGATATATTATTCACATTAAAATTGAAAAATGTCTTGATTATATTTTTGAAAAGTTTAAATGACTTTTCAAGGCGTTTTTTATTCTTGTTTTTTTTCAAACAATTCATTTTTTATTTATATATTATATATAATATAAATAAAATCTAAAATAATGCCATCAATTTTCGAGCCATTTAAAAAAGCAATCGATTGGATAAATGAAACATTTTTTGACGCCTCTGAAACCACTGAATTTCAACTTGCAAACAGTGCTGTGAAGTTTTCATTCTTTGTGGGCGTCGACTTTATAAAGAATAATTATTCATTGAATAAAAATCTTTGGTTTTATCTCTGGGCTGCTGGAATAGCCTTAGCCATTGAATATGTTATGGATAATATTACATTGTGGATTATGGGAAAAGATAGTAGATTTGCTCACACTTCAGAATATTCAGCAAAATTAAATACATATAAAACTAATGGAATTAACCCTGGTATGTCAAAAAGTGAATACGATATGCCAGATAAAATAACAACCGAGCCTCATAAATCGCCATTTTCATCAATGGCTCTAAGCGGAAAATCTCATTTGCTTTTACAAGATTAAAATTTTATAATGAAGACTGCTTTATTTTTACTTTAATTGATTAATTAATGATTTCATAATATTTATTTTTTTTTTCGCAAATAATATATATAATAAATATAAAATGAATCTATCAAAAGAGAAAAACAATGCAAATCGAGATTATGTTTATCAGCAATTAGATGTTTCAAATGATAAGATAAACATAGCACATATGACAAAAGGACGTGATAAAAATGGAAAAATTACTAATATTATGGACGAAGATGTTAATAGCGTTGAAAAAGCTATAATGTTAGGTTTGCCTATCATTGAACATCCACAAATTCATCATCCATCTTTATATTTTGGCACTAAATTTTCGTATGAAACACATATTCCATATGAATATAAAATTATGAGTATTACAAGTGATACAACAGCAAATTTTAACGATACCATTAATTTCCAAATTGTCAAAAATACAATCAATATGGCGAGTTTGAAACTTCATTTAACTTTGAATATTTTTGGCACTGGTGTGGGAACCGAAAGATTAACAACACAAGGTATTCTTGGTTTGATTGATAATATTGAATTACTTATAGATAATACACATTCAATTTATACTATTTATAATAGTGCTTTAGCACATATTGATTATTGGTTGGCCGACAGCGAAGAGAAAGCAATTTTACTGGCTAACGCTGCAGTTAATGAATCGACAGCAAACTTACATGCACAATCATTGGTGATAACAGAATATTCATTGCCGTTTTATGCTCTTACGAAAGTTTTTGAAGGAATTAAACGAACGAAAGACCCAGTATTAAGATTAAAGGGAAAATCACAGCTAACTGTCAGAATTAAATTTAATACTCTTGCAGATGGATTTTTTGGATATACTGCAACACCAGCTATGTCTAACGTTAAACTGACTTATGAATATCTTGAACAATCGGCAAATAATCATAGAATTCATGAAGCTGTCATGAATAATCATGTTCAGAAATATATATATCCTGTCAGACAAGTTGAAAAATTTTTGATGGCGTCTGGTTCGACAACATACGAATATCAACTAAACGGAATGAAAGGTAATGTTTTTGCTATTGCTATAACATTACATCCAAAAGCAAATTATGATGCGAAACAAAAATTGACATTGATCGCTGATGAAATTTCGGATTGCAAGCTTGATGAAGATTCACAAGAAATTTTTAGCTATAAATCATCCAACGCACAAAATATGATGAATATTTATTCAAGAAAAATGTTAGGCTATGCACTTCCGGCAAACTGTTTCATAATTCCAATCGGCGGAAATCATCACACTTTTAGAGAAAATTTTGAACACATTCATTCGACACAATATTTTATGCCAACAGCAAATTACAAAATTGAGCTCAAATTTAAAGCAAATCTTGCAGCTGATACATATATGAATATTACTTATTTTACGCATTGTTTTATTCATAGTGCGGTTAATACTTATCAAATTATCAATAATTAAAAAAATTTAACTTCATATTATATATAATTAAAATGGCGTTATTATATTGGTCAATAATGAACGTCGATAATGACAAAAACGATGAAAAAAAAGACAAAATAAAATCCGATAATTCCATTCAATCGGAAAAAAGCATTTCATCCAACGATGAGATAAGCGAATTAGAAAACGATGACGAAATAAGCGATTTGGAAATCGATACAAAAAGAGAAGAATTTAGAAAGCAAAAAAGTAAAAAATTCATGGAAAATTATAAAGACATAAATATTTTATGAAATCATAAAAATTTAATTTTGATAGTCTTTTTTTTTCTTATCTATTATATATAAAACATTATAATGTATAAAATAATCGAAGCTCAAAAATCAATAAATATTCAAAGTCCCTTATTACAAACAGAAGCTAAAATTATTTGTAATGAAATTGATAGTGTCGTTATAAAACAGAATGGTGAAGCTATAGAAACAAACAATATCTTGACAACGAAAGGCGATATTTTAATTCACGATGTTTCGGATTCAACAAGATTTCCACGCGGCACAAATGGACAAATATTATCTACAGATGACACAGTAGACGCTGGACTAAAATGGATAGACCAAAGCGGAGCGACAAATATTTTTACAGATATTGAAATAGGCGATACCTCCGAAAATGCTCAAACGCTCATCAAATTATTACGCGTAGCTTTAAAAAATCATTATATTCGTTATGTGCCTGAATTATACGAGTTAGATAAAATTAATAGATTCGAATATTACACGAATCAAGATTATGGAGCATTAGGAATTAACGCAATGATACCATTTTTTTATTTGCTTGCGACAGCAAATAATTATGGCACGATAGCCAAAATATTTTCATCAGACAATAAATTATATGGAGTAAATTCACGAGGATTTGTAAATGATTATTTTTATTTATCTGCTGATTATGATATAGATAAATTTAAATACGTTCAAAATTCAGTAAATTATAATACATTTTACGAATTACATCAACATAAAACAAATAATGCTTTATCTTTTATTAATGTTTTAAACAAAATATCATCGAATAAAGATATTGATACATCAGCAAATATGACATGTAATATTTTAAATTATACAACATTAAATCCTCCAGTTTCTGGAAGTATTCCGGCAAATGTTGAATGTGAAACACTTAAATGTGAGAAAACTGAAAGCTCAACAACTCCATTTATTACGATAAAAAATAATAGCACTGGCGTGAGTAGAAAGTCGAGAATAAAATTTGAAGATTCAAACGCTGTTGGCACATACTATTTAGGATTAAATATTGATGGAGCTAATACACAATTACGAATCGATAATTATGATTTTTCAAAATATTTTTATTTTCATGATTATGGTTTTTGGTCTAATTTTGAGGCACATTATATATTAAATTCATCAATAGATACTGCGGCATTTTCGATATATAACGAAAATAATAATGCCGCAAACAACTACCGCCGAATCGATTTAAATTCTGCCGAACATACTTCAAATGCGTTCATAAAAGTTGTTGGTTATGATTTCAAAATCGGTGGTGACATGACTGGATACGAGCTAAATTATAATTTTCAAAACAATCTTTTCACAACTCAACGAAATTTGATGGAAGATTCATTCAGCACTGATACAAATCTTTTAACTTTATCGAATAGAAATAACGTCGGTGCGACGACGTGGTGTGGAATATTATTCCAAACACCAGTTGCCGGTGGTTCACCATCCAGAATTTATTTAAAACAATCGTATTTACATTTATCTCAATATGTTGGCAGTAATGAACATAATCAAATAAAAATTACAACCGGCCAAAATGGCATATATTTTCCAAAGACAGATGGCTCATTGACGTCTTCTCAACTTGGTATTACAAGTGGGGGTCAAGTATGTTTATATTCGTCGTCATCAATTAGAAATAAAAATATCTGCGAAGACCAAATAATAGATTCTTCAATAATATATGATATGCATCCGAAAAAATATCATTATAAATCAGACATACAAGATGATGAGCGAATTCAATTGGGCTTGATGGCAGAAGATGTAAATGATATTGACCCAAAATATGTGATTCATAGAGATGAAGAAGTTTTCAATGAAGATACACAGACATATGATATCGTTAATCGTGTGTTCGATTTGAAACATAATTGTATATATATGTTGATGTTAATTGAACTACAAAAAACACATTCCGACTTAGAAGATGCAAAACAAACAATTGTAGCACAACAATTACAAATCACAAATTTACAAGACCAAATAACAACATTGACAGATGAAATAAATGCTATTAAAACATTTTTAAATTTATAAATCGAAAAAAATATTAATGATTTCTATTTGTAAGGAAAAATAATATCATTTTTTTTCATAAATTATATACCTAATTTATATAATATAATATAATTATTATGAAAAAACGAGGAAGAAAAAAATCATATAAAGAATATACAATTGTTCAACAAAGGGATAAAAATGGTAAGACAAAAAATTTATATATGGATAAAGAAACAAAATTATTTTTTAGAAAATTATTGAAACGCGAAATTGCTTTGAAAGGAAAAATAACAAGTCCAAACGGATTAGAAAAAATAAGAAAATATGCAATATTACGAAGTAAAATATATAAAAAAAATAAAGAAGAAGCAAAAAAAATTTTTGATAATTTCAAAAAAGAACCAAAAGATAATAAGACAAAATTTGATGTAAAATTGTCAATTCTTGAATATCTACTCGAAGAAAAAAAGCCTGTTGAAATCAAAGAAAAAAAGCCAGAGTATTTTTCTGATGTTTTAAAAGATATAGAAGAAAAAGAAAAAGAAAAAGAAAAAAAAATCATAAAATACGTTGATAAACCAGAAACTATAAAATTACCTTCATTTGAGGGTTTTGAACCTGAGATTCCAATCAAAGAAAAAAAACCAAGAAAATCAGAAAAAATAGGAAAATCAGAAAAAATAGGAAAAGTAATATTGAAATTTCCGAAAAGAATATTAACGAAAGATGAAGAAAAAGATATAATTCCGATAAATTTCTTAGAAGCTAAAAATATTGATGAAACGATTGTTATTGGAAATGATTCAAAATATTATATTTTATATGATAATCAATGGATAGAAATAATCAGGCCAAATATAAAAAAAAGGTCAAACAAATTTATTTGGTTAAATGACATAAGAAAATCGTTAGATAACAGGTTTGATGATTATGATAATATGATTGATAATTTCATGATAAACGTTGAAATAAAATCAACTCCCAAATTCGTTGATAAATTATCGTATGATGATGAACTCCTTGGACAAGAATTTGAGATATTTCGAACAAAACATAAAAAAATAAAAATAAAAGAAATCAAAGAAACATCAGAAATAACAGAAACACCAGAAATCGAACAAGAAATCGAACAAGGAAAACCAAAACCAGAACAAATCATAAGAAATATAAATTTAAATAATAAAAATCTTGAAGCAACGACATTAAGAATTTTAAACTTATTATATGGTCATGAAAAATATGAAAATTATATATATGATTTCGTCGATTTTTTGATGGAAAGATATGTTAAAAATAAAAAATCAACTTCGTATTATTCAAGATTATCTACTAATAAAGCTTTATTATATCGTCTTTTTAATGGTTTCGTTGTTTACCAAGATGAAAAAACAGAAAAAGAAGCGAAACAAGAAACAAAACAAGAAGCGAAGCAAGAAGAAAAAACAAAAATAGAAGAAAAGCCAAAACAAGAAGCGAAGCAAGAAGAAAAGCAAAAGATAGAAGAAAAGCAAGAAAAAGAACCAGAGTATTTTTCTGATGTTTTAAAAGATATAGAAGAAAAACCAAGGCCATCGAAACCAGAATCATCAGTGCTTTATCAAACATGGGAAATAATTAAAAAAGAGAGGATAACTAACAAATTTATTGAACGCTTTAATTTAAAAAATACAAAATTAAAAAAGGCAACAGGAAATATTTTTGAGATATTAAGAGAGAATAATATCAAAGATGAAGATATAACAGAATTTATTACGTATTTATTAAAAAAATATGTGAATAATAAAAAAACTTTTTCATATTATTCAAGAATATCAAATGATAAAAATTTGCTTCTTAATGAGATTAAAAAATTCAATCAACTGAAAGAATAAAAGAAGCAATAAATTAAATCGATTTTGAAAATATTTTTTTTAAAATTATTTTTCGGCTATTATATATAATATCATAATGACTGAAACAAAGCGGAAGGGAGGCAGAAAGCCAAAAGAAAGAATATTTGAAACATATACAATTATTCAACAATCTGATAAGAATGGAAGACCAAAAAATCTATATATGGATAAAAAAACAAGTAAAAAATTCCGAGAATTACTTGGCAAAGAACTTGAGTCAATGTCTAGTAAAAAAGGATTAAGTAAAGGATTAAAGGAATATAATGAAAAAAAGAAAAAAGCATATGAAAAGGATTATGATGCAACAAGTCAAAAATTAAAAGAATGGAAAGGAAAAAAAATCCCAAAAGAAATAAAATTTTCGTTTTTAGATGCAATTATATCAAAACCAGAGCGTGTTAAATCACAAAAAGAAATCAAAAAAGAAGAGAGAATGAAAAAAATGAAGGGATATAAAGTGATAAAATCAAAAAAATCCGAGCCTGAATTATCTTTAGATGATCCAATCGAAACAATAAGCGAAATTTTAACGATTCCAGAAAAACCGCCGGAAATAATCAAAAACATTGTAGAAGCGAAGCCAGAAGAAAAACAAAGAAAATCGAGAAAACAGAGAAAAAAAGTAGAATCTATTAATCCAGGTCAAAAAACTTTAAATAATCTTAATTTAATACGACAATCATTAGAATTGGATGTCGAAGATACTGATAAAATAAATCTATATATTTCAAAATTAGAAGAAAATATGAGAAAACCAGCAGGAATACTGAAAATCAGTAGAATGGCGAATAACATATCATTATTAAGAAAAGATTTTAAGAAAAACTAAGTAAAACTAAGTAAAAACAAAGAAAAAAACAAAAGGAAAACAAAAACTATATAAAATATTTT
>Ga0105093_10000473_pt1 | contig 15265 bp, 8 predicted proteins | sample PPLLak3March2015_2_FD_79111 | JGI IMG/M metagenome (GOLD analysis project Ga0105093, IMG submission 79111) | Freshwater sediment microbial communities from Prairie Pothole Lake near Jamestown, North Dakota, USA - PPLs Lake P8 Core (3) Depth... | ecosystem: Environmental > Aquatic > Freshwater >... | reverse complement strand
CACCGAAATCAACGACTATCTCAAACTGCTCTATGCCCGGCTCGCCGTTCCCCACTGCCCGCAGTGTCAGCAGCCGGTGACCCGGGACACTCCGGAGAGCGCCTTCAAGAGGCTGGAGGGGCTGCCGCACTCCAGCCGTGTACTGATCGCATTCCCTCATATTCCGGGGGATGCCGAGCACTGGCCCGAAAATCTTGTTGCTCAGGGGTTCCTGCGCCTCTTCTCAAACGGGAAGACCCTGGATCTGGACAGCCTCTCTCCGAGGATGAGAAGCGACCTGGCAGGGAAAGAAACGCTGGTGGTGGTGGACAGGATATCGTGGGGAAACGTGCCGCCCCAGCGCGCCGTCGACTCGCTGGCGACGGCCTTTCGTATGGGGGGCGGACGGGCTGTTGCGGTGGTCCTGCCCGAAGTGCTCCTCTGGTTCAGCTCGAATCTGGCCTGTGCCCAATGCCGTCCTTCGACGTCCATCCCGGCGCCAACCCCCAGTCTCTTCTCGTTCAACAGCCCCCTGGGTGCATGTCCCGAATGCAGAGGGTTCGGGCGCACCATAGGCGTAGACCTGGATCTCGTCATCCCCAATCCGAAGCTCAGTCTGGAACAGGGAGCCATCAAGCCCTGGCCCCCGGGGCGTGAGGAATACGAGGAGCTTCTGGTCTTCTGCCGCCGTGAAGGAATCCCGACGAACGTACCCTTCGAGGCCCTCGACGAGGCCGCCCGATCAAAGGTCATCAACGGCACTTCCCGCTACTACGGCATCAACGGCTTCTTCGAGTGGCTTGAAACCAAGACCTACAAGATGCACGTGCGCGTTTTTCTGTCGCGCTACCGGGCTTATACGCCCTGCAAACATTGCGGTGGAAGCCGGTTCCAGGATTCCACGCGGCTCTACCGCTTGCGGGGAGTCTCCATCGACACCGTCAGCGGATGGAGCATCGAGCGCTGCGCGGAGTTTTTCGGCCAGGACTGGCCCGAGCTGGCCAGCGATGCCGCCGCCGCGCTGCTGGTGGAAGAAATCCGGGCGCGCCTGGGGTTTCTTGAAGCGGTCGGCCTGGAATACCTGACCCTGGACCGCCAATCGCGGACGCTTTCGGGCGGAGAGGTCCAGCGGGTCCATTTGACGCGGGCGTTGGGCTCTGCCCTCGTCAATGTGCTGTATGTTCTGGACGAGCCGAGCGTCGGGCTGCACGCCAGGGACCAGAAGCGCCTGATGGACCAGCTCCATCGACTGGTCGGCGTCGGCAACACGGTGGTGGTGGTCGAGCACGACCCGGTCATGATCCGGTTCTGCGATCAGGTGGTGGACATGGGGCCCGGCGGCGGCGAGCGCGGAGGAGAGATTCTTTACAGCGGGCCGCCCGAGGGCCTGGCGGATTGTCCCGCAAGCATCACGGGGGGCTATCTCTCGGGAAGGCTGTCGGTCACGGCGGCTCAGGAGCGGCGGCCGGTCGACCCGAAGCTCATCCTCACCGTGCACAACGCGCGGGAGAACAACCTCCAGGGGATCACCGTTGAGCTCCCTCTGGGGCTCCTGGTGGGAAACAGCGGTGTCTCGGGCTCCGGAAAGAGCACTCTGATCGAGAAGACCCTCTTCTTCAACTGGCTCCGGATGACCGGGCGCCAGACCGAAGCACCCGGCGCCTGCGAGATGTTGGAAGGCACCCACCACATTCAGGAAATGATCCTGGTGGATCAGCAGCCTATAGGCCGGACGCCGCGGGCGAACCTGCTGACCTACACCAAGGCTCTGGATCCCGTGCGCAAGCTCCTGGCCCGGACCCCCGAAGCCGTCGCGCGCGGCTACTCCACGCGCCACTTCTCTTTCAACGTGGCGGGGGGGCGCTGCGAGCAGTGCCGGGGCGAAGGCTTCGAGCGCGTGGAAATGCAGTTCCTGGCCGATGTGTACATCCGGTGTCCCCAGTGCGGGGGGCGGCGTTTCAAGGATGAAATCCTTGACATCCGCGTCCGGGGACTTTCCATCGCCGACATCCTGGAGTGCACCGCCCAGGAGCTGACCGAGAGGTTTGCGGATTGCGAGCCGCTGGTGCAGGCCCTGGCCCCCATTTCTTCCGTCGGCCTGGATTACCTGAAGCTGGGACAGCCCTTGAGCACCCTTTCGGGCGGAGAGGCGCAGCGATTGAAACTAGTGCACCACCTGGGACAGCCGGCGGCCGTCGAGGCACTCAGAGGGCGGCGGCGCAAATCCTCGCTGTTCATCCTGGACGAGCCCACCACCGGTCTCCATCCGCATGACCTGTCCAAGCTCCTGATCGTGCTCCAGAACCTGGTGACGCAGGGACACACGGTCGTTGTCGTGGAGCACAACCTGGACCTCCTGGCTGCCTGCGACTGGATCATCGACCTGGGGCCCGAGGGGGGCGAGGGCGGAGGCCGGGTGGTGGCCGTCGGCCCTCCTGAAGCCATAGCGCGATCACCCGAGAGCCACACCGGTCGCTTCCTTCAGGCCAGACTGCATTCCGACGGAGACGTCCAGATCTTCACGCTCCCACGGGAAGAGCCGCTTCTTGAGGCAGCAGAGGTCCAGCGCACGTGGACCTCGTCGACCCGAACAACCGCTGCCACCTTGCCTGCCCACGCCCTGACTCCCGGGGAGTCCGGCAGCCCGTCCGGGGCCATCGTCGTGAAAGGAGCCCGCGAGCACAATCTCAGGATCGAGCGTGTGAGCCTTCCGCGAGAGCGGATGGTTGTCCTCACGGGCCTGAGCGGGTCGGGAAAGTCCACCCTGGCCTTCGACATCCTCTTTGCCGAGGGACAGCGCCGGTATCTCGAGTGCCTCTCCAGCTATGTCCGGCAGTATTTCAAGATCCTCGAAAAACCCAGCGTCGATCAGATCCTGGGCCTTCCCCCCACCGTCGCCATCGAGCAGCGCATGAGCCGGCTCAATCGGCGGTCCACGGTGGCGACCATCACCGAGATCTATCACTTCGTTCGTCTCCTCTTCACGAAGTTGGGCCGACAGCACTGTCCGGGCTGCGGACAGGAGCTGGTGGCCCTGAGCCTCGATCAGATCCTCGCGATGATCGAGCGGGCGGCGCAGGATCGCCGTGTCGAGATCCTGGCTCCCGTTGTACGCGGACGCAAGGGGATCTACCGCGATCTCTTCCAGCGCCTCCAGAAGCTGGGATACGATACGGTCCGGGTGGACGGCGACCGCCTCCCGCTGGACCCTGTTCCGGCGCTGGCGCGACATCGGGAGCACGATATCGAGGCGGTGGTGCCGATGGCCGTGCGGCCCGTCGCGTCCGACGACGAATGGGTTCAGAGGGTCCGCAAAGGTCTCGCCCTCGGCAACGGATCGCTGATCCTTGCCGGCGAGACGGAACAGGTCTTGAGCCAGCACCTGTACTGCCACACATGCCAGAAGGGCCTGGCGCCGCTGGACCCCCGCCTCTTCTCCTTCAACACCCGCCAGGGCTGGTGCCCCGCCTGCATGGGGATGGGGACGTCGAGGGTGCTCGACCCGGACCGGGTTCTTGGGCCGCTCCAACTGCCCCTGAAGGACGGGCTGATGAGCTTCCTGCGCTCTTCCGTGTGGCAGGGGGGCCTGAAAAGCCTCGGAAAACGTTTGGAGCAGCACTGGCTCAGGGACCTGGGTATCGATCCCGAGCGGGCTCCGGCGGAGCTCGACGCCTCCCAGCGCGATGGCATTCTGAACGGTCTGCGGAAAGAGTTTCCCGGCCTCCTTTCCGTACTCGCGAAAGTGGGGGAGGAGGACAAGGCCTGGGCAGCGGTTCAGGGTCTCTACGAGGAGGTTCCCTGTCCCGACTGCCGCGGCCATCGCCTCAATGCCCAGGCCCGCGGCGTCTTCCTGCACGGCTGGACCATCGGGGACCTGGTTCATTTGAACGTCAACGACTTCGAGCGGGCCTGGACGGACCTTCGGTTCTCACCCGACGAAAGCCCCATCGCGGAGCCGGTCCTGAAGGAGGTCTCGGGAAGGCTGTCGTTTCTGCGGGAGGTGGGCCTGGATTATTTGGCGCTGGATCGGGCCGGGGACACGCTCTCCGGGGGCGAGACCCAGAGGATCCGACTGGCCGCGCAGCTCGGTTCAAACCTCCGCGGGATCTGCTACATTTTGGACGAGCCCACCATCGGCCTCCACCCCGCCGACAACGACCGTCTGCTGATATGCCTGCAGAGGTTGAAGGAGAAAGGCAACACGGTGGTCGTCGTGGAGCACGACGCCGAGACCATGAGGCAGGCGGACACGCTCATCGAACTGGGCCCCGGGGCTGGGAAAGCCGGGGGAGAGCTCGTCGCCCAGGGTCCCTTCGCCGAGCTTTGCCGCGATGCCCGAAGCCTGACGAGCCGCTGGTTCGGTGCATCCCTGGACACCCTGCTGGGCCCCAACGGAAAAAGGGAGCCCGGCCGAGAGGGGTGGCTCACGCTGGTGAAAGCGTCTGCCCGGAATCTTCAGGGGGTCGACGTTCGCATCCCCCTGGGGGCCCTGACCTGCGTGACGGGGATTTCAGGCGCCGGGAAATCCACCCTGGTGGACGAGGTGGTCTATGAAGGGCTGCAGGAGAAGCTCGGAAGGAGCTACGGGGGATCCTCGGCTCCCGTGGAGGCGATCCTGGGCTGGGAGCCGGTCCGACGCGTGCTGAAGGTGGATCACAATCCCATCGGCCGGACCCCCCGATCGATTCCGGCGACCTACGTGGGCATTTGGGACGAAATCCGAAAGCTCTACGCCATGCTTCCCGAGGCCAGGGCCAGAGGTTACGGGGCCGGCCGGTTCTCCTTCAACATCGCCGGGGGCCGCTGCGAGGACTGCAAAGGTCAGGGAGAAATTCGGGTGGAGATGAATTTCCTGCCCGATGTGCGGGTTTCCTGCGAGACTTGCAGCGGGAGCCGCTTCAATGACGAAACCCTGGCCGTACGGTACCGGGAGCGCTCCATCGCCGACGTGCTGGGCATGACCATCGAGGAGGCTGCGGAGCTTTTCGACGCCTATCCCCGCATACACCGTCCTTTGCAGGTCCTTTGCGACCTTGGTCTGGGCTACCTGAGGCTGGGTCAGCCCAGCCCGACGCTCTCGGGAGGCGAAGCGCAACGCATCAAGCTTGCCAGTGAGCTCGGCTCCAATCGCACGGCCACGCTGTACATTCTGGACGAGCCAACCACCGGGCTTCACCGAGCCGATGTGATCAAACTGATCGCCGTACTCCATGCCCTCACTGAGCGGAGCCACACGGTGCTCGTCATCGAGCACAACCTGGACCTGGTCTGGGCCAGCGATTACGTCATCGATCTCGGCCCGGGGAGCGGCGAGGCGGGCGGCCGCCTGGTGGCGGAAGGACCTCCGGCGGACATCATCTCAGCAGCCCCCCGATCGGCCACGGCCATGGCTCTCTCCCGTTACCTCGAAGAAGACCGCAATGCCTGTCCCGTCCATGGGGGGATACTCAGAGAAACCATGCCGGCTGAATGAACAAGAGATCTTTAGCTCTTACGAAAGGAATTGCAGCAGGCGCAGTCTTGGCATATAGTGCTCTCACCTCACACAATACTCTGTCCTGGCGCGTGCATGAGACTCGAGCCCACGATCGCATTTGACAGGCTTTTCGGTGGAGGCAGTTGATGCCATGCAAACCCCAAAGAGCTTCCCGACCCATACCGGAATTATCCCGTATCACCAAAGCGCTGGCCCATGGTCCGCCGCCTGTGCATCGCGTAAGGGCAGTTTAAGCTGCACTGAAAAGCTTCGCGTTTAGGGTTGCGAATTCCAGGACATGGCCCCCCTGGCGATGGATTTTCTCATCGTTCAAAGTGGCCCGAAAGAGCCATGAAAGGCGGCGTCGAGAGCTTCGACGGACTGTTTCCGCCCTGCTGAGGTCCGACTGTTTTGTTTGCATAACGGAACGGATCGTCGTACTGGTATTGTGCAGTTTATGCTAATTGTAACATAACAAAATGAAGCATCTCACGGAACGGCACGTTGAGGGGGTGGAGGCCTCGAGACTCTGTGTGGGAGGGTGCAGTTGGAAAGCTGCAAGTCATGAAAAGCCGCCAGGTTTGTACAAAGATGCGGGGGCAGCCCTGTGGTTGCCGGTTTGTTCAGGGCCCCGGCGCTTGAGGTTGGAATCTGATCCGGGGCTCCAGGAGGTCATGAGACGGGCCCGTTTTGGACCCAGGGGAGGGAGGATAGCATGAAGCTGACACGAAGGGATTTCATGAAGGTCTCGGGTGCGGCCACGGCAGGGCTGGCTCTGAGCGGACTGGGGTTTGATCTCAGCCCGGTTCAGGCCTTTACCTGGGAACTGCGCACCAAGGACGCCAAGGAAACACCGACCATCTGCTGCTATTGTGGCGTGGGCTGCGGCATCATCTGCCACACAGACAAAAAGACCGGGAAAGTCATTTACACCGAAGGCGATGCCGACCACCCTATCAACGGCGGATCGCTTTGCGCCAAGGGGGCTTCGGCTTACCAGATCGCCCAGAACGACAAGCGCATCACCAAGGTTTTGTACCGGGCTCCCAACAGCGACAAGTGGCAGGTGAAGAAGTGGGACTGGGCTCTGAAGGAAATCGCCAAGCGCGTCAAGGGCAGCCGCGACAAGAGCTTCGTAACGACCAACGACAAGGGACAGGTGGTCAACCGTTGCAATGGCATCGCTTCGGTGGGCAGTGCCGCACTCGACAACGAGGAGTGCTGGATTTACCAGGCCATGCTGCGCTCCCTCGGACTGGTGTACATCGAGCATCAGGCCCGTATCTGACACAGCGCCACTGTTGCGGCTCTGGCAGAGTCGTTCGGACGCGGCGCAATGACGAACCACTGGATCGACCTGGCCAACAGCGATTGCATCCTCATCATGGGGAGCAACCCTGCCGAGAATCACCCCATTTCCTTCCGCTGGATCATGAAGGCGAAAGACAAAGGGGCCACTGTCATCCATGTAGACCCCCGGTTCACGCGCACTTCGACCAAGGCGGACATCTACGCCTCTCTCAGGTCGGGCACTGATATCGCCTTTCTGGGTGGGATGATCAAATACATTCTCGAAAACGAGAAATACTTCAAGGAATATGTGGTCAACTACACCAATGCCTCCTACATCGTCGGCGGGAAATTCGATTTCAAGGATGGTCTCTTTTCCGGATATAACAAAGAAAAAAACTCTTACGACGCGTCCAACTGGGCCTTCGAGATGGACGAAACGGGCTTGCCCAAGAAAGACCTGACGCTTCAGGACGCACGCTGCGTCCTTCAGTTGCTGAAGGCCCATTACGCGCGATACGACCTCGACACGGTTTCATCCATCACGGGCACCCCCAAGGAAGACCTCATGAAGGTCTACGAGGCCTATGCGGCCACAGGCGTACCCGACAAGGCGGGCACGAACCTTTATGCCATGGGGTGGACCCAGCACACGGTAGGGGTCCAGAACATTCGAGCCATGTGCATCATTCAGCTTCTGCTGGGAAATATGGGCATTGCGGGCGGCGGTGTGAATGCCATGCGCGGCGAGTCCAACGTACAGGGCTCCACAGACCAGGGACTCCTTTTCCACATCCTGCCCGGCTACCTGCCGACAGCTTCAGCATCCGTGGCGACCCTGGCCGATTACAACAAGAAATTCACTCCCGTCACCAAGGATCCTCTAAGCGCCAACTGGTGGCAGAATCGCCCCAAGTACATCGTGAGCTTCCTCAAGTCCATGTACGGGGATGCAGCCAAACCGGAGAACGAGTTCGGTTATGCCTGGCTGCCCAAGACTGAAGACGGAAAATCCTACACGTGGCTGGACCTCTTCGATGCCATGTACAAGAAGGAGTTCACCGGGTTCTTCTCCTGGGGCCAGAACCCGGCTTGCAGCGGGGCCAATGCCGGCAAGACCCGTGCTGCCCTGGCCAACCTCGACTGGATGGTGGTGGTCAACCTATTCGACAACGAGACGGCCTCGTTCTGGAAGGGGCCGGGTCTGAACCCCAAAAAAGTCAAGACGGAGGTTTTCTTCCTTCCCTGCTCCGCCTTCATGGAGAAGGAGGGATCCGTTGCCAACAGCGGACGTTGGGTGCAGTGGCGCTACAAGGCTCAGGAACCGGTGGGAGATTCCCTTCCCGACGGCGACATCATCGTCGAGCTGTTCAACGAGGTCCGCAAGCTCTACAAGAAGCCCGACAAGAAATCGGCCTTTCCGGACCCCATTTTGAACCTCAAGTGGGATTATGTCACCAAGAGCAAGTTCGATCCTCACCTGGTGGCCAAATCGAATAACGGTTTCTTCACCCAGGATGTGACCATCCAGGACAAGCAGTACAGGAAGGGAGACCCGGTTCCCGCATTTGCCATGTTGAGAGACGACGGCTCCACTTCGTGCGGCAACTGGATCTACTGCCAGAGCTACAATGCCGACGGCAACAACATGGCTCGGAGGGACAACAAGGACGACAGCGGCATCGGCCTCTATCCCAAGTGGGCCTGGGCATGGCCGGTCAACCGCAGGATCATCTACAACCGCGCCTCCTGCGATCCCACTGGAAAGCCCTGGGATCCCAAGAGAGTGGTCGTGGAATTCGTCGGTGAAGTGAAGGATGGGAAGTGGACGTCTCAGAAATGGAAAGGGGATGTTCCCGACGGCCCCTGGTATCCTCTGAGGAACCCCGACGGCACGGCACGGGAAGACGGTAAGCTCCCATTCATCATGAGAGTGGACGGACGTGGGGCCATGTTCGGCCCCGGCATGAAGGACGGCCCATTCCCGGAGCATTATGAGCCCATGGAATGCCCCGTTGAGAAGAACCTTCTAAGCCCTCAGTTTACCAATCCGGTGGCGGCCGTCTACGCGACGGAAAGAGACGCCATCAAAACCTGCGACCCCCGGTTTCCGTTCGTGGGCACAAGCTATCGCGTGACCGAGCACTGGCAGACGGGGGTCCTGACGCGCTGGCTCCCATGGCTGATTGAGGCGGAGCCCCAGCTGTTTGTCGAGATGAGCGAGCAGCTGGCTCAGCTCAAGCAGATCAAGAGCGGTGAGTTGGTCATTGTAGAGTCGCCGCGCGGCATGCTGGAAGCCGTGGCCATTGTAACCAAGAGATTGAGGCCGTTCATGGTTCACGGGCAGGAAGTTCATCTGGTGGGAATGCCTTACCACTACGGATGGATCTGGCCCAAAAACGGTGGGGACAGTGCGAACCTCCTCACTCCCTCAGCCGGGGACCCCAACACCCGGATTCCGGAAACCAAAGCCTTTATGGTGAACGTTCGCAAGAAGGGAGCATAAGCCATGGCCGGAAAATCCTTTTTCATCGATACGACTTGCTGCACGGCCTGCCGGGGATGCCAGATCGCTTGCAAGAACTGGAACCGCAACGGGACCGTTCCGACCAAGAACACGGGATCCCATCAGAATCCGCCGGACCTCGACGGTTCGACCTTCAAGCTGGTGCGTTTCAGCGAAGTGGAAACGGACGGGAAGATCGCCTGGTATTTCTTTGCGGATCAGTGCCGTCACTGCCTGATCCCTCCGTGCAAGGACGCCATCGAAAGCCACCTTCCCGAGGCGGTCGTCCAGGACGAAGCCACTGGAGCCGTGGTCTACAACGAAAAGAGCAAGCAGGTCCCGTTTGAGGAGGTGCGTGAGTCGTGTCCGTACGACATCCCGCGCAAGGCGGCAGACGGGCGGATTGTCAAGTGCACCATGTGCATCGACCGCGTCAGCAACGGGCTGCAGCCCGCCTGCGTGAAGGTTTGTCCAACGGGCGCCATGAACTTCGGAGACCGCGATGAGATGCTCAAGCTGGCCAACGAGCGGCTGGAGAAGATGAAAGCCAAGTATCCGAAGGCCCAGCTCGTCGATTCCAACGAGATCCGGGTCGTTTACCTGGTGGTGGACGATCCCAGGAAATACCACAAGAGCGCCATCGCCAGCGCTCATCCGGGCATGACCCGCCAACTGGCTTTGCGCAGTCTGTTCAAGCCGGCCAAGGCTTTCCTCAAGGGGATTGCAGAAGCTTGAGGAATGCACTAGGATTCCACCTGGGATCGGGTAGCCCGGAGCTCGACAGGATGCCTTCCGGGTGACCGATTTGCAGGTGGATGTTGAACCCCATGCGATGACCGGGTCGAGTCAGGGGAAGTCTTCCAGGGAAGGCTTCCCCTTTACATTGGGGCTGAGCAGTCTGTCTGTTCCCCATGAGCCTGTTTGAGAACCGCCTGAATGGCTGGGATTCGGGCGGGGATAAACCGCGCCCGGCCCGCTCTTCCAAACAGGCTCAGAGGGTGACCTGCCTGATGATAACCATCAACCGCCAACGCGGGTCTTTAATTTGAGACTTGAAACTTGAAACTTGAAACTCCCCCTTAAGCACGACCCGGAGGATGGCCAATTGGAGACCGTATCGACTCAGGACAAGGATCGTATTCAACAGGCCGTGGCATGGGCCCGGGATGACAAGCCGGCGTATGCTCAGCTCTACCCTCTCCTGGAAGGCCTTTTCATCCTGCAGGCAGAGGTGCGGGAGACTCTGAAGGTGGCGCCACCGGACCTGGATCCGGTGACGGTTGGCACCCGGCGCGAGGCCGGTTTTCCAATGCTTCGGCGATGGGAGCTCCCCCTGGACACCGATGCGGCCGAGGTCATCCTCAAGGGAGTGCAGGAACTGATTCCCGACGACAATGCACTCCTGAGGACGGCTCACCGGGAGCTGGAGGCTGCGCTGCTGGATCATGCCGACCAGAGGGAGGAGCTCTGGCGCAGTTTCATGCACCATGATTGGGAGCCCTGGGAGGAATGGGTGACCACGGACGAGGTGGACCTCGCATCCCTGATTTTTCTGGCGCGGAGCTGCATCAAACCGTCCATCGAGAAGGTGGCCCGGGCTCTCCTGAATCGATTTCCCGTCGCAAAGGAATGGCTCAGGGGCTACTGCCCGGTCTGCGGATCCCTTCCCTCCTTGCTCATCCTCGAGGGAGAGGGGGAGCAGAAGTCATATTGCTCGTGGTGCGGATCTCTCTGGCCGATCCGGCGCCTCCAGTGCCCCGCCTGTGACAACCAGGACCACGGTTCACGGGGTTACCTCTACGTGGAGGCCGAACCGCACTACCGCGTGCAGTACTGTGAGGCCTGCGGCGTTTATTTCAAGCAGATCGACGCCCGCGAAAGGCTGTACCCCCCGTTCCTGCCGCTGGAGGAGCTGACCACCCTGCACCTGGACCTGCTGGCCCAGAGAGCCGGATGGAAACAGGCGCCATCGCCTTCCCCCGTCGTGTATGGGGAGGGCTCACGAGTTTGACATTGTTGACCGAACCGCCTTTGAGGTATAGTGCTTCCAAGAATTCCACATCCGGGCCGTCTCTTCCAACTCCTTCAACCCCGTGCACTGGACTTGTGGCCGTGGCGAGTCATCGCGCAGGCAGGAAGCGGACGCCGGAACGAAATGATATTGGAGCGCTCGAGAGGGTTGGGGCAGCCTGATCGTCCGAGTCAGGGGATCGAAAGGCGGATGGTTTTCGGGCAGGGCTGGAAAGCTTATTACAAGGAGCGAGTGAACACAGCCGGTCTCGTTTTGCGGTATGTCGTGGAAGACGGCCATCGCATCTACATCGGGTCGGGCTGTTCCGAGCCCCAGCACCTGACACGCACTCTGGCCTATTTCATCCCGAGATATCGGGACCTGGAGCTGGTGCAGAACCTCTCCTTGGGCAGCATTCCCGAGGACTGGACCAAGCTGGCTGATTATTGCCGCTTGAAGACGTTCTTCGTCGGGCCTCGAACCCGGGAAGCGGTTAACAAGGGGCTTGCCGATTACATTCCCGCCTACTACTCGTCCATTCCAAAGCTTTTTCGGGAGGAAGCGTCCTGTGCGCTGGACGTCTGTCTGATCCAGGTCTCGCCGCCCGACGAGCATGGGTTTTGCTCGCTGGGCATCGGGGTGGACATCAACAAGGCCGCAGCCGACGCCTCACACATCGTGGTGGCTCAGGTCAACCCGCGCATGCCGCGGACCCTCGGCGACAGCTTCCTCCACGTGACGGACATCGATCATTTCGTGGAACATGAAGAGCCGCTCATCGAGGTGGTCTGGAGGGAGCCCAGCGCGGTCGCCGAGCGCATCGCCCGGTATGTTTCATCCCTCGTTGAAGACGGCTCCACTCTTGAGGTGGGCATGGGGCGCATCGCCAATTCCGTCCTCAGGTATCTGGATCTGAGGGATGATCTGGGAATCCATACCGGAACGATCACCGACGCCCATCTCTATCTGGTCAAGAAGGGGGCCATCACCGGACGCGGCAAGAGCGTGCACAACGGCAAGATCATCGCCAGCTCGGCCATGGGAAGTCAGGAGCTTTACGATTTCGTCCACAACAATCCCGAGGTGGAATTCTACCCCACCGAATACGTCAACGACCGGCGGCTCATCAGCCGGCACGATGGGATGGTGGCCATCAACTCGGCCCTCGAAATCGACTTGACCGGCCAGGTCTGTGCCGACTCGCTGGGCCACAGGGTGCTCAGCGGGATCGGCGGATACGTGGATTTCACGCATGGAGCATCGCGGGCTCGTGGAGGCAAGACCATCATCGTGATGCCGTCCACCAGCTCGGATGGGCGAAGGTCTCGCATCGTCTCCCACCTGGCCCACGGGGCGGGCGTGGTGAGCTCGCGCAGCACCGTTCGGTACGTGGTGACCGAATTCGGCATCGCCCATCTGCACGGGAAGACCATCCGCGAGCGTGCGCAGGCGCTCATCAACATCGCCCATCCCAAGTTCCGGGAGCGATTGCTCTCCGAGGCCAAAACGCTGCGCTACGTCTACCAGGATCAGATCCTGCCCCCTGTTTTCGAACCGCTGTATCCGGGGCAGTGGGAGGCCTACCAGCTGTTTCCCGGGGAGCAGAAAGTCTTCTTTCGCCCCATCAAGCCCACGGACGAGCGCGCGGTGCAGGAGTTTTTCTACGCGATGCCGGACCAGGATGTCTATTACCGGTTCCTCTCCGCCATGCGGGCCTTCCCGCACAGGAACATTCAGGCCATGTGCAACATCGATTACGAGCACGAAATGGCCATTGTGGGGGTAACGGGAGAGGCGGGCAGCGAAACCGTTGTGGCTCTGGGCCGGTACATCCTGGATCAGAAGACCAACATGGCCGAGGTTGATTTTGCCGTTCGTGAAAGCTACCAGCGGCGGGGCATTGCCTCGTTTCTGCTGCACTATCTCTGTCAGATTGCCAGGAGCAAGGGCATCAGCGGCTTCGACGCTTACGTGCTCGCTGCCAACCGGGGCATGCTGGCAGTGTTTCACCGGGTGGGCTATGTCATCCACAGCCATCTGGAAGAGGGCGTGTACGAGATTTCATTCCGTTTTGACGAGCCGGCACAGGCGTGCCTGACGGATTGCTCATGACTCGAACGCGGAACAAACCTCCCGATCCCATTGATCCAACGCATCTGGCCTTCGACATCGACGGCGTGGTGGCCGATACCATGGCCGTGTTCGTGAGGCTGGCACGCGAGCGTTATGGTCTGACCGAGCTCACCAAGGACCATCTTCGGTGCTACGATCTGCACGAGTGCCTGGACGTGCACCGTGAAGTGCTCAACGAACTGATCTGCCTCACCCTGGACGATGAGCACACCTTGCAGGTGCCTGCTATGGAGGGTGCCCCCGAAGTCCTGACGAAGCTGGCAGAGCACGGGCCGCTGCGGTTCGTGACGGCACGGATCTGGCCCGAGTCCATCACCGAGTGGCTGCACCGGACGCTCCATGATGTGCCCGGCGAGGGGATCCAGGTCATTGCCACGGGAGCACCCGAGGCCAAGCGACAGGTGCTCCACGATCTCGGCATTCGATTCTTCCTGGAAGACCGGCTGGAGACCTGCCGTCATCTGGCGCGGAACGGCATCCAGCCGCTCCTTTATGATCAGCCTTGGAACCGCCTTCCGCAGGGGGAGGAGTTCCCCAGGATCGTGAGCTGGGATCAGTTCGGTGAGTGGGTTTTCTCAGGGAACGGAGGTGAGTGAAGGGGCCCTATGGGATCGTCCGACGAGACACTGATTCGAATCAAGGCCAACAAGGACGGTTTCGTCCTGGTGCCGCATCCTGCCGCTCCCTTCGATTCCATCCTGCGCGAGCTGCAGAACCGGCTGGCAAAGACCCGGGACTTCTTTGCACGCTCCGAGATGGTTCTGGATCTGCGGCGACGCTCGCTGAAGACGAGCCAGATTGCCGCGCTCCACAAGCTGTTGAAGGAAAAGGGCCAGGTCAAGGTGGTGGAGGTGCAGCTGTCGGATGACCTGAAAATGGCCCTGGACCAGCCGAGTGCTCCTGCTCAACCGCCGGCTCCGCCCCCTCCGAGGAGAGCGAGCCATGGGGATCGGGAGGATCGCGAGGGCGTGCCGGTGATCATTCGAAGCACCTGCCGTTCAGGCATTCGCATCGAGTCTCCCAGCGATTGCGTGATCCTGGGTGACGTGAACCCTGGAGCCGAGGTTGTGGCGGTCGGGGACATCATCGTATTCGGCAACCTTCGAGGCATAGCTCATGCCGGGGCATTGGGGGATCGATCGGCCAGGATTTGGGCGTTCAGCATCGAGCCCAGTCAGATCCGCATCGCCGATCTGGTGGCCATTCCCCCGAAAGGAGACAAATCAACCTCCAAACGGTATGAAATTGCTGAGATTCAAGGCGACTTGATCGAGCTCATCACCGTGTGAGGAAAGAGCGCGGTTGAGTCTTTGGAATCCATTGAAAATCAATCCAGGTAGCGGGGTGGAGCAGCCATGGCCGGGAAAACACTGGTCGTAACATCGGGCAAGGGCGGGGTCGGCAAAACGACCACCGTGGCCAACCTGGGAACGGTACTGGCCACGAAGAAGTACAGTGTGGTCATGATTGACGGAGACATAGGGCTGCGCAATCTTGATGTGGTGATGGGGCTGGAGAACCGGATCGTCTACAACCTGGTGGACATCATCGAGGAGAAGTGCCGGATCCAGCAGGCCATGATTCGTGATCGAAAAATGAACAACCTGTGCATCATCCCGGCAGCCCAGACCCGGGAAAAGGATGCCGTTCAGCCCGAGCAGATGAAGGCGCTTTGCAGTGAGCTGGCCGAGGAATTCGACTATGTCATCATCGACTGCCCGGCCGGAATCGAGCGGGGATTCAAGAATGCCATCGCGGGGGCTGAGATCGCCATCGTGGTGACCACTCCCGAGGTGTCCGCCATCCGCGATGCCGACCGGGTCATCGGGTTGCTGGAAGCCAACATGCTCAAAGATATCCATTTGATCAT
>Ga0105093_10000472_pt1 | contig 15291 bp, 15 predicted proteins | sample PPLLak3March2015_2_FD_79111 | JGI IMG/M metagenome (GOLD analysis project Ga0105093, IMG submission 79111) | Freshwater sediment microbial communities from Prairie Pothole Lake near Jamestown, North Dakota, USA - PPLs Lake P8 Core (3) Depth... | ecosystem: Environmental > Aquatic > Freshwater >... | reverse complement strand
TTTCGATTAAAAGTTGAATTTTATTCAACAATGAATGAGATGGTCGTCTTATTTTCTTCTGGGTGGCAGGTAAGGAAACGGCTGAATACGCATATAAGTATAGGCGTATAAGCTAGTATATATATCATATGTGGAAAGTATATATTTATTCTCGCTGTTTCTGTGTTTAGAGGCGACTAAAATGACTATTGACGACCTGATTACAGAGACTAAGAGTACAAAGGATAGGAAGATTGTGGTAAAGAAAATATTCAAGGAATACATGTCTGGAAACTGCAACCCGCTTGAGGCAGCGAACGCTATACAGGCAGTAATTGGAAGGGTTTCAGGTTACGTTTACAAAGGAACGCCGGGAAGTTTGAGCATTTCAAACTGTGTTGACAGGTACAGTGTGCCTGTAAATGCCTCTAACAACCGCGCTTACGAGAAGGTTGAGGAATTCAAGGCAGCTTTGAGGATTGTTGCGAGAGGGAATGGAAGAACTCAGATAGAGGACCATAATGGAAAGGGCTGTTCTACAAAAGACTACGCTGAGAAATTCTGGCAGTACGCTTTGGCTAGAGAGCAGGACGTGAGGGCGAAATACGCGGCTTAGGAGGAATCAAAATGACAAACAGTGAAAACAATGGAAAAAAAATAGTTTACGCAGCTATTTTGACGCCGTATTTGAGTGGTGATTTTGAGAAGGAGTGCAAGAGCTGTCCGAAGGTTAACGAGTGTGTTGAGAAACAGCGCGGTTTTGGCTATGATGCCAATAACTTTAATGGTGTTAGAAAGTTTGAAACTCTGAATCACGTTGTGATGCTTGAGACTGGAAAAGACCACACAACTCCAAGTCCTTCATTTGCTGATTTTGCTGTTGCTGGTAATACTTTTCTTGGAGAGATGCAGGTGCGTGCTTTGAGCCGGGGAGGTCTTCTTATTGCTCGTTACAGCACTTTCTACCCCGAAAAAAGTGAATATACTGACACTATGCCTGGCGATGCAGGTTATTCCCTGGACATTCCGAAGAAAGTGTCTGTTGTCAAGGCTTTCATTACAGATGACGCTGTTCTTGACGCTCTGGTTTCCCGTGAAGAGGAAAAAATCAGGTCTGCTGTCGAGAACTTCAATCAAGGTCGTGCTGAGCCTGTTCTGGTTACTCCGTTTTTAAGTGAAGCTTTGAGGGTGAGAAAAAATGACTAATCTTAGTCAGATTGTGAATGAGAACAAGAAGTTGTTTCATCTTCTATTGAGTGATTTGCATAATTTGGAAGATAAGAATAATTCAGGTATTGTTGCTCAGTATGAGTCTGGTTTGGACCAGATTTTGGATTCTGCAAAAGTTGAATTGCGCATGATTGATTTTGCTGAACTGCGCGTTCAGGATTTGAGCGCTAGTTTGCTGGGCTTGATTGCTGAGAATAAGTCTGCCAGGGATAAAACTGCACATGATAATGTTCGTGAAATTGATAGACTTGTTTTTGATAAATATTTTCCCCAGTTTTCCGGTTTGGCAGAGAAATATTTAGCTGAATTGAGTAATCTGAAGAAGTCAGTTCTTGATAAGGAAGGTATGCGAAAGGCGAATGATTTCCTGCAGAGGCATCGCAAGGAGTACAAGAAGGCTTTCAATTCTAAAAATCGTGATGAATTGCAGGAATATGTTGTTCAAAAATATGAGGAGTACCGGCGTTCGGTTCAGAATAATGAGGGTGTCCAGCGCAGGTTGAAGAATTTGGATATGCTTATAGTTCCTGTAAGGCTTCATTACCGTTCTGATGGGGTTGTTGTTGTGACAGATCCTGTTCTGAAAAACCCTTCTGAAGAGCTTATGTCGAATTATGTCGGTTCTGATATCAGGGATGTTGTGATTGAGCGATTGAAGAGTGCTGGTTTTGTTCCTCATTTCATTGAGACTTGGGAAGGTGAAGGGTCTAAAGAGAGTAAACTGGCTGTTGAAAGTAAACCAGGTTTAGAATCAAAGCTGCCTGAACCGAAGCCTGAAGCCGTAAAATCTGAAGTTCCAAAGCCTGAAAGCGATTTCAAGTACAATGTTAAGGATTTGGCGCGGGAGCTTGGTGTTCCAAGTTCCAAGATTGATAATTATTTGCGGAAAAAGCATCCTGAATTGTTCCAGCAGAGCAAACTTTTTCCTGAGGGTCGTAAGAATGTTTTCACTCGTTTGTATTCGCAGAATGTTCTTGACCACTTGAAGGATTATATTGCGCCTAAACAGCGGGACTTCAGGGGGGTTTTGGATGAAAAAGCTGTTCAGATTACCAATCTGCTTGAAAAGGGTAAATCAGATGCGGATATCGCAAAACAGTTTGGTGTAAGTCCTGTAACCATTAGTCGTTTCAAGGAAAGTATTGGTTTGTGGAGTTCGCGTTATTTGAAAGCTAATTATCCTGCTCTTGATGATATTGCTTTGAAAACCATGCCGGGTGTCGCTTCTTACCCGAAGGACAGCATTAGGGAGCAGATGATTCTGAAGTCAATTGATGGTTTGAATGGCGAGATTAATTATTTGGGTTTGGAAGGCGCTCATTTTGGTAGTTACATTCTTTTGAATGATTTCTTCAAGGTTAATCCTTCAAAAAGTTTGGTTGCTGAGAACAATCCGCTTGATTACAGGATTATGCGTTCTGTTGTTGATAACTGGAAGGTTTTCAAGCCTGGTAAACTGCATTCTAAGGATGGCAGTATTTTCAATGGCTTGAATGTTTACGAGGGTAATCTGGGCGAGGCTGTTCGTGATTTCTCAAAGAGCAATGAATGCAAATGGAACCTGATTAATCTTGATTATACTGGTTGTATCAATGATGAGAAAGTAAAGACTCTTGAGTTGTTGTTTGATGGAAAATTAATCGCGGATAATGGTTTGATGTTTGTTACTTTGAATGATGATGAGCAGATGCGCGAGCGCGTCAGGACTGGCGCTGGCTTGAATGGAAAGGCTCCTTCACAGGGTTATGGTACTCCTGACCAGATGGCTGTTGTTGATGCCTGTTTGAAGCGTTTCTCTGAGCGTAATGGTTATTCTGTTGAGAGGATAAATGATGCAAGGTATTCTTGCAAGGAGAGGCAGATGCTGGCTCTTGCTTACAGGGTGAAAAAATGAATGATTGGCAGTTAGAGTTCAAGGCTTGGTATGATAAGCATTACGGCGGTAAAATGCAGAGCGAGTTTGTCAGGGACAGCGGTCTTGCAAGGAGCACTTGGATTGCTTATTTGAAAACTCCTGTTGATTTGTCTCGTTTGTCAAAAAAAGCCAAGAGTAGTTTGTACAAGCTTACCGGGCTTGATTGTTTCAAGGTTGAAGGTGTTGAAAAGGTTGTTGAGAATAAAGACGTAAAGCAGCCTGACCTTGTTAAGCAGACTGTTTCTGTTTTTTATGAGCTTGCTCAGAAGCTTGAGGGTTTTAAAGCTTCTCCTGAATTGCGCGAGCAGTTGATTGCGAAACTGCCTAAGATGGATGTTGGCAGGCTTACTGCTTTGCTTCACGCTGTTTACAAGCCTAAGGATGATTTTGATCAGTGGTTGATGATTTCTGGATATGTTTACCAGGGAGAGAGAAAATGAAAATTCCATATGAGTTGAAAAATACTGATTTTATTATTGGTCAGATTTCGCAGTTGTACGCTTCTGACCCTGTTGGAGCTTTGAAGGAATATGTTACTAATGCTATTGATGCTTTTAGTGATGCTTCTTTGAAGGGCAGGAAGAAGGATGCTCGTATTGGGGTTGTTGTTAACAAGGAAGAGGGCACTATTGTTGTTCAGGATAATGCTCTTGGTATGAGTTATGATTTCTTGTGCTCGATTCCCAGCTCAATTGGTGAGAGTTCAAGGCGTGGCATTAAGGAAATGCGTGGTGAGAAGGCTTTTGGTATGCTTGCTTATTGCGGTTTTGGCGATAAGGCTAGTGTTTTGACAAGGACTGGCGCTGATAATGGGAATTACAGCAGTTTGCAGATGAAGCGTGGAGAGCCTGAAGCTGACGCTGGCCGTTTGGAAGCTCGTGTTGTTGACCGTACTGAGGGTTTTGCCAGTGGCACTCGTGTTACGATTACCGGCGTTCCTAAGAAGACTATTGAGGATTATTTTACTCCTCAGAAGCTTAAGCGCGCTCTTGGCGAGACTTATGAGCCTATTATTCGTGCTGATGAGGTCGGTATTTATGTTGGCTGGCATGGCAGGAATGAGCGTTTGGAAAAAGTTGAGCCTCCTGAGCATAAGGGCGAGAATATTCTGGCTGATTCAGAGGAAACCACTAAAAAGGTTATCCGTCTTGCGAACGGTTCTCTTGTTACCGGCAGGCTTGATGTTAATTTGTGGCTGAATCCTGAGGGAGTGAATGATAAGGTTGGTCTTTACTGCAAGGGTGTTCGGGCTATTGAGTCTGTTGGCAGGCTGAAAGAGCTTGAGGATTTGTGGAGCAGCGGCAAGCTTTCAGGTTATGTTAATGCTGATTTTGTTTCTTTGACGCCTGACCGTGATGGTCTTGTTCGTGATGCTGGTTTTGATTGTCTTGTGGAGTTGTTGAAGGCTTACGAGCCGGTTTTGAATGAGCAGATTAAGAAGGCTGTTGACCAGACTGTGAAGAAGAAGGCTGATAGCCTTCTTGAGCAGATTGCTGAAAAGCTTGGCGATGTTTATGCTAGAAAGCCTAATCCTTTCACAAAAGGGACTGGTGGATCTTTGAAGGAGCCCAGGAAGCCTGGTGTTCCTCGTGATAAGCCCAGAAAGCATAATTGTCCTTTTGCGCTTGACATGGTTGAATTTGATGCTGCTGATGCTCATAAGCGTTACATGCTTGAGGATGAGGACTGGATTTTGATTAATTCTGGTCATAATGATTTCAGGCAGCTTGCTTTTGGCCGTGGCGTGAAGGATAAGGATGCTTTGCAGTATTTTGCTGCGGTTATTGCTAATGCTGCTGCGTTTTCAGATTATGTTGACGGCAGGAAGGCTTTGGCAAAGGCTTCCAAGGAGGAGTATGATTCGAAAGCGCAGATGACTGCTGAATCCCAGCAGGCTATTGCTGAGCGTTCTATTGAGCTGAAGCTTGATTTGCTGGATACTTTTGGCATTATCAGGAAGAGAAAGAAGACGGAGGGATGAAAATGTCATTGGAAAGAGCATACAATAACTGCAGAATCTGTTATTTCGAATTAAAAGGAACCGGCTTTCAGAGTAGAGTAGTAAAACCAAGTTTTGGAGAAATACTCGTAAGTAGCAATCATGGTGAAAGGGCGATGAACGAGGCGATGAAAGCACTTGAGGAAGAGATTCCTTCAGAGTTTCGTTCTGGTTGTGTAACAATGGAAAGAAGAAGGCCTGCTTATGAAGCCTTGAAAGTTTGTGCTAAATGTGATGGTAAAAGTCCGGCCATTGCAGAGTTTCTTGAAAAAGCATTGACGGACATTTTTGGAAAGAAGGAGGAACAAAAATGAGCTATGGAATGAGTTTCGGGTTTAGTCAGGAGCAGCGTTTGGATCATAAGATGAGCTTGCGTCAGGAGCACAGTGTTGATTATCCGAAAGTTATTGAGAGTATTCGCAGCCATTTTAGCAGTACTGAGGATTTTCCTACTGATGTTTCGCGTTTGAAGCAATTGTTGAGGACTATTCCTCAGCGTCAGAATGGCAGGCTTGCTTATGTTATTGGTGGTGGTTGGGCTGTTGAGGTTTTGACTGGCAAAGCGCGTGAGCACGGCAACATTAACGTTCTTGTTGTTGATTCTAAAAGGACTACTTTGGAGAGCAATCGTTGTCTTGATTATCTTGGCGTTCAGTATTTGGATAAGGCTTTGGCAGATGCTTTGGTAAAAAGGGACGTGATTAAGGGGAATTGGACTCGTGGTGAGTGTGATGTTTACGTTCCCAGCCACGAGTTTATGGTTGGCACGAAATTGCTGCCGAGAACTGTTGATGAAGGCAATCGTGACAAGGATATCGCTGACCTTGTTGAACTGCTTATCGTGCACGCTCCTGATTTTAAGAAGCTGGCTCGTGTGCTGGATTCTTTGCCTTATGTTAATGATGGCGATACTGTTGCGCGGATTGCTTACAGGATTTCTGGCTCTTTGAAGCCGGGCATTTCTTTGACAGATGATGGTTTTAGGGTGAACAAGCGTCCTAAAAGAAGCGTTGAGAGAAAGGCAGCGTACGCTCTTCGTTTGCTGAATGATGTTTTGCGTGAACAGCTTTGTGTTTATGATGAAAAGTGGAAAATGGCACAAGCAGGAAGAGTTCTGGAGGCACAACTTTCGATGAATGAATATGATGGTCTGAAAAAATATCACGAAAGGGAGGGTTCTGCTGAAAATTTCTTTAAGTGGCTCTCGGATAATCGTGAAAAGCTGGTTAATCCGCACAATAAGATTTACTACCCGAGGCACCCCGACAAAAAACCCATTTTTATGAATAAGACAGATTATGTTTCTGCTTTGGCAGACGGGATTATTGACCGGGACGCTTTTGATGTTATGATGGAAGATGCTGAAAAGCATCCGCCTTATTCAGCTTACTCTGTCAGGTCTGTTTCAGAGGGCGGGAGTTATGCCTTGCTTGTCTGGAATCCTAAGGGTAAGCTGATTTACGAGAATTGGAAGAAGTAAGTATATACTTTCAAAAAATTTATATACTGTCTGTGTTATATGAAGGATATGAAGCGTAAAGTCATAAAACTCGGCAGTTCTACCTTAGTTACCTCTTTGCCTTCCAAGTGGACTAATATGCTTGGTGTTAAGGCTGGTGATGAGCTTGAGGTTACTGAGCGTCAGAAAGACCTTGTTATCAGCACTCAGAAGAAGTCTTCTAAGTTTCTTAAGACTCTTGATTTGAAAAAACTGAACACCAAGCTTTCTTTTGGTTATGTTGAGGCTGCGTATGTTTCTGGTGTTGATGAGCTTGAGCTTTTGCACGGTCCTTTTATCGTTCACTACAAGACCGGTCAGAAATTGAAAACTTCTGAGGTTCTTCAGAGCATGCTTTCTCCTTTGATTGGTTTTCAGATTATTGAGCAGTCTGAGGACAGGACTGTTGTGAAGGATATTGGTCAGGTTTCTGATGAGGAGATGGATAATGTTCTCAGAAGAATGTTTTTGCTTATCAAGTCTATGGGTGAGGAGTGTTTTGAGGCTGTTAAGTCTAAAAATAAGCAGACTCTCGGGAGTATGCCTGTGCGTTATGATAATATTTACAAGCTTTACATTTATTATTTGAGGATGCTGAACAAGCGTGGTTACAGGGATTTCAGCAAGACTCCTGTGATGTACGAGTTTATTTCCAAGTTCAAGATGATTATCAGTGTTTACAGGTTTATTGGTGTTGAGGCTGTTTTCCTGAAAAAGCCTTACAGTCAGAAGGCTTTGAAGATTTTCGAACACGTTTTGAAGTCTTTTGAGAACCTATACAAGGTTTTTTACCAGTTTAATGATGAGAATTGTTTGCAGATTACTCTTGACAGGAATGTTTCTATTGATATGATGAATGATTTGAAGAAGAAGTGTTCTGTTGAGGATGCTTTGCTTATCGGCAGGCTTTCAGTCATTACAATAACGATTTATCACGCTTTGAAGTGCCGTTTTAACCTTGAGATTTAGCGTTTATTTCGTCTATGATTTCTTTGATTTTGCCGAAATTGTCTTTTTTGTATGTGTTTGGTATGACGTGCAGGTTTTCTGCCGGTATTTCTGCTTTTATTCTTTTCAGTTCTTTTTCGTCGTAGTTGAATAGTATGATGTGAGGTATGCCGTATTTGTACGCTCCTACTGCTTCGTCATAATCGTGTCCTATGAATGCTACATCTTCTTTTTCGTATCCGTTTCTTTGGAGCACTGTATCAAAGAATTCTGGTGCTGGTTTTTTGCAGCCTACATCTACAGATGATACTACTTCCTTGACTCCTCTTGTTATGCCCATTCTTGGGAGTGATTCGTATAGTTTTTTTCCTGGTTTTATTGCGTCTGTTACTATGATGAAATCTACCAGTCCGTCAAGGCTTTCTAGTGTTTCTTTGACTCCTGGGAAGAGTTCTCTTTTTCTTTGTGAGTTCTTAGCATATATTTCTTCAAATTGTTCGTAGTTTTCTAGGCCGTACTGCTGAACCAATGCCAGGTATGCGTCTTTTGCTTTGTCAGTGCCTGTGTGCGCCTGTTCTAAAAATCCTGAACCGGACATCTGTTTTCTGTATTTTTTCATTATTTTCAGGATTTCTTTTTCAGCTTCATCGCCTGCCAATTTTTTGTCAATGCTGGTTAAGTTCAGGTAATCCTGCATTTTTTTAAAGTCTTCCTGGTGTTCCACTAGCAGATTATTATACTGAAAAAATCTGACGTATTCTTTCATTCTTTCAAGGTCTTTTACTATCTTGTCCTTGTCTATGCCTGTTCTTTCCTGTATGTAGTCGACAGCGAAATTCCTGTCTTTGTTGTCGTCAAACAGTATGTTTCCTCCGTCCGATAGTATTGCTTTTATCATTTTTCGTATTTTTCTGCGAATTCTGTTATTGCATCTGATATTCTTTTTATTTTCTGGTTGAATTCATTCATGTTGATGCTTGATACGCCTGTGGCTTCCATTATCTGGACTGGTTCTCTGGTTCTTTCAAGATATTTTTCGTTTATTTCTTGTATTTTTTCAATATCTTTGCAGTCTTTGAGCTCTTCACTTCTTTCCAGCATGATTCTGTCGTATTGTATGTTTGCTTCAAAGTAAATTGCTGCCTTTTTTATTGTCGGCAAAAATTCTCTGATTGCTGTTGTTTCTATCGGGTATTCCTGCTGGAACAGCATATTTTTGGAGTATTTTTCAAAGGTCTGGTATGTGAAATTCAGCAATTCGTATCTTTCTTGTATTTGTCCTGCTTGATTTTTTATTGATTTATCAAGTGCTTTATCAAGTGACTCGCTTAATTGAAGAGAGAGATCTTCGATTTCTCCAACGGTTGATTCTAACAGGCCTATTGTTTCTTCCATTACTTTTAAGTTTTGATTTTCGCGTATCAAAAAGTTCTTTCCTTTTCTTTCTGTGTCATAACTGCGCAGCGTGCTGAGTGCGCTTATGGCGCGCTGGCTGAGGTTTTTTCTTGCGAAGTAGTGCCATGCTGTTTCTGCAAGGGTTCCAGTGTCGCTTAGGTAGTATTTGTACTTGAAGAAATTTCTTGAGTCTGTGCTTATTACTTCTTTTTTTGTTCCGAACACTGAATCTAAATCTGCGAGTGAGTCTGCGCATATCATTGCTTTTTCTACTTCATCTTCTCCGTTTGTCATGGCTGCTATTGCTGTTGCCAAATCTTTGTGCTTGTCAAGCATGCTTGCTGCATAGCTTGCAAGGTATCCGACAAAGAATTCATCTTGTTTAAGCAGTTTTGTGTCGTGTCCTAGTGAGCTTACGTAATTGCGCAGGTTATCATGCAATTTGCTTTTGAACAGGCTTGTGAATATTAGTGTGTCGAGTGTTCCTGCTGGTAGTGCTTTTATTTTTTCATATTTTACCACTAAACTATTGTTGTGTGTTTCAATTGCCTGTTGGAGCAGCATTGTGGTTATTGGATCTGCGCTGTATGTTTTGAAGAAGCTTAGCAAATCTTCTGGCGTTTGTATTTTTGCCTTTGCCATGCTTTTTAATATTTCGTCTTTTTTTCCGAAAAATTCTATTTCAAATTGTCTTGCTTCTTCGAGGTGTGCGATTGTTTGGGGAGAGAAAATTCCTGCTCTTAGATTGTCTTGCAGGCGTTTCATGTTTTCCTCTATCATTATCTGAAGAGCTGGGTGTGCGCAGTTTGTGCCTAGAAGTCTTATGTACTCTTTTGTTATTTTCTCTCTTTGTTCTAATGGAAGTATGTTTTCTGTAAGCAGGTTTTTGTGCGGGTCTTCTATTTTTGCTATTTGTTCGTCTATGCTTTTGTATGTCCTGTCTCTTTTCTGTTCGTAATTTTCAATTATTTTTTCTGCTTCTTTGCTGTCAGGGTCTTCTGAATTCCATGACATTCGATAGGTGTCTCCTTTTGTTTTCACTATTTGTTCTATCTCTTCTGGTCTGCTGATGAGTACTTCTTTGAGTTCATCGTGGTTGAGATTCTTTTCTTTTGCTAATATGTGGTCGGTTGCCTGCCATTTATTTATTAATGGAAATCCGTAGTTAGTGGTTAGATAGCCAAGTAATGCAGTTCCGAAAGTGACTGCTGTTAATGCTGCTATGCCTATTCTTTCCCATCTTTTCCGTACTCTTTTGTTTGCTGCCTGGTTGAATAGGAATGCTCTTTCGTTTTGTTCTTCTTCTTTGTTTTCGTCATTGGCTCTTAGTTCTCCTATGAGCAGGTCCGGGTGTACTGTTTTTTCATAGTTTGCTCTTGTTTCCTTGTCCCACCTGTTGAGTCTGTTTTGTTTTCCGAATTCTTCCATTCTTTCTTCAAGTTTTGTTTCGCCCATTTCGTTTAATGTGTCAAGGGCTCTTGTGTAGACAAGGTCTTTCAGATTGTTGTAGAAGTCTGATAAGCGTGTATCTTTGCAGCTTTTTGCTCCTGCTGCTGCTATTGCGGTGAATCTTAAGTTTTCAAGTGCGTCTGTTATCAGGTACTTTCTTGTGAATCCTTCAAGGGAGTCTGTGTATTTTTGTGTGTCTTCTCCTTGTGAATGGTTCTGTATTGCTTCGTGCAGTTTTTTGACTGAAACATCTCTTGCGTCTTTTGCGTTTACGCAGTTGTGCTCGTAGACTGACATGTTTAGTCTGTATAGGTCTTTTTGGATTGCTCCTATTGATGCATCATCCCAGTCTATGATTTTTGGCGTGGATGGTGCTGATTTGATTTTTACGACGTTTTTTCTGTGGAGGTCATTGTGGACTATGCTTTTCGGCTGTGTGTCAAGTTCTGCTCCTAGTGCTGCGAACCTTTCTACAAGGTCTTCAAATCCTTCTTTGTGCTTCCAGGCATCTTCTGTTTCGTCTTTGTTTTTTGTTTTTGCGTCAAAGAATTTTTGTTTGAAATAATTGGTGTAATTATCTTCTTTCAAAAGTGCTTTTATTTTTTCGTCTGGTTTTATTGTGGAGTATCCTCCCATTAAATCTATTATTCCTGCTTTTTGGGGTATTGCCATAGCTCCTTTTTCGTCTAGTGCGACGTCTAGCAGTTCTGTGCATCTGAATGCTTCGTCTTTTGCTATTCTTTCGAATATGTAGCCTGCTGGTGCTCCTGAGAATTGGTGCGCTTTCAGGAAGTCTTCGACTGCTGAGCCTTTTTCGAGCTTGTCTGAGTTTTTGTTCAGGAATTTTCCGAATGCGTTCAGCGTGTAGCCGTTATCGAATCTGGCTGTGAGTATCATGCTGAGCCCGTCGCTTACGTTCGCGTTGTATTCTTCTTCTATTTTGAATCTGTCATTTTCTATAAGTGTGCTTAGTTCTTTTGCCTTTTCTAGGGGGACCTCTGTAGGGCTTGTTGTTCGTACTTTCTGCAATAGTCCTTTTTTTAGAAAATCGTCTATAAACTTATTGTATCTTCTCCTTCCAAGGTTCTTCCTTAATGAAACTATCTTCTGCATCATATACTTTACAGCCCCCGCTGTATATCAAATTGACGTATATATAGTATAAGAAGGGGCATTTATAAATCTTTCGCATATTAACTACCATCTAGTGATGAATTTAACCCATATTTGCTTGTTTTTTATTTTGCGAATGGCAGTCCGTAAACTTTTACGGTTTAAAACGATACAAATTTAAATTAGTTCGTGCTGTATTTGTTTGGCGAGCACGGTATGGTGAGAAAAATGCAAAAGTTGGAATTAGAACACAAGGATCCTGAGGGTGAACTTAGTGAGTGGGCCAAAAGGCAGCTTGCTATTGCTCGTGCAACGCCTGACTCTGAGTATATTCCGCACGAAGAATTGAAGAAGCGAATACTTCAGAAATGAATTTTGTCGTGCGATGGCATCCTTGTGCTAATAAGCTGTTAAATTCTCTTCCAGGGAATATTAGCACTCGGATAATGAAGAAATTGGACTTGATAGCACTCGAACCCTTCAGATATGTTGAATCTTTTGTTGGAGATTATTATAAGATTCGAATTGGCGAATACAGATTATTATGTGATATTGATACTGAAAAAAGAGTTATTAGTGTTCAAATTTTTGATAAGCGCGAGCGAATCTATTAAACGCCATTAAAAAGAATAAAAAATTATTTAGGGGGTAAAATTGCCTTTTCGAGGTCTCCAATAAATTCTATGACATGCCCTGGAGCGCCTCTTGTTTTGGTCTTGAACTCGTAATTAAGTCCTGCGGCGGGGATGGGCGTGCATATTTCTGTCGTTGAATTTTCTGGAATCCAAATGTGGTGTATTGCATATTCAGTTGCGCGTCCTTTCTTTACAAAGTCACTCCATTCCGCGACCAGATGATTCATGGTGGCTCTGTCAGCGCTGTAACGATTGCCTTCATTTGTAAGTTTTGTTTTCATTTCTCTTGCTATGGTGCCCCATAATCGTGAATCTTGAGTTTCTCCTATGCAGAATCTTTCGCAAGGGAATCTTGTTTCACTTATTTCTGATAGTATTTTCCAGGCTTCTGAAAGGGGCATTATAGCTCTTACGTCCATTGTTCTTGTTCCTTCCAGCATGTCTGCGTGGTTTAAGTGTGGAACAGGGTCGTCAAAGCGAAATGTGTATACTCTGCCATTTAACGGCACTTGAATAGTTCTTGACTCGTATCCTATTCTGCAGGTTGCATCTAAATGTCTTTTGTATATGTCTTGTAGCACGCTCATTTTTCATCCCCTCCAATAAGAAAAAGCTGAACTAGCGGTGTTATTAACGATTTCTAGTATTTATTCTATATTTTACACGAACGCTATTACTATGTTTGTGACGAGTATCCCTAGTAGTATGAAGCTTACTGATTTCCATATTGTATTGGCGTGTTTTCTGTGTGTTACTTTTTCCAGTACTGTTAGCAGCATTCTGCCTCCGTCTATTGGTCCTAGTGGCAATAAATTGAACAGTCCTACTCCTAAGCTTAGTAAGTAAAGCCAGAATACCAGGTCTTTTATCCATAGCATTGTGTATGTTGCCCAGGTTGGTGCTTTAAGAGGGTTTTCTACATACACTCCGAGCCAGGCTTTTTGGTTGCTTGGGTTTTCTCCGAGTGTTATGTCTCTTACTGCCTGTGTTGTTACTACGTTTAGCGTGTCGCCTGGTTTGGTGTCTTTCAAAGCGTTTGAGAAGTCTATTTGTTCTGTTATTGCGTGTCCGTTTATTGCTGTTATTTTTTCTCCTATTTCTATTCCTGCTTGTTCTGCTGGCGGGTTTCCGTTCATGATTTCTGTTACAACCACTCCGTCTTTTGAGTAGAATGTGTCTGTGATGGGTGTTATGATTGTGAACATCAGCAGCATTAGCACTAGTCCCATTACTATGTTTGATACTGGTCCTGCGGCGAATACTGCTAGTTGTTGTTTTCTTTTTGCCTTGACCAGTTTTTTCTCGTCTGGTTCGACGAATGCTCCTGGTATTAGTGGTATTAATGCTCCCAGTACTACCAGTCCTGAGTTTTTTAATGGCAGTCCGTAGACTCTTGCCATTACGCCGTGCATTCCTTCGTGGACGATTAGTATTGCGAATATGCTTATTATCCAGTAGAAGAATGGTACGTAGAATATTCCTTTTGCTTTGAAGGGTAGTACGATTCCTACTGCTGGCGCGTTTGTCTGCGTCAAAACCATTATGAGGCTTCTTGCCAAATCAAATGTGACTAGTGCCATTCCTACAAATCCTAGTCCTATTATCCAGGGTGCTGCTTTTTCAAAGAAGTGCTTGTGCCTTTTGGCTATTCTGTCCATGGTGGTTAGTCCTGCTTTTGTCCTGTACAGCGCTGCGTAGAATATGCTGAATCTTTGGAATGCGAGTTTTTTCCTGTTGGCAAGAACTATTAATGTCAAAATGACCACGAGAGAAATGGTTGCTGCTGTGTCAAATGAAACCATTTTTCTTATTTTCTTGTGCGTGTTAATAAAAGTTGTGTTTTATTGAGGGGAAAACTTTATTATTATCCTGTTTTAGCTTTGGTTTTATGTTGAGTGAAGCTGATTTGATGTGTTTGCATGATGTTCTTCAGCATATTTTTAACTCCGGGGTGCGTTCTGGCTTGTCTTCTGTTGATCTTGTCGCGCTTTGCTGGGCTGCTTCTGAAGGAAAGGGCGGTTTTAATTTTGATTCTGATGTTCATAAACAGGTGGAAGAGGTGTTTGACCGCAAGCCTGAATATCTTAAGTTGTATGAGTCTCTTCACGCGGTAAATCCTGAGTTTTCCATGGATGAGTTCAAGCGTCAGCTGGCTACGCGTGTTGGTCATTTTCAGATTTTGTATGGCTCTGCTGTTCAGGCTGGTTATGATGGTTGTATTGAACGGTTGTCATTTCTTGGGGAAAATTTTAAGTGGACTGTTGCTTATTTGCAGAGCAGGGGTGTTGATGGGAATACTTCTTTGGATAAGATGATGAGAATATTTTTTGCAGGCTCTCCTGATGCTGTTCCTGCTTCTGTGTATTCTGAGCGTATTTATAAGTTTCAGAAGGCTTTGACGTATAATCCTGAAAAAAGTGAATAAAAAGAAAAAATTATGCCGGAACCGGCTCTGGTTTTGGCTCGTATCCTGGGCTGAAGACGTTTTTCGTCCTGTCTTTGACGCCTGTATAGACGTTTTTCAGGTAGTCTGCCATTTTTGATGTCCAGTGTTTGTAGATGCCTGCTTCTTTCTCGAACTTGGTTCGGGCTTCGCTTAGCATTCTTTTTCTTACTATCCTGTTTAATCCCTGGTCTGCAAGTGTTAGTCCTGGTAAGGCTCCGATTGCGCCGCCTGCTATGTTTTTTAGCGCGTCGATGTAGTTGCCTGTTTTCAGTCCGTATACAAGGCCGTATGCTTTGTCTGGAATCTGTGCTAGTGCGTAAAGTTTTTTTCCGCCTATTGCTCCAAAGATGTCTCCTGTGAAAAAAGCCCACGTATCTGCTACGTATCCTATGCCTTTTCCTGCTAGGTGTGCCTTGTGGGTCCATCCGCCAAGGTATTTTTGGTATCTGTCATAAGTATCATTGACTATTTTGTATAATTCTTCTACTTTCTCAGGGTTTTTTTCAAGGAATTCCTTGACATTTTTTGTTTCTTTTACAAAGTCAGTTAATTCCTGTCTTGTGCCTGGTATTCTTCTGATGAAGTCTCTTTCGTCTTCTGCTTTTAGTGCTCTGTCTAGTAATCCCATTTTATTTGCCTCCAAAATCTTTGAGTTTCAGTGCTGTGTTGAATTCCAGTATTCCG
>Ga0105093_10000470_pt1 | contig 15319 bp, 18 predicted proteins | sample PPLLak3March2015_2_FD_79111 | JGI IMG/M metagenome (GOLD analysis project Ga0105093, IMG submission 79111) | Freshwater sediment microbial communities from Prairie Pothole Lake near Jamestown, North Dakota, USA - PPLs Lake P8 Core (3) Depth... | ecosystem: Environmental > Aquatic > Freshwater >... | reverse complement strand
GTAGCTCAGTGGACAGAGCGTTGGCCTCCGGAGCCAAAGAGGGCAGTTCGAGTCTGCCCAGGGGTACTGATACAAGATAAAACCAGCCAGAATTCCTGTAACACATAGGCGTTCCTGGCTGGTTTGCGTTTTGAGCAAAGGGGCGAACGGTGTTGGATGGAAATCCGCTGCCCGGCAGCACGATTCCGCGGGCGGAGGATGGTCAGCCGCACGAGGTGTGCGTGGTGTGGAAAAAATTTGAGGTACAATAAAAAAGAGTCCATAATGAAGACCGCAATTTCTGAAGCCGAACAACTGTACTGGAATATCTTTGAAACCGCCAGTGACGGAGTGCTGATCACTGACCTGGAGACCGGCAGCGTGCTGGCCGCCAATCCTGCGGCGGCAGATATGCACGGATTCGCGCCTGAGGCGTTTAGCGGGTTACGACTGCAGAGATTGATCCATGCCAAAAGCCTGCCCTTTTTCAGCGATTATGCTCAAGTGATCCAGCAGGGCAGCCTGTTCGAGATGCTGGCGCAACATGTGCGCCGGGACGATTCACTGCTAAGCGTCGAATGGCGTGCGGTGGCGATCAATTATCAGGGTCGCACCTGCGCATTGGCGGTTATCCGCGATGTAAGCAAACGGGTTCAGGAGGAATATCGGTTTCAGCAGCAGGTGGGAGTGCGTGCCCACGAACAATCTACCCTGCTCGAAATTTCCCAGACCTTGACCTCTACATTGGAACTGAAACCGGGGCTGATCCTTGATCAGTTGGGGATGCTCATCAAATATACCCACGCCGGTCTCTTTGCATTGGAAGATTCAACCCTGGTTGCGCTGGCAGTGCGGGGGATAGAACAGTTGGAGAAGTCTGAGCCTTTCCACATCCGGCTGAACGGCAAGAAAACGCTAGAGGTGCTCTTCAACGGGCACCATCCCATCCGCATTCCGGATATATGGAGCGACGAACCTTCTGCCATATTCCTGCGCAAGCTTCTGGAGAATAATTTCCCGGCTTTGCTGGAAGGCGTACAGTCCTGGATGTGGGTGCCGATGGCTGTCGAGAACCGCATTATCGGCGGTATCGGCATCGCGCATGTTGAGCGGGATTACTTTACGACTCATCACGCAGATTTAGCCCTGACCGTGGCCAACCAAGCCGCAATCGCCCTGATCAACGCGGAACTGTATAAACATGCACAAGCACTGGCCGCTCTACAGGAACGCCAGCGCCTTGCGCAAAACCTGCACGACGCTGTCAACCAGTCGCTTTTCTCTGCCGGGCTGATCGCAGAAGTATTGCCGCGCGTGTGGGAGCGCAATCCGGCCGAAGCGCGCCGCTCGCTGGAAGACCTGCGCCGCCTGACACGCGGCGCACTGGCCGAGATGCGGGCATTGCTGGCTGAACTGCGTCCAGCCACACTGACTGACACCGAGCTGGGTGAACTGTTGATCCTGTTGGGAAACGCCTTTACCGGGCGGACAAACATCCCGGTGGCCGTGAAGATCAGCGGCGAAGGCAGCCTGCCTGCTGAACCACAGGTGGCCATTTACCGCATCTGCCAGGAGGCGCTGAACAATATTGCCAAGCACGCCAAGGCCAGCCAGGTGGAAATGGATGTGCACCATACATCCCTGGGGTTGGAATTGCACATCCGTGACAATGGCCGTGGGTTTGTCACTTCCGAACTGACGCCCTCCGGTCATTATGGGTTGGGGATGATGCGCGAGCGCGCCGAAGCGGTGGGGGCTTTGCTGACGATTACCAGCCAGCCGGGCAAGGGCACTGAGGTATCCATCCGGTGGGGAGAGCAGGAGGGCTTATGAACGGAACGCCATCCCAAACTATTCGCGTCATGCTGGTTGATGATCACACCATGGTACGCCGCGGACTGGCAACCTTCATGATGGTCTTTGATGATCTGAAACTGGTGGGCGAAGCCGAAAACGGTGTGGAAGCCATCCAACTCTGCGGCGAGATCCTTCCGGATGTGGTTTTGATGGACATGGTCATGCCCGGTATGGATGGGGTAAGAGCAACACGCGCCATCCATGAGCAATTCCCATCCGTGCAGGTGCTTGCGCTGACCAGTTTCAAAGAAGGGGATCTGGTCAAGAACGCGCTGGAAGCCGGAGCAATTGGCTATCTGCTCAAAGATGTTTCCGCAGATGAGCTGGCCCGGGCCATCCGTGCGGCGCATTCCGGTCGCGCCACCCTCTCTCCCGAGGCCGCGCAGGCCCTTGTCCAAACCGCTAATCAGACGCCAGCGCCCGGCCTCGATCTGACAGAGCGTGAGCGTGAAGTGCTGGCCCTGATGGTTGAAGGGCTGAACAATACGCAGATTGCCGGTAGGCTGACCATCAGCCCATCCACTGTAAAATCTCATGTCAGCAACATCCTGTCCAAATTTGGCGTTGCCAGTCGTACCGAAGCCGTGACCCTGGCATTGCGTCACGGTATCGTGACCTGACTTCACCTCCCCCAAGTGGCGGAGGCACACACTCCCCGGCCGATGGATGTGGCCGGGGAGTGTGTGCTATACAATGAAAGAGAGTAAGGAAATAAAACAACCAAGAATCTATTGCAAGCCAAACACAAGGAGTCCTTCTATGAATCCCACATATATAATTATCATTTCTGTTGTCCTGGCATTGGTGATCGTGGGCGCCTTACTGGCGCCGATTTTTGCTCGTCGAAAACGTTCACAGCGATTCCAGAATAAATTTGGATCTGAGTATGACCGCTCAGTACAGACTACAGGAAACGAGAAGAAAGCACAAGCAGAGCTGGATGAACGGCGGAAGCATGTTGATGCGTTGAATATTCGTCCACTTTCAATTAGCGAGCGCGAGCATTATCAGGCTGAATGGATGGCTATCCAGGCCAAATTTGTCGACCAACCCGGACAGGCGACTATAGAGGCCGACCACCTGATCATGGAAGTCATGAAGGTGCGTGCCTATCCAGTATCTGATTTTGAGCAGCGGGCGGCCGATATCTCGGTAAATTATCCTGCTTTGGTGAGTAATTATCGCGCCGCACGCGAGATCGCGGTCAAAAATGAGCAGCATTCGGCAAATACTGAAGAATTAAGGCAGGCACTGATCTATTACCGGTCTCTGTTCGATGAACTTCTCAAAGATGAGACCATCGGTTCAGAAAGGAAATAAACATGAACGAAAAGAATTTTGGAGAACGAATTAATACTTCAGATAATGTCGAGAAAACTGACCAGGGCTCGAACAGCCCGGTAGTAAAATCGGATCTTTTTGCCGACAAAGTCTCGGCGGATGCGGCTCTTATCCACGATACGCCGATGAGCGGAACCGTTGCTGCAGTTGCCCCGATGGAAGAGACAATTATCCACGAGGATCCACTGGGCGAGGCGGTGATCCATGATGCCCCTATTGGCACGAATGCCGGACCATCGGCGGCCCTGCTTAGCCGTGAGGAATCAGATCATCTTCGCACGCGTTGGAATGAGATCCAGGGTAAGTTTGTGGACGAACCGCGCTCTGCGGTCAAGCAGGCGGATGAGCTAGTATCTGAGGTGATCGAGAAAATCACCCTGATTTTTACAAACGAACATAACTCGCTGGAGGGCCAGTGGAATCAGGGCATTGATGTCTCCACTGAAGATCTCCGCAAGGCCTTGCAGCACTACCGCTCCTTCTTCAACCGCCTGGTGGGCAGTAATTAGGTTTGAAAATCAAAGGTCCTCTTGACTCTTTTTGATGACATCCTCACTCAATTCCATCCCGAAGTTCAAGCGACCGTTCGTAAAATTTGGGATGCTTTGGGGCCTACTGAAAAGGCTAGCTTCCTGTCGCTACTATCCGGTTTCCCAGAGGATGCGAATTTGGTGCGACGGCTGGTCAAGTTATCCACCGCCCAGATCCGGCAGGCCTTTGGCAACAAGCACCGGGTAGCCATCGTCGGCCCGACCAACGTCGGCAAATCCACCCTGTATAACCAGTTGGTACAAAATAAACGCGACTTGGCCAGGGTGGGTCCTTTGCCGGGCACCACAACGGTAAATCAACAGGCCGATGCGGCTCTGTTTACTGTGGTCGATACACCCGGAGCGGATGCTGTGGGGAGCGTTGGCGAGAAGGAAAAAGATCTGGCCCTGTCGGCAGCCGGTGAGGCCGATTTCCTGGTGCTGGTTTACGACGCCATCCAGGGGATTAAAAAGACCGAGCAGGAACTATTCAACGAGCTTACGGCTCTGGAAAAGCCTTTCGTGGTGGTGCTGAACAAGATTGACCTGGTACCCCGCAAAGACCTGCAAAGTGTCCTTTCGAGTGCTGCGCTGAACCTGGGCTTGAAGCCCGATCAAATCGTTCCAATTGTCGCCAAAGACGGCAAGAACCTCAGCAAAGTTCTATTGGCAGTGGCAGCCACCGAACCTGAGATGGTCGCCGCCCTGGGACAGGCATTACCGGAATACCGCTGGCAGCTCGCCTGGCAGACCACCGTCAGGGCAGCCTCGATCTCGGCCACTATTGCATTGTTGCCGCTGCCGGTCATCGATTTTGTTCCCCTGGTGATCACGCAGTCGGTCATGGTGGTCAGTATCGCCCGCATCTACAGCTATAAAATCACCCCACAGCGCGCCTCCGAGCTGGTCGCCACCTTTGGCCTGGGGTTCTTGGGCCGGACTCTCTTCCAGGAGTTGAGCAAGTTGGGAGGATTCCCGGGCTGGCTGCTGAGCGCGGCCGTCGCCTCATCCACAACCGTCGTGATGGGCTACGCGGCCGTACGCTGGTTCGATAAAGGCCAAAAGCTTTCGGCCGATGCACTCAAGAAGCTCACCCAGGCGGTCACCACTTACCTGCTTGGCACCCTTAAAAGTCTCGGAAAACGCAAGCCAGGCCAAAAAGGACTTCAACAGCGCATCACCCAATCCCTGGAAAACTCGCCATTGGCCGAAAGCCGCGCAACACTCGACAGTGAAGCGGGTGAATAAGATATCGAATATTTGCGCCTTTGATCACCGTTGACAGATCAAACCGCAAGGCGGTATTTATACCGCAACCCAAAAGCGATATAACGATCGCGGCACAGAATCTTCGCGGCCGCGATCGTTTTTTTGTTTGAATTAAATTCAAAGCATCCCCCAAGTGGCCTAGTTACACACTCCCCAGCCGATGGATGTGGCCGGGGAGTGTTCGTTGTATGATGGATTAATGATTAGCAAGCTAGTATGGGCCAACCGGGTGTCAAAATAATGAAGCCCCGGATTATTAATTATGGAGATGAAAATATGAAATCGCTTTTGCCCAGAATTTTTCCAATATTGGTTATCATGAGCATGATCCTTGTATCCTGCTATGCGCCGGGGGCAACACCTAACCCAACCACAATTCCCACGCCGACCGTAATACTTGCGGCAACCGAAACAAGCATTGCGCCACTGAGCGACGATGTTTGGGATCGTATTGTACAAAATCAAAGAATTGTAGTGGGCACAACCTGGGATTACCCGCCTTTTAGTTCCATCGATCCCAATTATCAGGTTGTTGGTTTTGATATTGCCTTGATCGAGGAAATCGGGCGTCGCCTGAATATTCCGGTTGATATCCAGAATTTCACCTTCGAAGGACTTCCTGGTGCGTTACATCTCAACCAGATTGATCTGGCTATTGCCGCTATTTCCATTACTCCCGAACGCGCCAGCCAAATGTCATTTTCGCCAATTTACTACGTCAACCAAACCGCCATTCTGGCAAGAAATGACGCACTTGTAACGAGCATCACCGATTTTAATCAACTGGCTGGCTTTCGCGTGGGCGTGCAGCGAGGCACCACGTATGAGATTATGGTGCAAAGTTTACTGGTTGACACCGGGCTGATGAGCGCAGATAAATTATTGAGTTACATGCAGATTGATGAGGCTGTGCGGGACCTGATTGAAAACCGGGTTGACGTGGTGGTCATCGGTCAGGCAACAGCCAGCTATTACAGCTCCCGCCAGGATTTGCGAGTGGTTGGAAAGGGGTTCCGGGAGCAAAATCTGGCAATTGCAATGCGATTGGGAACACCCCGATTAAACGCAGAAATCAATCGGGTGATGGAAGATATGCTCACAGACGGGACGATACTGAGCCTTATTCAACAGTATATTCAGAGTGATATTACTGGGGTTTTGCCTACCCCAATTCCGCCCAATCTATCCACTCCCACACCAGTTCCCCCCGCCCCAACGGTTGTTCCAGCTGCCTGCGTGGACGGAATGAAATTCATCTCGGATGTAACCTTTGACGATAACAATATGAAAAGTCCACCATATGTTAAACCTGGAGAAGGATTTGTCAAAACATGGCGAGTAGAAAATACAGGAAGCTGCACCTGGACACCGAATTACCAACTGGTGTACGCATATGGAAATGTCTCTTCTGCGCAAATGAGTGGACAGCCATTAAACATTCCTGCGAATGTCGCTCCTGGGCAGACCATTGATTTGAGCGTAACTCTGATCGCTCCGCTGGAGCCATTAACCTATCAGGGTTTCTGGCAGATTGAGAATTCCGCAGGTTGGCGCTTCGGTCAGACCCTCTGGGTCGGTATCACAACTCTGGCAGATCAAGCCAACCCGGTTGCAACCGGGCAACCTACCGGGAATTACTGTGTGGTGACTATTACAGCACCCAAGAGTTCAATCACAGTTCTCAGTGATTTCGATGCAGTCTGGAAGGTCAAGAATATCAGCGGAGAAGATTGGTTCGCAGATTCGGTAGACTACAAGTATATCAGCGGCACAAAGATGCACGAGATAAATGGTTATGACTTCACTCAAACCATCAAAGATGGAGAAAGTGGAAATATTATCGTAGATATGCTTGCCCCAGGCACACCTGGCATCTACAGCACCACATGGGCAATCGTCGCTGGCTCCAGAACCCTTTGCGTCCTGAATATAACCGTGACTGTGATATCGAAGTAATCGCCAAATCCAGCCTCAAGCCACAGGATGCCGTTTCTTGTAGTATCTATCCTAAAATTCGGGGAGCTCTGTGGGGGGTTGGATGCGCTCTGCGCCTCCAACACCCCCAACTCACCCCTCACTCGGTAATTTTCGGATAGGTGTAATATGATATGCGCCAGTATCGAAGTCTCTCTAGATCTTCCCGGTAGACAGGCGCTGTTTCTGATGGGATTGGGATTAAGTTGAATCCTGGCATTCCTGGAGGTGCTATGTCTGAAAATAAAAATGCAGTCGAGATGCATGGCTGCATCGTATGTGCCAGAATATACACCATTCTGGCTATATATACCCCGGATGGCGGGCTGGTGGATTGCACCGTGACCAGCCCCGGCGGTCACTGCGTGCCGGATGAACATCAACCACTGGTTGCCTGCGATACCCATACATCAGATGAAATTGAGGCTGCTTATAAAAGATGGCAGTCCAGGAATGGCAGGGAGCCGGACAATGAACAAGAAGACGAATAACACAGTGCCCAATGGACTATAAAGATTACTATGAAATATTAGGTGTACCGCCGAACGCCGAATTGAAGGGGATCAAGCAGACCTATCGCCAGTTGGCCCGCAAGCTTCACCCGGATGTCAACCCGGGTAATAAAGAAGCGGAAGAGAAGTTCAAGACGATCAATGAGGCCTACCAAGTCCTATCGGATGCGGAACAGCGCAAGAAGTATGATCAGCTGCGGGCTCAATACCAGCAATGGCAGCAAACGGGTGGTCGGCAACAGGATTTCGACTGGCAAAACTGGTCAGCCCAACCTGGCAAAGGGGTGCATGTTCAATACGCAAGTCCCGAAGACCTGGAAGACCTCTTCGGAAGCGCATCGCCGTACTCTGACTTCTTCACCAATATCTTTGGCCAGGCGCGCAGGAGCAGCGGAGGCAATCGCCGAAGTACTTCGCCCAGCCCGCGCCGCGGACGTGATATCGAACACGAAGTCGATCTGACCCTGGAAGAGGCTTTTCATGGCGCAGAGCGCCTGTTGGAAATAGACGGGCACCGCATCAAAGCCGGTATTCCATCTGGTGTGCACACCGGATCACGAGTTCGTCTGGCAGGGCAGGGGGAGCCAGGCTACAATAATGGGCCGGCGGGAGATCTGTATTTGATCGTGCACATCTTACCCAATGAAACCTTCGAGCGCGAAGGGGATAACCTGCACCTGGATGTGCCGGTCGATATCTTCACTGCCATTGCCGGTGGTGAAGTCCGCATCCCATCCCTGGAGCGACCTCTGATCCTGACGATCCCGCCCCGCACCAATGCCAACCGGAGTTTCCGCCTGCGCGGCAAGGGCATGCCCCACCTGGGCGATCCCAAGAGGCGCGGCGATTTGTTTGCCCTGGTCAGGCTGGTGCTGCCCGACCCGCTGTCCGACCAGGAGGTCAATAGCATCCACGAGATGGCCTCTGCCCGACAAAAACGTTCTAAACCAGTCCCAAATGAGGTTCGTTCATGACTCCCGAAAATACAACCAGAAAAAGTTATTGGTATGGCCAATCTGAAGGCTATGAGGCGCGCTGCCGGCGCCGTCTGCAAGACGACCTGGGAGTCGATGAGGCCGCCACCGAGACGATCCTGCGCCTGCGTAGCCAGATCATTGAACTGCAGTCCCATATCCGCCGGTTGGAAACCGAACTGACCGCCCAGTATGCCAGCCAGCATATGCGCTTGGCTCGTCATCGGGAAGTTTTCTACGAGGCTACCTGGATCGAACTGGAATTTCAGGAATGATAACAGCCTGTCGGCTTATAAAAGGAGAAACCCGTGCGCCAATCCGTACTCACCGATCAGCAAGCCCATTTCCTGCGCGACGAAAAAGAAGCCCTGGCCAGGTTCCAACTCGCCCTGGCTGAGTTCGATCTGCCGCGCGAAGCTCTGGACAGCCTGCAGAAAGCCATCCTGCAACTGGACGAACTTTTTCTGATCGTTGTTGCCGGCGAGTTCAACGCTGGCAAGAGCGCCTTGATCAACGCCCTGCTCGGACAAAAAATCCTGGCTGAAGGCGCTACCCCCACCACATCACGCGTCACCCTGGTCAAGTGGGGCGAACGGGTCGCCGAACAAGTAGTTGACGAAAACTATGCCATCTATACCTACCCCCTGCCGCTCCTGAAAGAACTGAACATTGTTGACACGCCGGGCACGAATGCCATCATCCGCCATCACGAGCGGTTGACGGACGAGTTCGTTCCGCGGAGTGACCTGGTTCTGTTCATCACCTCTGCCGATCATCCCCTGACCGAAAGCGAACGGCAATTCCTGGAACGCATCCTGACTTGGGGGAAGAAAGTTGTCTTTGTTCTGAATAAGGTGGATATCTTCGAAGATGAAGCTGCCCTGCTGGAGGTCCGCGACTTCATCCTGAAACACACCGCCAAGATACTTGGCGATCAACCTGAGTTGTATCCCGTTTCCGCTAAATGGGCCCAGCGCGCCCAATCCGAACCGGATCCCGAACAACGTGCCCATCTGCGCAGCGCCAGCCGACTGGACGATCTGGAGAAATTTATCAGCGCCACCCTCGATGACACCACCCGGCTCCAGCTCAAGTTCAACAACCCGCTGGGTGTGGCCGAACATCTGGGCGAACAGGCCGGGCGATCCCTGGCAGCCCAGGCCGAAGCCCTGAATGAAGACACACAGACTGCCGCCGCCCTGGAAACAGTCATCACAGCGTACGAGCGCGAACTGCACAATGAACTGCCTCCACGCCTGGCCGAAGTCGAGAACATCCTACACCGTCTCGAACGGCGCGGCCTTGACTTCTTCGACAGCACCATGCGCCTGACCAACATCCAGAACTTGGTGCGCGGCGACAAGGTCCGGGCCCAGTTCGAAAAGCAGGTTCTGGCTGACGTTCCACAGCAGATCGAAGATCAGGTTCAGCGCCTGATCGACTGGCTGGTGCAGAAAGACCTGCACGAATGGCAGCAAGTCATGAGCTACCTGCAACGCCGCCGGGCGCAGAACTTAAACCACATGGTCGGCGAAAGCTACGGTCCGCAAGAGACCCGCCGGCGTGAACTGATCGACACCGTCGGCAAAACCGTTCAGACCATTGTAGAGAGCTACGACCGCAACAGAGAAGCCAGCGAGCTGGCCGCCAGCGTCGAAGCTGCCGTGGCCCAGACCGCTCTGCTGGAAGTCGGTGCTGTGGGTTTGGGGGCACTGGTCACCATAGCCGTCCTCTCTTCCACCCTGGATATCACCGGCATCCTGGCTGCAGGCACTCTGGCCATCCTGGGCTTTTTCGTGATCCCCTTCAAGCGCAAACAGGCCAAAGACAGGTTCAAAGAGAAAATGCTCAGCCTGTGTACAAAGCTGCTCAGCGCTCTAACCACCCAGTTTGGAAACGAGAGCGAAAATGTCATTTCCCGCTTGAAAGATGGCGTAGCCCCCTACACCCGCTACGTTCGCAGTGAGCGTGAGCGCATCGACAAGGCCGAAAACACCCTGGCCAAACTGCGGCAGGAAATCTCGGAACTACGCGCCCGCAGCCAGGCAGTAGTGGTGAAATAGAATCACATTGGAGGCGCCTTGCTAAAAGAGGAGGTGGATGCCGAGGAGATCGCCCAGATCGTTTCCCGTTGGATCCACATCCCGGTCTCGAAGCTTCTGGAAGGCAAAACCCAGAAACTCCTGCACATGGAAGATCGGCTGCGCGAGAAAGGGTGGTCGGACAGAAGGATGCCCTGCAGGCCGTCTCGAACGCCCTGCCGCCGGGCGCGGGCCGGTTTGCAAGACTCCAACCGCCCGCTTGGCTCATTCATATTCCTGGGCCCGACCGGCGTGGGCAAGGCCGAACTGGCGCGCGCCTATCTGGCCGAGGTTGGCTACGATGCCGATTACGGTGCCCGTCCCCTCAAACGGGCCATCCAGCGCGAACTGCAGGACCCGCTGGCGGTCAAGATCCTGGGCGGAGAGTTCCATGAAGGCGAAAACATCCGCGTGGAACGCGGAAAGGAGAGGTTGGCATTCACTGCACCGGCATCCGACCAACCCGCGGCTCCATAACACCAGGTATCAATGCGGGGAGGCTTGGAGATAAGGGCTGTGAAGGTTCCCCCCCAAGTGGCGGAGATAAATACTCCCCAACCGATGGATGTGGCCCAGGAGAGATGTGTATATGCTGAGTTAATAAACTGCGTAGCTCTGGTTGATAATTTCTCTACCCTTATTCAGGCTAAGGGGAGTTGATACCTCACCCAGACCGCAAAACACCCAAACCACCACATCCCGCGTAAGGGATATGGACGAATAAACAGGAGAACAACCATGAAGATGAAAAGTATTTTTGTTATCAATGTCGGCATGATTTTATTGTTGCTGGCGGCTTGTGGCATACTGAAACCAACATCCGCACCCACCCAGCCCCCTCAGGCTCCGCCTGCAACTACGGGCGTACAATATCACTTCGTTACCAATGAATTGCAGATCCCCACCACGCAAGCGCAGACCCAAGCCTTTGCGCTGAACGTGGATGGGGATCCGCAACAGCATCCCGACAATCTATTCGGAACACTGCTGACCTTGCTCACGTCTGCCGCCCCGAGCCTTGAATTGCAGGAGAGCCTCGATCAAGCCATTAATAGTGGTCAACTGGTCTCGCTTCACGTAGTGAAGGCAGACGATCCCCTGAACGACCCGAACGTTTCGTGGTTCATATACCTGGGAAAACAGACCCTTTCGGCGCCCAGCTTCGATGGCTCTGATAAGTTCACGCTCGATCCCGCCACGCCTGCTAACGCGCCGATTGTCGGCGCGCTGACGAACGGTCGCTTCACAGGCGGTCCGGGCACAGCACACATTCGGATATTTCTCTTGGGCCAGGCGGTTGAGGTGGATTTACTCGGTGTACGCCTCGAAGCTGACTTAAGCGCACAGGGTTGTGCCACCGGGAAACTGGGGGGTGGTGTGACAGGCGACGAGTTCCGCGGTAATCTGCTTCCCGCAATTGCAGACGGACTCAATCAAGCGATCAAAACAAATCAGGCTCTGGCAAACACCCTCCTGCTGGTTTTCGACTCGGACCGTAATGGGACCATTACCGTCCAAGAGCTTGAGAACAATCCCCTGTTGATGCTCGCAATCTCTCCCGATCTCGACCTTCTGGATGCCTCCGGCAAGTTCAATCCGGGCCAGGATGGTGAGAAAGACTCGTATTCGGTAGGCCTGGGCTTTACCTGCGTACCTGCCATCTTTACTGCGCCCGGGGATTAGCATCGGCAGCACGCAACTTGCAATAAACTGTTTCCCCCAAGTGGCGGAGAACAACACCCCCCACTTGATGGATGTGGCCCGGGAATGTTTGTAATATGATTAAGTGGCGGTGTGTTTATTCGCGCGTTTGCGGCGACTGACATTAGTACAAGAAAGACATCCGGCACACGATGAAAGGCACAAACAGGAAAATGGAGACGATAACCGAGCTATCTCTGAAAGATTCAGAGCTTCGTTACCGCCGCCTGTTTGAAGCAGCCCAGGATGGGATTTTAATTCTGGATGCAGAAACGGGGGCGATTACAGATGTCAATCCTTTTATGATCAATATGTTGGGATATTCGCGCGAAGAGTTCATAAAAAAGAAGCTCTGGGAAGTGGGCGCCTTCAAAGATATAAAGGCCAGTAAGGATGCCTTCCAGGCTTTACAGAAGAATGAATACATTCGATATAAGGATTTACCGCTTAGAGCAAAAGACGGGCAGCTGATTCAGGTCGAATTCGTCAGTAACGTATATTTGGCGGGCAGTGAGAAGGTGATCCAATGCAATATCCGCGACATCACAGAGCGTAAAAAAGCTCAGGATGCCCTGCTCGAGAGCGAAGCACGCCTACGCGAGCAGTCCGTTCGGGATCATCTGACCGGTCTATTCAACCGGCACTATATGGAAGAGACCCTGGAACGCGAGTTGCTTCGAGCCTCACGTAAACAACTTCCATTAGGCATCATTATGCTGGATGTGGATGATTTCAAGCGATTCAACGATACCCGCGGCCATGCTGCGGGCGACGCGATCTTGCGTGAACTGGGTAATTTTCTGCTTGGGCATGTTCGCGGAGGGGATGTCGCCTGTCGTTATGGTGGCGATGAATTCATAATTGTCCTGCCCGATGCCTCACGGGTAGTGACGTGCGAGCGCGCCGAACTTATTTGCGAATATGCCAAACAAATCCATCTCCAATTCGAAGGGCAAACCCTTCAGGCGGTTACACTCTCACTTGGCGTCGCAGGCTTCCCAGAGGATGGCTCTACGAGTGCGGCAATTTTGAGAGCTGTTGATGCTGCGCTTTATCGCGCCAAGCGAGAAGGATCTGGTCGGGTGATTGTGGCAAACTAGGCATCCTATCAGGGGGATTTTCCGCGGGGATAACTTGAATAACACGACCCAATCATTAAACCCCTGAAGCGTGATTCCTCCCCCAAGTGGCGGAGATAAAAACTCCCCAGATGATGGATGCAACCAGACAGTCAGTACCATACAATGAGAAAGAGTAAAAAAAGAACAACCTGAAATCAATTGCATACCAAACAAAAGGAGTCCTCCATGTCCGTCGCAAAAGTAACTGAAATCATAGCATCTTCCCCAAAGAGTTTTGATGATGCGATCAAGATCGGCGTCGCGCGCGCTCATAAAACACTCACCAACCTCAAGTCCGCATGGGTCAAGAGTCAGCAAATTGAACTGGAAGATGATGGACAAATCAAGGAATACCGCGTCCAGTTGAAAATCACGTTCGTTATCGAAGACTGATTGAGAGAAATCCCGCATAGGAATTGAGCAGGATCAACCTACAACCTTCCTGGTAAGGATGATTTGCAATGCCATTCCTGGAATAGCGCAGGTGACGGAGGATTACTCAGCCTTCTGCATCCCTCAAGTGGCGGAGGCAAACACTCCCCGATCGATGGATGTGACCAGGGGTGGTAACTGTAGAATGACAATTGAGTTGCATACGGTTGCATCAATCGCGATTTGCCAGGCTTCATTGAGCGACTCAGCCTGCAGGTTGTCCGACCCTGCCACGCCCGGACCAAACGTCGGACCCCGCTAAAGAACGTTTATGTGAAAGGAGATACAAACATGAAACTCACTCCTCCGAAGGTTATCACCTGGTGGATTGCCCTTATCCTTGGTGTCCTTGGGCTCCTCGGTTTCCTGGGCGTTATAGCTGGTCTGAGCCAATACGCGTTCTGGCTCGTCGCAGCTGGGCTCGCCTTAATGCTGGTTGCAACACTCGTTAAGAACCTCTAGCGGTTCGAGTGCGTGAACCCTGGGGTTGAGAATCGGTCTGGGTCACCCTGGGGTTCACACGATCTCCGTTGGAGCGGCAATCGTGTTTTTTCTGGAGAAGAAAATGATTAACTTCATTATTTGGATCATTGCAGGGGCTTTGGTCGGTTGGGTAGCCAGCATTATCATGAGGACGAACAAACGGCAGGGCCTGATCGGCGATATTATTGTGGGCATTGTGGGTGCGTTCGTGGGAGGCTACTTCCTGAGCCCGCTGTTCAACGTCAGCACGATCAACCAGAGCGACTTCAGCATCCCGGCTTTGTTGGTGTCGTTGGGAGGTGCTGTCATCCTGCTGGCAATCTTCAAGATTTTCCGCAATATAGGCGTGGTCCTGGTGATTATCATCATTGTGCTAATCATCTACACATATTTCAGTTGCTGGCCAATGGCATCAACATCAACGTTTTGCACCACTATCAGAGGATTCCTGCCATAGCGCAGGTGGCGTATTGTTACTCGTCAACCGCATTTTAATCTCCTCCCCCAAGTGGCGGATGCAAACACTCCCCGGTCGATGGATGTGGCCGGGGAGTGTTTGTTGTACCATGAGTATATGACCCGCGTATATTTAGCCAACGCCAAACCCGAAGAGCGCTCCGCCTTACGCCTGCTACTACTGGATTTAAAGATGGAAATAGTTGGCGAAGCGTCCAATTGGCCCACCACGTTATTTCAGGCACCACTCAGCCGCATGGATATGTTGTTGGTGGATTGGGATTTACTTCCCGGTTCGCCTACGGCAGCTCTGGAAGAACTCCGAAAGGCCTGCCCGGCCGCGCTGGTCATTGTCCTCATCAGCCATCTGGATGCCCGTCAGCAAGCCGCACTCTCCGCCGGCGCGGATGCGTTTATCAGCAAAAGTGAGACGCCCGAGCGTGTGGCCGAACGCTTGCGAACCGCCGCCGCGAGCTTGGCTATTATTTGATGCCACTTGGCTGATGAGAAGGACTTGAAAAGCCGGCGCATTGTGCTGCCCCGAGCGCCGGTGCAAACCGGGACAGCTCTTTCAAAGGATCGGAGGATCAAACGATGAACAAAGATATT
>Ga0105093_10000469_pt1 | contig 15355 bp, 10 predicted proteins | sample PPLLak3March2015_2_FD_79111 | JGI IMG/M metagenome (GOLD analysis project Ga0105093, IMG submission 79111) | Freshwater sediment microbial communities from Prairie Pothole Lake near Jamestown, North Dakota, USA - PPLs Lake P8 Core (3) Depth... | ecosystem: Environmental > Aquatic > Freshwater >... | reverse complement strand
CGCAGCATGCTGCAGTAGAGCGGCGAGAACACGCTGGGGTGGCGCCGGAAGGCATCATAAAGGTTGGCACCGTCGCGGATATCCTGGTGGATTCGGCCAAGGACGGATTTCAGGCGCTTGTGTTCGGTCTGGTCCTCCAGCACCTGCAAAATGGTCAGCATCGGGACGCCGGAGCGGATAAGGGTCTTGAACTGTTTGGTAAACAGAATGAGTTCGGGTGTCTTGACCGCCGAGAATAGACTGAAGGCTCCCTCGGCGCCGCCGGTGGTCGCAGCGCCCCGCGCCGAAATCACCTGAGTAGGAATGAGGCCGCGGGCGGCCAGCAGGCCGGATGCGCTTTCCATGGAGTCGGCGTCGATGTCGCCCTTGGTGGTGGCGCCGGTTTCGGTAATCGCTTGGTAGTTGAATTTGGGCATAGCCTCTCCCGATTACATGAGCACGGCCGATGCGGCCTCCTCCAGGCTGGTGATCCCCTGGATGACCTTTTCCAGCGCGTTGTTTCGCAGCGTTGCAAAATTTCCGGCGTCGACCGCGGCGCGGTTGATCTCATGCGCCGAATTACGCTTCAGAATCATGTTCTGAACCATTTCGTCAATTACCAGCACCTCGTAGACGCCCGTCCGGCCCTTGTAGCCCGAGTTCATACAGTTGAAGCAACCCTGGCCGGCGACGAACCCGCTGGTGTTCACATCGGATAGCCGCCAGTACTTCACTGCTTCCGGCGACGGAATCTGCGGCGTGCGGCAATGCGGGCACACCTTGCGAACCAGCCGCTGGGCGAATGAAACCAGCATCACCGAAGCAACCAGGAACGGTTCAATTCCCATGTCCACCAGCCGGGTCATGGCTCCGGCCGCGTCATTGGTATGCAGGGTGCTCAGCACCCGGTGGCCGGTCAGCGCGGCCTGGACGGCGATGCTGGCCGTCTCGGAGTCGCGGATCTCGCCCACCATGATCACATCCGGGTCCTGCCGCAGGATGGAGCGCAGGCCGCTGGCGAAGGTCATGCCGGCCTTGCGGTTGAGCTGCACTTGGCGGATCTTGTCGATGCGGTATTCGACCGGGTCCTCCACGGTGATAATGTTGATGTCCGGCTGGTTGACCTTCTTGAGGATCGAGTAAAGCGCGGTGCTCTTGCCGCTTCCGGTAGGGCCCGTGCTCAGGATCATTCCGTAGGGCTTGGTGATCGTGCCTTCCAGCCGCTCGCGGTCGCGTTCGTTCATCCCCAGCAATTCCAGAGAGTAGATGCTGCTGCTGGTATCCAGCAGACGCAGGACCAAGTTCTCGCCGTAAATGGAAGGAATGGTGGAGGCCCGGATGTTGATGTCCTTGTTTTTCATCTTGACGGTGAAACGCCCGTCCTGAGGCACCCGCGATAGAGCGATGTCCATGTTCGCCAGGATCTTCAACCGCGAGATGATCGGCAGAAACATGGACTTGGGCGGCGCCGGGACTTCGTGCAGCTTGCCGTCCACCCGGAAACGGATCTGGACGTGGTCCTTTTCCGGGCTGATGTGGATGTCGCTGGCTCCTTCGCGAACCCCTTGGGAAAGGATCGAGTTGACCAGACGCACCACGGGGGCTTCTTCGGCCATGCCTTGCAGCGAACTGACCTCGACGTCCTCCTGGGCAGCGGCTTTTTCAGGCCCTTTATCGATCTGGACATCCTCCAGCTCCTCGAGCACGCCGCCGATGCCGGCGTAGGTGCCGAAGAGCGTGGTGTGCAGCAGGTTCAGTTGCTGCTCGGTGCAGATCACCGCCTCCACCTCGCAGTTCGTAAAGACCTCGATGGCATCCAACGCGTTGATATCCAGCGGGTCCGTCATGGCCACCGTGATCAGCATCCCGTTCTTCTGCAACGGCGCCACGCCATATTTGTGAGCGATATCCGCCGGAATGAGGCGGGCCAGCTCCATGTCGATGATGTGCTTGTCCGGTCGGTATTTTTCAAGCTTCAGTTGATTGGACACCAAATCCACGATCTGGACTTCGCTGACGATGCCCTCGCGCACCAGGAACTGACCCAGCTTGAGATTGCTTTTCTTCTGGAACGGTAGGGCCTGCTCCAGCTGCTTCTGGGTCAGAAGCCCGCCCTCGACGAGAATTTCACCAAGTTTCTTGCGTGCGATCACGGGGAGTTCCTTATGAATTAGGCAATATAGGCATTATAGTGCATTATAGGCATTTCATTTATTAACGTAGTAGGGGTCCGCAAAAAACACGTTCTTTTCTCCCCAGGAGGCCAGCACCTGGCCGGCGGCCGCCATGCCGCCGGGCAGCAGCCGCAGCTGCGATTGGGCCGCCTCGGGAGTTGTGAACAACTGCTTTAGGACCACCGCAAACCGCATCCCGGCGGTTGGGTTCCAGTAGGGGATCAACCGGGCAGGAGAGGCGGATTCAGGATAATTCCGTAATAAGTCCAGTGCTTCCTGCAACGAACTTTTCTCGGCAATTTTAACCCACCAAGCTCCTTTATTCAATGGGACGACGCTGGCGGGGATCGCCGGAAATTGGATCGGATGGCCGACCTCCACCCGGTCAGGGTCCTCGATCCGGGGATTTGCCAGGATGATCGAACGAAAATACTTGTTCGAGTAATTCCCGTAGATCCTTTGAATCAGTCCGGAAATCGTGTCATTGCGGCGCATGTTGAGCGTGCCGAGAAGATCAGGCGGTCCGGCACCCGTTGCGGTCGAAGGCGCCGCTGCCATGCGATCCGTCTGGGTGATGTCGGGTTGCGACAATGATTCGGCAGGCGGAGTCGGCCGCGGCAAGGCCCCCCGTATCGCGGTTTCAGGTTGAGAGGCTGCGAGTGTCGGGGCCTGAACCGAAATCGCCGGCGGGGGCGTTGAGGCGGCCGGCGGGAGTGCCTGCGGCTCCGCCTTCGCCGCTTCCGGGGCGGGGATCTCCTGGCGGGCGGGAGGCGAAGGTATTCGGTGCACCGGCCAGCGCTCTGTTTGCCAAGCCCACAATAGCACCCCTCCTGCCAGCGCTCCCGTGGCCAGGACTGCCGCAGGAACGCGCCACCGGCTGCGGGCTCCGACGGGGAACACCCGCAGTGCGCAGCGCCGAACGGCGCCATAGCCCACCTTGGGTTTGTTCTGAATGATCATGGTCAGGATGCACTGGTGGCAGAGATTGATGATTTTGCGCGGGAAACCGCCGCTGGCACGGTAGATGGCGAAAATTGCCGGAAGCGTAAAAAGATCGAGCTTTTTCGGGGTGCTGCTGGACTTTTCCAGGCGGAACCGGATCATCATGCGAGTGTCCCGCAGGTCGAGCGGCTTCAAACGGTGAAAGAGATTGATCCGATCCGCGAAGTTGGGGTGCCGCCGAACCACCACCTCAAACTCTTTTTGGGCGAAAATGACGATCTGCAGCAGCTTGTATTCGTTGGTCTCGTAATTGAGGAACTCGCGCAGAAACTCCAGGCAGAACACCGGGATCTTCTGCCCCTCGTCGATAATGAGGATCGTGGTTTTCTTCTGATCGACCCCTTTGCGGAAAAGGTGGTGCTTGATGATTTCCTTGATCTGCCAGTCGCTGGCGTCTTCGGCCGGCTTCTTGCCGCTCAGAAGCTTGGCAACCATTGTCAGGAAATCACCGCTGTCTTTGAAGAAGGGATCGAGAATGAGATGGGTTTCCATCTCTTTGCGCTGGGCAAAGCGCCGAATGATTTGACGGCAGAGGGTTGTCTTGCCGGTGCCGACATCACCGATGATGACATTCAGGCCCCGGCGCAGGTGCAGCGACAGCTCTAACTTTTGAAGGCAATCCAGATGCTGCCGGGAGTGGTAGAAATAATCGGGGTCCGGCGAATTGGAGAACGGTTCGCGGTTCAGGTTAAGGATGGTGAAGTAGTCCATGAGAAATGCCTATAATGCGCTAAAATGCCTAAAATGCCTAAAATGAATTGGTTGTTGGCGCTTTCCAGCCTGCCTGTTTTGTGCCATTTAACTGGATGGACCAGCTTCTTCAAACCATAGGCATTTTAGCGCATTATAGGCATCGTAGGCATTTCTTTTACTGCTCATCCCCCCGTTTTGGCCTGCTCCACCGGCTTCAGAATGGTTGGCGTGATGAAAATCAGCAGGTCTTCCTTCAGAGAGCCTTTGCCCTCCTTCTTGAACAGCCAGCCCAGGCCGGGCACATCCAGCAACCCAGGCGTCCCTGAGCGGTCATCAATGTATTGTTCCTTGTTCAGACCCCCGATGACAAGGGTCTGGCCGTCGATCTGAATCACGTTGGTCTCGGCCTTCTTGGTGATGATGGTGGGGTTCCCCAGTACCGTCCGGGAGAAATCAACTTCGTCCTTGTTGACCTTGACGCCCAGTTTGAGAGTCTGTTCGTCGATCACATGCGGTGTGACATTCAGGCTGAGGACCGCTTTTTTGTATTCGATGCTCACCTCCCCGTCCTCCACCGACTGAAAGGGGACGTCGCGGCCGCTTTCGATCATGGCGGTCTGGTTGTCCAGCGTGGTGATCGAGGGGCTGGAGAGAATGCTAAGCTTGCCTTCGTCCTGCAGCGCGGTCAACTGTGCGGCCAGGAGCATCTTGCCCACTTCCTGGTAGATGAAGCCGAAGCTGGTGGCGCTGGCGCCGGAAATGGAACCGGCGGATGCGGGCAGATCGACGACGGTGCCGGTGGTGGGATCGACCTTGGTCCCGACGCTCTGACCCAAGGCGTTGTTGTCCCGGCCCGTCATATAGGCGCTGTGCCCGCCCAACTTGGCCACGCCGCCCCACTGCACGCCCAGCTCGCGGGCGACTTCTTTGTTGGCCTCGACGATAAAGGCCTCGATGAGCACTTGCGGAGTGGGCTTGTCGAGCTTCTCGAGGACGGCCAGGATCGAGTTCACGTCCCGGGGCAGGGCGTTGACGATCAGCGAGTTGGTGTGCTGGTCCACCAGGACCGAGCCAATGGCCTTGTTGGCCTTGTCCGGGGTCAGGAAGAATTTCATGTTCTCCTGCAGCTTGGTGGCCTCGGCGAACTTGACCGGCACGATGCGGGTGACCGGTGCTTCGGCCAGCTGCAGCTCCCGGCGGCGGGTTTCCTTGCGCAGCTCCTCCTCCAGGTCCTCGGCCGTCATGATGCGGATGATATCGCCCTGCCAGGCATAGGTCAGGTTGTGGGTGCGCAGGATTCCGAGAAACACCTGGTCCCACGGCGCCTGGGTGATGTTGATGTTGGATCGGCCAGTGACCCTGTCGTTCAGAATGATGTTGACGTCCGCCGCGCGGGCCAGCGCCCGCAAGAGCACCGAAACGTCGACGTTGCTCATCTTCAGACTGACCCGTTTGGTGGGCAGCGGGCGCTCCGTTTCGACTTTGATTTCGCTCGGACGCACGGATGCCTCTTTCACGAGTTCCTTCGGCGGTTGGGAGGCGCCGGGCGAAGAGCCCTTGGACTCCTGCGCCTTGACCTTCCACTTGTCCATAAAAGGATCCGTCGGCTCCGACTTCTTCATTGAGGCGCAACCTACTGCCAGCAACGCGCTGAGAGTTCCGACGATGGCCGCATACCGCATACCGTGCAATCTGGTCATAGCCAACCCATCCTATTCGCTTTCCTGGAGCGGGAGCACAATCTCCCCTTGTGAGGACGTCATGATCACTTTGTTAGGAAGAATGGTTTTGATGCTGAAAGCGCCGGGGTTGACTCGATCCCCGGCTTCGTACTCCATGCCGTTGATAATCGCCAAACGCTTGGGACCGATCTCAAGAAACCCGCTGTAGGCCAGATTGGGTATCGCGCGCGCGGTTTCTTTCGAGGCACGGGCCTCCGCCGAAGGCGGCGGGGTCTTACGGACGACCATAAACGGATCCTGCTTCCAGCCCGCTTCCGCCTTTTGGATGATAAGGGCGCTGGATTCCGAAGCAGCACCCTTGGCGGCGTCCGCCACTTTGGAGATGAAGACGCTCAGACTCTCCGTGGCTTGGGGCGCTGGGGCCGTGGGGCCGGTCTTAGCCCGCGGCAGGAGAAGTTCAATCGCTCCGTAGCCGACCGTGAGCACCATAATGCCGACGATGATTTTTTCCCGCTTGGTCATAAGAGGCAGTGCCTATTCCCTGGCCAACCAGAGTTTTAGTCCGAACTCCCGGCCGCCCTCGACGGCTCGGATCTCGATTTCCTCGAGGCTGTCAAAGTACGGCAGGGCGCCCAGGTCGATCAGAAGACCGCGCAGATCCGAAAACTGGCCGACCGCCGTGAACTTTGTCAGAAACCGGCCTGAGGCATCGGTGAGGGTGTTGACCTCGGGAACGATTTCCCGAACATCGAGGCGATGCGAAGCCGCCAATTGCTGAAGGCGTTTGGGCACGCCGGCGATTTCATTGCGGGTCAGCTTGGTCCGGGTCGGGGCTGGCAGCCCCTGGGGCTCCGCAGTCTTGGTCTTGGCAAAAAGGCTCTTAAAGACCGGGGAAAGGATCTTCTGCTCCTCGATACGGGATTGCAGATTTTCGATGTCCCGGTCGAGTTCGGCGGAAAGCCGTTGCGCCGGCAGGATGACCAATAGCAGGAATGCCAGGATACCAACGCCGCACAGCACCAGCAGGATCAAGGTCTGGGGAGGAAGAATGAATCCGAGTTTGCCAGTTTTCATGATCTACACTAGATCCAATTGGGCGGTGAACCGGATGACCGGCTGGTTGTCCATTGTTTCCACCGACTTCTTGCTGATGGTCGTTTGCTTGAAAAGAGTTGAATTCCTGAGCGCCATCAGGTAGGCCGCCAAATCCGCCTCCAGGGTCGCGCGGTCGCCGAAGATGACCCCATCTAGGATCAGCATCTTCTTCGGCGGTTCGGCTTTGCCTGCCGCCTTGCCCGCTGGCGCCGGGTGGACCGGCGAGCCGAGCCGGGTGGTGATGCTCAGCAGCCGAACGCTGGCGGGAGTGGTGTTGGCCACCTCGCCCAACACGGCCACGCCGAGAAAGTTGTTGCCGATGCCCTGGAGGCTCCGATTCTGTGTGCGAATCCGATCCACCAGTTTGAGAATCAGGTTCTTGTCCACTCGCAGATCGAAGCTGCTGAGCTGGTTTTGCAGGCTGGCTTTCTGGAAATCCCTCTCCTTGATCTGCTGCTCCTGCCGAAAGGCGAATCCGGTGCAGGCGAGGATCAGGATCAAGAAACCGGCGAGCACCCCGCGGTTGATGTTGCGAGCGATCGACGTCTTGCGTTTATCCTTGTGGGTATGAAGGAAGTTGGGAGTGATGGAATTATTGGCCAGCGCCATTCCAAGCGCCGGCGCAAACGAGCTTTTCACCGCGCCGGAATCGGGGGCGGCCGAGAGCGCGGTGAAATGCTCACCTTCCGCAAAAGGGTCGATGATCTCAATCGGCAGGCCGAGTTCGTCGCTGATGTAATCCAGGATGCGCGGATGCAGTTCGACACCGCTGGAGACATAGATTTCTTCTACTCGGGCGTTGTCGAAATTGATTCCAAAATGCCGGATGGTTCGTTCCACCTGCCGCACGAGCCGCTCCAGGGCCGGCAGGATCATTTGAAAAATTCGCTCCTCCTTGATGGCCAGCTGCCTGTCGGCCACGGCCTCCGCGGCAGGTTCGTGAACCGGACTGAAAAATACGCTCTGGGCGATTTCCAACTCCTGTTTCAGCCGCGTTTTAATGGCCCGAATGCGGTTCTGGTCAGTCGTCGGCGATTTAGCCAGCGTGAGTTCAAACCAGTTCTGCTCGATCTCGTGCTGCAACGCCTCGACCATGGTTCGGATGCCGGCCTTGATGCCGCGTGACAGCAACAGGTTTCCATCGGAGAAGATATCAATGCGCGACCAGTCCCGGCCAATGTAAAGGCTGGAGACCGCAACGCCATGGGTTTGGATCCGACCGGAACGCAGCAGGGTCTGAAAAGCAAAAGGGACAATGGAGATGCCCGTCAACGGGAAGCCAGCGCGAAGGAACAACTCTTGAAGTTCCTCCACCACCTGGCGCGGGGCCGTATAGGCCATCACTGCGATTTTCTTTACACCGCCCTCTTCGGCTTCGCCCAATAAATCGAAATCGAAAATGGTCTCTGGTTCTTTGAAGGCGGAATGCTTCTGGTAGGACCAGAAGGCGGAATTTGCAATTTGGTTCGGGGAGACTTTCGGAATCTTGAGGTGGCGGGTTTCCACCCGGGCCGAAGGAATGGTCGTCCACAATTCGACCGTTTTGGCCGTGCCGCAAAATTTCGAAAGTGCCGACCCCAAGAACTGCGGAAAACTCGGATGGTCTCTTGGAATTTCAGGATCAAAGGGGACGCGCACGAACTCGATCAGCTCGATCTTATGCTCCGAGATTCGTTTGACCTTAACCAGCTTAAGGTCCTCCCGGCCCAGGTCCACCCCTACCGCGAGGTTGCCACGGGTCAAGGAAAACGAACTGCTCAGCAGGGTGGGCCAAGGCCGGCCTCTCGGCTTTTCCCCGCTACCAGCGGGAAGGGTCTCTGCGTCCGAGTCGCGAATCAGCTCCAAGAGCCTCTCGGTTGACGATAGCTCATCCTGCTTGGCCAAGGCGATTATCTCCGTTGAATTCAAAACCGCATTAAATAACCTTATTAATTAATTCATAAAATGCGTGAGAAGTCAAGAAGAACACTGCACGCTGCGTTTGGAGCAATCGAACCCGCTGGATGCACCAATTCATTCGGCCCTCAGCGCGGCTGAAAATACAAGACCGTCGGCTGAAGCGCAAGTGAAATCAAGACGGGACGATAGCGATTACTATTCCATATTAAAATTTAGCTATTGTCAAAACTAAATTTCACCGGTATTATGTAGTTTAGTACACACTTTTTGTTCCTGTCCTAAAGCCGGCGAAGGAGAGGTTGGATCGATATGGATAATGAGTTGATCGGTGTCAGCAAGAACATCCATCGCATCCGGGAACTCATCGACCGGGTCGCACAAACCGGTCTCAACACCGTCGTTTGCGGGGAAACCGGGGTTGGCAAGGAGCTGGTCGTCCAGAGTCTTTATCAAAAATCCGACCGTGTCGGCAAACCTTTTGTCAAGGTGAATTGCGCTGCGCTACCCGACAGCCTTCTTGAAAGCGAAATGTTCGGTTACGAACAGGGGGCCTTCACCGGAGCGGAACGGCGCCGCAGGGGAAAATTCGAGCAGGCGCATGGCGGGGTGTTGTTCTTGGATGAAATCGGCGACATGACGCTGCCGCTGCAATCTAAGCTCTTGCATGTCCTGCAGGGCGGAGATTTCACTCCGCTCGGGTCCGAAAAAACGGTTAAAACCAACGCCTGGGTCATTGCGGCAACCAACCATGAGCTGGAAAAAGATCTGTCGGCCGGAAAGTTCCGGGAGGATCTTTACTTCCGGCTGAGCGCAATCAAAATCCTTATCGAGCCTCTTCGCAATCGTCAGGAGGACATCCCCTTCCTGATCGACTACTACATCCAAAAATACCGGCGCGAATTCAATGCTCGGGAACTGGTTATGCCGAGGCAAAAAACGATTGATCGCCTTTGCGCTTATTCCTGGCCGGGGAATGTGCGCGAGCTGCAGAACATGCTTAAGCGAATCATGATTCTGGGCGATGGCGAAGAAAATATCAGTGCGCTCATGAACGTGCCCGACGAAAACGCTGGGGCCGCCGCGCCGACCTCCCCGTGTGCCGCGCCAATCACCGCCCCACAGGCCATCGACACCAAAGACCTTGGGGACCTTTCGTCCCTTGCGTTGAAGAAGGTGCGCAAGAGGGCTATGGACCAGGTAGAGCGGGAGGTCATTTCCTACGTTTTGCAGAAGACCGCATGGAACCGCAGCAAGGCCACTAAAATTCTTAAGATCAGTTACAAAACCCTTCTCTATAAAATAAAGGACCTGGGAATCAAACCCCCGCCAGACACTTTGGAGTAAGTGCCCTGCTTAGATAAAAATTTTACCAAAATAAAGAAATCAAGCTCTCACAAATGCGTTTTATTTGAATCCTTCCGACGATACCCTTTTGTATCTACTGGCTGCCGTCTAAAACAATATTGATTATTAAATACAGAGAGATAGGAATATTCTTTGCCGAATTGAGCAAGGGGAGTGGCATGTAAAATGCTTGGGTGGTTCTCCTTGAAATCAGGCGCGGGAATCCAAACCGCCGATCCCAAATAACCTACAAATTTCAATGAGAATTTTCGATGCAGCCGGGAACTGAAAACGTGGCCCTCGTCGAAGCTGGAGGGCGGCGATCGGGTGTCGATCGGCGAACTTTTTCCTACACTTGCTATATCCCAGAGCGGCGTAGGGGCACGGACCGGCGCAGCGGACGTGACCGTCGAGAAAACAAGCGCCTTTGCATCATCGCTGAAATCGAAGTGAGTCAAGCCACCGATCCGCAAGGTGCTGCTCCCCTCCCTTAGCGCGGCAACTTCATTCGTTCTTTTGCGCTTTGGCCCTACCTCCTCCTCGGCGAATCGACACCGGCCCAGCGCGCGGATCGATGCCATCAACCGCCCGTGCGCTTGCATCCTTCACCAGGCCTTGCTAAAGAACCTACTAAAACCAGGAAGAGGCGTGATTGTTGGCACGCTTACCTGACGACATCACCCATTGATCAAGCAACAGCAGGAACTGGTTCAGACCCGCGGGCGTTGGCAACGCGCATGAAAAACACACCAAAGATTCGCGTCCGTTTCTGGGACCAGATGGTGTTGATCGGCATCGGCCTGGCGCTGTTCTACACGATATTCGAATCGATCCTTTCCATCTTCCTCCAGGTAAATGTCGACTTCATGCAGCGCATTCTCGGCACCGGGCCGAGCACCATATACAGTCGTTTGACCATCCTTTGCCTGTTCGCCATTTTCGGCTCGCACGCCCAATATACCATTAACCAACGCCAAGCGGCTGAAGCTGCCCTGCGAGAAAGCGAAGAACGGTTTCGACTCATCATCGAAAATTCGCCGGTGGGGTATTTCGAACTCGATCTCAAGGGCAGCTTTATCTTCTTTAACAACGCCACGTGCGACATTTTTGGCTATCCTGCGCACGAACTGGGCTGGAAGGCGCATAGCGATGTGGCGGATGCCTCCAGCCGCAGTCGGTTGTCCGAAGCCTTTGAAAGGGTGCTCGCCTCTGCGGAGACGGCTAAATCCGTGGATTGGGTTCTCGCCCGCCGTGACGGCTCCAAACGATTTGCAGAATCCTCCATCTCCCTGCTCAAGGATCGCAAGGGGAGGCCTTCCGGCTTCAGCGTGTTTCTCAGGGATATCACCGAGCGCAAACGCGCCGAAGCGCTGATGCGCGCCAAACTGGCGGCCGAGGCCGCCAGCCGCACCAAGGGCGAGTTTCTGGCCAGTATGAGCCATGAAATCCGTACCCCGCTGAACGCGATCATCGGTCTGGTCGAGCTGCAGTTGGGTACCGACTTGACCGCCGACCAGCGCGAAGACCTCGACGTCGTTAAGTCTTCGGCGTATGCGCTGCTTTCAATCATCAACAACGTACTGGATTTTTCCAAAATCGAGGCCGGAAAGCTGGAGCTGGAGCAAACGCGTTTCAGCATTGAAACCTTCTTGGATGAATCCGTCCGCATCATGGCCATGAAGGCCCATCTCAAGGGGCTGGAGCTGGCTTACCGCATGGAGCCGGTTGTGCCGGACCGGCTCATCGGAGATCCCAATCGGCTGAGGCAGGTGGTCCTGAACTTGGTGGATAACGCCATCAAATTCACCGAGCGGGGAGAGGTCATCGTGCACGTGTCCCTGCGGGGGCAGACACCGAAGGAGGTCCGTCTGCAGTTCACCGTTACCGATACCGGAATCGGTGTGGCGCCGGACAAGCAGCACCGCATCTTCAAACCTTATGATCAGGGCGACCCCGCGGTCGCGCGGCGCTTCGGTGGCACGGGGCTGGGGCTTGCCGTCTCCAGCCGGTTGGTGCGGATGATGGGCGGGCAGATCGCTATAAGCAGCCGCCCGGGACACGGGAGCGCATTTGGTTTCACCGCGCTGTTCAACCGTGCTCCGGAGTTGCGGGAAGCGACTCCTACGGTCTTGCCGACGGACTGCCTTCAAGGGAAGTCGGTGCTGGTGGTAGACGATAACGCGCCGGCCCGCCGCATCGTCATGGAAATTTTGGAAAGGCACCGAATGGAGGTCCGCGCAGCGGGCAGCGCCGAGGAAGCGCGGCGGAAGTTTCTGAAGGAAGCGCCTCCCGCAGTGGTATTGGTGGATTCCGGTCTGCCAGGAACCGACGGCTTTTCCTACGCTGCGTGGCTGCGCCGGGATGCCGGCTTTTGCGGGCCCGTGATTCTGATGCTGACCTTCACGCATCTCAAACGCAAATCGGAATGCGCCGGTCTTGGCGTAAGTGCGACTTTGCTCAAGCCGTTCGGATCTCGGGAACTCATGCAGACCTTGGTCAGGACCCAGGCGGACGGGTCCGGCCCGCTTTCCTCCGCCTCCGAAATCGGCTCTGCGCCTCCGGCTGTCAGCGAGCTTTCCGCCAGGGAGCAACCCGCCATTGTGCCGCCGGGTGGCATCGTACGCGGCCTGCGGGTTCTCGTGGCCGAGGATACCCCGGTCAACCAGAAATTCATTCTGCGGCTGCTGGATCGCTGGGGGCATAAGACGGTGCTGGTCGATGACGGCCGCAAAGCCGTGGCAGAAGTTTCAAAGGCGGTTTTTGACGTGGTGCTTATGGATGTGCAAATGCCGGAGATGGACGGTCTGGAATCGGCGGCAGCCATCCGGCGGATGGAAACCGGCAGCAACCGGCACACGCCGATCATCGCCATGACGGCTCATGCCATCAAAGGCGACCGGGAGCGTTGCCTGGCGGCGGGGATGGACGAATACCTCTCCAAGCCAATCGATGCCGAGAAGCTGAAGCAGATCATCGAGCGACTGACGGCGGCGCATTCACCGCCCGAAGCGGCGAGCGCCGGCGAGGAGCTGGTGCCGGGGGTCCTGAAAGCCTTCGAGAACGACTGGCATTTCTTTGCGGAGGTCGCGGAGGTGTTTTTCAGCGACTACCCGCGCCAGCTGGACAGCCTGCGAGCATCCGCGCAAAGCGGCGATGCGGCCACGTTCCGGCGGGCCGCCCATTCGTTGAAGGGGGTGCTGCGGAATTTCCAGGACGAAGGCGCCGCTGGAAAGGCCTTTCACCTCGAAACCAAGGGCCAGTCCGGAGACCTTGTCGGCGTCGAGGCGTTGATCGAAGAGCTGGCGGCGGAAGTCAGGCGGCTGGAGGTTCGGCTGCGCCGATTGATCAGGGAAAGACTGCCCAGTGGGCACGAAAATTACTAATACGAGCATGGAGCTTCGAACTCGAAATGGTGCCGCCACGATTTCGTTAGTGGACAATAGGCTTTTCAGGCGGCCTGAGGTATAATCGATCCATCACGCAGCGGCCAGGATTCAAAAAGCGCTTATGAAGAAGAAGAAAATATTGGTCGTCGACGATGACCGTGTCATTCTGACCTTTGCGAGTAGGCTGCTCGCCCGGGAGGGGCATGAGGTCATAACGGCGGGCGACGGGTTCGAGGCGCTGAACGTGCTCTCCGGTTTCACCCCGGATATCATGTTCTTCGATCTGATCATGCCCAAAATCGACGGGGACAAGCTGGTTCAGATCGTGCGCAGCAAGCCTGCTTTGAAGAGCTGCTTTCTGGTAATTGTCTCGGCGGCGGTGGCCGAGATTGATTTTAATTTCCAGGATACCGGAGCCGACTACTACGTGGCCAAAGGCCCTTTCAGTGCCATGGCCGAGAATTTCCTTTCGGCCATCCGGGCCTCCGAGAATCCGCCCACGGCGGCGGCGCCTAAACCCGTGGTCGGCCTGGAGCACGTCTATGCCCGCCAGCTCACCCGAGAGCTGCTCTCGCGCAACCGTCATCTGGAAACGATTCTTGAAAGTATGTCCGAGGGCATCCTCGAGGTGTATGCCGGCAAAATCGTTTATGCCAACTCGGCAGCCGTCGCCCTGCTGGGAATCCCCCAGCAAAAACTGCTGACCGTCTATCCGCCGGATTTGTTCACGGGAAACGTTCGTGATCGGATCGAGGGCCTTTTTGCGTCAGTCCCGGGGCTGTCGGCCGAGACCGGCGTGAACCAGCCGCTTGAGTTCAACGGCCGGCAGGTGATCGTCAAGAAGTTGCCGGTGAAGGGTGACGAGGCGACGGTCATCCTGATGATCACCGACATCACCGAGCGCAAGCGCCTGGAGCTGCAGCTCCAGCATGTGCAGAAGATGGAAGCCATCGGAACGATTGCCGCCGGAGTGGCCCACAATTTCCGCAACACCCTGACCGAGATTCTGGTGAACAGCCAGCTGATCCAGCTCAACCACAAGGATCAGCCGGCGTTGCAGGAAATCACCGGGCGCATCAATTCCTCGGTCAAGAAGGGCTCACGCCTGGTAGACGGGTTGCTGCATTTCTCACGCAAGCAGATCAACAAGGAGTACAAAGCCGTCGATCTGGTGACCGTGGTTCGAGAGACGTCTCAGATCATCGGGAAATCATTTGAGGCCCGGATCGAAATTCAGGTCGATCTTCCGGAACGCCTGGCGATCCTGGGGGACACCGCCGGGCTGAGTCAGGTCCTGATGAACTTGTGCACCAACGCTCGAGACGCCATGCCGAACGGCGGCGTGCTGCGGATCGAGGCCCGGCGCGAAGGCCCGCATGCGGTCGTACATGTAACCGACACGGGCATCGGCATGGACCGTGAAATCATCGAAAAATGCTTCGACCCGTTTTTTACCACGAAGCCGATCGGAAAAGGCACGGGACTCGGGCTGTCCACCGCTTACGGCATCATCAAAAGCCACGACGGGTCGATCAATATCCAATCGCGCCCAGGGGCTGGGACCACCTTCGTTTTGCGTTTTCCATCAGTGCAGGCGGCGGAGGACGCGAAGGCGGAGGATGGACGGGCGCTAATCCACGGTCGAGGCGAATGCGTCCTGCTGGTCGATGACGAGGCCGAAATCCTGCGGGCGATGCAAGGCCTGCTCAAAACGCTCAACTACCGCCCGCTGTTCGCCGAAAATGGTGTCCAGGCGTTGAGCCTTTACGCAGCATGGCGTCCGGAAGTGGTGCTGCTGGATGTGAACATGCCGGGGATGGACGGCATGGAGTGCGCGCACCGGCTTCTGGAGATCGATCCTCAGGCCCGTATCGTAATGTTTTCCGGTTATGAGCCGGCTCAAGGCAAGCAACCGGACCGGCTCGACCGCAGCTTGTTGAAAGGCTATCTGACCAAGCCGGCGGACATTGCCGAGCTCAGTCAGTTTCTGGCGAAAGTTCTCCACGAAAACTCTTAGCGGGTGTTCGGCCTCACGCGCGTCAAGTCTTAAAAAACCCCCGGATGCTTCAGATAGATAAAACGGATTCAACCGATTTTGGGG
>Ga0105093_10000468_pt1 | contig 15361 bp, 17 predicted proteins | sample PPLLak3March2015_2_FD_79111 | JGI IMG/M metagenome (GOLD analysis project Ga0105093, IMG submission 79111) | Freshwater sediment microbial communities from Prairie Pothole Lake near Jamestown, North Dakota, USA - PPLs Lake P8 Core (3) Depth... | ecosystem: Environmental > Aquatic > Freshwater >... | reverse complement strand
GGCCTGCTTCTGCTGTATGGTTTTGCATGGTGGCAATTGCGGCGTGGCGACGGGTATCGAGAAGTTGGGTAAAAAAACTCCCATCAGGGTCGGTTTTCCTTCCTTAAGTCTAATCCAGAAACCTCAAGTTGGGTGCCGGTTTTGCTTCGAATAAAATCATAACCAACCGAAATTAAATGTTTTTGATGTGAATTAATGGGTTTGGCGTGATCTTTGAAGAGCCCTTGGCAGTCGTCCCGCGCAGTTGCATTTTTTCTCTCACACTTTTGGAGGAGCGGTAATGAGCCATTCGCAGCAACTCAACAGTCCGCAGCAGTCGCTTTTGAAGCATTATCAAAACTCCGAGTTTCGTCAGCGGCGGTGCAAGCCGCGCAAGTCCTGTAAAATTCCGGTCGCCTTCTCCATCGGGACCGAGGAGCGCTGCTCCGACCTGATGGAGAACATCAGTCTCGAGGGGGCCTTTATCAGGACGGACGCTTATTTTTTCCCCGGCGAAGTGTTGACCGTCTCGATTCCTTTTTCCAGCCGCAACAAGCAGGTGCGGGTTCGGGGAAAGGTGGTTCGGCGCAACGAGCAGGGCATCGGAATCAAATTCGAAAAGCGTGCCGTCTCCCCGGCCAAAGCCAAATAACCCGCCATCCTGGCCGGTAAAGTTTGTGGCGTTCCAACCGATTACTGAAGAAGTCGATCTTTTCGATCTCAATTCGGGCGAACGCTTTCAGGCCGTGTGCTCTATGACGGGTAAAATGACCATTGCCCTGCTGAAGCGCGAAGCGGAGCTTTATCGCACCCAGGGGCTTCACCGCGAGGCGATCAGCGTCTACGAAAAAATTTTAGAAGCGGGGAGTGCGCTCGATGCCGAGGTTTGGCAGGCGGCGCAGTGCCGGGTAGAGCAGTTGTCGCAGGAACTGGCGGTCCTGGAATGCGCGCCGGGAGACGCCATTTCGCCTGCGGCGGTCGATCTCATCCGGGGCGTCTGGGAGGGCCGGGGCGATACCTGCGATCCCCACAACAGTGCCAGCGCTTTCCGGGAGATGGGCCTTTTTGAAGAGGCGCTGGCGGAGTATGCCAAGCTCTATCAGCCGTTGCGCCCGGCGCCGGAAGTGCTCGCGGGGCTCTGTGAATGTCTCTCGCGGTGCTGCACACCAGCAAGCCTGCCGCAGCGCTTCGCCCGCCTGCTGGCACCCCACGGCCTTGATGTCCAGGAAACGGCCGACGCCCAATTTGACCTGGCGGCAACCGCAGAGAAAGCCGGGTTCTCCGAGACAGCCCTGGCACTCTACCGCGGAGTCCACCGGATTGCCCCCGATCACCCTGGGCTTCGCCAGCACCTGGACAAAATGTCCGGTCGCGCGAAATGGCCCCTGGTGCCTGCAACCCTGTGGAGCCGGGTGTGTTCTCAGTTGGTTTCCGAAAACGGCGCGTGCCGGGGATTTACCCAGCGCCTGCGACTGCTGCTTGCGGTGCTGGCAAACCGTTGGCGGGCAAAAGGGTATCCGGCGGTCCGCCACTGAGTGGCAGCGGTCGACTTTTTGCCGGCTTCGCTCCGCCGGGAGCCCTGCGATGGTGCCGATCCTGGAGTGATTCCCAGCCCCCGCGCATCCCCAAGCGGCGGGGTGACTGTTTGAGGGCCGCAAGCGGGACCTCGGGGAAGCCTTGACGCTCATTTTTCGATCTTGACATCCTGCAACAAGAAAACATATATATTCGGCCCGATACCTTCATGGCTTGTTGAAGGATGTTCGTTGCTGCACGATCCTCCGCTCAACGACAGACCGGCGTATGATGAGTCGAGGCGGAAATCGTCGCGCCAGCATCCCAATCCGCACCGTCCAACCGCATTTTTTGTCAGCAGGCCCACACCCGGTTTGCGGCTTGCCCTTCGGGGTTGCACGGAGGCGGATCACCCCTCCGAACGAGAGACGCCGTCATATCCCACTGATCCCTGAGGAATCGTCGGATGAATTCTGTCGCTGAACTGAAAAGGCCGGTGGCCCGGCTCGGAGCTGCCGCCATTGGAATTGTCCAGGAGTTGGGGGCTTACACGCTGTTCACCCTCAAGGGCCTGTGGCACATCTTCACCTTCCCGCTCCAGATTGCCAAGATCCTTAATCAGGTCTATTTCATCGGGATGAAATCGGTTCTGGTCATTTGCCTGACCGGGGCCTTCACCGGCATGGTGCTCGGGTTCCAGGGCTACTACAGCCTGGTGAAATTCGGTTCCGAGGGGTTTTTGGGCGCGGCCGTGGCGCTCTCCCTGGTGCGTGAACTGGGGCCGGTGCTGACGGCGATTATGGTGGTCGGCCGCGCCGGCTCGGCGATGGCGGCGGAAATCGGTATTATGCGGATTTCCGAACAAATCGATGCCCTTGAAACCATGGATATCGATCCGCTGCGGTTTTTGGTCAGCCCCAAAATCGCCGCTTCGCTGATCAGCTTTCCGCTGCTCACGGCTATCTTTGATGTGGTCGGGATTTTCGGCGGCTACCTGACAGGCTCGATCCTGCTGGGGATCAACCCGCACATTTACTATGCCCGGGTGGAGTCGGGGGTCCTGCTGGAGGACGTCACCGGCGGTTTCATCAAGTCCGTGGTGTTTGGCTTGGTGGTGGTGACGATCTGCTGCTATCAGGGGTACTATACCCACAAGCGGGCCGATGGTTTCGGGGCCAAAGGCGTCAGTCTTGCGACCACCTCGGCGGTGGTCAAATCCTGTGTGCTGGTCCTGGTCGTGGACTATGTGCTGACCTCTTTTCTGATGTAGGCCGTGATGAAGCAGCCCCTGATCGAATTCAAAAACGTCAGCAAAAGTTTCGGTGCCAACCACGTACTGCGGGGTGCCAGTTTCCGGGTTTTTCCCGGTGAGGTGACGACTCTGATCGGTAAAAGCGGTTCGGGCAAAAGCGTCATGCTGAGGCTGATCATCGGGCTGCTGGCGCCCGATTCGGGTGAAATCCTTTTCGACGGCCGGCCGCTTGCGGGCATGAACAAGCAGGAGCGCAAAGCGTTCAAACGGAAATTCAGCTACATGTTTCAGGGATCGGCGCTGTTCGACTCCATGACCGTATTTGAAAACATCGCCCTGCCCCTGATGGAGCGCACCACGTTGCCCAAGGCCGAAATTCAGCGGCGCGTGCGCGACAAGATGCGCCAGTTGGACCTGCACCAGATCGAAGACAAGAATCCCGCGGTGCTTTCCGGGGGCATGAAAAAACGGGTGGCCCTGGCCCGCGCCCTGGTCACCGATCCGGAAATCGTGCTCTTCGACGAGCCGACCACCGGCCTGGATCCCATTCGCAAAAACGCCGTGCACAGCCTGATTTCAGATTACCAGAAGCGTTATCGCTTCACCAGTGTGGTGGTCAGCCATGAAATCCCGGATGTTTTTTACATCTCCCAGCACATCGCCATGATCGACCAGGGACGGATCCTGTTTGAAGGCTCGCCGGAAGAAATCCAGAATGTCTCAGATGCCAATATCCAGTCTTTCATCCGGGGCATGGAAAGCCGGCGGGACGAGTTGACCGGCCTGTCCCACCGACGCCAGGGTGAACGGCGCTTCAGCCAGGAGATCGCCCGGCTGAAGCGGCACAATAGCGCATTTTCACTGGTCCTGCTGGTCTTCGAAAATCTTCCGGAGATCAATGCCAAAATGGGCCATGAAGCCGGCCAGACCGTCTTGAAGGAATTTGCGATTGGGCTTCAGAAACACCTGCGGGTTACCGATACCTGCTCGCGCTACGGGATGGACAAGATTCTGATGCTGCTGCCGGACACCACCCGGGAGCAGGCTCATATGGTGTGCTCAAAGCTGACCCACGAGTTCAGGCGCACGGAAATCGCCCCATCCAGGAGCCTCGAGAGCCTCTGTTTTGTCGTCAGGGCGGGGTTCGCTGAGGCGATGCAGGACAATCGCATCGAAGATGTCCTGGAAAGGGCGGAAACAGCACCCGACACCATTTTTGAATTTCGGATCTGTTAGCTTGTGGAGGAAAGTAAATGAAAGCGTCCGTCGAAACGGCGGTGGGGATCTTCGTACTGATCGGGATCCTGAGCGTCGCCTATCTCACCGTCAAACTGGGCAAACTGGAACTGCTGGCGGATAACTACTATGTCCTCGATGCCCGTTTCCAATCGGTTTCGGGGCTCAAGAAAGGCGCCCAGATCGAAATCGCCGGTGTGCCGGTGGGCAAGGTGGATACGATCACCTTCGATCATGAGCGCCAGGTGGCTCTGGTAAAACTGAAAATCGAACTTGGCGTGGTGCTGACCGACGACGTGATCGCTTCGATCAAAACCGCCGGTCTGATCGGCGACAAGTACATCAAGCTCTCTCCGGGAGGCTCCGATACCGTGCTGAAGGCGGGCGACACGATCATCGAAACCGAATCGGCCCTCGATATCGAGGAGCTGATCAGCAAATACGCGTTTGGCAAGGTGTGAACCCCGGCAGCAGTCGCGTCCGGGTCTTTTGGCCAAACCTGGAGCAACCGGTTTACGGGAAAGGGTGGCAATCCAAATGAAACCGACACTCGCGGTATTCCTGGCCGTCGTGCTGATGGCCGCAGCGGCCGGCGCCCAAGAGGCGCCTGGGCCCCTGGAAGCGCTCAGGGGGCCGGTCAACACGGTGCTGCAAATTTTGCAGGACCCGCAATATGATCCCCCGGAACAGCGACAGGTTCAACGGGATAGAATCTGGGGCGTAACGCGCGATATCTTCGACTTTACCGAAATGGCCAAACGGGCCCTGGCCGTCAGCTGGAGAGAATTCACCCCCCCCCAGCGCAAGGAATTCACCGAGCTTTTTTCCGAGTTGACCGCCCATAGCTACCTCGAACAGATCAAAGGGACAATCACGGGGCTTGCGGTGGAGTTTTTGGGTGAGGAAATCCTGTCGGACAGCAAGGCGATGGTCAAGACCAAAGTTCGCCGGGAGCAGGTTGAGACCCCGGTGGACTACCGCATGCTTCAGGCGGGCGGCCGCTGGTTGGTCTACGATGTCAATATCGAAGGGGTCAGCCTGGTGCAGAATTACCGGACCCAATTCCGCGAAATTCTATCCAAGGAAACGCCCGAGCAATTGATCCAGAAACTCAAGACCAAACTGCAGGAGCAGAGAGTGGGGCTCGCCGAGGCCTCTTCCTGAACAGCCTCCTCTTGGCCAGGAAGGGAAAGCGGTCATTGAACTTCCGATTCATAAAAACCGGTGTGATCCTGGGCCTTCTGGTTTTCCTGGGGGGAATACTGCCGGCCTGCGGGTCCGGCCTGGCCGCCGCAGCGGAAACCGAAGAGATCGGGGCCGAGTTTCAGGATGATGATCTTGACTTTCTGGATGAGGAGGAAGAGCAGGATCTCCCGCGGGTCGCCGATCCCCTGGCCCCCTGGAACCGCCTCATGCATCGGTTCAATGACAAATTCTACTTCTGGCTGCTGAAGCCCGTCGCCCAGGGCTACAAGGCCGTCACACCCACCCCGGTGCGCACCGGGATCAAGAACTTCTTCCACAACCTGATCTACCCGATCCGTCTGGTCAACTGCCTGGCCCAGGGCAAGATGGCCGCGGCGGGTACCGAAACCGAACGCTTTCTGACCAACACCTTCGTTGGCATTCTGGGCTTCGGAGACCCGGCCCGCCACAAGCTCAACATGCTGCCGCACGATGAGGACCTCGGGCAAACCTTGGCCCATTACGGTGTCGGCAACGGGTTTTACATCGTCTGGCCGATTCTGGGGCCCTCGACCCTGAGGGATTCGGTCGGGTTTGTGGGCGACCGCTTCCTCAACCCGGTCACTTACGTGGACCCAACCGCCCTGTCGATCGGGATTACCGGATACAAGATCGTCAATGACACCTCCTTTCAAATCGGCGACTACGAGGCGCTCAAGGAGGCGGCGGTTGAACCCTACAATGCCCTGCGCAATGCCTACATCCAGTACCGCCAGAAGAAAGTGGCCGAGTAGCGGGCCTCCGGCGCGCCCCTGGCTTCGGTCGCCGGCGGTCTGCGGGGCGGTTGCGCAAGCGCGGCTGAGATCAAATAAGGGGTGGACAAATCGGCCCCTCGACTATATCATGGAAACTCATCACCATCCCCGATTCATTTTCTCTTTGATCGCCTAACTCTTTCAGCGCCGCCGGTTTCGGCGCTGCTTGCAGCCACCGCAGGCGAAGCCCGACCGAACCTGCTCCAAGGCCACCCTGCGTGGTAAATGTCTCAACCCGGATCGAGTCAGCGAGGTGAGTTATGAACGACAGGTCAGAGGCAGTCGCCGGACCGGAATCGATGCTTTCCGCGTGGATGAAGATGGCCACCGATTTCTGGGGGCCGGTGATGAAGCAGTGGACCACGGCCGTGGATCCTGTTGAAGGCCAACCGGAAGGGCCTCTGCCCCGCACCATGGCCTCGTGGTCGTCCTACCTCAAATCCTTGACGGCGCTTTCGGCCAGCATGGGGGAGGGCGGCAGTGCCGACGCCGTTTTAAAGGGCATCGGCGTCATGCCGGACGTGCTGCTGAGACTGCTCGAGGGCGCCTGGAACAGCACCTTCACCCTTCAGCGGCAGTTGATTGAGAAAGCCGGCCGGATGGGGGCGTCGGTTGAAGCCTACCAGTTCGAGGGGCTCGACCAGGAGACTTTCAAGGCCTGGGCCGAAATCTACAAGGAGGAGTTTCAGCAATTTCTGCAGGTCCCGCAACTGGGGCTGACCCGCTTCTACCAGGAAAAAGCGCACCGCACCCTCGATAAGTTCCTCCTGCTGCAAAACGGACTGGCCGAGTTTGCCAACATCCTCTACCTGCCCATGGAACAGTCCGTCAAAGTCCTGCAAGAGAAAGTGGCCGAACTCGCCGAAAAAGGGGCACTGCCCGAAAAACCCAAAGACTATTACAACATGTGGGTCAAAATCCTCGAGGGGCATTACATGACGCTTTTCAAAACGCCCGAATACACCCAAACCCTGTCACGGGTACTGGGCGCCTGCGAGGATTATCAGGCCACTCGGGACGACCTGCTGCAGGATGTGCTCAAAAGCCTGCCGGTCCCCACCAACCGAGATATGGACGCACTCTACAAGGAAATTTACACCCTGAAGAAAAAAATCCGAGCGCTCGAGAAAAAAGCCGCCAAATAGACGGCGGGACCCCCACCCGGTCGAATTGCGGCAATATATCAGAAAGAAGGTGCAGCGATGGCTCAGCCAGGAATTCCCGTTGACCTGATAATGGCCAAGCTTGTCGAAGACGCCGAGAAGGTCGGCAAGCGCGCGCAGAAAGCCGCGGATGTCATGCTCGGCGCCTTGGACACCGAGCTGGGTCCGACCGCTTTCCGCATCGTCTATGAGGAGGACCGCGTCAAGCTGAAGCATTACATGCCCGCCGGCGGGGTGCAGCTCAAGCACCCGCTGCTGATAGTCTACGCCCAGATCAACCGTGAAACCATGCTGGATCTGCAGCCGGGCCGCAGTGTGATCAAGAACTTTCTTGACGGCGGGGTCGAGGTTTACATGGTCGACTGGGGCTATCCCACCCGCAAGGACAAATTCCTGACGATCGACGACCATGTCAACGGCTATATGGACAATATCGTCGATTTTATCCTCGAGCGGCACCAGCTTTCGCAACTGCACCTGATGGGCATCTGCATGGGCGGGACTTTCAGCGTGATCTATTCGGCCCTTCACCCCCAGAAGGTCAAAAATCTGGTGACCACCGTGACCCCCACCAACTTCGACACCAACCAGGGGCTGCTGCACATCTGGATGAAGGCCATCGACGTGGACCGCATGGTGGACACCTTTGGCAATATCCCCGCGGACTTGATGAACTTCGCTTTTCTTCTATTGAACCCGGCGCGCCTGATGATTGACAAGTATGTGGGGTTTTTAGAAAACATGGACAAAAGAGATTTTGTCGAAAACTTCATCCGGATGGAAAAATGGATTTTCGACAGCCCGGACATCACCGGCGAAACCTTCCGCCAGTTTGTCAAGGATTGCTACCAGAAAAATCTGTTGATCAACAGCCAGATGGAGGTGGGCGGCGAGCGGGTGGAGCTCAAAAACATCACCATGCCGCTGCTCAACTTCTACGGTAAGTTCGACCACCTGGTGCCCCCTGCTGCCTGCGAGCTGTTGTGCCAACGGGTGGGCAGCAAGGATACCGAGGATATCTGCCTGGAAACCGGGCACATCGGCATCTATGTGAGCTCGAAATGCCAGCGCGCCTTTTCCCCCAAAATAATCGAGTGGCTCAAGGCGCGCGACCAGCCGGCCGGTCGGCCGCGGCGCGCTGCCCGGTCCACCGCCAGCGTGGCAGCCGCATCGGGGGGCAAACGCAGGGCCGCGACGGCTGCAAAGGCAAAAAAGGCGTAACAGTCTGTCAAACGGAAACCGGATTGGACGAACAGGTGGTGTGAGGAGAGCAGACCATGACCAAAAAAACCGATTACTTTCGTACCTTTTGCAAAGTCAGCAGCGCTTTCGGATCCTCCCTGAAAAAGGATGAACTGCTGGACATGATCGTAAAAAACGCCGTCGGGACGATGGACGGCAAAGCGGCCTGTCTCTTTCTGACTGAAAAAGACGAAGATCTGTTTGTGCCGGTGGCCCAGCACGGCCTGTCGGACAAATACCTGCACGCCAACCCCATGAGTGCCCGCAAACTGATCCAGGGGTTGAGCAAGGAAGGGCATTTTGTCTTTCGCGACGCCACCACGGATCCGCGCCTGGAAAACCACGAGGCCAAAAAAAAGGAGGGCATCGCCTCGATTCTGACCGTGCCGGTGCGGGTGCGGGGCAAAATCATCGGCGTTCTCTCACTCTACTCGGCGGTGCCGCGGGATTTTTCCCAGGACGAGATCGATTTTCTGGCCGCCCTCGCCGATCAGGGGGGGATCGCCATCCAGACCGCCCGCCTGTTTGAGCGCATCCGGTCCAATACGCAGCTGTTCCTGGAATTGGCCGCCGCCGTCAATTCCAGCCTGGATATCAAGGAAATCCTGCATCTTTTGACCGCCAGGATCGGTCAAGAGCTGGGAATGAAGGGGATCGCGATCCGGCTGCTGGACAAGGCTTCCGGGAACCTCAAGCTGGTGGCGAGCTACGGCCTCAGTGATGAATTTCTCAACAAGGGGCCGGTTTCGGCCACCAAGAGCGCCGTTGCGGCGCTGAAGGGTGAAACCGTGGTGATCACCGATGTGGAGACCGACGACCGCATCCAGTACCGCAAGGAGGATCTCAAAGAGGGGATCCGCTCCATGCTGGTCGTGCCCATCAAGGCGCGTGATGAAGTCATCGGCGTGATGCGGCTTTACTGCGCGGCTAAGCGCGAATTCCCCCAAGACTTGATCACCATGGTTCAGGCCCTCGCCCATCAGGGGGGTCTCGCCATTCGCAACGCCTCCCTCTACTTGAGCCTGCAGGATGACAAGAAGAGCCTCGAGGAGGATATCTGGAGCCACCGGCTCTGGTTTTAGCGGCTGAAAAGGGCGTTGGCGTCAGTGCCGCCAGCTTGTGGGGATGCAGTCTAAAGGAGGCGCAGATGATCGGAAAAACGATTGACAGGCTTAGCGTGGGGGATGCCGCCGAATTTTGCAAGACCGTTTCCGAAAGCGACATCTATCTGTACGCCGGCGTCACCGGCGATTTCAACCCGGCCCATATCGATGCCGTCTATGCCGCGGGGACCTTTTTCAAAAAGCGGATCGCCCACGGCATGCTCTCCGCCGGATTCATTTCGGCCGTGATCGGCACCCGGCTTCCCGGGACCGGCACGATTTATCTCAAGCAGGAGCTCAGATTTCTGGCGCCGGTCTATGTGGGCGACACGATCACCGCCCGGGTGGTGGTGACGGCGATCACCCTGGATAAAAACAAGGCGACCCTGAAAACGACCTGCAGCAACCAGGATGGCACCGTCGTTATCGACGGCGAGGCTATCGTGAGCCCACCAAAGGCGCCCAAAAGCTGAGCCGGCGCGTGCACCCCCCGACCCCACCAACCCAAAAGCGCCAGGGCCGTGGCACATGGCCCGGACGTGGCGCTTTGAAATTTTCCCGTTTCCTGCGCTTGGATCAGGTCCCGGTTATTTTTTCGCGGGCTTTTTGTCGCCGCTCGAAGCTTCCTTGACGTAACTGCCGAAGCTGTCCATCAGTTTCTGGAACTGCTCGTTCTGACGGCTGACCAGTTCCTTGAAGTTTTCGACGACGGCCGTCTGACCGGAATCCCCTTTGCCCAGAAGATCCCGCAGACGCTGGATGGTATTGAGCTGTTCAGCGTTCTCGTTTTTCAGCGCCTCGTATTTTTCCAACAGCGCCAGATGTTCGCTCAGCGGAATGACCCCCAGCAGTGAAAGATAGGAATTCAGTGATTCCTTGAACTCGCTCGTCGCCTTGTGCCAGGTCTGCTGATAATCCGGCGTGCTCTCCGGCGGTTTTTGCAGGCCGTAGGCCTTGCGAAAGAGGGTCGCAAGCTCCTCAAAACCCTTGAAGCCCTGCTGCATCCATTGGGTCAGATCATCGACCTGCTGCTGCCCCTTGGCCGTGTTGATCAGAAAATTACCCCAGAATTCCAGAAAGTGTCGGTCCATTTATATCCCCTCGGAGGCCGCTTTGGGTCTGGTCTTGGGTGGCTTGGCGGCATCGGCCTCCAGCTTGGCGATCGCCTTCTGCTGAAGGGTCATTTCCTTTTTCTGTTCCGCCAGCCTCGTTTTTTGATCGGCAATCGTCTCGTTCAGCCGGGTGATGGTCCGTGTCTGGGCCGTGATCTCGCGGTCCTTGTCGGCGGCCATGGTTTTCAGGGTTTCGGTCTGGCCCTCGAGTTCAGTGCAGCGGGTCATCAGGGATTCATAGTCGTTTTTGGGGACCCAGCCCAAAAGGTTCAGGTAGCTTGCGGTGCTGCGCTGGCAGATTTCGTAGGCATCCCGAAACAGGTGCAGGCACTCGTCGGAGGTGGACCAGGGGGTGACACCCATATTTTTCTCGAGCAGCGTGAAAAATGTTTCAAACCCGCTGAACCCCTTGGAGATGGTTTCTTCCATATCCGTCAGGTCGTAATTCGGCAGGTAAGGCTCCCAGAAAAAGGGTTCCCATTTGAAGGGCACTTGGGTTGTGGACATGAGGCTCTCCTTGCAGCCGGGATGGTCCCCGGCGTTGCCTGAAGCCCACCGGCAAACGGCCAAAAGGGCTGCGGTTATACCGCAAGCAAGGCTCGCCGACGGACTCGGGCTTCATTTTAGTTCAGGTGCGAAAAGCAGTTTTGGCACTGGGCGTCCCACTGCGGGGCCGCCTGCCGGGGGTGAGGAGCAGGGGCCCGCTCGGCGCAATCGCCGATCGGCGGGCCCCCGTTACCTGCCGCGGGGTTTTATTTGGCGCCGGAAAAAAACGATTCCACTTTTTGGAAGTTTTCATCCACCACCTTTTTAAAATCCTCACGCCCCTTCTTGTAAGCCTTGACCCACTCGTTGATGGCTTTCTTGCCATCTTCCGGCAGCCAGTTGGCCTGCTCCATCAGCGTGTTGGCGGCCCGCTCGGCCTGCTCCTGAAGCATCACCATGGCATTGAAGGTGTTGTCAAAAGTGGCCTTGTTGAAATCGATCATCTGTTTGAGAATCTGCTTTTGATCCATCGTTGCTCCTCCTTTGGGGGGTTGGTGGGGGTAAGGCCGCGGCTAAAAACAACCCCCAGCCTGCGGGTTTTTTGGCCCGTCATGCGCGCTGCATCCGCCGGCACAATTCCGGGCACCGGCGAATGGACCTTGCGGACGAACCAAAACCCAGCGCAATCCTGTATGATTATTTTGGGCCGCGAGCCTTAGCGGGTTTCGCCGGCCGGTTTGGCCGGGATGAAAAAATCTTCGATGGTGCTGAAGCTCTTGTCGATGGTGTTTTTGATCTCCTCGCGCCCCTTTTTGCAGGCGGAAACCCACTGGCTGAACGCCTCGCGGCTTTCCTGCGGGAGACCCAGGGTTTTTTCAAGATAGGTGGCGGTCAGATTTTCGGTCTGGTCCTGCAATCTGACGAGGGTGTTGAACGTGCTGTTAAAGGTGACCTTCTGGTAATCGACGATCTGTTTGACAAAATCTGTGGGTTGCATGGGCTGTCTTCTCCTGTGTGATTGGTTTTTGGCGGGGCGGTGGGTTTCTTTTGATAACTTCCGCCCTGTTTGAATACAAGATAGACGCCCGAAGCACTTTTGTCAAGTAAAATTTGTGCAATGCACAATTTGATTGGAAACGAACCAGAACGTGAGCTCTCTTTATTTTAAGAAATTTAAATCACAGTTGCACCCTAATTTGGGGGGCTTGATGTCGCGTTGCAACAATCCGGTTTTTCAAGGCCTGGCAGCCGTCCGGCGCTTGAGGCTGTCGGTGTGGCCCGGTTCGGCCCCGGGGGCTTCACGGAAAAAGGCCTTCACCATTTCCAGGTATTCCGCCAGCAGCTGGCGGCTGACGACGAAAATGTGACCGATGTTTTTCTCGATGGTGCGGTTGAGGCCCGAACGGGTCGCGGTGCGGCTGCCGCAGGGCAGGCCGGGGCTCAGGATAACGTCCAGGCACGAACCCGGCGGGGTGATGGGGTCCCGCAGGCCGCGGTAATCGAAAGAGGATACCCCCGCGGCGACCAGGGCGTTGAGGTCCACCGGCTGGCCGTCCAGTTCGGCCACCGTCGAGGGCAGGCAGAACTTGTTGCGGGCAATCTGATTGTCCATGTACACGTTTTGCAGCCACTCCCGGTGGGCCTGGGCCGGAAAACGGGTGCCGTGGGTCAGCCAGTAAAGAAAGGGCGCCGAATCCTGCAAGGCTTCGCGTCGCAGGGCCCTTGCAAAAAAACCGAAGGGGACGCTGTAGCGCACCCCGGGTTGAATCTCCTGCATGCCCGCTTCGATGACCTGCGGCGGAACGTTGACAGCCCCGAAGAGTTCATCCATCAGCTCGCGGTCGTAGTGGCGCCGGATGACGGTGCGCATGGGGCCCATGCCGCTTTCGGCGTCATCGAAATTAAACGGCGAGGCCATCAGGACCACTTTGAGGATGTCCATCTCCTTTCCCTGGGCCCAGCGCTCCTGCACCCTGCGGGCGAGGTAGGGCAGAAAAAGGGTGCCGCCCATGCAGTAGCACATGGCGCAGATTTCACTTTCCGGGTGGCGCTGGGTGATCAGATCCAGATAGCGGTCGTGAATTTCCTTGCCGTAAAATCCTAAACCCAGACCCGTCTCCTCCGGTCCGGGGTTGCCGTAATCCACGAGGTAGACGGCGAAGCCTTCCTCCAGCATGCCGGCAATAACGGATTTGCCGGGCCCCAGATCAAAAATTTCGGGCTTGTTGATCAGGGGCGTGATCATGTAGAGCGCTTTGCCGTTGGGGGCGATATCCGGTGGCAGCGGGTAGTGGCGCAGGGTCACCGCATGCTGCCTGGAGTGAGCCACCGTCTCGTAGGTGGAATACCCGAGTTTGCCCTGGGTGCTGATTTCGCCATAGGCGCGGTAGTCAAAGGCCTTTTCGGCATACAGGTTTTCAAATCGGACCTGCAGCTGATCGAGGTATTCCGTGAAGTCGCAGGGGGCGCCGTCGGTGCCGTCGGGCTTGCGGAAGGGCAGCGGCTGGTTTTTCAGCGGCGTCTCGGTAACCAGCATCAGCAGGCACTTCAACAGGTCCTTCAGGGCCATTAGTCCCGTCAGGCCGCGGCTGTTATAGGACCGCTCGAGCCAGGCAAAATCCTGCACCACCGCCTGCAGCCAGGCGATTCCTTCAGGGCTTTTCGTAACCTGCCGGGCCTTGTCACGGTCAAAACGCTCATTTTCGATGAAAAAACCGCAAAAGTTGGCCAGCAAACCGGCGTAGGTGGCCTCGATGCGGTCATTTTGCTCGGCATAGATGTCGGGGTTGCGGCCGGTTGAAACTGAAATTTTGGCCCAGAGCTTTACCGGGTCGGTAAAGCTGTATTTGAGCATCTGGCTCTGCCAGGCGGCCCCCAGCGCCCAGGGCCCCAAGGTCAGTGGGTAGTCGCTGAGCCAATCCAGCGCGCGTCGCCACCCGAAAACGGCCCGGGTGAAACTGCCGGCCAGGTTGCTGACGAGCGGAATCGCGGTCTGATGGCCCTCGTGATTGTCGGCCGGGGTGGATCCCATCAGGGCCAGAAGGCTGTCTGCGGTAATTTCGTGGAGGTTTTTGGGGGGGGGAGTCATCGCTCGCCTCCGTTCGATAGGGCTGTCGGCGCGGCGTTTCTTGGCTGCAGATGCACCTCAAAGCGCGGCAGGTATGGGGCATTTTTTCTGACGCGACCCTAAAAGCATAAACCGCAACGACCAAGGCAAGCTAAAAACAAAAGAAATGTTTGCCGCCTTAAACGCTTTCATGCTACTAGTTAATCTAATGCTGTTGTTACAGTAAAGTCAAGCGCTAATATTGCGCTGCACAAAAAGTGCGGCGACGCAAAGGGCCGTGTGTCGACGAGCGCTCACGGCTGCCGGTTATGCCGGCGTTTGGCGGTCAGCGCCGGGGGCGTCACCGGCCGTGATCGTAGGACCCTGCGGGGCCGTTCCTGCTGGGATGAACCGATGAATGCCCGGAGAGGAACCCAATCGTGGAGCAGCTCAAAATTTTCAAAAAATACGCCAATCGGCGCCTTTACGACACCGAGGAAAGCAAGTACGTCACCATTACCGAGGTCGCCGACTTCATCAAGGCCGGGCGGCAGGTCCAGGTCCTGGATGCCAAGACCCAGGAGGATGTCACGGCCTTCATTCTGACCCAGGTGGTCTTGGAGTCGGCTCGCCAACAAAACGTGCTCCTGCCGGTGCCGGTGCTGCATCTGGTGATCCGCTACGGCGACAATCTCTTGGGCGAGTTCTTCGAAAAATACTTTCAGCTCACTCTGAAAAATTATCTCGCCTATAAAAGCGCGTTCGATCAGCAATTCAAGGCCTGGCTCGATCTTGGAGTGGATATGACCGATTTTCCCAAAAAATCGCTGGTGGACATGGCGCCCTTCAAATCGTTCTTGGACCTTATCGGTGAAACCGCACCGGCGGAAGAGGGCAAGACCCGCAAGTGAGTCTGATCGGCCTTGCGCCAACATCCCTGATCCCCCCCTCGAATCCGGCCGGCACCCCGCCCGGCAGCCGATTTTCGATGTCACCTGCGGACCGCCGTCCAGAAAAGGTTCTTCCGGCGCGCGCGGCTCAACAGCGCTGCCCGGTTCGGCAAGTACACGACCGCAATGGAATCCGAAGCGGCCTGATTTCCAACTCCCAGGCCGACCCTGAAAAGGCTTTGCATGGCAACCTTCTGGAACTGGTGGCAGCAACTGCCGGCGAATCTCGACCCCGTTTTGTTTCAAATCGGCAGCTTCAGGGTGCAATACTACGGCC
>Ga0105093_10000464_pt1 | contig 15390 bp, 12 predicted proteins | sample PPLLak3March2015_2_FD_79111 | JGI IMG/M metagenome (GOLD analysis project Ga0105093, IMG submission 79111) | Freshwater sediment microbial communities from Prairie Pothole Lake near Jamestown, North Dakota, USA - PPLs Lake P8 Core (3) Depth... | ecosystem: Environmental > Aquatic > Freshwater >... | reverse complement strand
CGGGCAGTCCGTCGGTGGCGAGGTTGACATAGAGGATTTGCACTGCCGTCAGGGGCAGCGGCAGGCCCAGCAGCGCCGAACCGGCCATCAGGCCGATCTCGCCAATGTTGGATGAGAGCAGGTACATCAGGTATTTCTTGATGTTGCCGAACACGCCGCGCCCTTCTTCGACAGCGGCCACGATGGAGGCGAAGTTGTCATCGGTGAGGGTCATGGCGGCGGCTTCTTTGGTCACATCGGTGCCGGTAATGCCCATTGCAATGCCGATGTCGGCCTTTTTAAGCGCCGGGGCGTCGTTGACGCCGTCGCCGGTCATGGCGGCGATGTGGCCGCGCGATTGCCAGGCCGTAACGACACGTAACTTGTGCGAGGGGGAGACGCGGGCATACACGTTGATATCTTCCACGTCGCGGCCCAATTCCTCGTCGCTCATTTCCTCCAACTCAGCGCCGGTGACTACCCGCCCACCGTTGCGCAGCAGGCCCAGTTCACGCGCCACCGCCTGCGCCGTGACTGGGTGGTCACCGGTGATCATCACCGGGCGGATGCCGGCCTCAGCGCACAAGGCAATGGCAGCCTTCGCTTCGGGGCGCGGCGGGTCAATCATGCCGGCCAGGCCCAAAAAGGTCATGCCTTGCTGGGCGGTTTCGAGGGTCACATCAGGTTTGGAAGCGATCCCCAACACGCGCAGGGCTTCGCCGGCCATCGTCTGCGCCTGGGCCAGGATGTCTTCGCGGGCGGCTGCATCCAGCGGGGCCACACCGTTCTCGGTCAGCACAAAATCGCAGCCAGCCAGGATCACTTCGGGCGCGCCTTTGGCGTAGGCGGTAGTGATTCCATTTGCCTCGTGCAGGGTGGTCATACGCTTGGTTTCGGAGGAAAAAGGGATTTCCTGCACGCGCGGTTGGGCAGCGTCGAGAGCGTACTTTTGCAGCCCGGCCTTGGCGGCGGCCACGATCAACGCCCCCTCGGTGGGGTCGCCCTTGATGTCCCAACTGCCGCTCTCGGTTTGCACCAGGCGCGTATCGGAGGCCAGGGTGGCGGCGGTGAGCATTTGAAGCAGCACGGGAGATGGCTGCACGGGTGTGCCGCCGTTGGTGGAAAACATGCCTTCAGGAGTGTAACCCGCCCCCGAGACACTGTACATCTGCCCGGCGCAGTACAGGCGGCGAACGGTCATCTCATCCTTGGTGAGTGTGCCGGTTTTATCGGAGCAGATCACCGAGGTGCTGCCGAGCGTCTCGACGGCGGGCAGGCGGCGGATGAGGGCGTTGCGCTTGACCATCTTCTGCACGCCAATCGCCAGCGAAATCGTCACCACGGCGGGCAGCGCTTCGGGGACCACCGCCACGGCCAGGGCGATGCCAAAGATCAGCATCTCAATGATGGGTTGGCCGCGCAGCAATCCCAGGGCGACGATGATCGCCACTACAACGAAGGCCGCCCGCGCCAGCAATGTTCCGACCTTGTCCAGGTTTTGCTGGAGCGGGGTCTTGCTGCTTTCCACGTCTTGCAGCATTTTGGCGATCTTGCCGAACTCGGTGTTCATGCCAGTGGCGGCCACCAGCGCCTTGCCGCGCCCGTAGGTGACGGCGGTCCCGGCGTAAGCCATGTTTTTGCGGTCGCCGAGGGGCATATCGTCGTTTTCCAATGCCTGGATGTGTTTCTCCACCGGCACCGATTCGCCCGTCAGGGCGGCTTCCTCGATTTGCAGGTTGACCGTTTCGAGCAGGCGGGCGTCGGCGGGGACGCGGTCGCCGGTACGCAGCAGGATCACATCCCCCGGAACCACCTCGCGGGCCGGGATTTTGATCTCGGCCTCGTCGCGCAGCACCGTGGCGGTGGGGGCGGCCATCTGGCGCAAGGCTTCGATGGCGCGTTCGGCGCGGTATTCCTGCACGAAGCCAAGCACCACGGCAAACAGCACGATGATGGCGATCACGATTGATTCGATGCCATGCCCCAGGAAGAGCGAAATGATCGTTGCACCGAGCAGGATCAAGATCAGTACATTTTTGAATTGTTCGAGCAGGATTTCCCACGGTGAAACGCGGTGGGCGGCCTGTAATTCATTGGGTCCATTTTCCTGCAGGCGTTTGGCTGCTTCAGCGGCATCCAGGCCGTTGGGGCTGGTACTCAGCCTTGTGTAGGCATCATCTCGGGTAAGAGTGTGCCAGGATTGCGTTTGCATGTTATTTCTTATCTCCAGGTTGTTGAAAGTCTTCGCGCCGGGGTCGGTGCGTTTTGAACAGGAAAATATCGAACAGGTAGATCAGGCCCGCCATAACCGGCAGGAGCAGCAGCGCCAGGATAGCCTCGGCGAAGAGCAGGATTTCCTCGAACCAGATAGCCACTGCGGTTCCACCCGCCCCGGTGACGGCAGCGGGTTTCCAGAGACGGCGCAGGAAGGGTGAACGGGGAGCAGAAGGCATGGGGGACTCCTTTCTATTCATCACACGCCCGGCATCCGGATAATTTGGGAAACCAGGCACAGCGGTTAAACCAGGAATACACCAACAGGCCCACTACGCCCAACACCAGGAAATAGGGCAGAGCCTGCTTGACATAACCGCTGATCAGGGGCCATTCATGGCCGAGGGCATAGCCTGCTCCGATCAGCAGCGTACACCAGATATAGGCGCCGGAAAAAGTAGCGATGATGAAAATTCCAAAGGGCATGCGCGCCAACCCGGCCGGGATGCTGACCAGGGTTCGCACGCCCGGCATGACGCGTCCGAAGAAAACCAACCAGGATCCCCAGCGCTGGAATTGGGTTTCAGCGCTGGAGACATGGGCCGGGGCGATGCGCACCCAGCGGGCCAGTATATCTATCAAGGGCCGCCCGCCCAGCCGCGCCGTCCAGTAAGTGATGGAGGAGCCGGTCACGCTACCAATGGCGGCAACCAGCCCACCCCCGAAGATCATCGCGGGAGGAAGCCCGTGTTGTTCGATCAGCATCCAACCAGCCAGGCCGAGGATGATTTCACTCGGTGTGATGCCGGTGGCGTTCTCGAATACCAGCAGCAGTGTCACGCCCCCCCAACCCCAGGCATCGTAAAGGGTTTGCAGTGAGCCTAAAATCCAGGTTTCTATTTGGGAAATCAAAATTTCCTCCAAAACGATTGCATAAGCATGGAACCGAACCCCGCACCTCCGGCTGTTGGTGCCAGGATTGGCGAGGCAGATGGATATACCTGCAGCAACATAACCGGCTGTTCATGCGCTTTCTTCATAGATGTGGCGCGGTCAGTACAACCAGGCCGCAAGAACATGCGCGCAAGCTTTATGAATTATGCGTATTTTGGAGGTGGTGGAGCAGGAGGCAAGGGATGCGAATGCTGGCGAAATTGCATCCATGCTGCCTTTGAAGCGCTTAACCCGGTTATCCATCCCCCAACATTGGAAATATTAAGCTCTTCTTCAAAATCAATCTGCTCAAACAGGCCATAACCGCCAGGCTCAACTTCAGACATTGCCAAGTTGAAACACCCGGCAACCACAAGCATTGGCAATGCCAGGCCAGCAATAACGAGCAAGATGAGCAGGGTTACAAATCGCATCCTTATTCTCAACAGTCAAAAAAACAAAAAAAACCACCACCTTGAAGGCGATGGTCTTGCTCTTGAACTCAGACAGCCGGGAAATTTCTTTCCGTCTTGACGGCTGCCCATCCCGGTAAGCCGGGCGGCTACTCCCCATCGGAGTGCCTGAAGTATATAGGATTCAGGCGATTATGTCAAATATACCGCGTTAGTTCATTATCTTTAGGGCTCTCTGGGAGTTGCCGTGATGGATGGAAAGATATGGGGGTATGGGGCGGGCTTCGCCCGCCCCATACCCCCAATTTCCTTCCTCTTCCGGCGATTCCCAGGGAGTCATCTTTAGATTTGCAGGGCCGTGGGGCAGATGCGGTATAATCCGTGCGCTCTATTAAATAACCCACCACAAAGGACACCGAGTACACGAAGATTCCCTTCGTGAAACTTCGTGCCCTTCGTGGTTCAGAAGGGAACGAATATGGTAGAACCCGAACCCACAGGACAAACTCTCGAACCCGTCAAACAGATCATCGGCACCGTCGAAAGGGTGGATATCGACGAGCAGATGCGCACTGCCTACCTCGATTATGCCATGAGCACCATTGTCGCCCGCGCCCTGCCGGATGCCCGCGACGGATTGAAACCTGTACACCGCCGAATCCTTTTTGCAATGGATGATCTGAACCTGCGCTCGAACAGTGCCTTCAAGAAATCCGCCCGCATCGTCGGTGAAGTGCTCGGCAAGTACCACCCGCATGGCGATGCCGCCGTTTATGAATCGATGGCCCGCATGGCACAGGATTTCTCAATGCGGTATATGCTCGTGGATGGACAAGGTAACTTTGGATCGGTGGACGGCGATGCGCCCGCAGCCATGCGTTACACCGAAGCCCGCTTGCACCGCATGGCAGAAGAATTACTGGCTGATATCGATAAGGATACGGTCGATTTCTCCGATAACTTCGACGGCTCGCTGCGTGAACCGACCGTGCTCCCATCCCGGCTGCCCAACCTGCTGCTCAACGGCGCCTACGGGATCGCGGTCGGCATGGCCACCAACGTTCCACCCCACAACCTGCGCGAACTGGCGGCCGCCATCATCTACCTGATCAACAACTACGACACCATCGACGAGATCCCGGTCGAGTACCTGATGAAGTTCGTGCCCGGGCCTGATTTCCCCACCGGCGGGGTGATCATCGGTACGGAGGGCATCGAGCAGGCCTACGTACATGGCAGGGGGCGCATCGTGCTGCGCGGCCTTGCGCACATAGAGGATATGAAGGGCGGCCGCCACCGGATCGTCATAACTGAGATTCCCTACCAGGTCAACAAGGCCAGCCTGATCGAGCGCATTGCCGATCTGGTGCGCGAAGACAGGATCGACTCCATTTCCGACCTGCGGGATGAATCCGACCGGCGCGGGATGAGCATTGTCATCGAGCTCAAGCGCGGCGCCCAGCCCCGCAAGGTGCTCAACCAGTTGTACAAGTTCACTCCTTTGCAGTCCACCTTTGGCGTGCAGATGCTGGCACTGATTGCAGATGAAGGCGGGCACGCCGAACCGCGTATGCTGTCGCTCAAGAAGGCGCTGCAACTCTTCATCGAGCACCGCCAGGTGGTCATCACCCGTCGTTCGCAATATGAATTGAACAAGGCACGCGCCCGCGGCCACATCCTGGATGGCTTGCTGATCGCCCTGGCAAACCTGGATGCGGTCATCCAAACCATCCGCGAATCACCCGACGCAGATGTAGCCAAAGAGCGCCTGATGAAGCGCTTCAAGCTCTCCGATATTCAAGCCCAGGCTATTCTGGATATGCAGCTACGCCGCCTGGCTGCGTTGGAAAGACAAAAGATCGAGGATGAAGCCCTCCAGGTCAAGAGGCAGATCGAATACCTGGAAGATCTACTGGCTAATCCCAAAAAGATCCTGGCATTGATCCAGGAAGACATGCGCGAGCTATCCGAAAAATTCGGCGATGACCGCCGCACGCACATCGCACCGGATGCCAGCGAGGAATTGAGCGAAGAAGATTTGGTACCGGACGAGGCGGTGCTGATCAGCATCACGCAGCATGGCTACATCAAACGAACAGCTGTTTCTGCTTATCGCCTGCAGAGCCGGGGCGGCAAGGGCGTGGCAGGTCATGCCACCAAGGAAGAGGATGAAGTCATGACCCTCATCCCCGGCCGCTCGCTGGATAGCATGCTGTTCTTCTCCGACCGCGGCAAGGTTTATGCCGAAAAGGTTTACCAGATCCCGGATACCGACCGGGCCGCCAAGGGGATCGCCATGGTGAATGTCCTGTCACTGGATCCGGGCGAAACCATCACCGCGGCAGTGTCTGTACCCAATTTCGATGCCGCCAACTATATTACTCTCGCTACACGCAACGGACGCGTCAAGCGCATGGCACTCTCGGAATTCTCTTCCGTCCGCCCGTCCGGTATCATCGCCATCTCTCTCGATGAAGATGATGGACTTTATTGGGCGCGCCTGACTAGCGGTAAAGATGAAATCATCCTGGTAACGGAGCAAGGCCAAGCCCTGCGCATCTCGGAAGAAGATGTCCGCCCGATGGGACGTACAGCCGCGGGTGTGACCGGCATCCGTTTATCCGGCAAGGACAAGGTGGCCAGCATGGAGGTGGTCTGCCCGGATTGCGAATTGGTTCTGGTAACCGAATATGGCTATGGTAAACGCACGGCGCTGGCAGATTATCCGGTCAAAGGACGGGCAACCGGCGGCGTGCAGACCATCGACAAGAAATCACTGGATAAAACCGGCGTCATCGCCGCCGCGCGTGTGGTTCGCCCCGAGGATGATTTAACCTTGATCTCTGCCATGGGGGTTGTTTTGCGGTTGAAAATCCAGGATCTCAAGCAGCAAGGTCGCTCTACGCGCGGCGTGAAAGTCATGGATGTAAAATCCGGCGACCGGATCGCTTCGGTAGCGAGGATCGCAACAGAAGAGCTGAAAAAGGTTCATGTACCGACATCCGGTGAGCCTGCCGAAGAACTCCCTGAAGAAGAAATCCAACCATCCCTATTTTAGAAAATGTAGGGCGAAATTAATTTCACCTTACCCTTTCTGGATTACCTCATCGGTCTGGGGTGCCAATAAAAAAACAGCCCATCCTGATAAAGGGTGGGCTGCCATTTTCATATGGGCAGATTCTAGAAGGGAGGTAAAGCAACCTTCCCGGCAACAAGCAGAAACATCACCCCCAGGATGCAAACCTCCACGAGGAACATGATGGAAAGGAAAAATCTTTGCTGGGGAGTCAACCCAAACGATGGGATCGAGAACGGCCCCTTCTTCTTCTCCTCGTAGATCTCTTCCGGAGGCAGGAGATCATCGTCATCCTGGAAGAACGGCGTCGAGTTGGCCTGGTCGCGTAAATTATCTAACATGGTTCACCTCGAACCCAGATATCTTCTGGAACAGTATGCTTTTTGCAGTATATCATATTCCCGGTCGTAAATGCACTTCCCCAAATTGTACTGTAACCGGCTTGCCCTGACCTGTATTCATCCGCAGGCTGCCATCTGAATTCAAGCCTTCCAAGATCCCCATTACGCCATTGCCGGACCCTCCCCGGATATGAACCGGCTCCCCCTTGAAAGCCAGTTTCCCATCCCAGGCATCGACAAAAGCAGGCGTTGCAATCCGCGGCCGCCATTCCAATAACCGGATCAGGGTATCCCGTAACAGGGCGACCCGATCCGGAATGGATTGGATTTCCGCTTCCAGGCTGGTGGCCGGAAAATTGAGATCAACACCGGTTGGCAGCGCGTTCTTGGAAATATTCAACCCGATCCCCAGTACGATACTTTCAGGTTCTTCACCTACCCAGACCATCTCGGCCAGGATCCCGCAGAATTTGCGGCCATTGAGCAGTACATCGTTCGGCCATTTGATCAACGGCTTGAGCCCATACCGATCCTCGATCGTACAGCAAACGGCCAAAGCACCCAGGCCGGTAAAGCTGGAGATGAAATCCCTTTCGCTTGCCTTTGGCCTTAGAACGAGGCTGAAAGCCAGGGCCGCATCAGTCGGGGTGTACCAGGTTCTTTGGCCCCGGCCGCGGCCGGCGGTCTGCTCATTGGCGATCACCAGCCCCAGGTCCGGTGCGCCTTCTGTTGCCCAGGCCAGGGCAAAATCGTTGGTTGAACTTATCTTTTCATAATAGCGCAAGCCGCCCAGCGGTAGATTTCGCAGGGCGGCAGTGAGCGCTTTTTCCGTAAAGGGTGCTACGGCAATACCTGCCAAGGGTTGAGGAATCCTCCATCGGAAGTGCGGATCTCGAAATGCAGGTGGGCGCCAAAGGAATTGCCCGTGTTCCCGGATGCACCAATCACCTGACCAGCATAGACTGACTGGCACAAACTGACATTGACACTGCTCAAGTGGGCGTATAAGGTCAGATAGCCATTGCCGTGGTCGATCATGATTACGTTTCCGTACCCGGAGTTGTAACTGCCAATATCCGCCCGGACGACCACACCACTATCGGAAGCATAGATCGGCGTACCCTCCGCAGCTGCAATATCGATTGCCCGGTGGCCTGACCAGAAATCGTTGCCAGACAAGTAATGATTTGCTGCCGGCCATTGGAAGAAACCGCTTCCCACCGCACCGCCCTTGCAGGTGGTTGTTGTAGAACCGCCTCCAGAACTGCTGCGATACACCGTCGGCTGCAGGATGGGAATGACAAAATCCCGCGAGCCTCCGGGAATCATCACCCATTCTCCGGGCTGAACCTTGGGCTCCGTTAAGTCCAACCGGTTGCCGATCCAATCCAGGATGGCTCCCGATTCCACATCGAAATCATCTGCTACGGATTCCAGGGTGTCGCCATCCTCCCACTGGTAATACACGCCATCCACCGGGGGGATTATCAATACCTGCCCAACCCGCAAACTATGGGGGTCATCTTTGAGCACCAGGAAATTTGATGCCAGCAAGGATTCGGGCTTCAGGCTGAACTTGTCCGCTATCCCAAAAACCGAGTCGCCGCGCACGACCGTATACACGATCGGGTCATATTGAGGCCGGTCTGGCATGTTGGTCTGCAGGTAAACCTTGCGACTGATGCCATCGGCGGAATCCAGGAATTCGACATCCGGCAGAGTTACTGTCGCTGCTGTTTCCTCTTCCGCGGGAGGGAGGGTTTCGATGACCGCTATTTGAGGATCATCCAATAACGGGCTTTTCAAATAAACAAAACCAAGCAGGGAAAGGACAATCACCCCCGTTACAACCCAACTCACAATGGTAAATATGCGGGAAGTGGTGATCGATTTACCTTTAATTTTCATAGATCGTCTGTAAGGGTATCCAGGAACTCACGGTTGTTCCTTGATTTCATGAGTTTTTGCAGGATGGCTTCGGTCGCGACCGCATTATCCATCCCGGCGCCCTGCGGCGGCGACGAGATCATCTGGATATACATGCGGCGCATCAGCCAGATGCGCTGGAGCATATCGGAGGGGATCAGCAGATCCTCGCGGCGGGTGGAAGACCGCTCGATATCCACTGCCGGGAAGATGCGACGCTCCTGCAACTTGCGTGAAAGGTGCAATTCCATGTTACCAGTGCCCTTGAACTCCTCGTACACCAGATCATCCAGGCGGGAGCCGGTATCGACAAGGCAGGTGGCCAGGATGGTCAGGGAACCGCCTTCCTCCAGGTTGCGGGCCGCACCAAAGAAGTGCTTGGCCGGATACAAAGCCGAGGGATCCATACCACCGGACAGCGTGCGACCGGAAGGATTGACTACCAGGTTATAGGCACGCGCCAAACGGGTGATCGAATCCATGAGGATGACAACATGCCGACCGATCTCGGTGATGCGCTTGGCGCGGTCGAGGGCGATTTCTGCAGTGCGCACGTGGGATGTCACCGGCTCGTCGAAGGTGGATGCAATCACTTCGGCATCCACAGAGCGGTCCATATCGGTCACTTCTTCGGGGCGTTCGCCGATCAAGACCACCATCAAGTGCACATCCGGATACTGGGTGGAAATGCCATTGGCGATCTGCTTGAGGATGGTTGTCTTTCCGGCCTTGGGCGGCGAGACGATCAGGCCGCGCTGCCCTCGTCCGATTGGTACGATCATATTGATGAGGCGGGTCGCCAGGATGTCACGTTCTGTCTCAACGTTATACAACTGATCCGGAAAGATCGGTGTCATGCTTTCGAAAGCATTGCGATATCTGGCATCCTCGGGATCGACGCCGTTGACGCTTTCCACTTTCAACAAACCATAATGCCGTTCGGATTCGCGCGGCGCCCGCACCTGCCCAATGACCATGTCACCGGCGCGCAACTCATGACGCCGCAATTGGGCCTGGGAGACGTAGATATCTTGATCGCTGATCTGGTAGCGTTCAGAACGCAGGAAGCCAATCCCTTCGCTCATGATCTCCAGGATACCGCCTCGGACTTCGAGGCCTTCCTTCGCTGCTTCCGCCTGACGGATGCGCAGGATCAAAGCCTCCTTTTTCAGGCGGTTGGCATTCGGTATATCGAAATCTTTCGCCATCTGGCGAAGATCGGCCAAGGGCTTATTTTCAAGTTCAATGATGTTCATGTGTTTGTTCCCGCATATGGTAGCGAAATGATAACAACAGCCCCCCTCCGGGCTTTGTCTGGGTTATGATGATGTAGATGATCGGGTATTGTTCACGAGGGTAACTTGCCATCCAGTAAGGGATGGTGCAAGAGGATGATCTTCATCCTGAAGATGATTGCATTATAGCACCGAAAATAACAGGCTGCAAGCGAGAAATAAAGGCTCCTTGGTAATCTCCGTGAAGAGGGGAAGATATGGGGGTGTTGGGCGGGCTTCGCCCGCCCAACACCCCCTATTCCCTGCCTCACTACGCTAGTGATAAAACGAATAGGACTTACGCGGTTCAAAAGGGTTTCCATCCCAACTGCGTAACTCCAAACTATACCAGGGACATTGCACAGCCGTCTGCACGCGGGTCAGATCCCCCGGTCAGGATACCCGTTCCGGGATCTCGCAGGATGATCTGTCCCCGGCCAAACAGCGCACGCTCAAATCCACCGACATTGCTCAGGATTTCATGGCCGCGCTCTTTCAAGCTGTTTACGGTTTCGGACGGAATTCCCTCTTCCAAAGCGACCACCCCCCCGGAAGTCCCATCCGAGATGCAGAAGCGCGGCAAATCGAGCGCGGACTGGGGATCCAGGCTGCTTTCGGCCAACGCCAGGAAGACTTGCAAATGTCCCTGCGGCTGCATGAACCCACCCATCACACCAAAAGGAGCATAAAGACTTCCATCCCTTTCACGGGTGATCATACCGGGAATGATCGTATGGTACGGGCGCTTTCCCGGCGCCAGGGCGTTGGGATGATGCGGGTCAAGGCTGAAATTATGGCCCCGGTTCTGCAGGGTAAACCCCCAACCGGAAGGGACGATCCCGGTACCGAAGCCCATATAATTGCTATTGATGAACGAGCAAGCATTGCCGAACGCATCCACTACGCAGAAGTAGACCGTATCCGAAGAGGCCACAGGAGTCCCGCGCTTCTGATCGAGCGTGGCCCGTTTTGGATCGATCAACTTGCAGCGCTCGACAGCGTAGGATTTCGACAGCAGTTCATCGATGGGCACCTGGACGACCCGCGGATCGGCAACATACCAGCGCGTATCAGCAAAAGCCAGGCGCATGGCTTCGATCTCCAGGTGCAGGCGATCCGCTGAGAGTGGATCATCGCCCAATTCAAATCCTTCGATCAGGTTAAGGGCTATCAAGGCAGCGATCCCCTGTCCATTTGGCGGACATTCCCAGACTCTTAGATCTTTATAGGTGACTGATATGGGCACATCCCAGGTACTGACATGACCAGCCAGATCTTCCACAGTGATACATCCGCCAGCGCGCTGGACAGTATCCGCAATCGCCTCGGCAATTCCGCCTTGATAGAAAGCCTGCTTACCGCCTTCGGCTATTTGCTTGAACGTTCGCGCCAAACCTGGGTTGCGGAAGATCTCACCAGGATTAGGCCCCCGACCATCGATGGTCATTTCGATCCCGCCAGGTGCGGACTTCAATTGCCTTTCAGCAGCCCGTTTCCAGAAGCGGGATGTAACAGGCGCAACCGGAAAGCCTTCTTCTGCCAGGCGAATCGCTGGATCCAGGATATCAGCCATATCCAGGCTGCCATGCTTCTCAATCAGATCGCACCAACCGGCACACGCTCCCGGAACTGTTACGGTATAGGGGTGAAACGCTGGCAATTCAACCCCAAACCCCTCCTTTTGCAACCGCTCAAAAGTTAACGAAGCCGGTGCGCGCCCGGATCCATTGAGACCAGTGACTTCTTTCGTCTCTGCATGATAGAACAGCGCAAAACAATCTCCTCCCAAGCCAGTCGATGTCGGCTCCGTAACATTCAACTCAGCCGCCGTTGCCACAGCCGCATCCGCAGCATTCCCGCCGCGCGCCAGTATCTCCAATCCGGCCGCAGTTGCCAGGGGCTGGGAGGATGCAACCATTCCTCCTCGCCCTAGAACAGGTGAACGCCGGGAATAAAAAGAAGGGTCGAGATCCGACATAGTTGCTATTTTAATCTGTTGAAACAGGAAGAATAACCGGCCTGGTTGTCACCAGCACTTTGTCCACCCGGTTGCCGTCCATATCCATTACTTCAAATACCAGGTTACCCCATTCGAAATGATCCGCCGCCTGTGGAACTTTGCCCAAATGCAAGAGGATGAACCCCCCCAAGGTTTCGTACTCTTCCTCATCCGGCAAGCGGCGAAGGTGGAAGATTTCCTTGAACTCATCGTTGGGCAGCATGCCATCCAGCAGCCAGGAACCATCCTCCCGCTGGATGGCCTGCGGTTCATCTTCGAACTCACCCACGATCTCTTCCAGGATATCCGCCAGTGTGATGATGCCTTGGACCGTTCCGAACTCGTCGACCACGAACATCAGCTCACGTTGGCTTTCCCGGAACATCTCCAGTGCACGGGAGCCGAACGCCATCTCGGGAATATAAAGCGGTGGACGCGAGATTTCCCGCAACTGGTCACCATGCTTCAGGTCAGCCAGCAAGAGTTCCTTGGCACGCACAACCCCCACCAGGTGATCGAGGCTATCCACTCCAACCGGGAAGCGCGAGAATGGACTGTCTTTCACCTTGCGCCGGATCTCGTCAACCGTATCGTTGACATCCAGCCAGACGATCTCATTCCGTGGGGTCATCAGGGCGTTGACACGCTGATCAGAAAGCGAGAAAACTCCCTCCACCATATCCTGCTCGGTCTCTTCAAAAACTCCTGCCTGGGTACCCTGATCGAGTTGGACGAGCAGTTCCTCCTCGGTTACGGGAATTTCAGCCGTATGCTTGATCCCAAACAGACGGAGGATCAAGTCCGTACATTTCCCCAGTAACCATACGAATGGGGTGAATAACCTTGAAATGAAAAACATTGGCCTGGAAATCGCAACGGCAACCCCATCTGCATTCTGTAAGGCCAAGCGTTTGGGTACCAGTTCACCAAAAACGATCGACAGGAAGGATACAACAATTACAACAACGATCAATCCGATTGCTTCAGCAAATGGAACAAGGGCAGGAATATGTGCCAAACTAGCCGTAAGAAATTCGGTGACCGTTGCGCCGCTGATGGCACCGATCAATACATCTATGACGGTGATGCCGATCTGGATGGTTGAAAGGAAGCGGTTCGGGTTTTCTGCAAGCTTGAGCGCCAGGCGCGCCCGCTTGTCTCCATCGTTGACGCGATGTTGAAGCCGGGCCTTGCGCATCGAAAGCATGGCTGTTTCGGATAGGGCCAGGAGTCCATTGAAAATGATCAATATAAGAATAATCAGTACATCTTTCCAAAATTCAGACATATCCATCCAATTCGATAGGCAACAGCCCACCATTACATTTTACCTGAGACAGGAGAAATTCCATCACTTCTCGGGCAGTTGAGCCTCGCTCCCTTAAATCCTGCAAAATACCCATCCGCGCCAGGTTCAGGCCTAGTTCGACGCCATACGGGATTGCCTCCCGGTACATATCCCAAAACAACCCTTCCGGGAATTTTCCATTATGGAAATGCGCATCCTGTTCAGCAAAAAGCGCCACAACGATCGATTCCAGTTGCGGGTCCGGTCCGGAAACCTTGATCGGCTTCCGGCTCAGGTACCAGGTTGTGCCGAGCATGTTGATGCTTCCCGCAAAAGGGTCACGCGCCGCAAAATGCAGCGTTCGCACGCCGGACATATAGAAGGCTCCCATGCACATCGGGCAAGGTTCGGTGGTTGTGAAAAGAACACAGGAGTGGGGGTCGACCGCATCGAAATCAAGGGCTCGCAACGCTTCCACTTCGGCATGGGCCAGCGCAGCCCCGTTCAAATGGCTGCCCGGCTTGACCCTTTCGTAAATCCGGTTGCGGCCGCTTGTGAGGATTTCTCCATCAGGCCCAGCAACTACAGCCCCGATCGGGATACAATCCTCGCAATAGGCTTCCCAAGCCAACTCCAGGCAGGCCTGCCAGGGTCTGGGGAGATCAGACCACATCGATCCCCGAACCTTCAACCACCTCCCCAATGATCCATATGGGTTGACCTAGTTCCCCCGCACGCTTCACAAAGGTATCTGAAATGGAAGCAGGAACTGTTAGCAATAGCCCACCGCTGGTTTGCGGGTCAAATAGCAGCATTTGTTCCTCTTCGGAGATCCCTGCATCAAACCTGACCCGTAATCCAAAGTACAGTCGATTATCTGCTGCGCCTCCAGGGAATGTCCACATTTCAGCATACTTGCGTGCACCGGTAACATACGGGACTTTTGAATTGGAAATTCGTAAGCCTACGCCGGAGGCATCTGCCATCTCCATCGCGTGGCCAAGCAGGCTGAAACCGGTTACGTCGGTGCCGCCATGTAAATCGAATTCAGATGCCAGTTGGGCTGCGGCGTTGTTTAACCGGCACATCCATTCTACAACCTCTGTGACATCCTTCGCGTCGGCTTTCTCGCCTTTTAACGCAGTTGTTGTCACCCCGAAACCGAGCGGCTTTGTCAGAACCAACACATCGCCAGGCCGGGCGCCGCGCTTGGTCAGCATCTTTTTTGGATGAACAAAGCCAATGACAACCAAGCCGTACTTGGGCTCTTTATCCTGAACCGTATGCCCGCCTGCGACCACCACTCCAGCTTCGCGGCATTTTTCTGCTCCGCCGCGAAGTATCTCTCCACTTACTTCGGGAGGCAGGTTGGGTGGGAGGGCTGCCACATTCAAGGCCAGGAATGGCTGCCCGCCCATGGCGTATATATCCGAAAGGCTGTTGGCTGCGGCGATCCTGCCGTAATCATAGGGATCATCCACAACGGGCGTAAAGAAATCCGTGGTAACAACCAGGGCGCGATCGCCATCCAGTTTCCAGACAGCCGCGTCATCCGGATCGCCAAGACCGACCAGGAGGTCCGGATAATCACCAGGATGAAAAAGGTTTTGAAGAGGGCGCAGAACCTGCGCCAGCGTTTCCGCATTCAGTTTCGATGCTCAGCCGGCACAATTGGAGAGGCTGGTCAAACGGATCTGTCGCCCTGTTGGTTTTGGTTCAGTCATTTGGTTCAGCGAATCAAGGTAATTCTGTTTCTGTTCCCAGTCCTGTATCCGGCAACGGGAAAATGAAAGGTGCATCACTGGGCAGGAACATTACTTCCACATTCGGCGAGAGTTTCTCGATATACAAATAAGTCAACAGATCCGGGTTGGAGCGGATGGCAGCCGCGATCAACTCCAGCGCCTTTGCTTCCGCTTCAGCCTGGATCAACCTTGCCTCAGCCTG
>Ga0105093_10000462_pt1 | contig 15451 bp, 13 predicted proteins | sample PPLLak3March2015_2_FD_79111 | JGI IMG/M metagenome (GOLD analysis project Ga0105093, IMG submission 79111) | Freshwater sediment microbial communities from Prairie Pothole Lake near Jamestown, North Dakota, USA - PPLs Lake P8 Core (3) Depth... | ecosystem: Environmental > Aquatic > Freshwater >... | reverse complement strand
GGGGCGACAGGCCAGCGGTCACGCGCCGCAGCGGGATCAGGGGCGTATCCCCCACCTGGCTTTCGATCCCGGCCAGGGCGGGTACCGTAACCTGCGCATGGATGGATTGTAATAACATGGCAACCTCTCGAATCATAAACGGCCAAGAAATCAAAAAGACAGCGCGAAGCGCTCTGCGAACCGGATTACGGAACGCGGGGACTTCGTGGCTGCCTTTCCTGGTTGGCCGTGAAAATTTTTAGGAAGAGGCGGCTACGATCCCCGCCTCAGACACATGCAATTGAACATAGGATCTTATCTCTGATTCCATCGAATATTTATGACTATTTTCATCTTAATTATATTTATATTCATGTTTTTGTCAAGATAAATAACAGGCGGCAGTTGCCTGCCGCCTGTCCGTTGCGAAGCAAATCTCGCTAATCTTCTTCCTTGCTCTTTTCCAATTCCTTCTGGCGAGCAGCGATGATCTCGCTGGCCAGGTGTTGCGGAACGATTTCATAATGATCGAATTCCAGGTCGAAAATGCCGCGGCCGCCCGTGATGGAACGCAGGTTGGTGGTGTAGCGCAGCATCTCCGCCAGCGGGACCTGGGCAACCACAACCGTCCGCCCGCGTTCGGATTCGCTCCCCTGGACGCGCCCGCGGCGGGTATTCAGGTCGCTCATTACATCGCCCATATAGGAATCAGGAACGGTAATGCGGGCGTTCATGATCGGCTCGAACAGCACCGGCCCGGCCTGGTGAACGGCCAGTTTGAAGGCCTCGCGGCCGGCGATCTCGAAGGCTACCGGCTTGGAATCAACCGGGTGCTCCTTGCCATCATAAACGATGACACGGACGTTGCTCATTGGGAATCCTGCAACCGCGCCCTTGCCCATTATATTGCGAATACCTTTTTCGATCGCCGGCAGGTAAGAGCGGGAAAGGTTCATACCAACCAATTCGTCGGTGAACTCGAAATCTTCTTCTGGTAAAGGCTCGATCCGCAGCCAGACCTCGCCAAATTGCCCGGCGCCACCGGTCTGCTTCTTGTGGCGGTAGCTGGCATCCCCTTTCTTGGTAATCCCTTCACGGTAAGGCACCTTGGGCTCCACCGTCAGCAACCCCACTTGCAGTTTTTCCTGTGCCCTGCGAATGGCAACATCGATGTGCTGGTCGCCCATCCCTTGCAGAACAGTCTGACCGGTCGCGGCTTCCTGGTGCCATGAAAGGGTCATATCCTCTTCGCAAAGGCGGGTCAAGGATGATGTAATCTTGGCAGCGTCTGCCTGGGTTTTGGGAGTCACAGCCACCCGATAGAGTGCATTGGGATATTCCGGCACAGGCAAGGTAAGTGGATGCCCTTTATCACAAAGGGTATCGCAGGTGCTGGTTACGCTCAATTTGGCAACCGTACCAATATCACCGGAATGCAATATCTTAACAGGGGTGGTCTCGCTGCCGCGGATCACACTCAAGGAAGCCATGCGCTCCTCGCTGCCCTTGGTCTGGTTCCAGATGCGGACATCGGTTTGCAGGGAACCGGAGTAAACCCGGAAGAACGTTAATTTTCCAACGAAGGGATCGGCGGTTGTTTTCCAAACATATGCAGCCAACAGACCTGTATCGGCTGCTGGTAGCGTTTCCTCGCCATCCTTCCCTTGCGCCACCGCGGCGGGAGCATCCTTCGGGGATGGCATCAACTTCAGGATGGCATCCAAGAGCGGGAGGATACCCTTTTCATGCGCACCAGCGGTTACAAAAATCGGAATAAAGGAACCGGAAATGACAACGGCCTTCAAGCCGCGAATCAATTCTTCTTCGGTCAATTCGCCGCTTTCGAGGTATTTTTCCAGGAGCGCATCTTCACCCTCCGCCGCTGCTTCGACCAATTCCAGGCGCGCATCTTCAGCAGCATCCTTGAATTCTGCCGGAATTTCTTCCGCAGTTTTCCCTTCGTTTGCATAAGCCTTCATCGTGATCAGATCGATCACGCCTTTGAAGGCGGCTTTCTCTCCCCACGGCAACTGGACCGGGATAAGGCGGGTTTCGGAAAACTCTTCCACCGATGCAAGCGCCTTCTGGAAATCAGCATTGTCACGATCCATCTTGCTGATAACCACAAAACGAGGCAATTTGAAAGTATCACAATAGCCCCAGGTGATCTCCGTGCCTACTTCGATACCAGCCACCGAATCTACCAGGATCAGCGCACCGTCTGCAACCCGCAAGGCAGAAACGACCTCGCCCACAAAATCGGTGTAACCAGGTGTGTCCAACACATTGATCTTGTGATCCTTGTACTCAACCGGGATCACACTCGTATACAGGGATAACTTGCGGCGGATCTCTTCATCGTCATGATCTGAAGTTGTGGTACCATCCTCGATCTTTCCCAGGCGTGTCGTGGCCCCCGTCACATGCAAGAATGCCTCGGCAAGCATCGTTTTCCCGCCCGACCCGTGCGAAACCAGGGCAATATTCCGAAGAAACTCAGTGGTATACTCTTTCATAGAAGAACCTTTCGCTTAATGTTTGATGATTCCGACCGCTCGATTCTACGTGAAAGCAGCCGGATTGTCAAAGCGAGTTTTCCCGAGACAACATGTTCATCATCAACCAGTATTCCATACTCTGGATCGTGGCCATCCTGATCGCCTTGGTAGCCTTCCTGTTGCTCCGCAATCGACCAAAGCGGCAGGATTACCTGGTTATCGGCTTGCTGTTGGCAGGACTTGTTGCCGGCTGGCTGATCCTGCGGCCCCTCCAGACGCCGCTGATGGATGACGCCGCCCGGGTCCAGGCCCAGATCGGTCAGGGTACGCCGGTGCTGCTTGAGTTCCAATCGCCCTACTGAATTGCCTGCACTGCCATGAAGCCCATCGTGGATGGGATTGAAAATGAGTTTGACGGCCGATTGATCGTCATTCGACTGAACATCCAGGAAAAGGTTGGCCGCGAACTTGCCCCGCGCTACGGCTTTCAATATACACCCACCTTTATCTTATTCGATGAGGAGGGGGATGAAATCTGGCGCGAGGTGGGTTCTCTGGATGTGGAACGCGTCCGTCAATCCATTTCCCCATAACTCGATGAAGAATTGTCTCCGATGGATTACATATAACCTATGGTACTTCAGGGAACCACCCTGGGAAAGCGGTATCGTTCCCCCGGAAGTCAGGCAGTTTATCGCTGAACACCCGCCCGGCCGCGCCCTCGACTTGGGGTGCGGAACCGGGACCAGTTCCATTGCACTGGCGCGCGCCGGCTGGCAGGTCACGGGCGTGGATTTCTCCATCCGGGCCATCCGGTTAGCAAGAAGAAAAGCTAAACAGGCGCAGGTGTTTGTAGATTTTCAGATCGGGGATGTTACCAGCCTTGATAATTTGGTATCCCCGTTCAACCTGATCCTCGACATTGGTTGCTTCCACAACCTTCCTCACAACCAACAAGCTGTATATACAGAAAATCTGAACAGGCTCCTTACTCCAGGTGGCTACTTCCTGCTCTATGGCATCTGGAAATCCAATCCTTCCGTCACCGGTCCCGGCCTTGGAGAAAATGCCATCAACAACCTTTGCTCACAATTTGCCATCATCTCCCGCCAGGATGGAAAAGATCGCCAACGCCCATCCATCTGGCTCACCTTTCACAAAGCAGGGGGAGTGCAGTAGAATGAGCCATCTTCGTCCCAAGCAGGAGCAAATATGGATATCAATAAGAAATTATTCCAATCATCTGAGGCGCTGACATTCGATGATGTCCTCATCGTGCCCGGATACAGCGAAGTACTCCCCTCCGAAGTAGATACACGAACTCGCCTTACAAAAGAGATCACCCTCAGTGTTCCCTTCATCTCCGCTGCGATGGATACTGTGACCGAAGCCCGCCTGGCCATTGCCCTGGCTCGCGAGGGCGGGATAGGTATCCTGCACCGCAATATGTCCCCCGAAGCGCAGGCCGGCGAAGTGGAGAAGGTTAAAGAAGCCGATACAGGCAGCAATTATCCCAACGCCGCCAGCGACAGGAAGGGTAGATTGCTATGCGGTGCAGCAGTGGGCGTCGGTGCAGACTTGGAACAACGCGCTGGCCTGCTGATCGAAAAGGGTGCAGATGTGCTGGTGGTGGATACCGCCCACGGCCATTCAAAGGGCGTTATCCAAGCCGTTCAGCGCATCCACAAGAACTGGCCTGAGATGCCGGTCATCGCCGGGAACGTGGTCACCGCCGAGGGGACCGAAGCGCTGATCGAAGTTGGCGCGGCGGCCATCAAAGTGGGCGTCGGCGCTGGGTCCATCTGCACCACGCGTATCATCTCCGGGGCAGGTATGCCGCAAATGTCTGCCATCCATGCCTGCGCGCAGGCCGCCAAACCGTTCGACATCCCCATCATTGCCGATGGTGGGATCAAGTTCAGTGGGGATATTGTCAAAGCCATCGTCGCCGGGGCTGATACGGTGATGCTGGGCAGCCTGATGGCCGGCCTGGAAGAGACACCCGGTGAACGGACATTCATCGAAGGCCGCCAGTTCAAGGAATACCGCGGCATGGGTAGCCCGGGAGCGATGCAGGGTTACGGCAAAGACCGTTACGGGTCCGGGCAGGGGGGAGGAGGAAAATCGGTTCCCGAAGGGATCGAGGGGCGCGTCCCATACAAGGGTGAGCTGTCGTCTTTCGTTTATCAACTTGTTGGAGGTCTGCGATCGGGAATGGGCTATGCCGGGGCACAGAATCTGGGAGATTTACACTCCAAAACGAAGCTGGTCCGCATCACCAACGCCGGGTTGATCGAGAGCCACCCGCATGATATCACGATCACCAAGGAAGCACCGAATTATCCACTGAACCAGAGTTGAGAGCAACCTTTCCACATTACCAGTGTAAAAATTGCTGCAAAACCCGTATTTGCCCAATCCCGCCAGGTAGAATTATGGTAAACTACAAATAACACATTTCCTTCTCCCGAGGAACGCCCATGAGCAAATCCCGTAGTGAACAGATGGTTGATCGCCTGCGTGCCCTGCAAGCCGCAGCACCGGATATCGAAGCCTCCGCAGTTGTCTCAGTGGATGGATTGATTATGGCCTCAGCCCTGCCGCAGGCAGTGGAAGAAGACCGTGTTTCAGCCATGTCGGCTGCCATGCTCAGCCTGGGCGAACGGATAGCAGGAGAGCTTGGCCGCGGCGGCCTTGAGCAGGTTTATATCAAGGGTGACAACGGGTTCATTGTCCTGACATCTGTGGGAACAGAGGCAGTTCTCACGGCACTTGCACGCCAGGAAGCCAAACTTGGTTTGATCTTCCTGGAGATGCGGAGGGCAGCCGAAGATCTGCTCAAACTGGTAGGATGAAAAAGCCAATCCACCATCCCGAACCAGACAAACGTCAACCCACGTGGGGAGGACGCCACTCAATGGCCCTCCCCACGTCTTTTGTATCAATACCGGTTCTTTGGGAATCGCCGGATGCTGGAGAAAGTTGGGGGGTGTGCGGGCGGCTACGCCGCCCGCACACCCCCCAACCCCCCATTTATTGAGATGTTACTGCCCGTTCATAAAAAGGGAACCGCGCTATGACTGATGGAACCAAATACCTATTCTTCACCGGCGGCGTGGTCAGTTCGGTGGGTAAGGGTGTGACCGCCGCCGCCATGGGCCTGCTGCTGAAAGAGCGAGGCTTCAAGGTTGCCGTGCAAAAACTGGATCCTTACATCAACGTGGACCCCGGTACGATGAGTCCTTACCAGCACGGCGAAGTGTATGTGTTGGATGATGGCGCCGAAACCGACCTCGACCTGGGTCATTACGAGCGTTTCATTGATATCCGACTGTCACGAGTGAGTAATTTCACCACCGGCCAGGTATATGCAGAAGTGATCAGCAAGGAACGGCGTGGCGATTACCTGGGCGGGACGATCCAGGTCATTCCCCACATCACCAATGAGATCAAGCGCCGCATTGCACTGGTTGCCAAAGTCACCGGGGCGGAAATCGTGCTGGTGGAGGTTGGCGGTACAGTCGGTGATATCGAATCGCAACCCTACCTGGAAGCCCTTCGCCAATTGCGCAATGAGGTCGGGCGCGAGAATGTTTTTTTCGTCCACGTTACCTGGCTGCCATACATTGGCGCAACAGGGGAATTGAAAACCAAACCCACCCAGCACTCTGTGGCTGCCTTGCGATCCATCGGCATCTCTCCCAATATGATCATCGCCCGCTCCGACTACCCGGTCGAGAACAGCCTGCGTGAAAAGATCGCCCTTTTTTGTGATGTGGATACGCGCGCGGTTGTCCCCATGGTAACAACCGAAATCCTCTACGAAGTACCTTTGATCCTTGAAAAGGCGGGGGTTGGCGATTACCTCATCGAACGCCTGGGGCTGGAACCGACCCAGAAACCCAATTGGAAATCCTGGCATCACCTGGTCGAGGCCGTTCGCAAGCCAAAGCCGGTTGTAAAAATTGCCCTGGTGGGTAAATACGTGGAATTGCAGGATGCCTATATGTCTGTAAGGGAGGCTTTAAAGCACGCTTCCCTATCCCTGGGTGTGGAGCTGGAAATCGAATGGGTCCACTCTACGGATCTCGAAAAGGATAAGGGTTGGGATGTGATCAAGAACGCGCATGGCATCCTGGTGCCTGGTGGATTCGGGTCACGCGGCATCGAGGGCAAGATCAAAGCCGCCAGGTATGCCCGCGAAAATAATGTTCCCTACCTTGGATTATGCCTCGGAATGCAACTCATGTGTATCGAATTCGCTCGAAATGTATTGGGATACGAAAGTGCCAATTCCAGTGAATTCGACCGCAGCACCAGCCATCCGGTCATCGACCTGATGCTCGAACAGCGGACCGTCACCGAGATGGGCGGCACGATGCGGCTTGGCCTGTACCCTTGTGTCCTCCAAAAAGGGACGAAAGTTGCCGCAGCATACAACCAAGCCCAGGTCGAAGAACGTCACCGGCATCGCTTCGAATTCAACAATGCCTACCGGGATGAATTCGAGAGGAATGGCATGCTGTTTTCCGGCATCTCGCCGGATGGGAAATTGGTGGAGATTGCCGAACTCAAGGATCACCCCTACATGGTTGGCAGCCAGTTCCACCCCGAGTTCCTGTCCCGTCCCATGCGACCGCACCCGATGTTTGTGGGATTGATCCGGGCAGCCTGCCAAAAAGCTGAAATCAAGATCAAACGTTGACCCCAGACTGCCAATCAGGAATCAAAACCTTCTGGTCTCTCTGCGTAAACCCCCCTCAAATCGACCGGCAAGTTCTGCGCAAGGCGAAACATGAACCGATCCGTCAGTTCGAGTGGCATCTCATCCGGCTCCGGGTAGACAGGCTCGCAGACCCTGACCTTCACCCGCGTTCGCCGGGGAAATCTACGAAAGAAACGCTGGCTGCCATCCACCGCGACGGGTACGACAGGAGAATTTGTAGCAATTGCCAGCCGGGCTGCGCCTGTCTTTGCGACCCTTAATCCATGACCATGGCTGCGCGTTCCCTCCGGGAACATGCCCAAAACCTGGCCGGCTTCGAGCACGCGCCGGGCATGGGCAATCGCCCACTCATCCCGTTCGCCGCGATAGACCGGGAATGCGCCCATATTCCGGAACAGGAAGTGTAACAGCGGATTCTTGAATAATTCCGCTTTGCCCATGTAAAAGATCGGCCGAGGCAATGCAATCTGTAAAGGGAAAATATCGAAACTCGTCAGATGGTTCGCGGCAACGATTACACCACCATATTCCGGCAGGTTTTCAAAGCCATCCACTTCAAGTTTCATGGCAAGCCGAAAAAACGGACTGAGTACAGCAACCGCAAACTTATGCAAACCGGTCCGGTGGAGCGGATAGTGCATCTGGTCGCGTGGGTCAACCGGACGAACTTCATCAGAGGGTAAAGTTGTTTCAGGATTCATGCTATTTTCGGATTATACTAGGCGGGGTTTTTACCACTATGTATTAACACAGGAGTTGCAAATGGACACGACAATTGAAAGCATTTCCGCCCTCGAGATCCTCGATTCGCGCGGCAACCCGACCATCGAAGTGGAGGCCATCCTTGCCGATGGCTCATGGGGACGGGCTGCGGTGCCGTCAGGCGCATCCACTGGCATACATGAAGCGCTGGAATTACGCGACGGCGACAAGAAACGTTACAACGGGAAAGGTGTGTTAAAGGCTGTTGCCAGTGTGAACGATACGATATCAGACGCATTGTTCGGATGGGACGCCACCGACCAGCGCGGCATTGATCTTACCCTGCTTGACATGGATGGAACCCAGAACAAATCCAAACTGGGCGCCAATGCCATCCTGGGCGTCAGCCTGGCAGTGGCAAAGGCGGCTGCCAATGCCCTTGGATTGCCCCTCTACCGCTATCTGGGCGGGACGCACGCCCACATCCTGCCGGTGCCGATGCTCAATATCCTCAATGGCGGCGCACACACCGCCTGGCAGAGCACAGATATGCAGGAGTTCATGGTCATGCCTTTCGGTGCCCCCACTTTTGCGGAAGGCCTGCGCTGGGGTGCTGAAATCTATCACGCCCTCAAGTCAGTGCTCAAGGAAAAGGGCTACGTCACCCTGGTCGGCGATGAGGGCGGATATGCTCCCTCGCTGAAGGCCAATAACGAAGCTGTCGAAGTGATCCTGGCCGCCATCGAAAAAGCCGGTTTCAAAGCCGGGCGCGGCAAGCAGGTCGCTATTGCCCTCGACCCGGCTGCTTCCGAGTTGTTCGATGAAGATACCAAAACATACAACCTGCGAAAAGAAGGAAAGAAACTGACCGGCGCAGAAATGGTTGCTTTCTGGGCGAAATGGGTCAAGGATTATCCGATCGTTTCCATCGAAGACGGTCTGGCACAGGATGATTGGGATTCATGGAAACTGATGACAAAGGAACTGGGCGACCAGATCCAGATCGTTGGCGATGACCTGCTGGTCACGAACCCAACCCGGGTGCGGCGCGCCATCGAAGAGAAAGCCGCCAATGCGCTCCTGGTCAAGGTCAACCAGATCGGCACGTTGACGGAAACCATCGAGGCGATCGAAGCCTGCCACCGAGCCGGCTGGCGGACGGTCACCAGTCACCGCTCGGGCGAGACCGAGGATGCCACCATCGCTGACCTGGCGGTTGCATTCAACGCCGGCCAGATCAAAACCGGTGCCCCGGCCCGTTCGGACCGGGTTGCCAAGTACAACCAGTTGCTCCGCATCGAGTCTGAACTTGGCGAAACAGCGAAATATGCCGGCTGGGCAGCATTAAAATAACGTAAAACCTATTCTTGATATTCCAGCGCACAGCATTGTGCGCTGGAATTTTTAAGAAAATAGTTAGTTAATTAACTTGACAAAGTTTTATTTCGTGCTATCATAAATGCAAGGATTACCCCTTTTTGTGCATTGGACGGCATATTTGAGCACTTATCTCGGCGTTACCCCAATACAGAATGTAAAGAACATTAACAAACATGCCGTACTGGATTTAATCCGATTCACGCCTGGTGGGATATCGCGCGTGGAAATTGCCCATAAGCTCGGCCTCAGCCGCGCCGCTGTTACTGCCATTGTCGGGGACCTGCTCGAAACCAACACCATCCGCGAAGCAGAAAGCCGCGCAGTCCAAAGCGGGCGACCGCCGATCATCCTGGAGATCAATCCTGAACACGGCTATGTTCTGGGAGTGGATTTCGGAGCCACCCATCTCAGCCTTATGCTCGCCAGCCTATCTGCTGAAGTACTGGATGAGCTGGAAGTCTCCATTGACATCACCAAGGGCCCGGATGATTGCCTGTCAGAAGCGGATCACCTGGCGCGGGAACTTCTCTCCAGGTCCAATCTTACCTTCGAGCAGATCCTGGCGGTAGGGGTTGGCGTACCCGGCCCCATTGTTGCCGATGCCGGTATGGTGCTCTCACCGCCCATCATGCCAGGCTGGGATCGTTTCCCGATCCGGGATACACTCCAGAACCGCTGGGGCTGCCCCGTCTCTTTGAGCAATGATGCCGAACTGGGTGCGCTGGGTGAATGGGCAGCAGGTTCTGGACGCGGCGAGCAGAATCTGGCTTATATCAAAGTCGGTACAGGGATTGGCGCTGGTTTGTTGATCAACGGCCAAATCTACCGTGGAGTAACGGGTTCGGCCGGTGAAATTGGACACCTGACCATCGACGAAAACGGGCCGATGTGCACCTGCGGGAGCCAAGGATGCCTGGAAGCCCTGGCCGGCGGAAGGGCGATTGCCCGCATGGCGCAAGAAGCCGTTCGAAAAAATAAACGTACGCAACTGGCAAGCATTTCCCCAGTTGAGAAAATCACAGCCCTGGAAGTTGCCAATGCCGCACGGCATGGTGATTTGGTGGCACAAGAGATCCTGAAACAAGCTGGAATGCATATTGGCATAGCCATAGCAGGCATGGTAAACTTGTTCAACCCTGGTTTGGTTGTCTTGGGTGGTGGCGTCGCCCAGATTGGCGATCTGTTCCTCGAGCCGATGCGGCAGGCAGTTCAAAAGCGCAGCCTGCCCGCCTCTGTCCGAGCGGTGCGGATCACGACTGCTGTGTTAGGCCGGCGATCATCCAGCATGGGTGCCGTCATCCAGGCATTAACGATCGCTCTCCATCTACTTGCAGACCGAAAGGAGGTGAGACCTGTCCACGCAGCTCGCTAAGAGCCTGGGAAATCACTGAATATCCCCCTGGGAACCTATCTTAAGGTTCCACATTATCAAAAATCCATAAGGAGAAAGAGAATGAAACGCACGTTGCTCGCTTTGTTTGCAATCCTGGTCATCGCCAGCATGGCCCTGACCGCCTGCGGCCCGAAGGGCGTGGAAGTCACCGAGCCAACCACCATCACCATCTGGCATCAATGGAGCGGTGATTATCTGGTCGCCATCGAAGCCGCCTTCGCCCAGTACACGGCCGATCACCCGCTGGTCACCATCGACCTCTCCAAACCCGAAGATGTGACCGCTGCCTTGCAAGTTGCCATCCCGGCTGGTGAAGGCCCCGATATCATCGGCTGGGCCAACGACCAGATCGGCACCCTGGCGCTGAATGGTCAGATCGCAGCGCTCAACGATTACGGTATCGATATGAAATACCTCGAGAACAACTACGAACCTGCAGCTGTATCCGGTGTCGTCTGGCAGGACCGCATCTGGGGTCTGCCCGAATCGCAGGAAGGTATTGCGATCGTCTACAATAAGGCTTATGCATCTGAAGCCGACTTCCCGACCGATCCGAACGATTTCACCGATCTGTTAGCCAAGGCCGAGGCCTTCTACAATGCCAATGGCATTCCGCTGTTCTGCAACCAGGGCTTCCCCGGTGCAGATGCCTATCATGTTGCCCCGCTGTACTTCGGTTTCGGCGTGCCCGCCTACATCGACGACCAGGGCATGGCCTACCTGAACAGCCCTGAAATGATTGCCGCCGGTAACTGGCTGCTGGACATCAAGCCCTACCTGCTGAGCGAGATGAGCCATGAGTTGTGCAAAACTGCCGTCATCGAAGGCAAGGCAGCTGCCTGGTGGACCGGTCCGTGGGCGATTACCGACCTCGAGAACGCTGGTGTGGATTATGGCTTTGTTGCCATGGGTAGCCCGTTCGTTGGCATCAAGACCCTCATGTTGAGCAAGAACGCAGTCGATCGCGGCAATGCCGAACTGGCCGTGGACATCATGAAGTACTTCACCGGCTTCGATGCCCAGAAGGCGATCACCCTGGCCAACAAGACCATCCCGGCCAACACCGAGGTTCTGAACGATCCCGAGGTTCAGGCTCTGACCACCATCGCCGGCTTCGGCGCTTCGCTGAACAATGGTATCCCAATGGCCAACACCCCCTACGCTGGTGCCCAGTGGGGCCCCGTGGGTGATGCCACCGGTGCCGTCTGGAACGGCAGCCAGACCCCCGAAGAGGCCTACGCTGCTGCCCAGGCTGCAGCAGAAGATGCCATCAACCAGATGAAGTAAGGTTTTTGCAAGTTGTGGGAGGGCCTCGCGCCCTCCCTTTTTCTTATCCTGGCACCCAGCGAAAGGAGACGATCATGGCTCAATGGAAAGGATGGCGGAAAGCGCTCACGGTGCTGGCCTTCATAGGGCCGACACTCATCGGTATCCTGATATTCAATATTTATCCCATTTTATTCAACACCTACATCTCTTTCACAAACCGCAACAAATTCCATCCCAATGCAGACTGTTCGATAGGATTAACAAGCATCCTGGAGCCCACCTGCTGGGAGGTTTTTCGAAAGAACGCCCCCATCGGCTTGGCTGAACCCTATCGCATCAAAGATCCACTTTTTGGCAACTACGCTGATTTGATCGGGCAGTTCTTCACCAGGGAGGTTTTGATCGCCCTGGGGATCGTGATTGGCTGCCTCCTGCCCCTGATCATTGCCGGGCAAATCAACAAATTCCTCGATAAAAAGCCGGATCGTCCCGTTTCCCGTGGGGTGGTCACATTTAGCGGCATCGCCATGACCGTCGTTCTGGCAATTATATTGAACGGCGTGCAGAATTTCCAGCTCATACGCGAATCAGGTGACTTCCTTACCGTCAACATGAATTCCATCCTGTATACGGCCATCTGCATCCCGCTCTTCCTGATCATTGCCCTGGTGTTGGCCTTGCTGCTCAACGTACCCGACCTGCCCGGCCGGGCTTTCTTCCGGGTGATCCTGATCGTTCCCTGGGCAGCCTCCACGGTTGCGATCATGATGTCCCTGGTCTGGCAATTCTTCTTCCGCGAAGTGGGTACTATTAACCAATTACTTGGAATCATCGGGATTGAAGGTAAAGCGTGGTTGCAAAACCCTACCTCTGCGTGGTTTGTGATCATCATTGCCAATGTCTGGTATTCGTACCCGTTCTTCATGGTCACCATACTGGGCGCCCTGCAATCCATCCCGGCCGAACTCTACGAAGCCGCCGAGGTGGACGGTGCAACCTGGTGGCACCGCCTGACAGCGATCACCCTGCCGCTTATCCGTCCGGCAGTCATCCCCGCCATAGTGCTAAGTTCCATCACCACTTTCCAGATGTTCGGCACCGTGTGGGCAATCACAGGGGGTAATCCATCAGCCGGAGCAGGCGCACCTGGGGCTACCGAAATGGTGATGACTTATGCTTATAAACAGGTATTCCAGACCCAGGCTTACGCCCGCATGGGCGCTTTTGCAGTGATCATCTTCATTATGTTATTCATCGCAACACTTTACAGCCTGCGCGTCTCGCGCGTCACGAAAGGAGCCTACGAATGAACCGGAAAACCAAACCCCTCACCCGTGTCCTGCAGACGATCCTTGCCATCCTGGCATCCATCTTCGCAGTATATCCGGTCTGGTTCATTGTCATTGCATCTGGCCGTCCAGACGATCGACTTTATACCTTCGACCTGGCAGGTATGTTCATACCCACAACATGGAGCTGGGAGAACTACCGGGCGATGCTCTTCGACCAACCCTTCCTGACCTGGATGCTGAACAGCCTGAAGGTGGCTGGCCTGACCACCATTGCCTGCCTGTTCATCGCCACCTCGGCCGCATTTGCATTCTCGCGCATGCGCTTCTATGGCCGCGAATGGGGACTGGTGCTCTTCCTGGCCATCCAATCCTTCCCCGGTGTGCTATCCCTCGTACCCATCGCCCAGCTCTTGACTGCCGTTGGCGGCTACTCCCGGCACTGGGGCCTGATTCTGGCATACACGGCCGGTACGCTGATATTCACAACGATGAATCTGAAAGGTTACTTCGATACCATCCCAATCGACCTGGAAGAAGCTGCCATGATCGATGGCTGCGGTCCGGTGCAGTCCTTCCTGCTGATTGCCCTGCCGCTGGCGCGCCCGGCCCTGGCGGTTACCGCCCTGTTCGCCTTCATGGGCGGCTGGGGGGAATATGTACTCGCCTCTGTGCTCATTCCCGCTCCAGAGCTGCGAAAAACTGCCATGGTGGCTCTCTACCGAATTGCCAATGAAATCAGTGTGCCTTGGGGTTACTTCGCCGCCGGAGGTGTGATGATCATCATCCCGGTGCTGATCGTTTTCCTCTACCTCCAGAAATACCTGGAAGGCGGCCTGACCCTCGGCGGTGTCAAGGGCTAATATCGTATTCATGATAGACAATATTTTCGGAAACTTACCCGAACCTGAAAATCGGCTGGCTCGTCACCTCGAGAACCTGAACGGCGTCAAGCACCGCTACCAACGCAGCCCCCTGGACCCTTTTCCGGGCCAGCCGATCATCCTGGAACTGACAACGGGCGGCCCCATCCCATACGAAGCCGCCCGTTGTTTTTTTACATTGGATGGGACCGACCCGGCGCTACCCGCCGCAAACGTTCTGGACCTGGAACCTGCCGCCGTCAAATGGGATGACCCGGCCTGGGGCTACGTGCGCTCCTGGACCGTCGGCCTGCCCTCCCAACCCGCCGGGACGCTCATCCGCTACCACCTGGCCGCCCGTCGGCTGGATACCGGCCAATGGGTGTACGCAGACACCGGGTCAGGGGACGCAGCCGGTGCGGATGATTTTGCCCTGTGGGTGGATGATGATCCCATCCCATCCTGGGCACGAGAAGCCCTGGTCTATCAAATATTTCCAGATCGCTTCTATCCCGGCGATGGCAGGCAGTGGAACAAGGTCAAATCGCTCACCGATTTCTACGGCGGAACGCTACGAGGCATGATCGACAAACTGGATTACATCCAGTCGCTTGGCTTCAACACCATCTGGCTGAACCCCTTCTTCAAGACCACCACCCATCACGGCTACAATGCCAGTGACTATTACACGGTCGAGCCGCGCCTGGGGACGAATGCAGATCTCAAAGAACTCATCGAGAAGGCGCATGAACGTGGCATGCGTCTCTTATTGGATTTCGTCGCTAACCACTGGTCGAAGGACCACTTCACTTTCCAGGATGCCCAGAAGAACCCGGACAGCCCCTACCATAACTGGTACTTCTGGAACCACTGGCCGGATGATTACGAGTGCTACTTCAAGGTCAGGGAACTGCCCAAGATCAACCTGGCACCCGGCCCGGCGCGCGAGTACATGCTGGATGTCGCCCGTCACTGGCTGCGGGAGGGGTTCGACGGCTACCGGCTGGATTTTGCCTATGGCCCGCCGCACGATTTCTGGGTCGATTTCCGGCGTGCCTGCCGGGAGGTCAAGCCCGACTGCTGGATTTTCGGGGAAGTCATCCACACCGCGGAATGGCTGCGCTCCTATACCGGCATCCTGGACGGTACGCTGGACTTCTACCTGGCCAGCGCCCTGCGGGATACCTTCGCACAGGACAGGATGTCACTCGGCCAGTTCGAGGCTTTTCTAGAAGGTCACGAACGATACTTCCCGGCCAACCACATCCGCCCGGCGTTCATCGACAACCACGATGAAGCTCGTTTCCTCTACATTGCTGGGGATGACAAGGCTAAACTGCGCCTGGCTGCCT
>Ga0105093_10000459_pt1 | contig 15515 bp, 15 predicted proteins | sample PPLLak3March2015_2_FD_79111 | JGI IMG/M metagenome (GOLD analysis project Ga0105093, IMG submission 79111) | Freshwater sediment microbial communities from Prairie Pothole Lake near Jamestown, North Dakota, USA - PPLs Lake P8 Core (3) Depth... | ecosystem: Environmental > Aquatic > Freshwater >... | reverse complement strand
TGAACCAGCCAACCGACTGCCCGGTGATCGTTCCGGACCACTTCCCGTCACCGCTCTACGACCCGCTGCGGCGCTGGCTCGACCAGTTGCCGCCGGGGCCGGACGGGAAGCCGGATACGGTGGCGGTTGCGGCGCTCGCCGAGCGCTTCCCGATCCTTGCGCCGAATGGCCGGCGCATCCGTTTCGTACCGCCGCCGGCGGACGGTCTCGCCTACGAATGCCGTATCCGCGACATGGGCGAAGTCGAAACGCGCCCCGGCAACTGGCATGATTTCTTCAATGCGCTGGTCTGGCTGAGCTTTCCGCAGGCCAAGGCGGTTCTCAGCGGGTGTCACGCGCGGGCGATGGCGCCGGCCGGCATGGCGCGCGGCGCGGCGCGCGATGCCTTGACCCACTTCGATGAATGCGGAATCGTCGTGCTCTCCAGTCAGCCGGAACTGCTCGACCTGTTGCGTGCCTTCAAGTGGAAAGCCCTTTTTGCCAACCGCCGGGCCGACGTGATGCGCGCCATGCGTTTCGTCGTTTTCGGCCACGCCACCTATGAAGGCCTGCTCAAGCCGTTTTGCGGGCTGACCGCGAAAGGGATTCTCCATGATATCGACGAGCGCTGGTTGCTCTTGCCTGACAGCGAGCAGCTTGCCGCGGTCGACGCCTTGCTGGCAGCGGATTTGAGCAGCGGCCGCTACGTCCGGCCGCGCGATTTCCAGCCCTTGCCGCTGCTTGGTATTCCCGGCGTCACGCCCGACAGCGTCGATCCGGCCTATTACGACGATGCCTGGCAGTTCCGGCCAGGGCGGCGGCGCGCCTGACCGGCAAATCCACAAGGGATACGGCCCAAGGCCGCCCTGCCGTCACTGGCAGGGCCAGTGACATAAAAAAAGGCTGCCGGTCGGCAGCCTTCGGTTGGCCGAAGCGAGCGCTTATTTCGTCGCCTTGGGCGCCACGACGACGATGCCGGTCGCCACGACGTAGGTGCCCTTGACCTGGTCGCCTTCCTTGATCTGCGCCATGACCGCCGGATCCTTGACCTTCAGCTTGAACATCCGGCCCTTGGCGCCGAGGATGGTGATCGTGCCGGCCTTGGCATCGACCGACTTCACGTCGGCCACGAAGTCGACCTGACGCCCCCTGATCGCGCCCGGCTTCTGCCCGGCCTTGGCGGTTTCGTTGATGTCCTTCTCCACCGTTTCGCGCAGGCCGCTGCCCTTCATCAGCTCCATCGCCAGCACTTCCATGTGCTCGGCGATGACGCGGTCGCCGACCTTGACCTGGGCCAGGTTCTTGGCTTCCTTGCCGACGATGACGTCGAAGACGTTGCCATCCTCGCCCTTGAGCGTGACGGTGCGCGTCTTCTTGTTGATCGCGACGACTTCGGCTTCGGCCTTGACGGCGTCACCCATAACCACGCCCGGGGTGGCAGCGGCCGCGGTGGCGGGCGTCGCATCCGCGGCATGGGCTGAGCCGAAGACAAGGGAGAGAGCGAGCAGCGAGGCTTTTAAAACGGTTTTCATGAATCAACTCCTGGGGTTGGTATTGTTGTGGCGGAAGAAATCGAAAGACTGGTGCGGTGTAATCTGCAACTCAACGCCTTATTTGACGGCGCATTCGTTGCGGCATGTGATGGGCTCGATGTTGCCGTAAACAGATTTCGGGCAGCGGATTGGCTGCCCGAAACCCTGGTCTGCGTAGGTTCAGCGAACGATAACGCGTGCGTCTTCGCCGCTGCCTTCGATAAAGACCTTTTGGCCAACGCTCAGGCTGGCATTGGCCGGTTGGGTGACCGAGACGAGAACGCCCTTGGACGTCCGGACGATGATCTGCTGGCCGGCAACCGGCTGGTTGTAGCGTTCCTGTACCTTATGACCGGCGACCGCGCCGCCGACCGTGCCGAGGACCATGGCGACATCGCGCCCGGTGCCGCCGCCGATCAGGCTGCCGATGCCGAGACCCGCCAGGCCACCGACCACGGCGCCGACGCCGGATTGCTGATTGCTCTGGATTTGCACCGGGGTGATCTGCTCGATGACGCCGCTGCGAATCTCGACTTCACCGGTCTGGCCGCCGGGCGTCGCGCAGGCGGTCAGGGTCAGGGCCAGCGCAAGGGCGGAAATATAGGCTGAAATTTTCTGGAACATGATGTCGTCCTCGAAAGGGGTTCTGTGAATTGGCGCGACTGTTCGGGGGAGACGATGCGCCGAAAGAACTACGCATTCATGATAGCAACTTTCACGGGTGTCGAGTCTTGATGTTCGTGATCTGTGGCCCGTGTTCAGCGATACCCCGGAAAAAGCGCCAGGTAATTTCCCGAAGCGCGGACGTGGCCACACGCCCGGCTCAGGCCGCTTGCGCGACGGGCCGGACTGAGGCGGCAATGCCCATGCGGTTGATGCCGCTGAGCAACGCCTTGATCGACGCGGTGACGATATTGCCGTCGATGCCGACGCCGTAGTACTCGCCGTTGCCGCTGCCGGCAATCTCCATGAAGGCGCTGGCGCGGGCGTTGCCGTCCTCGCCGACCGGCGCCATCGAGCGCTCCTCGTAGCTGCGCACCTGAACGCTGATTCCGGCGCTCTGCAGGGCGTGGACCGCGGCATTGATCGGGCCGTTGCCCTCGCCGGTAAGCAGGTGGGGGCGGCCGTCGATGTCGACGCGGAGGCGGATGCCCTGGACGCTGCCGTGCTCGTAGAGGTGGTGTTCGCGGTAGCGGATCGGGACGCTGCCTTCGAGGTAGGTCTGCGCGAACAAACCCCATATGGCGTCAGCGCTCACTTCGCCGCCATGCATGTCGGCATGGCGCTGGACGACGCCGGAGAACTCGACCTGCAAGCGGCGCGGCATAACGACGCCGTGCTCGGTTTCCATCAGGTAGGCGATGCCGCCCTTGCCCGACTGGCTGTTGACGCGGATCACCGAGTCGTAGCTGCGGCCGACGTCGGCCGGGTCGATCGGGAGATAAGGCACCGTCCATTGCTCATCCGCCTCTTGAGCGGCAAACCCCTTCTTGATGGCGTCCTGGTGGGAGCCGGAGAAGGCCGTGAATACGAGATCCCCGACGTACGGGTGGCGCGGATGGATCGGGAGCTGGGTACAGTGTTCGAAAGTGCGGGCGACGGCATTGATGTCGGAAAAATCGAGGCCGGGATGGACGCCTTGCGTGTACATGTTGAGGGCGAGGGTGACGAGATCGACGTTGCCGGTGCGTTCGCCGTTGCCGAAAAGGCAGCCCTCGACGCGGTCGGCGCCGGCCATGAGGCCGAGTTCGGCGGCGGCGACCGCCGTGCCGCGGTCGTTGTGCGGGTGAAGGCTGATGAGCACGCTGTCACGGCGCGCGAGGTGGCGGTGCATCCACTCGATCTGGTCGGCGTAGATGTTGGGCGTGGCGATCTCGACCGTGGTCGGGAGGTTGAGGATGACCTTGCGCTCCGGGGTGGCGCCCCAGGCTGCGGTGACGGCATCGCAGACCTCCCTGGCGAAGTCGAGCTCGGTCGCGGTGAACAGTTCCGGGCTGTATTCGAGGGTAATCTCGGTGTCCGGCATGGCTTCGGCCTGCGCCTTGATGAGCTTGACCGCAGCGACGGCCATTTGCACAACTTCAGCTTTGCTCATGCCGAAGACGTTGTCGCGGAAAGTCTTGCTGGTGGCGTTATAGACGTGGACGATGGCCTTCTTCGCGCCCTTCAAGGACTCGGAGGTGCGGCGAATGAGGTGCTCTCGGGCCTGGGTGAGGACTTCGATCGAGACGTCGTCGGGAATGTGGCCGCCTTCGATGAGATTGCGCACGAAGCCGAATTCGGTTTCGGAAGCCGAGGGGAAGGCGACCTCGATTTCCTTGAAGCCGATGGCGCAGAGCGTTTTGAACATGCGCATCTTTTTTTCGGCGTTCATCGGCTCGAAAAGAGACTGGTTGCCATCGCGCAGGTCGGTGCTCATCCAGACCGGCGGCTGCGTGATGGTGCGGTTGGGCCAGTTACGGTCGACGAGGTTTACCGGGGGAAAGGCGTGGTACTTGGCGGCGGGATTCTGCAACATGGCACTGCTCCTGAAAACTGGAATCGATGGAGCAATCTTAAGGAAAAGTTGACGGCAGGTGCTTGCGTTTTATGGGTTGATTGCTACCATGTTTGGCAGAAACGATTAATCAATTTAATTTTTGAGCAACAAAATGGAACTTGATCGCTACGACCGGCAGATTCTTGAGGTTTTGCAACAGGATGGGCGGATCAGCAACCAGGATCTGGCCGACCGGATCGGCCTGTCGCCATCGCCGTGTCTGCGCCGGGTGCGCGCGCTGGAAGAGTCGGGGCTGATCACCGGCTACCGTGCGCTGCTCGATGCGCGCAAACTCGGGCTATCGTTGATGGCGTTGATCCATATTTCGATGGACCAGCACACGCCGGAACGCTTCGCCAACTTCGAGGCGCAGATCGGCGAAAATCCGGAAATCCTGGAATGCCTGCTGATTACCGGGCAGGACGCCGATTATCAGCTCAAGGTCGTGGTGCGCGACATGGACGCCTATCAGGACCTGCTACTCAACCGCATCACGCGTATTCCCGGCGTGACCGGCGTGCATTCGAGCTTCGTGCTGCGGCGCGTCGTCGACAAGACCGCGCTGCCGGTTTCCGGCACCGGGGTTCAGTAGCGGCGGCGCTGCGGTGGCGGGGCGGTGCCGCGGGTTTCGATGTGGCGGAAGGTGATGCGGCCCTTGCTCAGGTCGTAGGGCGACAGTTCGAGTGTCACCTTGTCGCCGACCAGGATGCGGATGTGGTTCTTCTTCATCTTGCCCGAGGTGTAGGCGATCAGTTCGTGACCGTTTTCCAGCGTGACGCGGAAACGGGTATCGGGGAGGACGTCATCGACGACGCCCTGCATTTCAAGTAGCTCTTCTTTTGCCAAGTATATTTCTCCAGTCAATACAAAAATCACCGATCCGGTGAAGTTCAACCCGGCATGATACCTTGGTGAGGGTCGGGCGTGCGATAATTCGCAACGGAAAGTCGGCCAGGCAATCGCTGGACGTCGGGGGCAACCTTGGCGTCGGGAGGAAAGTCCGGGCTCCGCAGGGCAGGATGCCAGTTAACGGCTGGGTGCTATAAGTCGCAAGACCCAAGGCAACGGAAAGTGCAACAGAGAACAGACCGCCGATGGCCCCGCAAGGGGATCAGGTAAGGGTGAAACGGCGAGGTAAGAGCTCACCGCGTCCACGGCAACGGCGGACGGCACGGTAAACCCCATCCGGAGCAAGACCAAATAGGGAAGCATGGGCGTGGCCCGCGCTGCTTCCGGGTAGGTTGCTTGAGCCTGTCGGTGACGGCAGGCCTAGAGGAATGATTGCCGAACCCCGCAAGGGGGGAACAGAACCCGGCTTATCGGCCGGCTTTCCATTTATTGTGGTGCCTGCCCTGTGGGCGGGTGGCATTTGCGGGTCCGTCACGCCCGGGATGTTTGCATCGAAGCCGCGCCGCTCCGTAGCAGGTCGTCAAGAAAGGCCTTGGCCGGCAGCGACAGGATCTTGGTGCGCAGATGAACGACGTTCCACTTTCGCTTGAGCGGGAAACCGGCGACATCTAGACAGGCCAGGCCGTCTTGTTCCGGCTGCACGCCGAGTGCCTGGCGCGAGAGCACCGTCAGGCCCATGCCGCTGGCGACGAGTTCGCGGATTGCCTCGTTGCTGGCCAGTGACAGGCGGACCTTGAGCTGGAGGCCGGTCTCGCGCATGTGTTCGTCGATGACGTGGCGCGACCCTGAGCCTTCCTCGCGGAGCAGGAAGGGTTCGCCAGCCAGGTCCTGCAGGGTCACCTGCCGGCCTACAGCCCAGTGCTCAGCCGGCGCCAGCACCACGTACTCGTTGTCGAGAAAGGGGTGGCTGACGATGTCCAGTTGTTCCGGCGGATAGGACATGATGTACAGGTCGTCCTCGTTGCCGTGCAGGCGCTCGACGATCTTTTGCCGGTTGGCGATCTCCAGTTCGATGTCGATGTCAGGGTAGCGCCGGTAAAAATCGCCCAGCATGCGCGGCAGGAAGTGCTTGGCGGTGGTCACCAGGCCGACGCGCAGCTTGCCGCGCTTGAAGCCCTTGAGGTCGTCGATGGCCGACTCGAAGCGGTTCCAGACGTCATCCAGCTCGCGCACCGTGGCCAGCATTTCCTCGCCTGCTGCGGTCAACGCGATTTCCCGGCCATTTTGCTCGAAGAGCGGCAGGCCGATCGTTTCCGCGATCTGCCGGATCTGGATCGAAACCGCCGGCTGGGTCAGGTGCAGCGCCTCGGCTGCCCGGGTAAAGCTTTGCAACCGGGCGACTTCGGCAAAGGTCTCGAGTTGGCGGAAGGTGATGCGGCGGCGCGGCATGTATAAGTCCAAACTAATCCGATTGTGCATATAGTTTAATTGGATTAAATCAAAAGACAACGCCATAGTTTGTCTGTCCGCACTTCGATGCGGGCAAAACCGACCGACTGGCACAAAGGAGAAGCACATGCGTCACTACCCTTCCGATAGTTCCGAAGCCCGTGGCCGTATCGTCGCGCTGGCCATGATGGCCGACGGCGCCATCGACCCCAGCGAACTGCGCCTGCTCGACGCCGAGCAGACCATCGCCCGCCTCGGGCTCGACCCGGACAGCTTCGACCGGGTCTTTTATGATTTCTGCACCGACATGCTGGGCACCGCCCACCGTGTCTCCTCCGGGCAACTGGAACTCGATACCGACACCATCGACCTGCTGCTCGACGAGGTGCGCCAGCCGCAACTGCGCGCGGCGACGCTGCGCACCATGCTCGACATAGTCCATGCCGACGAACAACTGGCTGGCGGCGAAGCGGTGCTGATCGCGCGTGCCATGAAATGTTGGTCGCTCGACCTGCACCAGGTCTATATGCTCGCCGCGAGCAGCCGGCAAACCTTGGCGAGCAGTATCCACCGCGCCGCGCACGCCTGAGCGGCGGAACTTTTCAGAATCTGCAACGTCCGAGCAAGCGTAGTTCAGGTTTCAATCCAGGGGGGAGTAGCTCTTCGCCGTGGCGTCGTCAATACGGAAGTCTCGATGATTTCCCGGCGCCCCGGGCGGCCTGTGCAAACAGGCTGCGAGCCAGACCTTTGCCGCGATGGCGAAGGTCCGCCTGTCAAAAGCTGACCCGTCGTCATCGACGAATGAAGGTCTTTTTGACACGGAGGAAATTTTCATGGAAACAATCGGCACCTGGTGGATGTGGGCCGGCTTCTTCGCGATCGTGCTGGTCATGCTGGCGATCGATCTTTTCGTGGTTGGCGGCGGCAAGCAGCACCGCGTCAGCCTCAAGGAAGCAGCCACCTGGTCAGGGATCTGGGTCGGCGTCTCCTTCCTTTTCGCCGGCACCCTGTGGTGGCACCTCGACGGCACGGCCGGGCGGGAACTGGCCAACCAGAAGACGCTGGAATACATCACCGGCTACCTGATCGAGAAGTCGCTGGCCGTCGACAACGTCTTCATCTGGCTGATGCTGTTCAGCTTCTTCGCCATTCCGCTCGAGTTGCAGAAGCGCGTGCTCATCCTCGGCGTGCTCGGCGCCATCGTCATGCGCACGGTGATGATTTTCGCGGGCGTCTGGCTGATCACCCAGTTCCACTGGCTGCTCTATGTGTTCGGGGCCTTCCTGCTGATCACCGGCATCAAGATGTGGTGGTTCGCCGACGAAACCCCTGACCTGGCCAACAACCCGGCGATCAAGTGGATACGCCGGCACATGAAGGTGACCGATGAACTGCAGGGCGAACGCTTCTTCGTCATAAAGGAGGAGGCGGGCAAGCTGGTGCGTTACGCGACGCCGCTGTTCCTCGTGCTGATCCTCGTCGAGATCACCGACCTGATCTTCGCGGTCGACTCGATCCCAGCCATCTTCGCCATCACCACCGACCCGTTCATCGTCCTGACCTCGAACATTTTCGCCATCCTCGGCCTGCGCGCCATGTACTTCCTGCTCGCCGACATGGCCGACCGTTTCTCGCTGCTCAAGTACGGCCTGGCTATCGTGCTCATGTTCATCGGCGTCAAGATGCTGCTGATCGACCTCTACAAGATCCCGGTGGCCGTCTCGCTCGGCGTGGTCGCGGCGATTATCGGCACATCGATCATCCTGTCCCTGAAAAAGGACGCCCGCGAACGGGCCCGGGGCGCGACGAAGGAGCGGAGCGCGTAATGACGACCGCCGATGCAAGCCTTGGTGCCGGCGGCTGGCGGTCCCGCCTGGCCGCCAGGCTCGAGTTGCCGTGGGTCCAGCATGCGCTGATCGGGCTGATCCTGGTCAACGCGCTCATCCTCGGCATGGAGACCAGCCCGGCCCTGATGGCGGCGTGGGGGACGTGGCTGATCGCCGCTGACAAGGCCATTCTTGCAATTTTCGTGGGCGAAATCGCGCTGCGTCTGGTAGCGCACCGGCTGGCCTACTTCCGCGATCCGTGGAATGTCTTCGATTTCTCCGTGGTGGCCATCGCCTTGCTGCCGGCGTCCGGGCCGCTGGCCGTGTTGCGGGCTCTGCGCGTGCTCCGGGTGTTGCGCCTGATCACGCTGGTGCCGAGCATGAAGCGGGTCGTCGGCGGTTTGCTGTCGGCGCTGCCCGGCCTCGGCTCGGTGGCTGCGATCATCGGCCTGATTTTCTACGTCTCGGCCGTGATCGCCACCAAGCTGTTCGGCGCGGCATTCCCGCAATGGTTCGGCACGCTGGGCGACAGCGCTTTCACGCTGTTCCAGATCATGACCCTGGAAAGCTGGGCGATGGTTATCGTGCGTCCGGTCATGGAAGTCTTTCCGCAGGCCTGGGTCTTCTTCCTGATTTTCATCCTGGCCTCCACCTTCACCTTGCTCAACCTCTTCATCGCGGTGATCGTCAATGCGATTCACCAGGAACAACAAGGCGACGAGCGGCTATCGATCGAAGGCGAACTGGCGCGGCTGCATGGCGAAATCGTCCGCCTGCGCGAGGATCTTGCCCGGGGCGGCCGCATGTCTGAAACCGGGAAACCTTGATGGACCGCCAAATGCTGGTCCCTGTGGCCTGGTTGGCTGGGGCGGCCGGCATTTTGCTCGGCGGTGCCACCTTGGTCTGCGCGGGTGGCCCATTCCGGGTGCCGTGGATCGATGCGGCAGGGCTCGCATGGCTAAGTGCCTGGAGAACGAGCGGGCTCGACATATTCTTTGCCGCCATCACCTGGCTTGGATCGCTGTGGGTCCTGTTGCCACTCGCCGTCTTGATGGCCTGGCGAGAAAGCAAGCGCTCGAGTTTGCCGGCCAGCATCTTCGTGCCAGTGAGTCTATTGGTCGCGGCGGGCCTGGCGCACATCGCCAAGATCATCGTCGAACGGCCCCGGCCCGACCTGTTTCCTGCGACCGTTTTGCTTCCCGCGGACTGGAGCTTTCCCAGCGCCCATGCCATGCAGGCGACGGCATTCTTCCTGGCCATGCTGCTTCAGCCCAAGGGCGGATGCCTTCTCGCCAAGGCCGTTGGCGCCACGGTCATCATCCTGCTGGTTGGAGTTTCGCGGGTCTACCTGCAGGTGCATTTTCCGACGGACGTGGTTTTCGGCATCGTCGCGGCCATCGGCTGCGTCTTCGCTGTGCGCAAGTTGATTTTTGAGCAAAGGAGTCTTCCGTGAGGCACAAGTTTCTCGGTATCGGCGAGCCGGGTTACCACCCGTTGCGCAAGCTGCGCACGGTTTTTTCCGGCCTGCGCTACGCAGTGCTCTACGACTGGTCGGTGACTTACAAGCTGGTGCTGTCTGGGGTCATCCTGATTGTCGCCTTTTCCCTGCGCGCGTGGGTCGATTTCCTGGTGATCCTCCTGGCTACCGCCTTTGTGGTGTTTGCTGAAATTATCAACAGTGCAATCGAGGCGCTGTGCGATTTCGTCGAGGCTCGCCACAACGAGAAAATCAAGGTGATCAAGGACATTGCAGCGGCGGCGGTGGGTATTGCAATATTCGCATGGCTGGTGGTCATCATCGTCGAAGTGGGACGACTGCTTCAACGCTGAATGTCGATGCGGTGAATTCCGAGGGGGCGAATTTCCGCAGCGGGCAGATAAGAGGCGCTGGTGGCATCTGGACAGATATCGCAGAATCATTCTTTTCCCTACACTGCCGCATGGTCACCGCCCACTATCCCATGATCCATTGGCAGGAAGCCGGCGCCGAGCACGCGGTGCGCTGGCGTTCCGAGGCCGGGGTGGCGGCGCCGGAAGTGGTCGTCGTTGCCGACGACACGCTGAAGGCTGATGCGGCTTACCGGCTGGCGGCGCAGGGGGCAGCGATTCTCTGGCGTGGCGATTACCAGAATGCGCGCAAGCTGTTGCAGGCGCTGGCGCAGCGGGTGGATCGTGCGCCGCGCGAGGGTTCGCGCCCGAAGCCGGCGACGCCGGCCGAGGCTTTTCGCCTGCATCGCGCGGCGCAGGGCCGGCGGGCGGCGATTCTCGGCCGCCTGCTGGTGCCGCTGACCGCCGATTACCGCGTGCCGCTGCGGCGTGGGCAGGAGGTGGCAGCCGCCTGCCTCGAGGCCCTGGGGCCGGGCGGCGAGGATTCAGTGATTGCGCTGCGCGGCCTGCTGGCGCTAGTAAGTGCGCACGAGTGGCGCAAGAAGGGCATTCCGGTGCCGGCCGTCGAAGGGCGGATTTACCCGCATTTCGGTGTTTTTTCACCGGTACGCGGCGAGTATGTCGATCTGGTGGCCACGGCGCCGTTGCCGCCGGGCTGCGAGCTGGCCTTCGACATCGGCACCGGTTCCGGCATTCTGGCCGCCGTGCTGGCGCGGCGCGGCATTCGGCGCGTGGTCGCCACCGATCAGGATCCGCGGGCCTTGCAGTGCGCCACGGAAAATGCCCGAAATTTGGGGTTGACCGCAGCAATCGAGGTAATCGAGGCCGATCTCTTCCCGGATGGCACGGCGCCGCTCATCGTCTGCAATCCGCCTTGGGTGCCGGCGCAGCCGAGTTCGCCGATTGAATATGCGGTTTTCGACCCGGAATCGCGCATGTTGCGCGGCTTCCTGGACGGGCTGGCGGCGCATCTGGCACCGGGCGGCGAGGGTTGGTTGATCATCTCGGACCTCGCCGAGCATCTCGGCCTGCGTTCGCGCGATGAATTGCTCGGCTGGATCGCGGCCGGCGGGCTGCGGGTGCTCGGTCGCATCGACACCCGGCCGCAGCACCCGAAAGCCCGCGCTGCGAGTGATCCGCTGCATGTGGCGCGGGCGGCCGAGGTGACTTCGTTGTGGCGTCTGGCCGCGGCAGACTAGAATAAAAAAGGCTGCCGGCCTTGCGGCCTGCAGCCTTGTCGCAGCTTTACGGATTTCAGGCCGGGGCCGACGTCCGGATCAGGTGGTCGAAGGCGCTGAGCGCGGCGGTCGATCCGGCGCCCATGGCGATAATGATCTGCTTGTACGGTACCGTCGTGCAGTCGCCGGCCGCGAAGACGCCGGGGACCGAGGTCTGACCCTTGGTGTCGATTTCGATTTCACCGAATTTCGACAGGTTGACCCGAGGGCCAGCCGTTGTATCTGTGGTCGTGCCCTTCAGCCAGTCGGTGTTGGGCAGCAGGCCGATCTGGACGAAGATACCCTCGAGGTCGACGCGCTTCACTTCGTCGGTGTTGCGGTCCTTGTACATCAGGCCATTGACCTTGCTGCCGTCGCCGGTCGCCTCGGTGGTCAGCGCCATCGTGTGGATCTCGACGTTAGGCAGGCTCGTCAACTTGCGCTGGAGCACCGCGTCGGCGCGCAGCTTGCTGTCGAATTCGAGCAGCGTGACATGGCCGACGATGCCGGCGAGATCGATGGCTGCCTCGACGCCCGAATTGCCGCCGCCGATCACCGCCACGCGCTTGCCCTTGAACAGCGGGCCGTCGCAGTGCGGGCAGTAGGCGACGCCTTTGCCACGGTACTCCTTTTCGCCGGGCACGTTCATCTCGCGCCAGCGGGCGCCAGTGGCGAGGATGACTGACTTGCTGCGAAGCACGGCGCCGTTCTCGAGGGTGATCTCGATCAGCGGATTGCTTTCGCTGGCCGGGGTCAGTTTCGTGGCGCGCTGCAGGTTCATGACGTCGACGTCGTAGTCCTTGACGTGCTCTTCCAGCCCCATGACCAGCTTCGGGCCATCGGTTTCCTTGACCGAGATGAAGTTCTCGATCGCCAGCGTGTCCATGACCTGGCCGCCGAAGCGCTCGGCGAGCAGGCCGGTGCGGATGCCCTTGCGCGCCGCGTAGATTGCGGCGGCCGCGCCGGCCGGGCCGCCGCCGACGATGAGCACGTCGTAGGGCGCCTTGGCGTTGAGCTTTTCGGCATCGCGGGCGGCGGCGCCGGTATCCAGTTTGGCGATGATTTCCTCGATACTCATGCGCCCCGCGCCGAATTCCTCGCCGTTGAGGAACATGGTCGGCACGGCCATGATCTGGCGCTGGTTGACGATGTCCTGAAACAGCGCGCCGTCGATCATCGTGTGGCTGACGCCGGGGTTGAGCACGGCCATCAGGTTCAGCGCCTGCACGACGTCCGGGCAGTTGTGGCAAGACAGCGAAATGAAGGTCTGGAACTCGAAAGTGCCGGGCAGTGCCTTGATCTGCTCGATCACTTCGGCGTCGACCTTGGGCGGGTGACCACCGGTCTGCAACAGGGCGAGGATCAGCGAGGTGAACTCATGGCCCATTGGGATGCCGGCAAAGCTGATGCGTGCCTTTTCGCCCGGACGGCCAACGGCAAAGGAAGGGCGCAGCGCGGCTTCGCCATCTTCACGCAGGCTGACCTTGGCAGACAGTTCGGCGATGTCCAGCAGCAGACCGCGCATTTCCTGCGCCGCGGTGCTATCGTCGAGCGAGGCGACGAGTTCGATCGGGGTCTGCAGCTTTTCGAGGTAGGCCTTGAGCTGGGTCTTGATGTTTGCGTCGAGCATGTAGTTCTCCCTTTTTGAGAATTTCAGTGAAAAGGGGCTCGCCGGCCCCTTTTCAGTGGAATCCGCACCGCTCCCGGGCGGGAGCGGCTTGGTGGTGAGATGCGTTCGTTAATGCTTAGATCTTGCCGACCAGGTCGAGCGACGGAGCCAGAGTCTTGTCGCCTTCCTTCCACTTGGCCGGGCACACTTCGTTGGGGTGCTTGGCCACGTACTGGGCTGCCTGGAGCTTGCGGATGGTTTCCTTGACATCGCGGGCGATGGCGTTGTCGTGGACTTCCAGGGTCTTGATCATGCCATCGGGGTCAATGATGAAGGTGCCGCGCAGGGCCAGGCCGGCTTCGTCGATATGCACGTCGAAGGCGCGGGTCAGGGCGTGGGTCGGATCGCCGACCAGCGGGAACTTGGCCTTGCCGACGGCCGGCGAGGTCTCATGCCACACCTTGTGCGAGAAATGGGTGTCGGTGGTAACGATGTAAACCTCGGCACCCGCCTTCTGGAACTCGGCGTAGTGTTCGGCCGCATCTTCCACTTCAGTCGGGCAGTTGAACGTGAAGGCGGCCGGCATGAAAATCAGGACCGACCACTTGCCCTTCAGGCTGGCTTCGGTGACTTCGATGAACTTGCCGTTGTGGAATGCCTGGGCCTTGAACGGTTGAACCTGGGTGTTGATAAGGGACATGCGGTTTTCTCCTTGGTTGATGATAATGACAACAATTGAATGATAGTTCGCCTCCCGGCATTGAGCCAATTGAATCGGGATATATCTTTAATAGGCATCGCCTATCGCAGCCGCCGATCGGAAGCTAGTTCAAAAGTATTAGTTGTAATTGTCAATTGGTATTACTTGGGGGGCCAGGCGCACGTTAGTTGATTCAAATCAACGGAATAAGCACCCGGATCCGGATCATTGCATTCGATATGGCGCTTGCCAATGGCCAAGCGTCACTCAGGAGGGTTGGACTCAATGAATATTTCAAGCGCCATCGTGCATGTTGTTCCCGCGCGTCTCGACGAGGCATGTGCTGCATTGGCGGGGATGCGGGGGGTGGAGATTCATGCCCGCAGCCCGCTCGGAAAGGTTGTCGTCACCCTTGAGGATGACGATACGGAATCGGCTGCCAATTCCTATGTGGCGCTTCATGGCATTCCCGGAGTCGCGTCGGTGGCCATGGTCTATCAATATAGCGACGAAGAGTCAGATACCGAGGAGGTAGAGGCGTGAAACTCAATCGACGGGACTTTATCAAGGCCAACGCAGCAGCAGCGGCCATTTCGGCAGCCGGCCTGGGGGCGTCGACGACCGTGGCGGCCGCCGGCAAGGATGATATCCGCTGGGACAAGTCGGCCTGCCGCTTCTGCGGTACCGGCTGCGGTGTGCTGGTCGGCACGCAGGATGGCCGTGTCGTGGCCACCCAGGGCGATCCTGATGCGCCGGTCAATCGCGGTCTGAACTGCATCAAGGGCTACTTCCTGTCCAAGATCATGTACGGCGCCGACCGCGTCAAGACGCCGATGCTGCGCATGAAGGACGGCAAGTACGACAAGAATGGCGAGTTTGCGCCGATCACCTGGAAGCAGGCCTTCGACATCATGGAGGAGAAGGCCAAGGAGACGATGAAGGCCAAGGGCCCGAATGGCCTCGCCATGTTCGGTTCCGGTCAATGGACCGTCTGGGAAGGCTATGCTGCTGCCAAGCTGATGAAGGCCGGCTTCCGCACCAACAACATCGACCCCAATGCCCGCCATTGCATGGCCTCGGCAGTTGCCGGCTTCATGCGCACATTTGGCATCGATGAGCCGATGGGCTGCTACGACGACATCGAGCATGCCGATGCCTTCGTGCTCTGGGGTGCGAACATGGCCGAGATGCACCCAATCCTGTGGACACGCATCACCGACCGCAAGCTGTCTAACAAGGGGGTCAAGGTAGCTGTGCTATCGACCTTCGAGCACCGCTCCTACGAGCTGGCCGACATCCCGATGATCTTCTCGCCGCAGACGGATCTGGCGATCCTGAACTATGTCGCCAACTACATCATCCAGAACGGCAAGGTGAATCAGGCGTTTGTCGACAAGCACGTCAATTTCAAGAAAAGTGCCACCGACATCGGTTATGGCCTGCGTCCGACCCATGCGCTGGAGAAGGATGCCGGCAACAACGGCTATCCGGGCGCCGACGGCAAGCCGAAGGGCGATACCGGCAAGTCCGAGGCGATTACCTTCGACGAGTACAAGAAATTCGTTTCCGAATACACCGCCGAGTCTGTCTCCAAGCTCTCCGGCGTTTCGGTGAAGGACCTCAAGGCGCTGGCCGAGTTGTACGCCGACCCGAAGATCAAGGTGACCTCGTTCTGGACCATGGGCTTCAACCAGCATACCCGCGGTACCTGGGCGAACAACATGATCTACAACATCCACCTGCTGGTCGGCAAGATTTCCGAACCGGGCAACAGCCCGTTCTCGCTGACCGGCCAGCCGTCCGCCTGCGGCACTGCACGCGAGGTGGGCACCTTCTCGCATCGCCTGCCGGCCGACATGGTGGTGACCAATCCGGAGCACCGCAAGATTACCGAGCGCTTCTGGGGGCTGCCGGACGGCACCATCCCC
>Ga0105093_10000452_pt1 | contig 15582 bp, 12 predicted proteins | sample PPLLak3March2015_2_FD_79111 | JGI IMG/M metagenome (GOLD analysis project Ga0105093, IMG submission 79111) | Freshwater sediment microbial communities from Prairie Pothole Lake near Jamestown, North Dakota, USA - PPLs Lake P8 Core (3) Depth... | ecosystem: Environmental > Aquatic > Freshwater >... | reverse complement strand
GACTGGCGCCGGTCATTGCCCAACATCTCATAGAAATGATGCTGAAAATCAGACAGGAATTTCAGATCGGCATTCTTGTGGTGGAGCAGTTTTCGGCCCACGTCCTCAGTTGCCTCGACAAGTGTTACGTGATGGAAATGGGGCGCATCGTTTGGGAAGGCGACCCCCAAACAATCAAGAAAGACGAAATCCTTCAGAAGAGGCTTTTTGGCGTCGGCGCCTACGCCGAAGAACAATTCCTGACCACCGAACCAGACTGAAGAGCCACGGGAGAAAGACCATGACACTCAAGATGACCAGTCGGGAAAGAGTTTTGGCAGCCATATCCCACCAAGAACCCGACCGCACACCCATTGACTTGGGCGGTACTCGAGACACCAGCATCGTCGTCGAGGGCTATGAACGGCTGAAAGGACATTTCGGAGTCAGTGACTATAATGATCTGTGCGACCGAATGATGCGGGTGGTTAAGGTTGACGAGACCATCCTGCGGAACTTGGAGGTCGATGTGCGGGCCATTTTCCCTGGCGCGCCGACCCGGGGTGTGGGCGCGGAACTGGGACCCCGCCATTACCGCGATGCTTGGGGCGTAGAAAGGGTCCATCCGGAAGGCAGCCTCTATTATGACCAAAGGGAATTCCCCCTGGCCGGGGCCATCACCGTGAACGACGTCATCAACTATACCTGGCCCGATCCCGAGGACCCCGGCCTGACCCGCGGCCTCCAGGAACGACTCAAATGGATCAGGGCCAATACCGACTGTGCGGCCATCCTGACGCTCCCCGCCCCGTTTGTCCACATCAGCCAATACCTTCGTGGCTTCCAAGACTGGTTCTGCGACTTTATCCTCGAAACAAAGGTCATGGAAGCTCTCTTCGACGCAGTGATAGAAATCACCACCCGCATCGCTGAACGGGAACTCCGGGAAATCGGTGCCGAGGTGGATATTGTCATCTGCGCCGATGACCTGGGTACCCAAAACGGTCTGCAAATGAGCTACGATCACTACGCCACCTACATTAAACCTAGGCATAAAAAATATTTCCAAACGATCCATGCCATGACGCCGGCCAAGCTTCTATTTCACTCCTGCGGCTCCTTGGCCGCCATCATCGACGACCTGATGGAAATCGGCGTGGATATTCTCAACCCCGTCCAAATCACCGCCAAGGGCATGGACCCGGTGGCCTTGAAAAAGAAATGCCAAGGCCGCATGGCCCTTTGGGGTGGAATGGACAACCAGAGTATTTTACCCCACGGCACTGAGTCGGATGTCCGCCAGATGGTTCGCCAGCGTATCGACCAATTGGGACAGAGCGGCGGCTTCGTACTCAGCTCCTGCCATAACATACAACCCGACGTTCCCTTGGAGAATATCCTTGCGATGTTCGATGAAGCCAAGATTTACCGAAGGTGAGATAGTATTATGCTGATTGTCGGTGAACTGATCAACGCCAGCCGCAAGTCGGTGCGGGCGGTCATCGAGAAGAAGGACGCCGAGGGCTGGAGAACATCTACGTGGACCCGCTGGTTCAGCCGGTCGCAACCAGACTGCCGCCCATACTAGGGTGGATGCCATCCCGCATGGGCGAAAGTCTGATAAGCTGTGACTCCGGTGATGTTGACACCACGCGGCAAAGCCATCCTCTATCCTGCGCGAAAAAAAAAATTTTGAAAACACAAAGGGCGGCGCGATGCGTATCACGCCGCCCTCTGCATTTTCTGATTCCTTGCTAGTTGCCTACGCTTAGGTCCCCATGTCCCAGGAGGCCAGATACTTCTTCTGCTCGGGGGTGAGCTTGTCGATGGCAACCCCCATGGCGGCAAGCTTCTCGCGCGCGATCTGCTGGTCGATTGCCTGCGGTACGGGGTAGACGTCTTTGGGCAGCGGCTTCTTGAGCTTGACCATGTATTCGATGCTGAGGGCCTGGTTGGCAAAACTCATGTCCATGACGCTCGAGGGGTGTCCCTCGGCGGCCGCGAGGTTGATCAGGCGGCCGTCGCCGAGCACGTTGATCCGGCGGCCGTTCTTGAGGACATACTCTTCGACGAAGGGCCGAATTCGGCGCCGGGTCTTGGCAAGCTCCCCCAGCCCGGAAAGGTCGAGCTCCACATTGAAGTGGCCGGAGTTGGCGACAATCGCCCCGTCTTTCATGAGCCGGAAATGCTCCTTGCGGATGACGTTGATGTTGCCCGTCACGGTGCAGAAGAAGTCGCCGATTTTCGCGGCCTCGCCGATCGGCATGACGCTGAATCCGTCCATCACGGCCTCGAGCGCCGGCAGCGGGTCGATCTCGGTCACGACGACGTTGGCGCCCATGCCGCGCGCGCGCATGGCGATGCCCCGCCCGCACCAGCCGTAGCCGCAGACCACGAAGGTGCTCCCGGCGATCAGCCGGTTGGTGGCGCGGATGAAGCCGTCGATCGTGCTCTGGCCGGTGCCGTAGCGGTTGTCGAAGAAGTGCTTGGTGCGGGCGTCGTTCACGGCGATGATGGGGTACTGCAGCACCCCGTCCGCCGCCATGCTGCGCAGCCGGATGATGCCGGTCGTGGTCTCCTCGGTTCCGCCGCGCACGTTGCGCAGGAGAGCCTGGCGCTCGGAGTGCAGGATGGACACCAGGTCCGCCCCGTCGTCCATGGTGAACTGCGGCCGGGTGTCGAGCACCGCGTTGATGTGCGCGTAGTAGGTCTTGTGGTTCTCGCCCTTGATGGCGAAGACCGGGATCTGGTCGTGCTTGACCAGGGAGGCCGCCGCCTCGTCCTGGGTGGAGAGCGGGTTGGAGGCGCACAGGGCGATGTTCGCCCCCCCGGCCTTCAGGGCCTGCATGAGCGCCGCGGTTTCGGTGGTCACGTGCAGGCAGGCGGCCAGCCGCACGCCTTTGAACGGCTTTTCCTTGGCGAATCGCGCACGGATCCGGTTCAGCACCGGCATGCTCTGAGCGGCCCACTCGATCCGCAGCTTTCCGTCTTTGGCAAGTTTGATATCCTTCACATCGTATTTCATCAGCAGAAACCATCCTCCTTATATTTTATGAGCATTGAAAGAAATTGAGGTCAGACAGGATTTACAGGATAAACAGGATTGGGGGGTGATAAAAATTGAGGCTCCCATTTCATTCCGGCGCTACAGGCACAACCGCCGATATGTGTCCATCTCTCTCCCGAACCCTTGTATCTTTACCCTGAACCCTGAACCTTGAACCCTCTCTACCTAAGTACCTATATCCCGGCCTTCTCCCGCAGGGTCTTGGCCATGTCCGTCTTCTCCCAGGAGAACTCCGGCTCGGTGCGGCCGAAGTGCCCGTAGGCCGCCGTCTTGCGGTAGATCGGCCGCAGCAGGTCCAGATACTCGATGATGGAGGCCGGCCGCATGTCGAAGCACTCCCGGACGATGTCGCGGATGCGGCCGTTGGGGAGTTTGCCAGTCCCCAGGGTGTCGACCAGGATCGAGATCGGTTCGGCGACACCGATGGCGTATGCGATCTGCACCTCGCAGCGTTTCGCCAGCTGCGCGGCGACGATGTTTTTGGCGATGTGCCGCGCCATGTAGGAGGCACTGCGATCGACCTTCGAAGGGTCCTTGCCGGAGAAGCAGCCGCCGCCGTGGCTGCCCTGGCCGCCGTAGGTGTCGACGATGATCTTGCGGCCCGTGAGCCCGCAGTCCCCCATCGGCCCGCCGATGACGAAACGGCCCGTGGCGTTGATGTAGAAGCGGGTCTCTGCATCCATCATGTGGGCCGGGATCACCTTTTTGACGACGGAGTTGATGATGGCATCCCGCAGCGTCTCGTATTCCACGTCCGGTTTGTGCTGGGCCGCGATCACCACGGCATCGACGCGCTTGGGCATGCCGCCCTCGTACTCGATCGTGACCTGGCTCTTGCCGTCCGGCCGCAGAAAATCTAATGAGCCGTTCTTGCGCGTTTCGGACAGGCGCCGGCACAGCTTGTGGGCCAGCATGATGGGCATGGGCATGAACTCCGGGGTCTCGTCGGTCGCGTAGCCGAACATCAGGCCCTGGTCGCCGGCGCCCTGCTCCTTGTAGAGGCCGTTGCCCTTGTCGACACCCATGGAGATGTCGAGGGACTGGTGATCGATGCTGGTCATCACGGCGCAGGTCTGCCAGTCGAAACCCATCTTCGAGGAGCTGTACCCGATATCCTTGATGGTGTCCCGGACGATCTGGGGTATCTCGACGTAGGTGCTGGTGGTGATCTCCCCGGCAATGAACGCCATGCCGGTGGTGACCAAGGTCTCGCAGGCTACGCGGCAGTTCTTGTCCTGGGCCATGATGGCATCCAGGATGGAGTCGGAAATCTGGTCGGCCACCTTGTCCGGATGGCCTTCGGTCACGGACTCAGACGTAAAAAAAAACTTTTCATCGGGAATGCTCACGCTCATTTTGTGTTCTCCTTGATTTTTTTCGGGTGCTCCAGCCTCTTTGAGCGATCGGGCAGGCTTACCACGCGGGTCAGGTGTATTTTGATCAATTTGATAAGCGTATTACGACCTTAGTTAAAAGTCAACGATGTTGCTCCGGGCGGCCGCCCACCAACCATTTCTTCCGTCGCAGGCCCGCGAAGATGCCGACCGAGGAGAACCGCAACCCATTTTCCCATCGGAAATGCGCCTGTGGCTGCATGGGATGGGCCGCCGACCCAGGGGGTGGATGCGTGACCCCGATGTGTGATACAAAGGGTGTCATGCGAAAGATAGCGCTCTTCGGCATATCCGCCTTCTTGCTGGGGATTGCCATCTTCTTCTCCCCGGCCGCCGCGCAAACCCCGCCGCTGCCGCCGCCAGCGCCTTCAGACGACGAGGACCCCGTTGCGGTGACCACCGCCTGGTCGGTCGACGCCGTTCACCCCACGGGAAACGCCGTGCTGGCCGTGGTGCTCGACATCCGCAAAAGCTATCACGTCATGGCCGACAAGGGCCAGTTGAGTGAAATCCAGGACTTCAAACCGTTTCCGACGCGGGTCTGGGTAAGCGAGGCGACCGAGGGCGTCTTGTCCGAACCGCCCATTTACCCGCGGGCCCAGGCGTTCAAGGTGGATTTCGTGGATGCGCCGATCATGAGCTTCGAGGGGCGTGCGGTGATGTATCTGCCCATCAGGCTGGGCCCGAATACCACCGGCGGGGCCGTTTTCGTGAAGGTGGGGGTCGAATACCAGGCCTGCGCACCGGACTATTGTCTGATGCCGCAGCGGGTTGTTCACACGGCGGAATTGCCCCTGGTCAACCGGGAGAAGAAAATATCGGCGGTCAACCGGGAGCTGTTCAGCGAATATGAGTCACGGGCGACGGCCGGCCCTCAGCGGTTCATTTCGTTCAGGTTGTTCGGTTTCGGTTTCGCATTGGATCCTGAATCGCCGCTCACCGCGGTTATGATCCTGCTGCTGGCCGCGTTCGGAGGCTTTCTGCTCAACTTCACACCCTGTGTGCTGCCCCTCATCCCGATCAAGCTCATCAGCCTGTCCAACGCCGCCGCCGCCGACCGTCGACGCTGCCTGAACCTCGGGCTGTTCACGTTTGCCGGGGTGCTGGCCTTCTGGGTCGCCCTCGGCGGCATCGTCGCGATGGTCAGCGGTTTCACCTCGACCCACCAACTCTTCCAGTACCCGGCCTTTACCATCGGCGTGGGGCTCATCATCGCCGTCATGGCCGTCGGCATGTTCGGTGTCTACTCCGTGCGACTGCCCGGTGTGCTCTATGCGCTCAACCCCCGCCAGGAAACGCTGACAGGCGCCCTCGGCGTCGGTGTCCTCACGGCCGTGCTGTCCACGCCCTGCACAGCGCCGTTCATGGGGACGGCGGCGGCCTGGGCCGCCACTCAGGAACCTGCCGTCACCATCGCCACGTTCTCGGCCATCGGCGCCGGCATGGGCCTGCCCTCCCTGCTCGCCGCGTTCCCCCGGCTGATTCGCCGCTTGCCCAAGGCCGGGCCGGGGAGCGAACTGCTCAAGCAGGCCATGGCTATCCTCATGCTGGCGGCGGCCGCCTACTTCATCGGCATCGGCCTCGGGACACTGCTGTCAGACCCGGCCGCCACGGCCGGCCGGCTTTACTGGTGGCCGGTGATGATCCTGTGCGCCGCCGCCGGCGCATGGACCGGCCTTCGCGCGGTCAGGCTATCGTCCGGCAAGAGGGCAAAAGCCATCTGGGCCGCTCTGGGCGCAGCGATCGTGGCCCTCTGCCTCTACGGCGCCGTGCGCTTGACCGACACGGGACCGATCGCATGGGCAGCCTTCACCCCGGAACGGCTGGACAGGGCATTCAAAGAACACAAAACCGTGGTGATGATCTTCACCGCGGAATGGTGTCTGAACTGCAAGGCGTTGGAGCAAAGCGTCTGGGGCAACCCGGAGCTGGTGAAACTGGTGTCGGGACCGTCGGTGGTGCCCATCAAGGTTGACCTGACAGGGAACAACCCTGCGGGCAGAAAAATGCTGCAGGAAGGGGGAAGCCTGACGATCCCGCTTCTATTGATTTACAAACCGGATGGTCAGCCGGTTCTGAGAAGCGACTTCTACACGGCCACCCAGGTGGTGGAGGCGATCAGGGAGTCTTTGGCCGCATCGCCTCCAACGCCTTAGCCCGGAATCCGTGATACATTATCCGCCGGAGGCCGCTGTCTCGACCGGCTCTATGGGCTCTGCCGGCTGAACCAGCAGGTGCTCTCTGAACTTGTCCGTGGCAAACCCGTTGCGAATCCGCGACTCCGGGCTCCCCAACACCACCACGATCAGGCGCCGATCCCCGGTTTTCGCCGTGGCCACGATGTTGAACCCGGCTCTGCGGGTGTAACCGGTCTTCAGGCCGTCCACCCCCGGAACCCGACCCACCAGTTTGTTCTTGTTGCTGATGACGAGCGTGCCGCTCCGGAAGGTCGTCTGCTCGATGGAGGTCCACTCGAGGATCTGGGGGTGCTGGAGGGCCTCGCGCGCCAACCGGATCATGTCACTGCAGGTGCTGATGTTGTCGGCGCCGCCCTTGGCAGGAGGAAGACCATGGACGCAATGGAATTCCGTGTCCAGCATGCCCAGGGTCCGCGCTTTCGCGTTCATCAGCTTCACGAATTTGTCCGAGCTCCCCGCCGCGTACTCGGCAACGGCATAGGCCGCGTCGTTGGCGGATTCGATCAGCGCGGCCTTCATGAGTTCCTCCAGGGTGAAGGTCTCCCCGGCCTTAAGATACACCTGGGTCCCCCCCATCTTTTCCGAGTTCTTGGTGGCGGTCACCCGGTCGGTGAGGCGCAACTCGCCGCGCTCGAGCTTGTCGATGACCACCACGGCCAGCATGAGCTTGGTCAGGCTGGCCTGGGGCCACCTCACGTTCACGTTCAACCCTTCCAGGACATGCCCATCGGCGGCATCCGCCACGGCGTAAGCCTCGTAGGGCGGCCGGGCCTGCACCGTGGGCGCGGGCTGAATCTTCGGAGAGGTCTTGGGTTTCGCGGCGAGCTTGAATTTCGCCGCCGCAGCACCGGTTGTTTTCGTGGTGGCGAGGGGCTCGCCGCCGAATACGCCGTGGGCCGCAAACAGCACGATCACGGCGGCAAATGCGATACGCTTCATGGTTCTCCTTCGGGGCGCGATCGCGCCGAGATTTGATCTATGTTTCCATTATAGACCAAAAACCATGAAGACTCAAATTTCGGGCAGCGGCCGGCACGGTGTGCGGAAGGGCCCGCTCGATTTAGGTCGAAGTAAGACGGGCGGGCCGGGAACCGCAGGCCGTCTACCAGATGTCGGCGTCCCGGCGGCTTTCAAGCCATTTGCGCCGCGCGGCGTTGAGCTGGCCGACGTGCTTCTCGATCCAGTCGATGTCGGCGGTCAGGATCGCCAGCTTCTCGGGACCCGTCAGGTCGAAGCCTTCCAGCGCATCGGAGCCGCCGTGCATCAGCTCGTAATTGAGGTTCTGGTCCGTGGCCACCTGGTCCAGAAACCTCAGGATCTCGTCCTGGTGGACCAAACCCTGCTCCACCGGGCTGGCAGTCTGCGCATCGTAGAGCGCCTTGCGGACCGTGCGCACCAGGTCGTCGGGGGCAAACGGTTTTTCCAGGAATTCAGCGGCCCCCAGCTTCATGGCCTGAACGGCGGACCTCACCGTGGCGAACCCCGTGATCATGATCACCGGTACGGCCGGCCGGGCGCGCTTGATGTCCCGCAGCACCCGCATGCCGCCGATGTCGGGCATCCGCAGGTCGGTCAGCACGAGCGCATGCTCCTTCTGCAGGGCCAGCTCCACCCCTTGCCGGCCGGTCGCGGCCACCTCCACCTGGAAGTTCTCGGCCTCCAGGATCTTGGCGACGCTGTCGGTGACGATGCGCTCGTCGTCAATGACCAGAATTTTTTTCGTCTTCATGCCCCTCCTCCTTTTCGCGTGTTTTCAGGACGGATCTCACAGTATCGGCCAGCTCGTCCGGCGTGAATGGCTTGGCAATGAAGGTGGCGGCCCCCAGATCAAGGGCCTCCCGGATGGTGTCACGGGTCGAATATCCACTCATGACGATGATGGGCATCCCCGGCCGTCTCTCCCGGACCTGGCGCATGAGATACATGCCGTCCAGCACCGGCATCTTGACGTCGACCAGCAGCAACCCGGGAGCATGGGCCTCGATCGCCGCCAGGGCCTCCTGGACCGAGCCGGCCATCATCACCTCGAACCCTTCGGCCTCGAGCACCATCCGGCAGCTCTTGAGGACGATGGGCTCGTCGTCAACCACCAGCACTTTCATGTTCAGCCTTTCCACCGGCGGGCAGCCAGATGAAAAAACGCGACCCTTTGCCGATTTCGCTCTGGACCCGGATGCGGCCGCCGTGCCGCTGGACAATGCCCAGGGAAACCGCCAGCCCCAGGCCGGTCCCCTGGCCGACCACCTTGGTCGTGAAGAACGGTTCGAAGAGCTTGTCGAGGTTTTCGGACGGAATCCCGCAGCCCGTGTCGGCTATTGTTATTTCCACCCCCTTCCGGCCGACCTCCCGACTGGTGAGGCCCGCGGCCGTGAAGACCCGGATGGCCCCGCCCGGGCCGGTGGCGTCCAGGGCGTTGATGATGATGTTGATGATTACGCTCTGGATCTGGCTGCGGTCCACGATGAGCTCCGGCAGGCTCTCCCCCGGGCTGAACTTGAGCGCAACCCCTCTCCCCAGGGCCTGGTATTCGACCAGGGCGATGGAGGCTGTCACCAGCCGGTTGATGTCCGTGGGCTCGGGGTCCAATTTGGTCTGGCGGGAGAAGTCCAACAGGCCCTTGACGATCTTGCGCACCCGCTCGGTGGCCTCGACGATGGTCTGGAGGTCGGAGCGGATCTCAGGAACGAGGTCCGTGCGCCGCAGCAGCATGTGGGTGTAGGTCAACACGCCGGTGAGCGGGTTGTTGATCTCGTGGGCGACCCCGGCCGCCAGCCGCCCCACGCTCGCCTGCTTCTGCGAGTGGATGATGTGGGCTTCGGAGGTCGCCCGCTGGCGCCCCACCGCCGCCACCATCTCCCGGAAGGTCTTCTGCAGCACACCGATCTCGCCTTTTTCCGGCGCCCCGAGTTCGGGGGTCAGGCTGCCCTCGCTCACCTGCTGGCTGGCATTGATGAGGCGTCGGATCGGGGCGCTGATCCGGTTGGCGACCAGGTAGCCCAGCCCGACGGCGAGCAGCATCCCCGCCACCGTTATCAGGATGTACACCGCGAGCGTCTCGCGCCGGATGTCCTCGTACTTGTCCTCCAGCACCCCGACGTAAAGCATGCCGACGCGCTTGTCGAAGATGTCCTCGATCGGCTGGTAGGCCGTGATGTACCAGTCGCTGACGACAAAAGCCCGATCCGTCCAGAGCTTGCCCTTGCCGAGGACGTGCTCCCGCACCTCGGGCGAGACCCGGGTGCCCAGGGCCCGCTGGCCGTCCGCGGTCATGACGTTGGTGGAGATGCGGGCATCCCCCAGAAAAATCGTGGCCGTGCCGACGTTGCGCCCCTTGTAGGTCTCGCCCTGGAACACGGTCCCGCGCACGGTGTCCACCAGGGTCTCGCTGCGGTTCAGGAGCATCCCGCCGTAGAGCACGCCGATCAGGAGGTTGCCCTCGAACACGGGCACCGCGGCCGCCATGACCATGCCCGACTTCTCTTCCTTGCCGCTGCGAAGGGCGGGGTCATCGCCGACGGTGAAGGGGATGCGCGCCCGCTCCGCGAGATAGGGGTTCTCGGCAATCAGGAAATCGCTGTCCAGGACCAGCGTGCCGGAGACAGGGATGCGACTGTCCAGTACCGGCCGGACGATGGGGTTTTCGACTGAGGCGCCCGCGGCCGGAAGCGCGTTGGGTCCGGTGCGGCACAGCGTGCTGCCGTCATCGAGAACGATGCCGGCGAAATCGAGATCGGCCAGTTTGGCCATGCGCTCGAGCCGGAGAACGAGTTCGGCCGCATTCTTTTCCCGCAGCGAGGAGATGAACGCGAAGCCCAGCGTGGTGATGCCGAGGGAGGTTTTGATGTGCTTGACCCGGGTGAGGTACATCTCGCTGACGGCGTTGAGGTCCTGCCGCACCCGGTTGCGGGCTTCGCCGAACACGTGCTGATCGAGGATGCGCACGCCGATAAAGAGCGACACCGTGGCGACCAGAAGGGAAACCCCCAGGAAACCCGCAATCAGCTTGGAACGCGTTGAATACAGCACGAAAACCCTCCACGGATCCCCGTGAAATCAGCGACAATGGGATTATATTAGCGCAAGCGGGGCGCCGTGTATAGCCTGAAGCGAGCAATCCCCATGCCAAGCGCGACGAATGCACCCGACCGGCTTATCGATCAAAAACATTGCACATTCTGTCGTAACGCGCTACAAAATTGATGTTTGGCGTGACAGCGCGATGTCCGGAAACTTTACGACCTGTAAAAGTATAGCGAGGACCCACATGCCGAGAACCACCTACTGGGCCGACGCCTACCTGGAAAAGAGGCGCAGCGCCGCCGAGGCCATGCGCGCCATCAAACCGGGCCAACGGGTGTTCATCGGCTCGGCCTGCGGACAGCCCCAGGAGTTGGTGCGAACGCTGGCGCAATCGACCGCCAAGCTGAGCGGCCTGGAGGTCGTGCGCCTGATGAGCCTGGAAACCACCTCCCTGAGCGCGCTGGCCGATCAGACCAAGGACTTCACCCTCAGCATCCGCAACATCTACCTCGGATCGGCCCATGCCGAACCCATCGCCCGCCACAAGCGGTTCATCACCCCGATGAACATGTCCGAGGTCCCGGACCTGTTCACGTCGAAAAAACTGCCGATCCACGTGGCCATGATTCAGACGACCCCGCCGGATGATTTCGGCTGGATGAGCCTGGGGATATCGGTGGACGTGACCCTGGCGGCAGCCATGTCCGCCGACCTGGTGATCGCCCAGGTGAACCCCCGGCTGCCGCGGGTGCTCGGCCAGAGCTTCATCCACGTCAACGCCGTCGACATCGTCGTCGAGCACGAGGAGGAGATTCTGACCGTCGGAGTGCGCCCCCCGTCGGACACCGCCGTCCGCATCGGCGAGCTCATCGCCCGGCTGATCGAAGACGGCTCCACGCTCCAGATCGGACTGGACGCCATGTCCCAGGCCACCATCCAGGGGCTGTCCGAGAAGAACGACCTGGGGATCCACTCCCAGTACCTGAGCGACGACATCATGCACCTGTACTCCCAGGGGGTGATCACCAACCGCCGGAAGGGGTTCAACGACGGCAAGCTGGTGGCGTCGTCCGCCATCGGCTCACGCAACCTCTATGACTTTTTAGACAACAACCCGGCCGTGGATTTCCACCCGTCCGATTACGTCAACGACCCGTTCATCATCTCGCGCCACAACCGAATGGTCTCGATGAACGTGGCCCGCACCATGGACCTCACCGGCCAGGTGGAAGTGGAGGCCTCGGCCCTGACCTTTTTCGCCGGGGCCTCCGGGATCGTCGACTTCGTGCGCGGGGCCAAGCGGTCGCCGGGCGGCAAATCGCTCCTGATGCTCTCCTCGACCTCGGACGACGGCAAAACCAGCAACATCGTTCCGACCCTCACCGACACCAACGTGGCGGTGCCGCGCGCCGACGTGCACTACGTGGTCACCGAATACGGCGCGGTGAACCTGTTCGGGAAAAGCCTCCAGGAGCGCGTCGTGGCGATGATCAGCCTGGCCCACCCGGACTTCCGCGAGGGGCTGTTTGCGGACGCGAAACAGCTCGGCCTGATCGGCCCGGAGCGCACCCTCGGCGAGGCGGTGCGCGGCATCTACCCGGTGCGGCTGGAGGAGACCATGACGGTCGAGGGCGAGGAGGTCACCATCCGCCCGGCCAAGCCCGTGGACGAGCGCCGCATCCAGGAGCACTATTACAGCCTGGCCAAGGAGGACATCTTCTCCCGGTTCATGCACGAAAAAACGAGCTTTTCGCGCGCCGATGTCGAGGTGCGCTCCCAGATCGACTACGTCAAGGACCTGACCCTGCTCGCCGTCGTGGGTGAATTCGGCTTCGGCCGGGTGGTGGCGGTGGGCGAGTGCATGCTGCTGGCGAAAAGCAACATGGCCGAAGTGGCTTTCTCAGCGCACAAGGATTACCAGGGCAAGGGGATCTGCCGCCGCATTCTGCGCAAACTGGCCGACACGGCGCGGGAGAAGGGCGTCTTCGGCCTGATCGCCTACACGACCCCGGGCAACCAGGCCATGATCCGGCTCTTCAAGACCCTGCCCTACAAGGTCAAGAGCGCATTCGACGGCGAAGGCGTGTCGCTCACCTGCCGCTTCGATGAGCTCGAATGAAGAGCGTTAGGAGCGTTCATCGCGTTTATCGCGTTGAAAGCGTTGGGGGATAGAGATGCTCCAACGTTAATCGCTCTTAACGCTACTAACGCGATAAACGGACTCCCCATGGACATTCTCTACATATCCCCGGATTTCCCGCCGAATTACGCCAATTTCATACGCAACCTCCACGCGGAAGGTTTGCGGGTGTGGTCCATCGGCGAGGCGGACTTTTTCGCCATGCCGTCCGACCTGCGCGCCTGCATACGCTGGTACGTGCGCAGCGATTTGAAGAACTGGCGGCAGGTGGACCGGGCCGTCGCCGAGCTGCTGGAGGCCAAGCATGCCCTGGGTTTTGAGGGAGCCTTCGACCTCGTGGAATCCCACAACGAGCAGTGGCTGCGCCTGGAGGGCTTCATCAATGAGCGCCTGGGGGTCCCTGGGATCACGCTGCGGGACACGGAGCGCCTCAAGAAGAAGTCCGTGATGAAGCGCATTTTTCACGCGAGCGGCCTGCCGGCCGCCCGGGGCGGCCGCGTGACGGACCTCGACGAGGCGCTGCGCCTGGCCGGAGACCTCGGCTACCCTGTCATTCTCAAGCCGGACGAAGGGGTGGGGGCCGGCGGCACGCACCGCGTGGAGAGCGCCGCCGAACTCGAGACACTCTTCCCGGAGCTTGGCCCCGACTATTTCCTGGAAGAGTTCATCGAGGCCCCGATCGTCACCTATGACGGCCTCACGGGCCTGGACGGCGAAATCCTATTCGAAAACACGCTGGTCTACGGCGAGGGGCTGATCGAGTACACCCGCGGCACGGACACGTTTTTCTATGTCGGCCGCGCAATCCCGGAGCGGCTCTCCGCGATCGGCAAATCCTTGGTGGCGGCGTTCGGCATCCGGCGCAAATTTTTCCACTTCGAGTTTTTTGTCCAGGGCGGTGACTACATCCCGATCGAGATCAACAGCCGCCCGCCGGGGGGCGCCATTCTGGACATGATGAACTATAGCGTGGACGGCGATCTGTACCGTGCCTGGGCCTGCATGGTGGCGGGCCGGGCGGTTGAAGTGCCGACGACGAAGAAATACGTTATCGGCTACGTGGGTCGGAAGGACAAGCCCTACACCTTCAGCCACGAAGAGATCCTGGCGCGCTTCGGCCACCTGCTGGTGGAGTTCGCCGAGAACCCGCCCGTCTTCTCCGGCATCATGGGGCGGCATCGATACATCTTCCGTTCCGAAAACGAAGCCGAGATCCGCGAGATCGCCGCCGCGGTACGGCAAACAGGGCAAGCGTCATGAACCGGAACATCGTGATATTGTCCCCGCATTTCCCCCCCCACTACCACCGCTTCTGGCTCAGCGTGAAACAGGCCGGCGCGAACGCCCTCGGCATCGGCGATGAACCCTACGAGGGACTGTCGGAGGAGCTGCGTTCCGCACTGACGGAGTATTACGTCGTCAGCGACATGCACGACTACGACGCGCTCATCCGGGCCTGCGGGTATTTCACCCACCGCTACGGCAAGATCGACCGTTTCGACTCGCTGAACGAATACTGGCTCGGCACCGAGGCCCGCATTCGGGACGATTTCAACATCACCGGCGTCCGCACCGCGGACATCGACTTCATCCGCCGCAAATCGATGATGAAGGAGCTTTTCCACGCGGCCGGAGTCCGGGTGGCGCGCGGCCGGATCGTGCACAACCCGGCCGAGGCCCGGGCGCTCATCCGCGAGACCGGCTACCCCGTCATTGCCAAACCCGACGCCGGCGTGGGCGCCTTGAACACCTTTCGCATCGACGCGGCGGCCGACCTCGATCCGTTCTTCAGGTCCAAGCCCGCGGTCGATTACCTGATGGAGGAGTTCATCTCCGGGACCATCCACTCCTTCGACGGGCTGGCGGACGCCGACGGCAACCCTCTGTTTTGCACCAGCCACGTGTTCAGCCAGGGCATCATGGAGACCGTGAACGAGGCGCGGCACATCTATTACTACTCCATGCGCGAGATCCCGGCCGAGCTCGAGCGCATCGGGCGCGCCTGCCTGAAGAGCTTCGGCGTCAAGGAACGGTTTTTCCACATCGAGTTCTTCCTCACGGCCTCAGGCGAATACGTGGCACTGGAGGTCAACATGCGGCCGCCCGGGGGCTACACCACCGACATGTTCAATTATGGCGCCGACATCGACGTCTACCGCACCTGGGCGCAGCTGCTGGTGCACGGCGCCGCCGACCTCGTCTACACCCGCAAATATCACTGCTGCTACGCCAGCCGCAAATTCAACCAGTCTTACCGGTACAGCCACGCGGAGATCCTGGCGCGCTTCGGCCACCTCATGCTGCAGGTGCAGAGCGTGCCCGGCGTTTTTAGCAGCGCGCTGGGAGACGTGGGCTATATCTTCCGGTCGGACACACTGGACGAAACCATGGAAGCCGTGCGCTTCATCCACGCACCGGACAACCGATGACGTCGCTTTTAAAATCCCCCCAACCCCCTTTGACAAAGGGGGCGAAGGGGGCTTTCGTTCCACCGACAGGACGGCGCAGCGCGCCACAAACGGCTTCTGAAAAGGGACAACCACCATGCACATCGAACATCGCCGCTGGCACAGCCCGCGGCTGAACCGCGACATGGAGCTCAAGGTTTACGGGCACTGGGGCAAACCCTTCATCGTCTTTCCCTGCTCCCGGGGGCGCTATTTCGATTTCGAGGGCATGGGCATGGTGGCCGAAGTCGCGGGCTTTATCGACGCGGGCAAGATCAAGCTCTACTGCGTCGACAGTGTCGACGGCGAATCGTTGTACATCCTTGCGGGGCCCCCG
>Ga0105093_10000451_pt1 | contig 15593 bp, 20 predicted proteins | sample PPLLak3March2015_2_FD_79111 | JGI IMG/M metagenome (GOLD analysis project Ga0105093, IMG submission 79111) | Freshwater sediment microbial communities from Prairie Pothole Lake near Jamestown, North Dakota, USA - PPLs Lake P8 Core (3) Depth... | ecosystem: Environmental > Aquatic > Freshwater >... | reverse complement strand
CTCGACGATAATCGCTCCGTTGGACTGCCCAAGGGCCGGGCAATCTTCAGGGATGAAAGGATGAATTTCTCAACATTTCAGACTTGCCTCATCAACGCAACCCAAATCAAACTGATAGTTGATCGAGTTGCCAATGGTGGACATGGAGGAAAACGCCTCGCGCCCGACGAGCAGAAACGCTTTCTTGATGATGTCTTGCTTCTCGTGGAAACGGCAATGGTCCATTGCCAAGGAGAATTTGCCTACAAAAAAATCCACTCCCTCTTGCAAGGGCAGATTCCACGGGATCGAATTCAAGAAATCGCAATAAAACTTGAACAGGATAATATCCTAAAGCCTGGCCGGGGAAAGAGAGCGCGAGTCCTATACCCGATTTTCCAAACGGAGAAGAGGGCAGAATTAATTCTTTCTCTTTACGGCGGCAGCAAGGAAGAAAAAACGACGGCAGCAACGATTGAACCGTACCAAGGACGGAACGTCGTCGTCCTGGACGGCGAGCATTGGGAAGCCGTGGATGCTCCCGCTGGAGATGCTCCCGATGAGGACAGTGGACACCCCATTTTGGACAATTTCGTATATATGCCCGAAATACGAAAAAGGAGAGGCTCTCGATTCTTTTCGGTCCGAAAATGGTGTTTGCCGACGAAGGAAGCTGGATTACATATTTTTCTTCAAATGAAGAAAGATTGCGATGCTTCAATCCTATCTCTCATTGCGAAAGAGAGCGTCGCTGTTTTTGAGGAGAATTATCGGGTCCTTTGCGGCTGCGTCACGTCCCCTCCGCCTGGCGGATCAAAGCCAGACGAGCCGCACTTTGCGACGGAGATCGCAAAGGAAATGGCTCATCTTCTGAATATCCCTTACATACAAACATTCAAACCAAGATATCACAAGATGGGACATTTCCCTCAAGGGAAGTCCCGTGGGGATATCCCTCCTTTGGAATTGATTGAAGAGATTCCTCTCATCGCCCCGATTCTCCTTTTTGACGATCTGTCAAGCAGCGGCACGACAATCGGGGAAGCAAGCGATAAATTGGCGAAATATGGGATGGTATTCCCTATAGTATGGCTGGCCGGAGAAAGTTCGGATTGTTAGGCTGATGAGAAAAAATGATTTTCTTTGATATAGAGACCATGGATTTTTTCAGCGATCCATGGATCAAAAAGTTTCCTCGCTCCCACCAGATCGCAGCGATGCGATTTGGATTGGGAATATCGTATAACAGTGAAACAGAGGAATGGATGGAATGGATTCCAGGGCAAGAAATTGCCTTCTGGGAATCCCTAATCGGCAAGAAAATTTGCGGATGGAATATTTTGGGATTTGATATCCCATTGTTGGCGGCGAGGGCCAATCAATTGGGGTACGAAGATTGCATTTACGATCCCATTTTCCCAACTGACTTGATGGACAAAATAAAAAGAGAATCCTCTCTATATGGAAAAGAGAGATGGTATTCTTTGGAGTTCATCGCCCAGACGAATCTGGGCAAGGGAAAAAGCGCGGATGGACAACTTGCGAGTGAGTGGATGCGTAGTGGAAATCCCATTTTAATGCGGAAAACGGCCGACTATTGCCGCCTGGATGTCGATCTGTGCGTAAACCTTTTCATTCTGAGCAAGGAAAAAGGACTGGTTTGCCCTGCGCGACCGGAAAGGGGTGAGGTTGGAGATTTAAGAATATGGATTGACCTCGACGGAGAAACGAGATCAGAAAGGATTAGTTAATTGGCGCATCAGAACAACCATAAATAAATCTACGCTTACCATTGATGGTAAGCGTAGCCATAAATCGTCGTCATCTTTCCACCTCTGGTTTTTTAGCGTCATGCGACATGAAAACCTATTTTACGTTTTCCCCAAGCGTTAAAGTCCCCTTCGCCCTCACGACATGAGGAGACATGAGGCGACATGTGACGACATGAGGCGACATGAGGCGACATGGATGATTTCCTTTTATAATCATATAAATCTTTATCCATGTCGTCTCATGTCTTCATGTCTTCATGTCGAGCACCTCATTGTTCGTTCCCGTCTTCGTCATGCAAGAAATTATTGACCAAAATACATTTTGGTGAGCCGCTCCCCACCCAAGATGATGCTATGATTTTTCCATTCTTATGCGGCAAAAGCCACCCATGCTTGAGCCATGTAGATCCGAACATCTCCACCGCATTCACGCCAACCACCGTGGTAAAATCAGTAGAAGTATGCATGCACCGCCAAAAGGTTTGATTTTCCCGGCGCACAGCTATGAGCTTGCGATCATATTCTATCCTGTGCCACCCTGTGGTAGCATCAAAGTGTTGTTGCCCTTGGATGAAGAGTACTTTTACCCGCTCGAACGCCTCCTCCGCAGGGTCATGCGTATGATTATTGTCTTGCAGCGTATCGCTCCAAATACGCATAAGCCTATCAATATCCAGCTCAAGATCAGCGAGGATGCTCACCGCTTGCAACGTCGCCGCCGCCACCGCCAACAACCTGCGCCATGCTTGCAAGGGTTCAAGGTGGCTATCTAATTCAAAAGCGCGGATGTCTGTTTTGAAGAGTTGCCAATCACGCAGCGCAGTCTGAGCCAGCGCATACCCCAACGTCCCCGCGCCCGCCCCCCACGCCGCCTGGAGCTGCCGTGCGCGTTGCATCCCCAACGACGAGCGGGCTTGGCATCCCAGCGGATATTGGTCGGGCATAGAGCATTCAAAAGAGAAAACGCGGTTGTTACTGCCCGCGTTGAGAAACGACAAAGATGTTTCCCCGCCGGTGATCAGAGTGCCATGCAACTCTTGCCCCCCACCCGTCGCCCGGTTGCCAACCGTTCCCCATGTGCGATTCTGCCCATTGGCAAAATCGTACATGATGCCTTCGGTATCTTGCTTTTTTCGCTCTAACATCTTGTGAATATCATCAAAGAATACGGGGAGACCATTGGCTTGCAATAGAGCTGTGGACATGCCCTTTGGGGTTGTTGTCCCAGAGCCGCATTGTGTTTGGAGCGGCGTAACACGCGGATCGCCGTAAGCCCCCGTAGCAAAATGCGCTATAGTCGTCTTGCCCGCCCCGCTCGCCCCGCCTAAATGCAAAATGGGGTTACGGTCTACCTTGAGCCTTCCATAGAAGGGGCTTGCTAATCCAAACGCCAACACCGCCCACAAAACAGGTGGTGCCCACTCTTGAATTGCTCGTAAGGTATCCGCATAGATTGACCTATCTTTCCCTACCTGGATAGGGGTGCCAATGTAGCGCGTTGTGGTGATGATATTGCCCGCGGGCAATATCATCCCATCCTCAATATTCCCGTAGTATTCGCTATGCTTCACATGGGGAATAGTCTGGCGATTCACCTGAATGAACTCGACTAAAAAACGGCTCATAAGTTTGGCGTTATAGGCATGCACCGCCGCCCCCGCCCCTCCTAAAATTTTCGTGATCCCTCCCTGACTTGCTATATCCGAATGCAATGCAACTACATCCCCCGCTGTCCCGCCACCTTGCCATTTAATCAGGGCTGTTTGTTCGCCGCTGTGCATGTTTATTCCTGTTTCTGGCACATAGATTTTGCCCATATAGAGCAATTTCCCAAGATGATATAAGATTCCATTATCAAAATCATATCCAGGCGGCAAACCATAGCGTTGGTTATCGACTTCTAGGGTAGGGGATTCCGTTCGCCTGCTGGTTTCATCTGGTTGCGTCGGTTGCGTCGGTTGCGTCGGCTCAACAGCAACAGCAACAGCAGCATCGGCTAATTCTCGTAGCTTATCAATACTGCCGCCATTGTTCAGCCAGTCGCTCACATCCCCTTTTGGTGGTAGGTTGAGACGCAATATTCGTGCGGTTTTTCCAGTGTGCAGTAACGATTGTGCTATGTCATTGGCATGCTTTTCTCCTGGATCATCATTGTCGGGTATTATGATGATGTGTTTCTGCGGTATTTGCTGAGAAAATTCTTCCCTCCACTTCCCTGCTCCCCCTACATTGCTGGTAGCCAGTAATCCTAGCGAGCGCAACCGTTCCACGTCTTTTTCGCCTTCGACTATGTAGATCGTTTCATCTGGGTGCGCCAAAATCTCTGGCAGGTCATAGAGCACCCGTCGCACGTTGCCCAAACGTTTTGTGCCGTCTGGCAACCGCTGATAAAACCCTTTTGACTTGCCCCCCTTACCAGGCTCATAGCGCACCGCTTCATAGAGCAGAGTTCCTTCTTCATCATAATAGGGATAGATGGTTTCTTTACGCGGTTCATACGTGGCTATGCCTAGCTTTTCTGCAAGCTGGGATAGTGAGCCGCCTTCTCCACAGACATAGCAGCGGTAATTATGCCCAGTACCGCTTTTGTTGGGCATGATTACGAAATGCGTTTGACCTGGTTTGTGTTGCTTTCCACATAAGGGACAGTCTGCATGGTAACTCCCATCAGGAGCAGGGTTACGTCGTAGGTCGACATTCAAGATAGTATTGATGATATGATCAAAGATCGTTGTCATTGCCATCTCCATGCCACGCCATACCACTTGATACGCCCCTGCTCCATGCTGCCATCGGCAGCCTCCAACGCTATCTCAACCCAGCGTTCCTCTTGCCCTTCCGGGGGCAATCGTTTAGCTCCAGTAGGGACTCCAAAATAATCTCGAAACACAACCAACTCGGTATCCCCTAGCTTCCTTTTAGGTCTCCACACCGCCACCGTTGTCGCCGAGTGTACCGCGACGACTACCACTTTCACGCCCCCCCGTAATATCGCCTGTGATTTTCCATGCCGTCTTGCCTCATGGCATAGCTGTCTGTAGATGTCTGTCAATTTCATTGGTCTCATCCTATCATTGATCATCTTGACAAATCAGAATCTGATCCGTCAGTATTTCCCAACATCCTTCTATCTTCCCTTCAGAGAAGGAATATGAAGGAAAAATTACATCTCCTCCTAGCCCATTGGCCTTGGCCAATAAATTCTCCAATAAGCTGATCATCATCCCAATAAGTCGATCATCCTCATCGCTACCTTTCCCTCGACGAGATTCCAGAATTAGAAAGCGGTCACATCCCTCGCACTGCCCTCCTGGGCAGATGGAATCATTGCATCCGCCATCCGTCTCTGGATTAAATGGTCCATATGGATCCGTCTCCGTGGATTTAGGAGGTGTAGACGAAAAATCCTTAGCCGTTCGGGGTGGCAAATCAACCCCAGGTAACGGCTCGACGATTCCATCTATCGCGGCAGATTTGGGCTTGTGCCCATTCTTGTGGCCGTTAATGATTTCCTTTGCCCTTGCCACAGTTATCTTTTCACTCCGAGCCTCGTCCAATACTTCCGTTCGGGCCTCTTCTGGGGTGCTGGGGGCAGACAGCAACCCAAGAACAGTTGGAGACAAATCCGCAATTATTGCGGATTTGTCTCCAAATTTCGCGTCAATGTTCATGAAATTCTGTGCCTGTCTTTCAGACCATGAAAATTCTGCATCGAGCCATTTGCCCCATTCTCCATGGGGCAAAAGCTCGCGGATGGTACGCAGTGATTTCCCAATGAGAACGATGTTTTGAGTAACATCATTGATTCGGGACCGAATCAATGACGTATGACTTTTCATCGTTTGTTTATCGGATTCAGGTATCCCGTAGATTTCGTCGTAGTTGTAGCTTATTTCCATTCTTTCCATTCTTTCCATTCTTTCCATCCTTTCTCATCAACTTATGCTATAATGGTAGGTATCCCACAAACCTACCGCTCGAATAACATCAGCCCCGGCGTGTGAGCCGGGGCTTCCCTTATCCCCTAATCTTCAATCTTTCGCTCCACGTCAGACAACATGCCCTGAAGAAAATCGCGGATATCCTTCAATGACTCCCTCTCAACCATCTCCTTGATTTCTTCCAAGATATCCAAAAGAACAAGGAAAGAGGACTGATCACTTACTCTAAGCCAATATTTCCTCTCTCCTACAGTCACACAAACTTGTAGTGTGTTCGAATTTTGTACTTTTTCCGACGCTACCGGTATCTTAATTTTCATCCACCCAAACCTCCAGCTTACCTTTTAATATCTCAATGTTATCGTTCAACTCCCCCACTAATTCTTTTATATCGGTTCCTCTCTTTAGAATCCAGTCTATGTCCAAGTCGTCATAGTAGATTTTTTCCACCATTTCCAATATGGACCCCAAGAATTCGTTGTTTGCCTCGTTGTTGGACTCCATTTCCTTGAGAGCGTTATCTGCTCGCTCCGCAAATTCTTCTTCCCGATCCTGGAAATATTCAATCAAATCGACGAATTGCCGCGCTTGATCCATGTCTCCAAAAGTGAATCTCATCGATTCTCCTGGTTTTACCAGGTCAATTGTTGGCTCTAAGGGGATTTCCCTTATTCTGTATTGGTTTAGAGCTTTCATTCCTTCGTCTCCCATGAAAAGGTGAGAAGTGTTTGGCAAGAGTAAATTCTCAGTTTGCGGACGAATCGACATATAGGTCTTGTATGGCTTTTGATATGGTAGGGATGTTCCCTCTTCCATTTCTCTATCTCTTCCTGCATTTTTTCCAATGCTTCCGTTTCTGAGAATCCAGAAGAAAAAATCATCTCTGTTCCTGTGCACTGACTTTCCATCACCTTTCCTATCTCCCAATCAGTTAATCCCAGTTCCTTCAATGTAAACATCCCCGCACCTCCTTAGAATCTTGTATTAGAGCCTCTAAAAGTTCTGGGTTGAGAACTAGCCATTTGAGCACTGAAGGTATCCGCCCACTCTTATAGTTCCAGTAGCGGTAGTGAGAATCCTTACTGATTTTTCCTGTCTGATATAGTTCTGTGAGTTTTCGTATAAAATTTTCCATTTTTTCCTTGCCTATTGTATTGCAAATTTACAATCCTTATTGTATTGCAAATTTACAATCCTGTCAAATGACCAGGACGAAAAGAAATGCCCCCGCTGATCATCCAGCGGGGGCGTTTCTTTGAACTCATATCATTTCTGACCGCTCTGTTTTTTTGGATTCATGCAGAGATCCATGCATGAATCCAAAAAAGTATCCCAATCCTATTCCTACAGAAACGAAAAGCAAGAAATAGAAAAAAAATCCACCTAAGTACATGGGTTATCTCCTTTTTTAAAGTTTGCAGCAAAAGCTAAAACAGTCAGAGTTCCAATCCCTCCCACTACGTTCAGCATCGAATAAAGAGTCAACGCTCCCATTATATGCGGTTCGTAGTAGTGGCGTGCCCTCCAAAGAAAAAAAACGAAACAGACAAAACCTATAACCCCATATTCAGACAACACCCACAATATCTGATTATGAGGATGATCCGATTCGTATCCCCCACCGCTCCTCCCAAAATGATATGATCCTCCTCCATTGCCAAGCCAGGGCGCGGATCGCCATTGCTCATAGGCAAAATTCCACATCTCAAATCTTCCGTTTGATGTTGTGATCGTTTCTATCCTACTCGTTTTCCCATTCCCCCCAGCAATTCTTTCCCTATCTCCATAATTCATTCCCGAAAGGAACAACATGGAGAAAATGACGAAGGAAAAGAAAACATAGCCCATGATCAATCGCCTTGGCACGCGCTTGATCATCCATTCCCCGATAAATATGATGGCAAGAGAAAGAAGGGCAGAGCGAGATCCACCAAACAAAAGAATAATGAGAGAAGGGATGACATACCACCAATATCCTCTTTTCATTCCGATAGGAATGACAAGGAGAATCCAAATGGAATAATCCATCCAATCTCCGGCAAAAGATAGAGGCCGCCACCCGTAAAACCCCGGCGATAGCCAGGGAGCGACAGGCTCAAGCCAAAGCCAGTCGTAGTCCAAAATGCGCCCCAAAATGCGCCCCATCATCTCGATGATGGGAATCGCAATGGAAATGAGCAAGGCTCTATCTCTTTGGGCTTTGGATGCCCTGGATGCCCAAGAGAGGGCAGAAAAGCCAACAACGTTGATCAGCAGGGAAGCCGTCGTTTCACCATTATTTCCATTCCTCATCCAAGACAGGAAAGATGAGCAGAAAAATGCGATTGTTGGCGCATCCGTTGGCAGCAGAATTTCGATTTTTTTGCTCTTTTTTAAGAGCAAAAAAATCGAAAGAATCACAATCCCCAAATAGAGCGGGGCATACATTTTCCAATATAAAGAAAAAATAAGGAAGGCCGTTGTCATTTCATTCATCCATATTTTTTTTGATGAGTCTGACTCGATATTTTGTTATAAAAATTCCGACCGCCACTCCAATGAGCGGCCAAACACACAAAAAAAAGAATAAAAGAACTACTGCTATCCAATCCATCATTATTCTCCTGGGATTAATTCGATTAAATCCGTAATGATTTTCCAGATTTTTATTATCCAGTCAAGGATCCACAAAAAGAAACCCTTGAAAATCAAAGAAAATCCGACAACGACAGGAAAGAGCAGCCATTTCATAATGGGCCAGATTGCCCAAAGAAGGCTGCCTTCGGTCTGCCAATGGGGATTGGCGGGGTTCAAAAGAGCAATCCATTCCAATGCGGGGCGGGCCGGCGCGATGACAGTCTGCGCCAGATATTGCCCTGCTGCATAATCATATTTTTCTGTGTAGGAAAGAACGGCCGCGGCCGGAGTTTGCAATGAATATTGCAATGCCATTATGTTTGTTAGAAGCTCGGTTGCCGAGATGGTAATGGTTGATGTGATTGCCGGCAAAGGGCGAAGTGTCGGTATTGAAACCCTAATATCAAGCGTTGGCGATATCAGGGCCGATGGCGCGGTTGGAACGACGACGCAGGCCTGTGTCGGCATCGCCGTCGATATATTCGGAGTTGAAGGAGGCGATGCCAATGCCGTTGGCGATGGCGTGGCGGTGGGGGGGTGGGTGGCGGTCGGCACGGGCGTGGATGTCGGCACGGGCGTGGCGGTGTTGGGTGGCGTGGCCGTGTTGGGTGGCGTGGCGGTGTTGGGTGGCGTGGCGGTGCCCGCTCCCGACGCGGGCGTGGCGGGCGTGGCGATGGTGGCGGGCGTGGCGGTCGCGCCACCAGGGCCGACGCACATTTTCAGAAAAGGCGAAGAGAAGAGGGCAAAAACGCGGTAGTCACCGGTGGCAGAATTCCAATTATATATCCCCGGTCCCAAGGGGATGACAGAATATCCCAAATCAATGTAGATCGTTCCCTCGCAAACCTGGAAATTTTGTCCATTCTCAAAATGGATTTTATAATCCCCAGTCTCCCCGAAAAAGATATCATCAATCCCTTTTATGGGATCATCTACGGATATCCATAATTCGGTTTCTGTGGTTATTGCCTGGAAACGGATGGAATGAAGAGTCCACCGATCCTGAGACATTGCGAATTCTTCCTCTGCGATTGGATTCTTTCCAGATGGATTTATGGCATATGCTTCCATCTTTAAAAATCCTTTTCCATTTCTCCATAAGGAAAAGTCGTACCATCTCCCTGGGATTGTTGGAAATGTGCCACGGATATGACCATTTTCGATTAGGAGTTCGTATGTGCCGCCATGAGGGGAGTGGGATGAGGGAACTCCTATAGTTCCTCCGATTGTATTTTCCCAATCGGTCCCAGCAGGATTTTCAAAATCTCCATTTTGCAGGAGATTTTCCATTTCATTTGTCTCGTTGGATGATAATTTGTGCGTCTGGTAATTGATGCAGGACAAATGCCCGCATGTATTTTGTGTGGGCGTTGCGGGGGGCGTTGCGGTTGGCGTTGGTGTAGCAGTGCGCGTTGGCGTTGCAGTGCGCGTTGCAGTAGGTGTGCGCGTTGGCGTAGATGTTGGCGTTGGAGAAGGCGTTGGCGTTGCCGTTGGCGTTGGAGAAGGCGTTGACGTTTGCACAGGCGTTTGTCCCGAAGGACATACATCCAAAGAAAATGACGAATTATTGTCGTTAAGAACAGCCATAATCCCAGGAACAAATGGAAGACCAAATTCAGAAATCATATAATCTATGGATCTTCCAGGATATGGCCAAGAACATTGCAGATCTAAAGATCGATAAGTCCCATCCCCCAATGGATATAGAAGGAAAATATCAGGATGACTCCCCCCACTACAAAAAAAAATCTCATGCTCAGATGCAATATAAGAGGATGTTTGGGGGGAGAAACTCACAAGATTCTCTCCTGAAAGTCCCCAGGATGTGTTTGTGATAAATTGAAAAATCCCCGATGCCGATGCTCCAAAATCAATAAATTGAGAATTGAAAGTTCCCCATGGTGGAGGAAGAGTCATGCTCCCCGCAACGGAATTGAAATGTCGACATCCATTGGGTGTTGGAGAAGGCGTTGGAGAAGGCGTTGGAGTTGACGTGGGAGTTGGCGTAGAAACTTTTGGACAAACCTCCACCTCAAAAGGGATGTCCTCTGAAACATTATCAAATCCCCTTGTCACGATAGCGATCCCATTTGGATCGAGCAAGGAGACATCAATAAATGAATCAGGAATCTCGACACTATTGTCGATGATTCCATCGGAGATACCATCCCAAGAGCGGCCATATGCGAAGATTTCGCAAGGATTTGATCCACAAAGAGGGCGCATTTTCACGCGGATCCTCTTGTCGCTCCATTCCAACGAATCGCTGAAACAATTTATAGGATCATTTGGCTCTTCCCGATTCCTGCAAGAAGAGGACCCATTTTCCTCAATGGGCATATCATTCTGGCTTCCTTTGTTAAAGGGATGAGACAATAACGCTTGGATATTGTAGGACTTGTACCCCATCCAGAATCCCCAATGATTTATTGGGGAAGAGCGATAGGTTGTGCATCCATTCGCGTCCGGCGTTGGTGTTCCGTCAGGGGTGGGCGTGGCGGTGGGTGTGGAGGTGGGCGTTGCTGTGGGCGTTGCTGTGGGCGTGAGGTTATATTCTCCCCGGCAGATCTCATATGAGATCTGCCAGGGGTCGTTCCACAAAGACTCTCCCCATATCCATCGAAGTTCATGCTTGTCGGAGCGCATAAATTGCACCGTTATTTTATTTGTCTCCGACCCAATTCGGAGATACCTGTCCGACGGGACTTTCGGGCATGATGAGGGAGAATCGGGATAATCCACGATTTTCCCATAAGATCCCGTCTGGATCGTATCAAAGCATAGCATCCCATCGTTGCTTTTTATATCTATGTATTTTCCTGGTTCTATGATGTAGATCGGGTTTGGGTCAGATGATACTAGATATTGCGTCGGGTCACAGCCCTCAGACGTTGCTGCTGGGGTTCCCCATTGCGTTGGGGTGGGGGTTGGGGTTGGGGTCTGCCCCTCCGCCTCCTGGCGAGGGATGGCGAGGATGAGGATGAGGAGAATGAGAGCTGCGAAAAATTTCTTTATCATTTGCGGAAACTCTTGATTGCTCCCACCAGAGCGGATAAATTCGCCAAGGCAAGGACGATATTCGGCATCCATGCAATTTCCGAGGAGAAAATTGCATCAAGAACGCCTCTCAAAAATGAATAGAAGAAGGGACCATTCTTCTGATATTTCATCTGGATTTCAATTGGGGATGTCTGCCCTTTGAGGGCCGAAAGAAAGGAGATGATGAAATCTCCGAAGAATCCAAGGAAGTAGGCAATCAGCCCAATCAATCGCGCAATTGATTGCATTATCAGAGATAAGCTGGCGATCAAAATTGTGAAAACAGATTTGATCGCTTCTATCAGGATTAAGATGTAATTTCCTATGAGAGCGAGACTTTTTAGTATCTCCTGCCAGAAGAGCCTCAAACGCTCGAATAAATACCATCCCGAATAAAACCATCCTCGCAGGATGAGGATGATGTAGATGATAGATCTCCAAATGAAATTTAAAATGAAGATCAACGCATTGATCATAATTGATATCCAATTTGCCAGATACTGGAAAATGGCAAAAAGAATACAAATGAACCAAATGAATATATTCCTGATGCTTTTCAGCATCCACGAAAAAAATTCCCCGATGATGCTTGCGAAATTGCGAGGATCTACCCAGTAGATCCAATCATGTTGGGGAAAGGTTGCATCTTCGTAGAAGAAATTTCTCCCTACTACTCCATTGCAATCGTTGCATTGCGGAATAGAGAGGGAAATATATCCCATTCTATCTGGGATTGTTTCAAAGGGAGGAATCTCTTGAGGTTCCACAATTCCTTGCTCGTCGGTGGCTTGGGTTTGGGCAAAGGTTTCATGGGGACTGCTGGTGAGAAAGATAAGTATCGTAATCCATAGCATCCGATGGAGTAGCATCCGATGGCGGCACGGGCGGCACGGGCGGCGTGGGGACGGGGCAGGCAATGAATGGGAAGTATAGAGTAGTCTCTTGAGAGATGGGGGTGGGGGTGGAGGTTGTGTTTGTGGTTTGGGTATTCTTACCCACAGAAAGAACAAGAACAAAAATAAGAACAAGAACAATGACAACTGAAATGAAGAGCCTTTTCCAGAATCGCCGGCGAAGCATGCGCCGATGGAGCGAGATGCAGCGGTCGAGTTCTGCTTTATTGCTGATTCGGGAATATCCATAATCAGCGACGAAGACAATTCCCCACCCTGTCTCATCCTTCATTCCTATTCCCTAGATCAGCAAATAAGGATAACACCTGAACGAGGAGGTAAAGAAGGACAACAGGGCCGACTATCCCCAGAAAAATCTGAAGGATGCCAATCGTTCCCGTCATCAATTCAAATCCTGCGTTGTACGCTTCCTCATTCATCCCAATCTCCTCTCATCATCTTTTTTACAAAGAGGAAGACCGAGCTGAGGATTATGAATCCCATCAATGTTCCGAAGATCGGAAAAAAAGGTCCATTTAGATTAAAAATTTCTCCTGCTTCGTTGGCGAGCATTGCAAGAGTTGTAAAGTTAGCATTGGTCGTGTAGGTAAGGATTGCCGATGCTGTCGGCATCTGCATCGGCGTGGGCGCGGCGGTCGGCACGGGCGTGGCGGTCGGCACGGGCGTGGCGGTCGGCGTGGGGGGCGCGATGCAGAAGGAATAAGTCGCTGAATAAGAAGAGTCCTGATAATAATCAGCCGCGAATTGAACGGTGTATGTTCCGAGTTGGGGGGCTATATACGTGTCGTTAATATTTCGGAGCGTTGCCTTGAGCGTGCCGCCCAATAAGATTCTCAGGTAGATTTCCGACTCCTCGCCGTTGGCTGACTTGGATATGAGAGAAATGGTATCCCCAACGCTCAGGGTCCGATTCTGGGATGTGCCGGTCAAGCCGGTGTTATCCCCAAGGATGTCAAACGTATTGCATTGTGCTCTGACAACACCAGATAAAAAGAAAAAGAAAAGGATGACAAGAATAATCATATTTCTCGTCATCCTCTTCATCCTACTTCCCTCCCGCGCCTTTCCCGCCGAAATTGATGATTTTCTTGAGGAAGCCCAGTGTCATTAGGATCGCCATCATGACGATCCCAAACCAAGCGAAAACGGCAACCGGCGTTAGTCCTGCTGTTGGAAGTAAGATCGCATTGATTATATTCAACGCTCCTACAATGACAGCCTGAACAGCCACCATGATGTCGGCAACGGTCGTGCCCATTGCTATCTCCTCCGAATCCTATTCAAAAGGGACCTAATGGTCAAGGTAATAGAGAATCCGATTAAGATGAGCAACTCATCTACCAATAAATCCCCCATCGCATAGCTGATGAATGCCCAAAAATCTTCTTTCATCTGAAAAAATCTAGAAATTCATCAAATATGATGGCAATCAGCAAAGCCCCTAGAAATAATGTTTGCGGGTTGACTGCCATAATGTTAAAACCTGCAAAAATAAAATCGCTACGAGCAAGAGGGTGACTACGAGGTCACCCCATGTCATAGTTCGTTCTATTGCCGCATATCCTCCCGATGGGAGTTGTACTAGTGTCAGAGTATTCGTCATCTTGAATCTATTATAATAGGGGAAGTCAAGATATTTTTGATACTTTGGTTACTTTGCACCTTTTAGATATATGTGGTATAATCGTTTTATCTGTAAAGAAAGGATTTATTTATAATGATTTATAGACTGAACGCTAAGAAAAAAATCCAAGATGCGATAAAAGAACGATTGGGGACGGAGAATGAATGCGAAATTACCGATGAGGAAATTTCGCGCATAACTGGTTTTAGTCCAAAGACCGTTCGAAAATATATCTATGTCCTTTCGGAACAGGGATTTTTCGATGTCCATAGAGGCAGCGGCAAAAAAAGTTTATATCGCCGTCTGCAAGAACAAGAAAAGGGGGGATATGATGATTGACGACCAGATATTCGATAGGGCGTTTGAACCGTTGGAAAGCCGAGTCCGCTCTGCAAAAAACGGAGCAGACCTCGACAAACTAGTAGAAGAATTTTTCCGTAATTGCGGAAGCGGAATATGGGAACTCACGGGCGAAAGTGTGAGAGAACTGTATCGCGCTGCGTTCGCGCTACGAGCGGAACCCGTATGGCGGGCGGCAAATCCTTAGCCCATGCCGGCCGACAGAAAACATATAGAAGAAATTGCCCTTCGCAAGGCGCGTGCGATTGCCCGCGCCTTGCGAAGGATGAATTTCATCTATGAGAAAAAGGATATGGATGTGCAAACCGTATCCTTTCTGGGCGTGTTTATCCAAGACGGGAAAGCTTATCTGCCTATCGCGTCAGTGCCTCGCGGAATTCGGATGACGCGATTGATCGAGGATGATGTCCTCCAATCCCTCAGAATGGAGGTCGAGAAATCTCTCCAATTTGAGGAATGGGGGGGAAGAACTTGCTATTCTTTTCGAGTGGGAGGGGCGGAATTTCCAGCATCCTTCTCATTTAATGCCTTTCAATGGGAAAAGTCTTGCGATATTTATGGGTTATCTTCTAAGGATATTCCACCGCTGTCCTTTCCGCTCGGAATCGACGCGGATCGCCGTCACGTATGGTGCGACCTCGACGAGGTAAAACATTTGCTCATCGCCGGCACGACCGGCAATGGCAAATCAACTATCATTCATTCTCTTGTTACTAGCATCATTCAGCGTATTTCTCCGCAAGAAATTCTGTTTTATATGGGCGATCCAAAAAGAACAGAATTATCCCTCTATAGGAAGCTGATCCTACGGAATGGAACGGGCTACGTGCGCCGAGTAGAAACGGAACCTCTTAATATCCTCGAAATGCTGATGGACCTCACATCCGAGCTGGATCGCCGGCAACGCGACCAGGAAAGGGTAGGTGCCGTCAATCTGTCTGAATATATAAGATCCACTGGCGAACTGATTCCTCATATCATTATCATTTTGGATGAAATTGCCGATCTCATCCAAAATAAGGAAAAAGCCGATGGGAAGAAAACCATCGGATCCTCAGCAGAACTCCTTCTGGCGAGAATCGCCAGGCAGGGGCGGAGCAGCGGCGTTCATCTCGTTGCCTCCACGCAGCACCCCGAAGCGAACGTGCTGACCTCACAGATCAAAGCCAATATGGGGGCGAGGATCGCGTTCTCCACGACCGATCATTGGAAATCTATCGTCATCCTCGACGATAATCGCTCCGTTGGACTGCCCAAGGGCCGGGCAATCTTCAGGGATGAAAGGATGAATTTCTCAACATTTCAGACTTGCCTCATCAACGCAACCCAAATCAAACTGATAGTTGAT